>Ga0105044_10015760_pt1 | contig 10211 bp, 9 predicted proteins | sample MAT01_FD_78092 | JGI IMG/M metagenome (GOLD analysis project Ga0105044, IMG submission 78092) | Freshwater microbial communities from Lake Fryxell liftoff mats and glacier meltwater in Antarctica - MAT-01 | ecosystem: Environmental > Aquatic > Freshwater > Ice > Liftoff microbial mat | place...
AAGACGGGTTCCGCGGGGTTGCCGGGAATCCTCAGCAGCACCTTGCCATTCTCGGCATCGCGGATGTGGATTTGGTTCGCGGTCCAGATCATTGATGATGTCTGGCCCATCGCCACAAACATCCCATCGGGGCTAAACGCCGGGGCACGCGGCCAACGAGCGGCATCAGACGTGCCAGCCCAGAGTCGCGTAAATTCCCAGTCAGTGATCGACCACAACTCCACACCGCCATTGGGGCCAAAGGAGGACGTGAGGAGCAACTGGGTGCCGTCTTGCGAAAGGGCTAAACTGGGCTGGGGCAGTTGCGTCTCCAGTTCTGGAACCAAGGAACCACCGAGTTCAGCTATTCTCACCCCCGCACCAATCACGCCGACCATGATATGCCGGCCTTCCGCCGTGAACGCGAGTGAAACGACCCCCAGGTTGCTTGCCAAGTAGGTGAAGCGGTTTTCCCCGCTCCCGATTTGCCACACGTCCACATCGCCCCGGACGCCGAACACCGAACACGCGGCCGCGATGTGTCCACCCGCCCCAACGGCGAGCAGATCGAGCGGTCGCTTCTGGTTCGTTTGCTGGATTCGCATCTCTGATATCGTGTTGCGTGAGGCGCGTGCCGGAACGACGGGTTGAACTTGGGGCGGTCTTAGTCTTTTTTCACTTCACGCACCACAACCTCGTGGGTCCACCTGCCACACTACAACTTTACCTTTGTCGCCGACAGCGGCAGCCAAGGTGCCGTCGGGACTGAAGCACACGGCTCGCATGCGGCCGACTTCCCAGGTGAAAGTCTGAAGGAGTTGGAACGTGGCTGTGTCGTAGAGCTTCACGGTCTTGTCGTTGCTCGTGGCCGCTAGGTGTTTGCCGTTCGGGTGGAGCGCGACGCCGTTGAACGTTGAGCGCGACGTGTTCGCCAGAGATTCCTTGCTCCACTCCACGATGATGAACTCAACGCACTACTCGGCTACCTGAATCGGCTCACCGAGCAGTTGCCCGTAGTGAACTCTCAAGAGGCTCGAAGCCGGAGAACATCGGTGTAGCCGATCAACATTTCACGTTCCAACAGGAGACAAAGACCATGAACCGAAAGCTGATCTACCCCTCCGTGGCATCGTTGGTCGTCCTCATGATGGGGACCATGATGGGGACACATGCCCAGCAGCCCGGCTCGAACGCACCGTACATCCTGCCGGACGGGGTGAAGGTGGTGAAGGGAGCCTTCTTCATCACCAGCAGCTATCGCTTCAAGGAGTATAAGGAACTCGCAGCGAAACACGATCTCGTCTTGATCCAGTTCATCGGGCCACTCGCCGCCTATCAGAAGGTTCTGACGCAAGTGGCGAAGGACGCCAAGCACCCGGAAATCGAACATGCCAACTACATCTGCTGGGGGCATTCGGCGGGTGGTGTCGGCGTGGCGAAGGCGGCTGACAAGTTACCGGAGCGGATGATCGCCGGTTGCATTATTCGCTCGCCGAACGAGAAGGATGAGCCGAAGCTGGAAATCTCAAAAGGGATGCAAAAAGTTCCTCTGATCCTGACGCCCGCCCTTCGGGATGGGTTCGTTCCGGTGTCGGCCCCGACCGCCCTATTCGAGCGAGGTCGGAAGGAGGATGCGGTATGGACACTAGCAATAGAACCGGGCGGTACGCACGCATCGGAGGGAGCCACGAACATCGTAGTGGCGTGGCTCGATGCGGTCATCAAGATGCGACTACCGGCTGATGCGGACTACGCCAAGGGGTGGCTGGGGGATGTCAAGACGTTCGATGTTGGGGCGTTCGATTCCTTCAAAGGCGAGAAGGCGAAGGCGGCGTGGCTCCCGAACGAAACTGTTGCCAAGCAGTGGAAGATGTATGTATCTGCCGCCGCAAAGCCGGGAGCCGGTCCCAAAGGACCGCAACCGCAACTCGGTGGTCCGAAGGCTCAACCGGGCGGTCCCGGTGCATAGGTATTATCACAACGTTGGAAGTCGTTACTGGAAAGATGTTTGCGGCGAGGAAAATGGCGATTTTGGAGTGCTTCTTTCAAGAGCGATGGCCGCCGTGCTTGAAGAATCACAGGAAATTGCGTGGTGCATTTGAAGTGCATTTGAGGCGAAATCGAATGCGGACTTACTTTTCCTCGTCGCAAATCCTTACCAATCAACAACTTGTAGAGTTGCGATAATACCTATGCTCTTAGCGGGGGAGGTCGGCGACGCTTTGGTCGCCGGGTGGGGGTAGCCACACAATGCGGCAAAGTTTGACACTTGAGCAACTCCCCGCGATGCCGCGAGCGGCAAAACCAGCCGCCTCCAGCCTAAAGCAGCTACATGTTTTGCCGCTTGCGGCATCGCGGTAAAAACCGGTCGGATGTGAAATCGCTTTGCTCAACCAAACAGGTTTCTTGAGCCACGAGGGGCGCACGATGGAGCCAGTTGTCATCGAAGTCCGGCAGTCTGGGGAACTGTGGCTCACGACCCGCGACGGCGGTGTTCTCGTCTACTCGTACAACCGCAATGCTGCGATTATCGCTGCTGCGGCCGTCCTGCGCCGGCAACTCCGCGACCCCGTCGAAGTCGCGCGACTAACCTTCGTTGGCCTGGAACTCGACGAATTACTCGCGGCTCCGTCGATGAGTCCAAACTGGAAGCGGAAAGGCTCGCCAATCGATGTCGAACTATTCGAGCAGGCCGAGACATTCCTCCAGACCGAGTTGATTCCCTCGGAAGAGGCGGACTTGCTCGCCGAATACCGAGCGTCGCTGACGGCTTGGAAGTTCAGTCAGGCGCTGGAATGCTTGGCGGAGTTGGGCGAGCGACAAGCGTGCAGCAACCCATTCTGGCGGGTTCTGGAACAACTGACCGTGCCGATTTGGCCGACGAAGTGGATGACAGACCGACGAGCCAAAGGTCAGCGAGAAACCCGCATCGCGGACATCCAACGCCGTGCGAAAGGCCACGCCTGAAACTTAATCAGGCCGAAGCGGCGCGATCTTACCGAGCAAGCACAGCCCGAGGCTGGCGGGGGCCACCCACCAGAAGTCGTCGAGTGCGCCACCCAAGGCGAACGAACTAGCGGTGATAATCGCTTGCCCGGCGAGGAAGACCGCGAGCAAACGCCACCGTGCATTCGAGGCGAGACGGCCCGCACACCACACCACGGGCACGAGCAGCACCGGCAGGTCGAATATCCAACCGCCGTAAGGCGTCGTGAGGACCGAAACGGCGACCACGGCCGGCAACGTGCGGTGCCAATCCCAGGCGTTCCCCAGGCGGAGTCGCCAGGCGAGCAGCGCGACGCAGGCCAACCCGCACGGCACGAACTGCACCCAGAACCGCGTCGGGGCGATGCTCATTCGCAATGCGTAACTCGGCACCGGCAATTCCCACGCGGCGAGCGGAACCGCACCCTCGGCGGGTTCCCGAACCGCCGTCATGAACTCCCCGATCACCGACGGGTTCGCCACGACCGCAACGCCCAGTGACAACGCGATGACACTCACACCCGCCGCAAGGGCAACCCGGCCGCGCCGGGTCAGTGCGTCCGCGATCAGCAGCACTCCAAACCCCGCGAGCAAGTGAGGCTTCAACGCCGTGAGCGCCGCACACGCCCCGGCCGCACGCGGCTTCCCCCGCCGCGAGAAGTGCAGGAACCCGGCCAGCCCAAGCGCGAGCAAACCCGTGTTCTGGCCGTAAGCGACCACCCAGCCCGTTCCGACGCATGAAAGGCCAGCGAGTTGCCCGAGCCAGCGAGGCCGACCCACTGCGTACTGCCTCCAGAGCAGGTCGCAGGCAATCGCAATCGCGGCAAGTTGCAGGCACCCCCACAGCAGCGAAGCCAGCACCACGGGGAGCAAGCCCAGCGGCATGTACAGTGCCAGCGAGTGCGGCGGGTTCCACATCATCACGGCCGCAGATTTGTCGGGGTCGATGGTCCGCTGTTCGGCAAGCAACCGCGCCGGGTCGTAAGGGTTCTTCCCCTGAAGGTTCACCCGGCCGGCCGCCCAGTATTCGGGGAAGTCCTTGGGCAGCGGAAACGCGGGCGCATTGACGAGCCGACCCACGGCGAGAACCATAACGGCCCCGCCGACAAGCAACACGAGCAACGAACGAACGGTTTGCGACATCGCGTGGTCACTGCTCCGGAAGGGATCGGATGCGGGCGATGGCTTCGGGGTCGCCGGTCAGATCGAAGACGTATATGCAACCGCCAATCACCGCTGTCGGCGGGCGACTTCGGAGCCACGCATAAGCCTGGGAGTTGTCGCCCAGATACAACCCGAGCACCAGGTTCACGCTGACCGCCACGACGTGCCGCGATGCGGTTCGTGGGATCGCTTCACCGCCCGGAACACCGACGCGGCCGTACCCTGGAAGTGGTCGGAATCGGATGCCGTGCGCTTCGGGCCGGTCAGTGCCAAAGTACCCGAGGTACAGCACATCCACAGCGTTCGCGTCGATCCATTGCTTGAGAGCGGGAAGCCCTTGGCCCCAGTCGAGGTTCGAGTCGGCAAGGTACTTCGCTCCGCCAACCGGTCCGCCCACGAGTTCGTTGAAGTACGCAATCTCGTGGGTTGTGGTGTTATGTTCAGTAAACGCACACCAGCCGAGACAGAGGACGAGCCACACGGCTTTGAGGAGGCGATAAGCCCCAAAGGAGGCGAGGCCGGCCGCGAGCAGGTACAAGAACGGCACGCACGGCAGCACCGCACGAACGCCGATGTTCACTCGGGAATACGAGGCGAGCGCGAAGAACACGAGCGGTGGGATAACGAGGAACACACTCAGTGAACGGCGTGGTTCGGCGGCACGCACCGCAAGCCGTGACAGGGTGTTCACACTCGCGGCGAGGAGCAAACCGAGCGGCATCTTCAAGCCGATTGCCACGATGAAGTAATGGAACCACCCGCGAGGCGACACCTCACCGCGCAGGTACATCACACCGTCGCTGTGGCTAGCGCGGGTCAGTTGGAACTTCAACCCCGTAGCCCATAGCGGGAAGTTGATGAAAGCGTAGGTCGTGGCCAGAGTCACGACGCCGATGACACTGAGACGCAACGCGAGTCCGAGAGCCGGACGCATGCCACGGGCTTCGTTCCCCGGTAGCGCCAGCGTCCCACCCCGCCAAACGAAGACCATGCCCGCAAGTCCCAAACCCACCACAATCGCAGTAGCCGAGAACTTCGCTCCGAGTGCCAACCCCAGGCTGACCCCGACGGCGAACAGCAACCCGCGAGACGGCTTCGCGGCGTACTCCCAGGTCAGGTAACACGTCAGGAACACGAAGAGTGACACCGCGATGTCACTACTGAGAACGCACGACATGGCCAATAGAGTCGGGTCGCACACCGCGAACGCATACCCGGCGACGCCCGCGAGTTTCGAGGCCCACACACGATACGCGACCCACCCCACGAGGCTCACGAGAACGCAACCCAAGGCGAGGTTCACACGACGCGCGGGATCGAGCAAGGAACGCACCGGCACGTCCGATTCGTAGAGCAGGGCGTTCGCGATATGCCAGTGGTTGTTGCCGCTTGTTTGCGCGACAGCGTGCGGGTACGGCGGGGATTTGCCGAGTACGCACGGCAGCGCCCACAACAGTTTCGGGAACGGCGGGTCTTCGTTGTTCAACCGAAAGCTGCCGGTCGCCCAGTACGAGTACCCGGCGGCGAGATGAACGCCTTCGTCGAACGTCGGCCCGTTCGCCGCGATGAATCTTGTACCGCGTGACCAGAACCACACCACCAGAAGCACACACGCCGCCACCGCGAGGATTGTGAACGCACGACCTCTAGCCCTACCAGCGATTGTGAACACGGGACCATTAGCCATGAATCGGTCCCCTGGGAGAGCGGGCTAGCCACAGGCACGCAACGATCACCGGCGCGAACCACACATAATACTCTTGACCGGCTTCCCCGAACATCATGGCCAACCCCGCGATGTTCGCAGCGACGTACACTCCCAGCGCGAGCCACACTCGGAGAGGTCGTTTAGGTGAAGTTTCCCACGCAGCGAGAACCGCGACGATGGGCACGAGCAAGAGAACTTGGTCGCACATCCAACTACCGTAGGGGGCGGTGAGCAACCCGAGTGGGACGACCCACGGCAGCGCCGCGGGCCACCGATCCGGTCCGCCTTGGCGTGCCCAGTAAAGGCCGAAGACCACGGCCGCGACAGCGCATGGCAACCACTGCACCCAGAACGGCCGGCCCGGCACCGCTTCGCGGACCCACGCACCAAGTGTGGGGTTCACCCAATCCGCGAGCGCTTTGTGTTCCTGGGAGCCGCTGCCGGTCGCACTTCTCGCGTACTGTTCCCACACGCTGGGGTTCGGGATCGTGGCGATTCCAGCCGCCACCGCACCGACAAGCAACCCGCCCAGCACAACCCGCCGACCGAACGGCGTTCGGGCCGCGTCGATCAGTAACCCCACCGCGAACGGCACGAGCAAGTGCGGTTTCACGGCGGTGAGGGCGGCACAGGCCCCGGCCAGCACCGGGCGATTATTTCTCGCAGCCACGAGGAACCCGGTTACCCCGAACAGGACGATGGCGACAATCTGTCCACCAACCAACAAGAACCACGTCGGCGCGAAGGCCAGAGCCACAAGTGTCGGCACCCACGCCCGGTTCCACGCGCCGCCCGCCTGTCGCCATAACACAACAGCCGACGCGAGAACCATTCCGGCCAGCGCGCACAGCCAGACGCCCTGAGCCGCGTTCACTGGCAATGCGCCCACTGGCATCACCAGTGCCAGCGCCCACGGCGGGTTCCACATCATCGAAGCGCGGTCGTCGGCCAGCCGGTTCGCCCGCTGGAGTTCCAGCATCCGGGCTGCGTCGTATGGGTTCTCACCCGCGAGGTGCAATCGTCCAGCGGCCCAGACTTGGAGGAAATCGACGGGTCGCGGGATTGTTGGTGAGTTGAGGTACTCGCCTGCCATCCGCACCCCGGCCACGCCAAGTACGAGCAACGCTAACACGCTCAACGAGTTGCGAAGCCAGCCACTTCGGTTCGGTGTGTCCGACATGGAACCTCCGGGCTAACCTGTTCCCTGATCTTATGGTCACCAACTCGCTACGGCGTCACGCGGGTTCCTGCTGCGTCATGCAGTGGAGCGTTCCGAGGCCCCACACGAGGTCGCCACAGTGGATGCCGACGACTTCTCGATCCGGGAACAACTCCGCGAGCGTACCGAGGGCCACCCGGTCGGCGGGGTCGTTGAAGGTCGGCACGATTACCACGCCGTTTGCGATGTAGAAGTTCGCGTAACTCACCGGCAACCGCATGCCATCGAACACCACGGGGCGCGGCATCGGCAGCGGCACCACTTGAAGGCGGTTGCCATCGGCGTCGGTCGCGGATTCGAGCCGTTCACGGTTCTCCTGAAGCAGCGCATAGTTGGCATCTTCGGAGTCCTGTTCCACGACAGTCACCACAGTATTCGGTCCAACGAAGCGGGCGAGGTCGTCCACATGCCCGTGCGTGTCGTCGCCCACGATCCCGTTGCCTAGCCAGATGACTTTGCGAACCCCGAGATATTCACTGAACACCTGTTCGTAGTCGGCGCGATCCATTGGCGGGTTGCGGTGCTGTGTCGTGCTGAGGAGGCATTCCTCGGTAGTAAGTAGTGTGCCGGTCCCGTTCACGTCGATGCTGCCGCCTTCGAGGACGACACGCCAACCCCGGCATCGCGGTTGCCAGCGGGGGACTTGGAGTTGCTCGGCCACAAGCCTTGGAATGCGGTCGTCGTGGGTCCAGTCCGGGTACTTCGCCCAGGCGTTGAAGTGCCAGTCCAACACGGCCCGTTCGCTGAGGTGATTTACGACGATGATCGGCCCCGAGTCGCGGACCCACGAGCGGTCGGTTTCGGCACTGTGAAACCTGACCTGCGCCAAGTCCACGCTGGCTTTCGTGAGCGTTGCTTCGGCGTTGGCGCGCGATTCCGGGGCGACGATGAGGTTCACCGGTTCGTGCCGCGTTAATGCCCGGATAATCTCGGCGTACACCCACCGAATGGGGGCGAACTTGCCCGGCCAGTCCGATTTGCGGTGCGGCCAAGCCAGCCAAGTGCTAGCGTGTGGCTCGTACTCGGCGGGCATCCGAAAGCCGAGAGCGGCGGGTGTGGCAGCGGGTTCCATCAATGGATATCCGAAGGCAGCGGGATGCGGTGGTTGTATGGTTCCGGGCGAGCGTTGAAGTGGAACTCGGCGGCTTCACCACGCCGTGCTGAGCAATCGAATGGCTGTAGTGGCGGCGGTGTAGGCGTCGCACGGGACTTCGGCCCAGCGGTCGGCCCAGGAACGCGGCCCCGAACCGCGACTTCCTTGAGGTCGAGCCAGCACACCGGCCACGCGGCCCAACTTCGGCACATCGTCGCCAAACCACAGATGCGACAGCGCCAACACGACACCATCCGCCCAGCCCAGCCCGCGCCGCAGTCTGTCGGCAGCGTGAACCGTCCGACTTCCGTTGGCCGGTTCCATGTCGCGTGCCGACCACACCATCGCCCAATCAGCGGGGTCTCGGACTTCCCACACACGGTCTTTGCCGCCGGCCGCGATCACCCACGCACCGCGTCCCGCTTGCCACCAACTCTCAAGCACGGCGGCGGCACTGGAGCGGTTGGCTTGTTCGAGCAAGGATGCCGCAAGCACGAGATCGCCAGCGAACTCCGCTGCTTGGGCCTGCGCGAGCAACTCGGCTTCGGCGTTGCGGGCCAAGCCCGCGCGGGCATCGCGGTCGGCCTCGGCTTGAAGTTCGGGGTCCACCAGTCGCTCGGCCTCATCGGCTTGTTGAGCCGCCGCCTGCCGGGCCGCTTCGGTGATACGCCGCTCCGCTTCGGCCTCGGCTTGCCGGGTGGCGGCATCCACGGTCTGGCCAAAGTCGGGGTCGTATGATCCCTCGGCCTCGGCCTCAAGAGTGCCGCGATACTGCGTGTGAAGCGTTCGCGCGGCTGCGGCTTCCCCGGTCACCTCGGCCTCGCGGACGGCGACCACTTCCAGATCACGGCTCTACGGGTGAAAGATGGCGTACCCACCTCGCACCGCGAAGCGGAAACCCGTGCCACTTGCGAACCAACCTGGCACCCCGCGACCGAGAATGACTTCGATTGCAGCGAGAAGCGGGCACGAAAGACTATGGGCGAATGGGACGCGGACGCGGTGTTCGCCGGCCACGCGGTCGGAACTGAGCCGTCCGGCGGACCTCACGGCAGACTTCCTCGACAGCTTCTCGCGTCGCGGTCACGGTCACCCGACGGGGATTGCACATGGTGTTATCTCACTGCGGAGGGTTCAGGACGCGGTCGGCTTTGTTTTGTAAGGCAGGCACTCCACAACTGAAGGGTCGAGTGGCGGGGCTGATGTCCACGCTCGGCCTCCAATGGTGTTCAGGGCAGCAACTCCGCGACGGGGATATTCGCCACCGTGACGCCATCAAGGATGAGCGGCACGAGGTCACCGGGGGCGTAGTTCACGACCGAAGCGTATGCGGGCGAGTCGCACGGGCCGGAGGGCTGCGCGTGAACCTCGACGCGGTTCGCCTCAAGATTGATGATCCAGTAACACACCACACCGCCCCGCGCGTAAATGCGAGCCTTGTCGCGCTGGTCGATGAGCAATGACGTGTTCGCAACTTCGATAACGAGCCGCGTTTCGGCGGCAGCGGGGTGACGTTTCGTGTAATCATCTGGGTCTTCGGGCACGATGGCGAGGTCCGGTTCGGGCCGACTATCGGCCAATACGATTGCGAGTTGGCAGCGCACATCCCAACCGGCTGGCAGGCGACGAACCAACCGCTTACTGATGCGAAGAATCGTACCATCGTGGCTTGGGTTTCCGGGCATTTTCAGCACCACATGGTTTTCGAGTAACTCCACTTTGTCTTCAGATGTGAGGATTCCGGTGTGAACCATCGCGTCGTAACGGGTGGGCGTGAACGTGACCATCGCCGCTCGATCCAGGTATTCTGGCGTGGGTGGTGCCGCAGTTGTGGTTGTGGACATGGCGAAAAGCCTCCAGAAGTTTGGCAACGCGGAATCCGATTCCCGCTTCACGGCAGCAACTCCGCGACGGGGATATTCGCCACCGTGACGCCATCCAGGATGAGCGGCACGAGGTCGCCCGGAGCGTAGTTCACCACCGTAGCGTAAGCGGGCGAGTCGGACGGGCCAGAGGGCTGCGTGTGAACCTCGACGCGGTTCGCCTCAAGATTGATGATCCAG
>Ga0105044_10015761_pt1 | contig 10211 bp, 12 predicted proteins | sample MAT01_FD_78092 | JGI IMG/M metagenome (GOLD analysis project Ga0105044, IMG submission 78092) | Freshwater microbial communities from Lake Fryxell liftoff mats and glacier meltwater in Antarctica - MAT-01 | ecosystem: Environmental > Aquatic > Freshwater > Ice > Liftoff microbial mat | place...
GCAAGGCCAGGTAGCCACCGCAGATGCTGGCGGTGCGGGTACCGCCATCGGCCTGTAAGACGTCGCAGTCAACGATCACTTGCCGCTCGCCGAGCAGCTTCATGTCGCACGAGGCGCGCAGCGCCCGGCCGATGAGCCGCTGGATTTCTACGGTGCGACCGCTCTGCTTGCCCTTCGCTGCTTCGCGATCGATGCGCTCGGGTGAAGCGCCCGGCAGCATCGAGTACTCGGCTGTGACCCAACCCTTGCCACTGCCCTTCATCCAACGCGGCACGCTCTCATCGATGCTGGCAGTGCACAGCACCCGCGTCTTGCCGAAGGTCACCAACACACTGCCTGCCGCCATCTCGGTGTAGTCGCGCTCGAAGGTGATCGGGCGTAGTTCGTTGTCGGCACGGCCGTCTGGGCGGGTCATGGCAAGTCTCCTCGGTGAGATTCTGTCTGTCGTTCTGTCGTTGTCGTGAATGTCGAATTCGGTGAGTCGTGGTGCCACTGTGCGGCGTTGCGTAGTTCGGGGCCGAGCAGACGCCCGCCCAGGTCAGCGAACCATGAGATGTCGCCGCTGGACAGGAAGCGGTGTTGCGCCGGCCCATCATCGTTCGCGCGCAGTAGGCCGCCACCGTGCAGTTCGTCGCGAGCGACGAGTGCGGTCTCGATGGCACTGCTCACCAACGTGACATTCGAGCCCATCACTTCGGCGATGACCGACTCGAGATACGGATAGTGCGTGCAGCCGAGCAGCAAGGTGTCGACGCCCGCATCGATGACGGGTGCCAGCAGACGCTCGGCAAGGATGTGCACTTCCTCGCCGCTGGTCTGACCCCGCTCGACGAACTCCACCAGACCCGGGCAGGCCGCCGCCGTGAGTTGCACGTCGGCCTCAGTAGCAGCGACGGCACGTTCGTACGCTCCCGACCGAATGGTGCCGACCGTGCCGATGACACCGACCTTGCCGCTGCGCGATGCCTTCACCAATGCACGGGCACCGGGCGCCACTACGTCGATCACCGGCACCGGCAATTCCGCTTCCAGCTCGTCGAGCGCTGCTGCGGAAGCGGTGTTGCAGGCGACCACGATCGCCTTCACGTCGTACTCCTCGACCAGACTCCACGCGATCTGGTGGGCGAACTCACGCACCTCTTGCTGAGGCCGGGGACCGTAGGGATAGCGACCGGTGTCGCCGATGTACACGAGGTGTTCGTGCGGCAGGAGATCGATGACGGCGCGGGCAACGGTGAGCCCGCCGAACCCGCTGTCGAACATCCCAATTGGCCGGTCCATCGCCGAAAGACTACTCAGCGGGTGACGAACCAGGCGATCGTGTAGGCCACCGAGTTCGATGCGACATGGGCGATCATCGTGGCCAGGATGCTGCGTGCGCGATACCTGATCCAGCACCACCACAGGCCCGCCAAACCGGTGCCGACCACCGCGAACACGACCGCAGCGAGCACGCCGGCGTGACCGCTGCCGAAGATGCGTGTGGCAGCCGGGTTGACCTCGGTGAGGCCCAATGAGGGCAGCACATGCCAGAATCCGAAACAGACCGAGGCCGCTACGCACCCGCGAAGTACGCCCCACCGAACCGCGAAGAGCGCCGGAAGCACCGCCCGGAACGCCGTCTCCTCCAGCACAGCAGTGCCGAACGGAATGCGCACGAACGCCTGGTAGATCCATGTAGCAGTGCTGCCGCTGACACGCCGATCGTGGTACATCTCGCTGAACACCGGCATCAGCGCCCCCACGCCGAGCACGGCGGCGGTGAGCACGAACAGGACTCCGCCCCAGGCCGCGCCGCGACGCCACTCGGTGAAACCCATCTGCTGCAGCGACACCGAGTGCCGCGCAATGAGGATGACCGCGGCCGCCACGGCCAAGCTCCACGGCACATATGCCCACGATGGCAGCACGCGATTCGACAACACGTTGGCAACCAGCAACGTCGCGAGAACACCACCAACGGCCAACTGCCAGCGCCTACGCTCAGGCAATGCATCAGTCGCCACGAGTCGAGGTTAACTGGTGACCGAGCAGGCCAACACCACGGCAGCCGGTGCTCAGCCGACCGGCGCAGCGCTACCGGCGCAGCGCGACACCTACATCGACTTCATGCGCGCCTTCAGCCTGCTCGTCGTCGTTGCGTGGCACTGGGTGTTCACCATCGTGGTCTGGAAAGACGACGGCCCGCACGCAACCAACCCCATCGGCTTCACGACCGGGATGTGGGCTGTTACGTGGTTGCTGCAGGTGATGCCGTTGTTCTTCTATGTCGGCGGCTACTCGCACTTGGTTGCCTGGCGGCGGGCACAGGCCAGGGGCGAGCATCTGCACCGCTTCGTGTTGCGTCGCATGCGCGGCCTGGCGGTGCCCACACTCACGCTGCTGGGCGTGTGGATCGCTTTCGGAGTTGCGCTCGGCGCCATCTTCGACCTGCAATGGATCGGCCAAGCCGTATTGCTCGTGGTGAGCCCGCTGTGGTTCATGGGCGTCTATCTCATGCTCATCGCGCTCCTGCCCGTGTTCCTGTGGCTGCACGAGCGATGGGACACCATCGTGCTCGTCTTTCTCGCCACCATTGCCGGCGCTGTCGACATCTTGCGCTTCCACTACGGCCACGAGTGGCTGGGCATCATCAACATGGTTGCCGTGTGGGCGCTGTGTCATCAACTGGGGTTCTTCTATGAGCGGCTGGTCGCCGCCGCCCGACGCGCCGACTGGACACTGCTGTGGGCAGGTCTTGCTGCGCTGGCCGGCTTGGTTGCCAGCGACCTCTACCCGGGCTCGATGGTCGGTGTGCCCGGAGAGACCTCCAACATGGCGCCACCGACGCTGTGCATCGTGGCGCTGGTCGCCTTCCAAGCAGGGTTCGCCGAGGTCATCAGACCGCGTGTGGAAGTGCGATTACTGCGCCCCCGGTGGGCACGGGTCAACGAGACCATCAACCGGTTCTCGATGCCACTGTTCCTGTTTCACACCACTGGCATGGCGCTGCACCGTGCGGCCCGATATGCGTTGGCCGGTAGTCGCAACGAGGCCCGCGAGCCCACACTCGGGTGGTGGCTCTACCGTCCGCTCGCCTTCATTGGTCCGCTGCTGTTCACACTGCCGGTGATCTATCTCTTCGGGCGCCAGTGGGTCAAGAAACCCCGTTCCACCCCTGCCGTCGCGGCCTGACCTGCCGACGTGCTACTCGCCACCGTTCTCGCGCTCGGCGCGGCCGTGCTCCACGCCGGCTGGAACTTCGTTGCCAAACGCGCTACCGGCGACCGCTACATGGTGCTGTGGGCGCAGTTCTTCATGGCCGGTGTGATGTGTCTTCCACTTGCCATCGTTAATCACCTGCTGTTCGGGATGCCGGGTAGGGCGTACATGTTTGCCGCGCTCAGCGGCGCAATGCACCTGCCCTACACGTGGTTGCTGGCCAAGGCCTACACCGTGGGCGACTTCTCGGTCAGCTACCCGGTGGCACGTGGCGGCGGCGCCGCCCTTGCAGCCATCGGTGGTGTCGTCTTCCTGTCCGATCAGCTGACGGCCTGGCATGTTGCCGGCATCGTGGTGATCGTCAGCGGGTTGTCGCTGCTGGCCGCTGGCGCGAGCGCCCGAAACCTCGTGATCGCGCTGGGTGTGTCGGTGACCATCGGTGTGTACTCGGTGTTCGACGCTGCCGGGGCTCGAACCAAGCTCGACTCCATCGCCTACATCTTCGCGACCATGGTTGCCGGGGCATGCGCCAACACCACGTTCAGCCTTACGACCGGTCGGAGCGCCGATATGGCGGCTGTGCTTCGCCGTCGGTGGCGGCCCGCGATCGTGACCGGCGCTGCCACCACGGTGACGTACGGCATGGTCTTGGTCGCCACCCAACGTGCACCGCTGGGGTACGTCACCGCACTTCGCGAGTCGAGCGTGGTGCTGGCCGCGCTGATCGGCTGGAAGTACCTCGGCGAGGGCGACCATCGACGACGAATCACAGCGGCGGGCGTCGTCACCGGCGGCATTCTGCTGATGGTCTCGGGCCGCAGCTAGCGGACGGGCTTCCTAAAGGTCAGCTGATGCTGGTGAGGCGGCCGGTGACAACGAGGCGGTAGGCCAAGCTGGTGGCGGTTCCGTCGAGTTTCGAACATGCCACGAGCTGGGCTGTTATCGGCCCGTACGGGTTGGCCATCGTCTGGATCTGCGAGTACGACGGCGTTGCCACACCAATGTCGGTCACCTGATAATGGTACCGGCGGCCATCGCTGCCGACGACGATGAATTCGTCGCCGAGGCTCATGTCATCGAGGTGCCGAAACGGTGCTGAACCCTCTGTACGGTGTCCGAACAGCATCAGGTTGCCAGGCGCTGCAACGGTGTTGATGTCGCTCCAGGTGGCCGCATAGCCCCGGTCGGCGATGTGGTCGAGGCTGCCACCACCAGCTTTGACGCCCACATAGACACCAATCTTGGGAACGGCGACAGCGACGGCCGAATTGGGCTCGTACACGGGGTTCACGGGCTTGGGCTGCGTGGCGGTGGACGGCGTACCGAGGTACCAGCCGGCGACATCAGCAACGAGGTGTGCCCCGCCGTCGGTGAACAGCGCAACCCCGCGAGTGCTGACACGAACGATCGCGTGATTGGCAATGGTTTGCGGGACCGAGCTGATGTTCAAGTTCGAACTGTTCGGCCGGGCGACGCCAGCCGGGTACGCCGTGACGAAACCTGGCGCCCACGGCGAAACCGCCGTGATGTTCAGAACCGCCGCGGCGACGCTGAGCCCACCATTACCAGAGTTGAATTCGTAGGTGCTGCCTCCCCATGGCGCGAGGAGCCGCAGTTTTCTGGAGTCGAACACTCGCCCGGGCGCAGAGGGAACGTACAGACCATCGATGGACGCCGATGGCTCGGCGAGCCCCGTGAAGTAGCCCACAACGTCGACCAGAAGGTGACCACCCGCGTCGCTGTAGACCTTGAACTTGTTGGTTCCCACCAAATTGACGATTGCCTGGCCAGCCCGGGTTTGGCCGTCAGCGTCGATGTTCAGCGAACTCGTCTCGGTGGAGGGTTGCCCATCTGGGAACGCCGACCAATAGCCGGGATAGGCGGTGACGGCTGTGATGTTGACCACCACTGCCGAGGCGTCCCGAGGTACCCCTGCGCTGGTGACGTCGACCGTGGTCGTCTCAGTTGCGTTGACCGGACGAGACCCGCGCGAATCAAAAACTCGAAAGGCGCCACCCGCACGGGTGACCAGTCGCCCGTCGTTCGGCGCGGTGGTGACAGGCACGTAGACACCGACGAGGTCGATGACCAGGCCCATCGGGGCGCTGCGATAGACATTTGCTGCGCCGTCGGCGCCGATCTTCACATGAACCAAGTTGGCGATCACTCGGCCTTGGCCATCAGCATTTTGGCTCGAGGTGTCCGGCAGAGCGGTGGCACCGGGGTACACCGTCACGTAGCTCCAGCTCGACGACCCGGCGATGGTGACATTGAGCACGGCAGCTGATGCGTTCGCGGGGACACCAGCGCGACCGAGGATGGGGACCTTGATGGTGTCGCCGGACAGTTGGACGAATACCCCGCGGTTCGACGAGGACGGCCTGGTGTCTGCCAACCGCAGCGGGGCAACAGCAACGTACTTCGATGCACCGGCCGGAACCGTAACGGCAGCGACCGCTGGCAAGATCGAGGGCGAGGCGGCCGTGGCGCTGACTGGGCTGACGGAAACGACCATCGGTGACACCAGGCACGCTGCAACCAGCAAAACTTTCGAACGTCGCATCTTCACTCCAAAGTCACGTCGAAGGGGGCGTGCTGCGGAAGTCTAGACGTGACGACCGAGCGAGCACGGTTGCACCCTAGAAATAGATGATTGTCTCGGCTTTGGCTTCAGCGGCATCCAGGTCGTCGGTGTACGCGCCGGTGCTGAGGTACTTCCAGCCCCCGTCACAGACAATGAACACGATGACACCCTCCGCAATTTCACTGGCAACTTTGGCCGCGCCTGCCAGGGCCGCGCCGGCCGAGATACCAGCAAAGATCCCGCATTCGTTGACGAGACGGCGAGTCCATTCCAGGCTTTCGCGGGGTCTCACCACACGCTTGCGATCCAGCAGGTCGAACCCGTGCCAGCGCTCGAACAGCGGCGGAATGTAGCCCTCGTCAAGATTTCGCAGACCCTCGACCCGTTCGCCGAGTGGCGGTTCGATGGCGATGACTTTGATCTCGGGATTCTGTTCCTTGAGGAACTTGCCGGTGCCCATCAGGGTGCCGCTGGTGCCCAAACCTGCCACGAAGTGGGTGATCTCGGGGCAGTCGCGAAAGATCTCGGGCCCGGTGCCGGTGTAGTGCGCGATCGGGTTGTTGTCGTTGCCGTACTGGTAGAGGAAACACCACTCCGGATGTTGGGCGGCCATCGCCTGCGCCCGCTTGACGGCGCCGTTACTGCCCTCTTCGCCCGGCGTGAGGATGACCTCGGCACCAAACACTTCCAGCATCTGGCGACGCTCGATGGACACGCTGGTCGGCATCAGGATCTTGATCGGGTAGCCGCGCATCTGGGCAATTGCCGCCAAAGCGATTCCAGTGTTGCCCGACGAGGGCTCGATGATCGTTTGCCCCGGCGTCAGCAGTCCATCGGCTTCCGCCTGCAGGATCATCTGGCGGGCAATGCGATCTTTGACCGAACCGAACGGGTTCTGACTCTCCAGCTTGGCAACAATGCGCACGCGGGGGTTGGGCGACAGGATGCTGACATCAACCATCGGCGTATTGCCGATCAGGTCGAGGACCGAGGCATTGACGCTTCCGTGCGCGTTCATCAAGAGCACCTCTCGGGAGTAGTCGACCGTCATGGTCGGGATTCTAATCGGGCGGGTGCCAGATCAGCCGACGCTGATCGGCACTTCCGCGATCCTGCCGTCGACGATGCGATAACAACGCGGTTCGGGCGCATCCCGCTTCAAGCTGACGATCACATAGAACCAACCGGGGTCGGGTGCCTGGGCGACGTCGGTGGGGCTGGGGTAGGGCTCGCTATGTGTGTGGCTGTGAAAGACGCCGATGATCTCCAGGTCATCATCCTCAGCGGCCATCTCCGCGCGCAACAGTTCCTTGCCAGGAATCGCGTAGACACGAGCCGACGCGGCCTCGTTGGTACATCCGACGAAACGATGGACCTTCGTGCTCCTGCCGACCAGCAGGCCACACGCCTCCAGCGGGTAGCTGTCGTAGGCGTTACCGATCATCTCGGCGTAGGCCTGGTTGCTGAACGACAGCGGAGTCATAGAAATGGGCGGCATTGCGTCGGAAGGGTACCGCTACCCTGGTGCCTCCCATGGCCCCACCGCGTGATCGCAGCAACCCAGCTGGGCGCAAGCTCGTCGCCAGCAATCGGCGCGCGCACCGTGACTACGACATTCTCGAAACCTTCGAGACCGGCATCGTGCTCAGCGGAAGTGAGGTGAAGTCGCTGCGCGAGGGTCACGCGCAGGTGGCCGACTCGTTCGCCCGCATCATCAACGGCCAGGTGTGGCTGGACGGTGTGCACATTCCGCCGTATCAGTTCGCGCACGGCATCGGCGCCCACGACCCGGACCGCGCTCGTAAGTTGTTGATGCATCGTCGCGAGATCGATCGTTTGGCGCACGAGCTCGCCGTCGAACACCTGGCACTCATCCCGATGTCGTTCTACTTCAAGGACGGCAAGGTGAAGGTGGAGATCGCCGTCGCCCGCGGTCGCAAGAAGGCCGACAAGCGCCAGGCGATGGCGACTCGAGATGTGAAGATGGAGATGGCCAGGGCAATGGGGCGCCAAGCGAAGGGCCGTGTGTCGTGATCGGTCGTGTGCCGTGAGCAAGTTCGCGCTAGTCCGGCGCCCAAGCCCTCGGCTGGCCGATGGTCTGGTCACGCACATCGGCCGTACGCCGGTCGATGTCGAGCTTGCCAAGCAGCAATGGTCGGCCTACGTCGTAGCGTTGGAGGCACACGGTTGGGCCACCACGGAGGTTGCACCCGCGCCCGGCCTGCCCGACTCTGCGTTCGTGGAGGACACCATGGTCGTGTTCCGCGATGTGGCAGTGATCGCCCGACCGGGCGCCGATGAACGCAAGCCTGAGGTAGCAGCTGCTGCCGAAGCCGTGCGCTCGTTCGGCTATCGCGTGGTCACGATCCAGGCGCCCGGCACACTCGACGGCGGCGACGTGTTGAAGGTTGGCAACACCATCTACATCGGCAACGGCGGCCGCACCAATCTCGAGGGCATCGCGCAGGTCGCGGCCGCATTCGAGCCGCTGGGCGCCACAGTGGTCACAGTGCCGCTGACGAAGGTGCTGCACCTCAAGTCGGCAATCACGGCGCTGCCCGACGGCACCATCATCGGCTGGCCGCCAGCGGTCGACGACGTCTCGCTGTTCCCCACGTTTATCGCGGTGCCCGAGGAGTCGGGCTCGCACGTCGTTGTTCTCGACGACCACACACTGCTGCTCTCGGCGGATTGTCCGCAGACGGCGGACGTGCTTCGCCGCCGCGGCTACGAGGTGGTGACGGTCGACATCAGCGAGTACATCAAGCTGGAGGGCTGCGTCACCTGCCTCAGCGTTCGACTACGAGACGCACCCACCGGCTGAGACCCAGGCTGCCCGATAGGCGGCGGCCAGCGATGCCACGGTCTCGTGGGCATTGAGCCCACTCGGGTTCGGGAGTACCCACAGCTCGGCGCCGCCCATCAACTCGGGCTGCTTGCCGGCGGCGGCCTTCGGCCGGTCGAACGCGCTGCGGTACGCCGTGAGGCCCAACACGGCGACGACGTTGGGTCGCAGTCCCCGAACCTTCGCCTCCAGCACCGCTCCCCCGGCGCGTAGTTCCGTTCGGGTCAGTTCGTCGGCGCGTGCACTGGCGGTCGGCACCACGTTGGTGATCGCAATGCCCAGGTTCGCCAGCATCACCAGGTCGTCCGTCTTCATCCCGTCACTGGCGTCGACCTCGTGCGGCGTGATGCCCGCCGCGAACAACGCCGGCCAGAATCGATTACCACGGCGCGCGAAGTGCGCGTTCGCTGCCGCCGTCCACAGGCCAGGGTTGATGCCGACGAACAGACTGCGCACAGGGTCGCAGACGAGGTCGTCGACGAGCGCGCCGTTGAATGATTCGAGTTCTGCGCGGGTGAAGCGCGCCATGCGGGAATCAGCCGACGATTTCGGACACCTGCATCACCGGAGCGATGTTGGTGTAGTTGACCACGTCGGCCATGACGTCGGCCGTCTTCGGCGAACCCAACCCAGCGTGGAACGCTTCGAGGGTGTCGAAGTAGAAGTGCACAGCGGCGACGTTCGGACCGTCGATTCCCTTGTCGATCTCGGTCTTCACGGGGCTCCAGGCCGATGCGGCCAGCGGCACGTGAGTGGTCGAGTAGTAGTCGTGATCGAAGGTGGTGCCTTCGCCGGACGGGTAGGTGACGCTGACTTTGATCATGCGCGCGACCGTATTCGTCCGGATGATCACCCGACGACTCGTGGGGGGACCCGCGATGCGCGCAACTTCGTCGTTCCTGTCGCGTCCTTGACCTCATTCGTCAAGGACAGACAGCGAGAGGAACTGGTCTAGCGTCGACGGCATGAGCGATTTCGCGGTCCAGCCAATTGGCATCGTGCGGTCCAGCCGCGACGCAGCCATCGATGACGACTGGGACGCCGTCACCGCCGTGATCGAACTCGACCCGCAGCGGGTCGAGCCCGACGCTTCGCTGGGCCTGGACGCTTTCTCGCACATCGAGGTGGTGTTCCTCTTCGATCGCGTGGACGGGGCCAAGGTGTGCACCGGCTCACGGCATCCGCGTGGCAACGAGGCGTGGCCGATGGTGGGCATTCTCGCGCAGCGGGCCAAGGACAGGCCGAACCGCATCGGGCTGACGACCTGCCGCGTGCTCGCCGTCGACGGACTCCGCATCGAGGTCAGTGGACTCGACGCCATCGAAGGCACGCCGGTGCTCGACATCAAGCCGGTCATGAACGGTTTCGCGCCACGAGGCGAACTGCGGGAACCGGCGTGGGCGGCCGAGTTGATGGCGGGCTATTGGTGAACAACCGCTGCTAGGTTGACGGAGCTAACCCACACAACGGGGCTGACAGGTTTCGACGTCAGATTCATTTTGCGGGCGTGCGACCCGAGTTGCTCAGACTCGCTAAACGGGGCACAAACAGAATTGCCAACGAGCAGTTCGCTCTCGCCGC
>Ga0105044_10015762_pt1 | contig 10211 bp, 8 predicted proteins | sample MAT01_FD_78092 | JGI IMG/M metagenome (GOLD analysis project Ga0105044, IMG submission 78092) | Freshwater microbial communities from Lake Fryxell liftoff mats and glacier meltwater in Antarctica - MAT-01 | ecosystem: Environmental > Aquatic > Freshwater > Ice > Liftoff microbial mat | place...
GGCATGGCGACTTCCTGTTCCTTGGCAACCAACCGTTCGCGGGTGCGCCGGTACTCGATCAGCGCGCGCATGGTGCACATTTTCAGATTGTGCTGCTGGGTGAATGTAACGAGTTCGGGCACGCGCGCCATCGTGCCGTCTTCGTTGAGAATTTCACAGATCACCGCGACCGGGTAGAGGCCGGCGATCTTCACCAAATCCACCGAGGCCTCGGTATGGCCGGCGCGTTGGAGCACGCCGCCTTCGCGCGCTTGCAGGGGGAAGATGTGCCCCGGCGCGACGAGATCGGTTGCCGCAGCGTGGGGATCGGCCAGGACGCGAATCGTGCGCGCTCGATCGGCAGAGCTGATGCCGGTGGTGATGCCGGTCCGGGCATCCACGCTGACCATGAAGTCGGTCTGAAAATGTTCGCGGTTCTCGACGACCATGCGGGTGACGCCCAAGGTCTTCAGCCGGGCCATCGTGGTGGGGACGCAAATCAACCCGCGGGCGTGGCGGATCATGAAATTCACCGCGTCCGGCGTGACATGTTCGGCGGCCATGACGAGATCGCCCTCGTTTTCGCGATCTTCATCGTCGGTCACGACAATCAGCCGGCCTTGGCGGATTTCGTCGAGACATTCCTCGATGGAATGAAATGGGGTCGGTGACTTCATGGCGTGCGGAGCCTAACAACAAGGCATCCAGAAGGCAATCACGCCTCGGTAAACTTCACGCCCTTCACGTGCAGGAGGCAGATCCAGAGCCGGTAGAGATCGAGTCGTTCGTCCAACTGCGCGTAGTTTTTCTCGATCAAGCCGCAGACGATGGCGTCCATGTCGGGATACTTCATGCCGGTCTTGATGGCGACGCGCTGCAAATCCACCGCCACGGTCAGCGACCACTTGCCATGCAGGACGGCGAGCAGGAACTTCACCGCGAGATCGTCCAACCCCAATTCTTTAGCGTGGGCGAACAGATCATCCGGAAAAGCGAGCGATTCGACGAGGCGCTCCGGCACATTGACGGGGAAACGGACTTTGCCCACATAGGTCTTCTCGACCACCACGGCGGAGACGGGAATGGATTCTGACATGGGCGAAAAGTAGCGGCGGGGACGGTCATTGGCAAGCATTGGTAAAAACCTCTTTACACCCCCCAGCGGCATCCCTATAGTGCGCGCCGTTCACTCGTTGGAGGAAAGGTTACTACTTTGCAAATGATAGCTGTCGAAAAGAAAAAAGAGATTACAAAACAATTTCAGTTGCACCCGAAAGATACGGGTTCGGCGGATGTGCAGGTCGCGTTGTTGACCGCTCGCATTAGCGAGCTCACGGAGCACTTGCAATCCCATGTCAAAGACCACAGCTCACGCCGGGGTCTGCTGAAAATGGTCAGCGAACGGCGCCGGTTGCTTAATTACTTGAGCCAAACCGACACGAAGCGCTACCAAGAACTTATCAAGAAACTCAACCTCAGAAAATAGGGGTCGCGAGGATTTTGGTGGATTGATGGACTGAAGCCGCCCTCTTCGCCGACCGCGAAGCGGGCGTTTTCATTCCGTCAGTCCGGTCCTCGTATTTCCCCACGGAAGGATTGTCATGCAGCAACGTGCGCAGACGAATATCTCGGATAAGCCATTCATCATCGAAACCGGCAAGCTCGCCAAACAAGCCGACGGCGCAGTCACCGTGCAATTCGGCGACACCATTGTCATTGTCACGGCGGTGGCCAGCACCACCACGCGCGATGAACTGGATTTTTTCCCGCTCACGGTGGATTACCGTGAGAAAGCCGCGGCAGCCGGCAAGTTCCCCGGCGGCTACTTCAAACGCGAAGGGCGCCCCACGGAAAAAGAAATTCTTACCGCCCGCATGGTGGATCGCCCCTGTCGGCCGTTGTTTCCGGAAGGTTTCTACAACGACACCCAGATCATCTCCATCCTGCTCAGCACCGATGGCGAAAACGATCCGGACATGCTCGTGATCAACGGCGCGTCCGCCGCCCTCGCGGTCTCCGACATTCCGTGGCACGGCCCGATCGGTGCGGTGCGCGTTGCGCGCGTCAACGGCCAACTCATCGCCCAACCCACCCACGCCCAACGCAAAGAGAGCGACCTCGACTTGATCTACGTGGGCAGCGAGAACGAATTGGTGATGATCGAAGGCGCCGCCCTCGAAATCTCCGAAGCCGACATGATGACCGCCATCGAATTCGCCCACACCGAAGCGAAGAAGATTGTCGCGGCGATCAAAGAATTGGTGCAAAAGGCCGGCAAGCCGAAACGCAACGCCAAGCTCTACACCGTGCGCCCCGAAGTTCTGGCGGCGGCCACCGAGATCGCCGGCAAGGACGTATTGCAGGCCATCTTGATCCCCGGTAAACTCGACCGGCAAGCGGCGGTCGGCGCGTTGAAGGAAAAGGTGAAGACCGGCCTCAAAGCCAAGTTCGCCGACATTACCGACTTTGAAATCAAAGAGTCGTTCCACAAAGTCGAAGCCGACGCCGTGCGCACTTCCGTCCTGCGTAACAAGAAACGTTCGGACGGACGCGGCGCAAATGACATTCGGACGCTGCAATGCGAAGTCAACCTCCTCCCGCGCACGCATGGCTCCGCGATTTTCGCACGCGGTGAAACCCAGGCGCTCGTCATGACCACGCTCGGCTCCAAAGGCGACACGCAGGAAATGGATGCCTGGACGGGTGGCCCGACGGAGAAGAAGTTTATTCTCCATTACAACTTCCCGCCTTTCAGCGTGGGCGAAACGGGACGCACCGGCGGCCCGGGTCGCCGTGAAATCGGTCACGGGGCGCTCGCGGAGCGTTCCATCGCGCCGATGATTCCGGATGAGGAAACGTTTCCCTACACCATTCGCGTCACGTCCGAAGTCATGGAGTCCAACGGCTCGACCTCAATGGCCACCGTCTGCGGCGCGACCTTGTCGCTCTTGGATGCGGGCGTACCCATGAAGGCCCCCGTTGCCGGCATCTCCATCGGATTGTTCACCGATGAAAAGACCGGTGAAACGTTGACGGTCACCGACATTCTCGGTTCGGAAGATCATTACGGCGACATGGATTTCAAGGTAGCCGGCACCCGGACTGGGATCACCGGATTTCAGACCGACCTTAAGATTCGCGGTTTGACCCACGCGCTCACGCGGCAGGCGTTTGCGCAAGCGCGGGAAGCGCGGTTGTTCATTCTCGACAAGATGGCGCAAGCCATTGAGCAGCCCCGCGAAGAACTGTCGCAATACGCGCCCCGTATCACGACGTTGAAGATCAACCCCGAGAAGATCGGGGCGGTGATCGGCACCGGCGGCAAAGTGATCAAAGGCCTTGTGGACGCGACCGGCTGTCAGATTGATATCGAAGACGATGGGACGATTCACATCTTCTCGAGCAACGCGGCGGCCTCCAAGGCGGCGGTGGAGCAGATTGAACAGATTACGGCGGAAGTCGAAGTCGGCAAGATCTACCGCGGTAAAGTCGTGGGCATCAAAGAATTCGGCGCATTTGTCGAAGTTCTCCCCGAACGGGATGGTCTATTGCACATCAGCGAAATCGCAGATCACCGTGTCAATAAGGTGGAAGATGTCCTCAAGATGGGCGATGAAGTTTGGGTGAAGGTTGTCGGCGTAGATGAGCGCGGTAAGATCCGGCTCAGCCGACGGGCGGCGATGGCGGAGAAAGACGCCGCCGCGCAACAAGCGTAAGGTACGCTTCGTCACAAATATTTTGATGGGGGCGGCGGGTGTCGCCCCCATTCAAAATCGAAAAGTGGTTGCCATGTTCGCAACGAGTATTTATATAGGAAAACGTGTTCATGATTAGACACGCATCTCTAATGGAGGCTCTCATGCTATTCTTGTCCCCCCGTCTCTTGCTCGCGATCACACTCACCGCCGGCGCGGTGCTTTTCTTCGAGGGAACCACCAGCGTTCTGGCGCAAGAAGCCCCGCCAGCCGCCGCCGACGGGGCGGCAAAACCCGAAGAGAAGACAGTGAAGACCACCAGCATGTGGGACATGATCAGGCATGGCGGTCCGTCGCTCGTGGTGCTGGTCATTTGTTCCATCGCCTCGGCAACGTTGATCATCGAACGCTTCATGTACTACCGCAAAGCCGGCGGCGACACCGAGGACATGGTCAACAAGATCAAACAGGCCGGCACGATGTCCGAGGCGCTCGCGGCCATTGAGCATGCCCCCGGCATTTCGGGCCGCGTCATGCGCAGCACAATTCAGGCGGCCCGGGATGGCTATTCCCCTGACCAAATCGAAACGCTGGTGCAGGGTTATGTGACCAAGGAATTGATCAACATGGAAAAATTCCTCCCCCAGCTCGATACCTTCGTCACCATGTGTCCGCTCATCGGCTTGGCCGGCACGACGATGGGTATGATCAAATCGTTCAGCATCGTCGCAGCCGTCGGAATGAGTGATCCGACCAAACTGGCCGGCGGTATCTCGGAAGCGCTGGTCAATACGGCCGCCGGTCTGATCGTCGCCATCCCTTCGCTGTTTGCCTACAACTGGTTTACCGGTAAGAAAGAGACGATCCTGATGGAGATGGAAAGCGGTCTCGCCGAACTAATGGTCATCATCAAGTCTTCCGCCAGCAACTAACCAGCACTTCGCCATGAAGCTGAAGCGTCGCAAGGTCAAACGCGGTCGGGTCGAGATCATTCCGATGATCGACACGATTGTCATCTTGTTGATCTTCTACATGACTTTCTCACGCTTCGTGGAAGCCGGTCGGGAATCCCAAATCAAGCTGCCCGATGCAAAAGCGGGGGATGCCTTTACGCAGCAAGAAAACGAAGTGATCATCAACATGTTTTCGGGCGACAGGATCAGTATTGGTAAGAAGGAGTATGACCTGAAAGACCTCCCCGGCATCCTCCGCACCATCCGCGCCAACGACCCCGCCAAAAAAGAAAAGATGGCCGTGATTCTCCGGGCCGACAAATCCATGCCGTACAAGGATCTCAGCGATTTCATGAAAATCTGCGCCAAGGCCGGCATCATTGATGTCACCTTTGCCACCTTGGAGAGCCCATGAAACTCAAACGCCGGCACGCCAAACGTGGTCGCGTCGAAATCATCCCGATGATTGACGCCATTCTCATCTTGCTCATTTTTTACATGAGCTTTTCCAGCCTCCAGAAATCCGAGCGGCGGATTGATGCCAAGCTGCCCGTGATTGCCAGGAGTATCGTCGTCAGTCCGGACAAGGTGCCGCTCGACTTCACTGTCAAGGTCTTCAGCAAAGACCGGATCATCGTCAATGGTGGCGGGACGCCCTTCGATACCGAGACGCTCCGCGACGCCATGCTGCAACTGGCCGCCATCGGTCAGGAAGCCACCGTCATCATCGAAGCCGAACCGACGACCGAGTATAGTGATGTGATCGGCGCGCTTGACGCTTGTGCGCTGGCCAATCTCAAAAAAGTCGCCTTTCGACCCCTCCCCGAACCCACTGCGACCCCATGAACCGCCGCCGCATACTCGGACTCACGACGGCCGTATGCCTCACGCTATTCGTCGCGACCGTCTCTGCCCAAGAAGGGGGCCGGCCGGCCTCGCTGATTGACATCGAGAAAGCCGAAGAACTTTTTAAGGATGGCAAACTGCCGGAAGCGTTGGAAGCATTTCGCGCCTTCCAAAAGAAACATCCCCTCAGTAGTCTCGCCGCCAATGCCATTTACTTTGAAGGCTGGTGCCTGTTCGCACTGGACAAGAAAAAGGACGCCGCCGAGCTATTCGAAAAAGTCATCAAAGGCTATCCCAATGCGGCTGTCGTTCCCGAAGCCAAACTGAAACGAGCGGAATGTTTCCGCGATCTCAAGGAATACGACACCGCGCTCAAACTCTATCGGGAATTTCAACAACAGCACCGCGATCATCCCTTGATTCCCCAATCGGTGCTCGGTCAAGCGTGGGTGTTGTTCAAGCAAGGACAGTACGCCCAAGCGCGCGACCTGTGTCGCGCGGTGTATCAACGGTTCCGCGACGATCTCAACTCACGAGTGGATTCGCTTTTTCTCCTCGGCCAGATTTACACGGAGGAGAAAAATTACGTGGAGGCCCGCAAGGTGTACGAGGAAATCAAGGGACTACGTAACAACCCGCGCGCCGGCGAAGCCCTCTTCCTCGCCGGCGAGACGATGTATGACCAAAAGAAGTATGGCGAAGCCATCGCGTACTACGAGCGCGTCCAATCCAAAGACACCCTCCTCGCCGGTGTGCGCCTGCAGATTGACTATGTCAACAGCCTCCGCCCCCGCGCTTCCGTCAACCAGCGCCCATCACTCCAAGCCCAGATCGAGAAACTGAACGCCCTCAGCGCAAACATTCGCGCCCAACCAGATCTCCGCCCCGTAGCCTTGTTCCGCATCGCCAACTGCTATCAGTAACTCGACAAACAACACGAAGCCGCGATTGTGTACGAATACTTCATGCGGTTGTACCCCGACCACAGCTTTGGTGAACGCGCCTACTTTGGTTTCACGCAAGCCCTGACCGCCAGCGGCCAAAGCGCGCGCGCGGAAGCCGAATTGAAGAAGTTCAAAGAAAAATATGGCGAAAAAGGCAGCGACTTCGTCAAAAGCGCCGCCTTTTCCAGTGCCGTGAACAAGTTCGATCTCGGTCGCTATGCCGAAGCGCTGACTGAGTTCAAAGTCATGCTGGCGACAAAACTCGACCCAGCCGTAGCGGAAGCCGTCGAATTCTACGTGGCCGCTTCCTATGCCTCCTCAGAACAGTTCGCCGAAGCCCGCGATGAGTTCGCCAAGTTTGCGCAGCAACGTCCCGATAGTAAACTCACGCCCGACGCCACCTTCCAACTGGGCCGTGCCTGCTTTGAATTAGCGAACCGCACCGGCGAAGATAAGGCGGCGCGGAAGGACTATCTCACTCAATCCGCCGCCCACTTTGAACGCGTGCGGATCATCAGCAACCGCGACGACCTGTTGGCCACCGTCACCTTTCAACTCGGTTACATCTACAATTTCCTGGGCGAGTACGACAAAGAAAACTACGAGAAAGCCGCCGCCGCGTTCAAGGAGTATGCCACCAAATGGCCGGCCGAAAAATTCGCAGCCGAAGCCACCTATCAACTCGGCCGGAACCTCATGATCTTGGAGCGCCATGACGACGCCATTGCGGCTTACAAGTCAGTCGTTGAGAAATACCCCGACGACAAACTAGCCGCTTGGAGCGCGTATGAGTTGGCTTCCGCCGAAGCCTCCGCGAAACGGCCCGATGAGATGATCGCCGCACTGCGCGCTTACCTGCAAAAGTTTCCCACCCATGAAAAAGTGGGGGACGCCTTCTACGCCATTGGCAAACATTTCGAAGACCGCCGCCAGCCGGCGGCCGCCATCACTGCCTATCAAGACCTGATCACCTTCACCGCCAACGCCGCGCTCGCAGACGAGCCGCTCCTCAATGCCGCTGTCGCCGCCCAACTGCGCATTGCGGACATTCTGGAAAAACAAAAAAACGTGGCCGGCGCGGTGGAATCCTGTGAGAAATTCCTCACCCAATTTCACACCCGGCCGGTGGCCGCGCGGGCCGTGACGGCGCAGATCGCCAGCCTGTACCGCAACGCCAAACAGTTTGATGCCGCCTACGAAAAACTCGCCTTACTCACCCAACAATACCAGCAGACCGCCGAAATCCGCATTGCCGCCACCACCAGCATCATTGATCTCGCCCTCAGCCAACGCGACACCCTGCGCGCCTATGGCGCGGCCCTGCGATTGTTGGCGGATCCCGAAAAAGATCGCCTGCCTGCCTCCAGCTACCTTGCTGCGGCAAATGCGCTCATGCGAAATGACAAACCCGGCGATGCCCGGGCCGTCTTCGAAAAAGCGCTGACGCTCTACCCCGACGACCCGCGTACCGCCCCCACCGCCATGAACGGCCTCGGCCAAGCCCAACTCAGTTCCGGCCAACTCGCCGAAGCGGAGACCACCCTGCAGAAAGTCCTCACCGACTTCCCGAACGCGCCGGTGGCAGTCGAAGCCAAACTCGGTTTGGGAAAAATATTTGAAGCGGGTGGCGCCGAAGGTCGAGCGGTCGAGATGTATGATTTCGTGTTTCGCGCTTCCAAAGGTGATCCCGGCTTCGAGGCCTCCTACCGGCTGGGCATGCTGTGCTACAACAAAAAAGACTTCAAATGCGCCCTCCCCTTCTTCTCCCGCTTGATTTTCGCCAGCGGCCCCCTCGCCGAAGAATCGGTTTTCCGGGGCGCCGTTTGTCATGCCGAACTGGGTGCCGTTGACTTGGCGCGGCGCGCTTTCAACGGTTTCATCCAACGCTACCCCAACAGCCAATTTACGACCGAAGCCAAAGAACGCCTGAACAAACTGCCGGCACCCAGACCCTCGCCCTGACGCGAGGTAAATCTGCGTTGCCAAGGAGGCAACGATGAAAGACAGCACGAACCGTTTGGTAACGTGGTTGCTGGGACTCACGCGGATTACCCGCTACTTTGTCATCGCCCTCCTGTTTCATCTCGGTCTCCTTGTTCTCCTCGGCTCCTTCAAAATTGTCACTCACGTCATTGGCGAGCGCCGGCCGCCGATCGGCAAGGCTGACCCCGAACTGCAAACCGAAGTCACGACCGAAACCGAACCGACCGGCTTGGCACCCGTTGGTCTGCCGACCGGTGCCGCTGGTCAACTTCCCAATCGAGCCAGCCCGGCCGCGGGTAATCCATCCAGCTTACCCACTGGCACGGAACTGACCGGGATCGTCTCGCCCGTCATCGGCGTGCCGATTGAGATCGGCACCGGCAACCGGGGCATCCCCCAACCCACATTCCCAGCCGGCCAGCCCGCCGGCCAAATTGCCCTGGGAATTCCCGGCGGAGAAATCTTTCAAGGTCGCGACGAACGCGAACGCGATAAGATCCTCACCACCATCGCCGGCGGCGATGATGTGAAAAAGGCTGTTCACGCCGCGCTGATCTACCTGAAATCAACGCAGCGCGCCGATGGTTCCTGGCCCTGCGCCACCAGTGACCTGGCCGGCACCGCGCTGGCCATGTTGGCCTTTCTCGGCCACGGCCAAACCAGTGACTCAGTCGAATTCGGCGACAACGTTTCGCGCGGCATGAATTACCTCGTCAGCGCCGTCGGCTCCAACGGATTGGTTCGCGGCCAGAACATGTACGCGCAAGCCATCACCACCCTCGCCCTGGCGGAAGGCTATGCGATGATGCCGGGGCCGTTCTTGCGCGAACCGCTGGAGCGCGCCGTCAGTCTGATTACGCGTGCCCAGCAACTCGCCAAAACCAACCCGCTTCACACCGGCGGCTGGCGCTACTCCCCCACCGCCAACGATGCGGATTTGTCCGTGTCCGGCTGGATGATCATGGCCTTGAAATCTGCTCAAGCCGCCGGCCTCGCGGTCCCACCGGCAGCCTTTGCGTCGGCCGAACAATATCTCTGGCAAATGCACGACCCGACCGGTTTCGGCTACACCACCCCGGCGGCCACCCCCACCATGACCGCCGTTGGCGTCTTGTGTCTCCAGTTCCTCGGTCGTGGCGAAGACACCCGGCTGACGCCGGCTCTGAGTCTGTTACGCAAACAAAAACTTGATTGGGAAGGAGCCACCGGCAACCATGTGTTGTACGGTTGGTACTATCAGACGCAGGCGCTCTTTCAAAATGGCGGTGATGGCTGGATCGCCTGGAACAACCAGATGCGCGATACCTTGGTCAAACGACAACGCGAGAATGGCAGTTGGATGCCGCCGGATGCCAGCGGTGAGGCGCGCACCTTCGCCCAGACTCCCGTTTATTCCACGGCGCTGAGCGCGATGATGTTGGAGGTTTACTACCGCTACCGGCCGCTTTACTTGAAGAAATAGAGAAGGAACCTTTATGAAATTAATCACCAAAAACTTCCTACCGTGGTTGATGAGCCTGACAACAATCATGCGATATTTCGTGATCGCGTTGCTGTTCCACGTTGGCATTCTCGCCCTGCTCGGCTCCGTCAAGATCGTCTCCAAGATCCCCGGCATCGGTGGCTCGTTTCTACCTACTCCACTCCCGCCGCAATCCGACGAATTGCCCGAAGATGCCTACGCCACTTATCGCGATTTTGATTACTCGGGTCCCGAACTCGGCCAAGGCGGCGGTCTCGGCGGCAAAGGCCCCGGCGGCGTGCCCACTGCCGGCGGCCAAAAGTATTCTGCCAGCATCGCCCAAACAGAC
>Ga0105044_10015763_pt1 | contig 10210 bp, 9 predicted proteins | sample MAT01_FD_78092 | JGI IMG/M metagenome (GOLD analysis project Ga0105044, IMG submission 78092) | Freshwater microbial communities from Lake Fryxell liftoff mats and glacier meltwater in Antarctica - MAT-01 | ecosystem: Environmental > Aquatic > Freshwater > Ice > Liftoff microbial mat | place...
AAAGGTATCTAAGCCAATCGCAATCGATAAATTTTCTGTACGCGCGGGATTCAAGACGAGGGTATCAAAATGGCTGAGATCAATTTGTTGCCAATCGATGCGACTGAGTACGTCGATTTCGTACCCAATTTCACGCCATTGCCCGCTCGCATGATCACGCACCACAAAACAGGGTAGATAGACTTTGTTGGCATATTCGATAAATTGTGTGCGAATCGGCAGCGCTGTGCGCACCATGCCAGCCGTTGCCGGCACGATCCGCCCTTGCAAATCGCCTAACCCTTCGGCTTGGAGACCCGCCCCCACAGCGCGAATCAAGTCGCCAGCTGAGTCACGAAAACAGTAAACATAGCATTCATCCAATTCAACCCGACCGGTCTTTTTGGCATAGGGTTGACGCAAAATCCGCCCAACCAGCTGCGTAATACTGGTTGATGCCTTTTGCGGATTGGTGAGTACGGTTAAGAAATAGGCAAAGGGACAATCCCATCCCTCTTGCAATGCCTGTTTCGTGATGATATAGCGAATCGGGCAATCGCGACTGAGCAGATCGATCTGCTCAATTTCATCTTTTTCGCTGCTCTTGACGGCAATCTCTGCCGGCAACACACTGCATTGGGTGATCAAAAAATCGCGCACATCCTCGGCATGGATAAAGCGTGCCTCGCGTTGTTTTTCGCCGGTGCGCTCGACTTGGATCAGGCAAATGGGGCGAATGTAGGGGCCGCGTTCATGCAACTCGTGTTCAATGGCGATTGCTTCTAAGTTGATACGATGTTGATGCGCAACCAACATCGTATCGCGCCAATCGGCGCTGGCCCGATTGTGCACATGGACATCGAGCTTAATCATCTCTTCGCGCAACAGATCGCGTCCGCTGATATTGATCAGGGCATTGCTTTGTGCACTTGGTGTTGCCGAAAGTTCCAAAATAAACGATGGATTAAAGCCAAGTAAAGTATTCTGTGCCAGCTCACCATATGCTTTGTGGCCTTCATCTAGGATGATGACCGGTTTCAATAAGCGCAGGGTGTTGCCCAACGAACTTTTGACCGTACGCACATGAAGCCCCGTGCCGGTCGCATAGGTGTCCAGATTCGGTGCGCGCTCGACCAACGCCGCGTGGGCTTGATAGTCATCTTCCTGGGGAAAAAAAGCTTCAAAACCGCCGCGGTCTTTGAATATGCGCAGTGTGTCTTTGACTTGCCGATTGGCCGAAGGTAGCATCAATACAAGCACAACCAGATTATTTTGCACATCATCGGGCGTAAAGAGTGCCTGCTTTTCCAGGATCAAGGTATGATCACCGCTGGCCATGTTCAAGTGCACACGGTATGGATGGGCGCGATCCTTGAGCGCGGCCAATGTTTGGTTATAGATTTGCGTGGTTGGCACAATCCATAAAACCAGCCCGCGTTGCGATGTGCGATAGTGCGTGTTGATCAGGTCAATCGCTTTCACCGCCAACAAGGTTTTGCCGCCACCGGTGGGCACCTTCAGACAAAGATTGGGCACCGGTTCGCCCAATGGGTTGCGTTTGGCTTGGTAGCGTGGCGCGGGCATGATCGCCTCCCACGCCTGTTCGTCCCACTTATAAGAGGTGATGCCAATGGCTGCGGCTTTGACGGCTTTTTCCTGCTCTGCCACTAATGTTTGTAGATAGGTGCGTAGCTGATCGAGCGCGGCCTGTTGATATTGTTTCAGTTGCATAAGGCAAGCATTCAATCTGCGCGATAGCGATAGATACCAAAGGGCAACTGGCAAAATTCAATGTCGTAGATGGCCACGCGATCTTCATCCAGATACTTATGCGAAGCGATGATGAGACGTTGTTTGCCGTTGCTCACCGGCAGATTCATTGCAAACGTTAAATCTAATGGCGTATTTTTTAGATATTCAATGTCCGGTTTATAGATGAGATAGACCGAATAGCGTGTGCTTTCGCCCAAATAGTAGCTTGTTTCGTCAACTTGGCTCGTTTCCAATTGTTCACCCGTGGCCGTGAAAAAGACAAAGCGCGCCATCTCGGCATAATCAGGCAACCTGCCGCCAAGGAGCTCATTTTCGTCAAAGTTCGGTCCCAATGTACAGTAGGTGAAGGAGCCACCTAAGCCTTCTTGCAATACTTTGTCTTTTGCCGTGGGAACACCTTGGCTCACCCGCCGTACCCGTTCCGCGGTCAAGGTGTCGGCATACGCTTCCTGTTCCACCAAAATAAAGCGCCGGTTACCGCCATCTTCGGCATTGAGCGCAAGCACGGCATGGGCAGTTGTGCCACTGCCGGCGAAGCTGTCGAGGATGATCGAATCTTTGTTTTTATCAGTGACCCAAAGTAGCAGACGCCTGATCAGATCAACAGGTTTTTCCGTTGGAAAATCAGTATGATTTCCTCGTGAAGATAAATCCATCCAGACATCGCTTGAAATTTTGTAAGAACGTGGAGCTACATAGTATTGAACGCTTCCATCGTCGCCTAATCGTACAAAATTTAGCACTTCACCTATGGTGACGAGGTGCTCTGTAAAGTACTCATCAAGTGATAGATCTGCATAATCGTTTAAGTAACGTTCATAATTAACAACTGCTTTACGTGCTCGCTCTTCATTCCATCGCCATTGCCCGCGCTCCGGTTTTTGTCCAAAAAGTTCATAGCGCATAGTTGGCCGATCCGTACCCCGCCAGAAGGTATCCCACTTTCCAGGTTCTGCTTCAGTGAGTTCGCTTTGAAGTTTTTGCAGTCTCATCTCTGTTGATTTTGTATATACTAACAAAGAATCATGACCAGTTGCTAGAGAATCAATTTCTTCAAACTGGGACTGAACACTTTTTGTGCCGCGTGGTGCAACAATGCAATTGCGAAAATTCTCTTCACCAAAAATTTCATCCATTAACATGCGCAGACGATGGGCTTCATTGTCATCAATCGAAACAAAGATCACCCCATCATCGCGCAGCAGCTCGCGCAACAATTTCAGGCGCGGCAGCATCATACACAGCCACTTGTCATGGCGCGTCAGATCTTCTTTGTCCACCACTTGGTTTAACCATTCCTGCAACATAGGGTGGGCCACATTATCATTGTAGGCCCAATGTTCGTTGCCGGTATTATAGGGCGGGTCAATATAGATACACTTCACTTTGCCAGCAAACGAAGGAATCAATGCCTTGAGCGCGTGTAAATTGTCGCCGTGAATCACCACATTGCCCTTGAGAGAGGCCGACTCTCCAGGAGTCAGCAGCGAGCGCGCTTCATCGACCACCAATTGACGATAGGGGATAGTCAAATGGTGGGAATGAACAATGGATTTGCCTTTGAAGGTAATGGATGGCATGGGGCGACAATCTCCTGCGGCCACGCTTGCATAAATATCTGTTGATCGGAACACACGTTCGACAGATATTATACTTGAGGCTAGGACAACTCACAACTTTCCCGCAAACCGGGCGGCACGCGCATTGGATCGGCGGCCAGGGCGCACAACTGCGCCAGATTTTCTACATCCTCTTTCAGATCATCTTCTTTGGGTGTTTCCAGCAACATAGCGATGCCATACCAGCGCGGATCGTTGATGATACGGCGAAAACCATCCAAGCCGATCTGGCCTTGGCCAATGTGTTCATGCCGATCCAGGTGGCTGCCGAGCGCACCTTTGCTGTCGTTAAAGTGCCAACACTTGACGGTCGCCAGCCCGATCTCTTGTTCGATCTCGTCCATCACTGCGGCGTAACTTTCAGCGCTGCGCAGGTCATAGCCAGCGGCAAAGGCATGACAGGTATCTGTACAGACACCCACGCGGCTTTTGTCCTCGACCAAGGCAATAATCTGGCGCAATTCGCCAAAGCTGCGCCCGATGGTGGTGCCCTGGCCGGCCATCAATTCGAGCAGGGTCATTGTCTCGTCACAATCCGGGGTGGCGGCGTGAATGCGGTTGAGTGCCGCGGCAATGCGGGCAATGCCGACCGCGGCTCCGCTGCCCGTGTGCGCGCCAGGGTGCAACACGATGTGGGCAATGCCATAGGCGTGGGCGCGCTGAATCTCATCTTGGTGTGATAAGAGACTCTTTTCCCATAGATCGTCTTTGTGGCTGGCCAGATTGATCAGATAACTGGCATGGCTGACCGCGTAATCAATGCCGAGCAACGTCTTTTGCGTATGCCAGCGTTCTACATCCGCTTCATCCAGCGCGGGGCCGAGCCATTGGCGGTTGTTCTTGATGAAAACTTGCACCGCATTGCTCCCAACCGCCGCCGCGCGGTCGAGTGCCTGGCTGACACCACCAGCAATGGACATATGAGAGCCAAATTGTAAGCGAGCCATGCGCGCATCCTTATGGTTTGTGGTGGGTAACGATTCAGCCGGGAACGCGATGCAGCCCCATTCACGGGGCGTTGTTCCCTGGCCCGTATGGATCCTGTCTGTCTGCTACATGGTACGCTGGCGCGGCAACTTCGTCAATAATGACCCTGGCTGTTTGGACGCGCCCTTGCCTGTTGGTATAATCCTATGGACAAACCATGTAAAAGTCGCCCAATGGTACTCGACGCAGGGTGCATTTCAATTTGAGGGTAAATTTTAGAACGCGCGCAACGTGTGCCGGGGACGAGCGGGATGCCGTTTGTCAAACCGGCGTGGTTGTCGCTCGTCCCCGGCACACTGCCCAAAAAGTGAAATGCACCCCTCGGCGCACGCGGAAGGAAATCACGTTGTTACTGGCAATCGATACGGCAACGACCACAGCTTCGTTGGCCGTTTATAATCTAACCACGCAAACGCTCTTGGCCGAGCTGACTTGGGAAGCACGCCGCCGGCAGACACAAGATCTGTTAATGGCGGCGCAACATTTGTTGGCCCAACTGGATCTAACCCCCCAGGCGCTAACGGCATTGGCCGTCACCACTGGGCCGGGCAGCTTTACCGGTGTCCGGATTGGGATCAGCACTGTCAAAGGGATTGCGTTGGGCCTGCCCACCCGGCCTCGCATCATCGGCATTCCGACGCTTTGTGTGGCGGCGGCTCCCTGGCTTGCGCTGCTACCGCAACTTGACCCGGCCGCGCTGCTCTGTGCTGTGATCCAAGCGGGGCGGGGGCGCTATAATTGGACTACGTTTGCGTCGGATCAAGTGCTATGGCGGCCCACAGCGGCCGCGCATGGCGCAGGAACCGGGCTAGATCTGATCGCAGCTTTGCGCCAGACCACGTCACCGACCATGCTTTGTGTCGGTGAGATTGATCAAGCCCTAGGCGATGCCTTGCGCGACCTGCCCCAGGTGACAGTGCTCGACAATGTGAGCGGTTGGCGGCGCGCGGGCTCCCTGGCACGCCTGGCCGCGTTGCACTTTGCTGCTGGGGCAGCGGACGAGCTTAGCGGGTTAGAACCGCTCTATTTGCGGGCACCCTAATGGACAAACCATTTAAAAGTCATACAAATAAGCTTGGTAATACACGAGAGCGTATCTATGACTTTTAAGGGTTTTATCTATAAGATGCAAACTTTTTCTGCCGCCACTCGGTTTGCTTGCGCGCCAATGACGCTTGTCGATCTGGCGTTTGTCGCAGCGCTAGAGGTGCAAGCGTTTCCTGCCCCACGTTCCCGCGCTTTTTACGCGCAAGAGGTCACACAAAATCAATATGCCAATTACTTGGTTTTGCATGTGGTCGATCCGTTGGCCCCGGCCTTGCCCGAGGGTGGCTTGCCGGTTGCCGCCTATGGTGGCTATTGGCTGTTGGGCGAAGATGCCCATGTCGTATCGATTGCCGTAGATTCCCTATGGCAGCGCCGTGGCCTGGCCGCGTGGCTCATGCTTGAACTGAGCGCAACCGCTTGGCAACAGGCCGCGCTGCGCGTGACGCTCGAAATGCGTGTTGGCAATCAAGCAGCGGCGGCGCTCTATCACAAGTTAGGTTTTCAAGCGGTCGGGCGGCGTAAACGCTACTATCGCGATAACAATGAAGATGCGCTGTTGTTATCGTTAGAAAATTTACAGGACACCGCAACGCAGCAAGAATTGACAACACAACTGCTGGGGCTGCGCGAACGCTTTGGTGATCCTAGCCTTTGGCGTGGGCCACAACAATAATGCGGTGTGTGTTGTCGTCGCGTGGCCAGCAACTGACCAAGGTGAGCCGGTTGTCGTCAAAGGGGCCAATCCACTTGGTATTGTCTTTGCGCTGCTCTGGAGAAGCATACGTTTCGGGCACAATCAGCACTTGGTCAATCTGATAGTCAAACGATTGACCGCCCGCCCACACCGTAATGGGATCGCCCCGCTTGAGCTGATCTAGCTCCCGAAAGACAGACCCCAAAATATTATTGTGGCCGCTCATGACGACATTGCCGCCCTCGCCCAGGCGCGCGCTGTTTTTGTGCCAGCCGGCGGCATACTCTGCCACATCCCATTCACTAAAAATCTGCCCTTCTTGATTTTGCGTACTGCTCCAGCCCAGCTCTACCACGGGAATATCGATTGCGATGTCGGGTAGGACAATTCGATCGGGCAGCATAGGTTGCTCGGTGCTGGGCGCTACGGGTTTGGGGACTTGTGTCGCTTGTAGTAGTCGCGTGGGTTCGGCAGCCTGCGCCTGCACCGCATTGTCGTCGTCCGAAGCGCGTCCACAGCCACTCAGCAATAGAACGATTAAGCTGCTAAGCAGTATGCCACGCATGAAAGGTTGTGCTAATGCGATTGCCTGGATAGACATAGGTGTCAAGGTGATTTCTGGAATTTGCTCGAACGGATAGGCTTTGTTCACTTACCCTATTTTACAGGCTATTAAAGGTCTGTCAACTATGATCGCTCGAAATGTGAACCTGCGCCAAAGGAAATGGATTTACGGCTGGGCCGCTGGCAGGCGACGACCTTGGGCTACGGCTGCCACGCGCGCAATTGGACCGCCAAAGGGTGTGAGGATGGCACTGAAATTGGTTTCACCACCGCGCGGCACGACGTTATATTCAGGATCAACCTTGCGCATTGCCACCACGCGGTCGAGTGAATCGTAGGCCGTGAGCACCACTTGGACACTCACCGCTTCTTCTGGGCCTGTGTTTAAGATGGTGCCTGCCACTGTGTACGAGGCAAATCGTTGATTCGCATTCTCCAGCCGATTCACTTGCAGATCACGATAGTAACTGCCAATATACGCGGGCACAGCATGCAGTACAAAGATTTGATAGCGGGCAAAACGTGGCACGGGCGCTTCAAACAAAATAGCAAACGGCGCGTGTTGTCCGGGATCAACTAGATCGAGTGCGACAAAGGTGTCATCGCGCGCCAGTTCATCCCCTTGGTCGTTGAGCAAGACGACGGCAACTTGCACTTGTTCAAGCGCATTTTCACTGCCATTGTAGATTTCGCCCAATACCCACAAATTGCCAATGGGCGTGTCATGTAAGTAGGTATGTTGGATTTCAAGCGGCAAGGGCGTTAATGTGGGTGTCAACTCTGGCCCACCTTCGACTGCTTCTGGCCGCGGAATGATCAGTTGTTGCCCAATTTGCAGTGTGCGTGGATCGAGAATGCCGTTGGCATCTTGCAATTCACTAATGCTCAGCGCATATTGACTGGCGATCGAAAGCAAGCTCTCGCCAGCGCGCACTGTATGGACAATGGGTGTCGGGGTCACCGTGGGGGTGAGGGTGGGGGCTGGCGTATAGGGTGCCGGCGTGGCCGTGGCTTGCGGTGCATTGGCCGCCAAGGTAAGACCAACCGTGGGCGTGGGCTGCGGCAGGGGCGTTGGGGTTAGGGTAATCACCTGGCCACAGCCAGCCAGGAATAGACCAAACAGGCTACCGAGAAGCAGCCCGGTAAACAGCGTAAGCTTTGCGCGAAGTGGCGGTGACGTTGGCATTCCTTGAAAAAGCATATAGACTTCAGTATACTAGATTTTGTGTTATTTCAGACCAACCATTTTCCTTACAATTTCAATCAAGAACGTGATTTCGTGCGCTTGCGCTTGCGCCAACCAGCGCCTATTCTTATAAAATTGTAAGCAGACCTAAGCCTAGTCCGCGACAGGAGAAAACCCATGCCAAAAATCGCTATCTTTTCCGACAGTCATGATCAAATTCACCATACAGAACAAGCGCTACACCAGGCACGGGCCGCGGGCGCGACCGTGCTACTCCACTGTGGCGATCTGTCGGCACCCTTTATGGTCGCACGTCTGGCCCAGCAGTTCACCGGTCCGATTCATATTGTGTTTGGCAACAACGACGGCGATGGGCGTCTCTTACAAACGATTGCCGCCCAATATCCACATGTTACTTTGTACGGCATCTATGCCGAGATCACAGTTGCCAATCGCACGTTGGCGCTGATCCACTATCCAGAACCGGCGCGCCGTATCGCCCAGTCTGGCCAACTCGATCTGGTCTGTTATGGGCACAATCATCAAAAACACCACGAACAGATCGGGCGCTGCCACTTGGTCAACCCCGGCGAATTGCTTGGCATGTATGGCATACCAACCTGGGGCTTGTACGACACAAGCAGCCACACCTATACAGAGCAGACGCTGGCGTGATAGGGAGACAAGGAGACACGAGATTCGAGATCGGGAGACACGAGACACGAGAACTCCTTGTCTTCTTGTCTCCTTGTCTCCTAGACGCGTTCCAGCACGCGCAGGCAGCGATCCACTTCTTCCGCAGTATTATAGTGAGCCAAGCCCAACCGTAGAAAGCCCCCACTCTGTTCCACACCCAAGCGCTCACTAATCGACAGTGCATAAAAACTGCCGTCCCACGCAAAAATATTCTGGGCAGCCAACGCTTCGGCCAATTGTTGGGGGGTAGTTCCCTCTTTGCGCAGGGAAACCGTTGCTACTCGTTTGTTCAGCTCTGCTGGATTGGTAATGCCATAGATGCGCACGCCAGGAAGCGCCTGGAGGCCGTCGATCAGTATTGAACTCAGGCTGCGCTCGTAGGGTTCGAGCACCTGCCAGGTCGCTTGTAATTTTTCGCGCCGCGATGCGTTCGCTGCCGCGTTGCCATAGCGCACGCCCAGATCGGCCAGATAATCAATGGCGGCCCCAACGCCAGCCAAACCTTCGTGATTCTTGGTGCCGGTCTCCCATTTACCCGGGAGTTGTTCGCCCGCCGGGCGCACGCGGTAGGCGCGCAGGCGATGGAGATGTTCGCGCTTGCCATAGAGAATACCTACATGTGGCCCAAAAAATTTGTACGCGCTACAGGCCAGAAAGTCGCAATCCAGCGCTTTGACATCGATCAAGCCATGCGGCGCATATTGCACGGCGTCGATAAAGCTGTACGCCCCTACTGCCCTGGCCCACCCAATGATCGTTTTGACATCATTGATCGTGCCGCTGGCATTGCTGGCATAGCCGACCGCCACCAATTTGGTGCGCAGCGTGATCAGCGATTGCAGATGTGCCATGTCGAGCGTACAGGTTTCGGTGTCCACATCGGCCCAGCGGATCGTGGCCCCGGCATCCTCGGCTAGGCGCAACCAGGGCGCAACATTGGCGTCATGATCCAGCCGTGTGACCACAATCTCATCGCCTGGGCCCAATTCGTGGACCAACGTATGGGTCAAGGCAAAGGTCAAGCTGGTCATGTTGTTGCCAAAGACAATCTCTTCGGTCGTCGCGCCCAGCAGATCGGCGGCGGCCTGGCGCGCGTTGTCGAGGATCATGTCGCTGCGGCGGCTGGTGACAAAGAGGCCATGCGTGTTGGCGTTGCTGCGCACCAGATAATTGGTGATGGCATCGATCACCCGTTGTGGCACTTGGGTGCCACCTGGATTGTCAAAGAAAATGCCGGGTCTGCCGTCAAATAATTCATTGAGCGCGGGAAATTGCTGGCGTACCGCGTGGACATCAAACATGGGGCTGCTCCATTAAGTTAGCGTGATTCGGATAATAAAGCTTTCGGGTAGCTAGAATTACGGCGTGCCATCACAAGAGAAATCTGGTGATATCCTCCCAAATTTTTGATAGCTCGGCCCAGTAATAGACACTAACAGACGCCATACCCAGCCAGAAAAGCCAGAAGATCGCCCCGCGCAAACGGCGTCCCCAGCGTGTCCAGCGTAGGTAGCGATCGATTTTCGCAAGCGTCTCGCCTTGGGTCGTCTGGGCAGCGCGCAGGGCGAGCAACTCTTGGTGCATTGCTTGGAGCAGTTGCGTTTGTTGTGCCACCTGGGCCGTAAGAGTCTCTAGGGTTGCGACTGGCTGCGGGGGTGGTTGCAA
>Ga0105044_10015765_pt1 | contig 10209 bp, 5 predicted proteins | sample MAT01_FD_78092 | JGI IMG/M metagenome (GOLD analysis project Ga0105044, IMG submission 78092) | Freshwater microbial communities from Lake Fryxell liftoff mats and glacier meltwater in Antarctica - MAT-01 | ecosystem: Environmental > Aquatic > Freshwater > Ice > Liftoff microbial mat | place...
CATGGAATTTGGGCGACGTTGTAGGGTTAAGCCTGCGGGTTCCGCCCTAAACAGACTGCCAACATTCAGCCGCTGACAGGGCGGGCGGCGGCATCCGTATGGAATTTGGGCGAGGTTGTAGGGTTAAGCCTGCGGGTTCCGCCCTAAACTGACTGCACATCCGCACTGCGTGCTGTCTGGGTCAATCGGCCGCTGTCGCCACAAGGCGGCGAAAGCCAATACCGCGTGCGCGACCGATATTGACCTCGAAGCCGGAAATGTCGCCCGCATCGTTGCGCTGGAAGCGCAGCAGGCCGCTACCCGTGAAGGCATCGGCGAACGCTGGTGACAGTGGCAGGGCGTCACCACGATGCGGGTGCAAAAGCAGTTGCGTGCCGTCGACCAGGAGGCGCCAGCGGGTGTCGAGCTCCCGGCTTTCGTACTCGCCGGCGTACCTGGCGAGGGCGTCGGCATCGGGTGCGAAGGGCGCGACTTCATGCATTGCGATGCGCTGGCCGCCCATTTCGAGCGTCATTCTCTGCTGGCCATTTTCGTCGTGGCCGAATTGCAGGACGGCTGGCACAGGCACATTGAGCATCCTGAAGCGGTCGCCGCCCTCGAACGCCAGTTCGCTGTCTTGGCCCCCCTCACGCGCGTACCAGAGCTTGCCGTCGCGGTGTTCAATTCGGCGCAACAGCGCCTGGTCTGGCCCGTAGTAGCTACCGGTGTATTGGTCAGGCTTAAACGACGGTGCCTTGGCCGTTGCCGCGGAGCTTGCGTCGGCGTTTGCCGGTTCATGCGCCGCCTTCGGCGCGGCCTGCAAATGATCTTCGAGCACCAGGTCGGCCACGGCGTGCAACAGTGCCGAGGGTTGGCTGGAGCCAATATTGCACAGGGCTGCCGCGGCAATCCCGGGGCCGGGAAAACGCAGCAATTCGGCCCGAAAGCCCATCCAGGAGCCACCATGTGAGACCGCGCGCAATCCGCGGTAGTCGTCGATGATCAATCCGCGCGCGTAGGTGATCGGCTTGCCGTCGGTGAGCGTCCCAACCTGCTGCAATTGTTCGATCAGGCCGCTGCCGCCGACCTTGGGTTTATAGAAATTCGCGTCCCATCGCGCGATATCCATCACCGTGGTCTGCACTTGGCCATCGCCAGTCTGCTCCCAGGCGGAAGTCGACAACACAAAGCTTCCATTTGGACCCGGCTCGTAGGAGGTCGCGCGATGCGAGATTACCTGGGTGTGGTTGTCAAGAATGCGGGTCTGCTGCATGCCGAGCGGCGTGAAGAAGCGTTCCTGCGCGAACTCGCGCAGCGATTTGCCACTTGCCTTACCGACTACCAGCGACAGCAGAAAGTAACCGGAATTGCTGTAGCTGTGCTCGCCGCCCGGCTCAAAATCCAGCGCTTGCTGGCGCGCGATTGCACGCAGGGCGTCGGTGTCGGTGGTGCGATCCTGGATATTGATGCCGCCGAGCATGAGCAGACCAATGTAGTCGCGGACGCCCCCGGTGTGGTGCAGCAGGTGGTCCAACGTCACCTTTTCGAAGTACGCGGGCAGCTCCGGGACGTACTTGCGCACGCTGTCATCGAGCTTAAGTTTTCCGTCCTGCGCCAGAAGAAGGATGCTGGCGGCAGTGAACTGCTTGGAGGTCGAGCCCAAGTCGAACACCGTCTTGCGCGGGTCGATCGCCACGCCGTGTTCGATGCTGGCCAGGCCGTAACCCTTGGCATAGAGCACGCGGCCGCGTTCGTACAGGGCAAAGGCGCAACCAGGCGAGCCGGGTTTGGAATACTCGGCAAATATCGCGTCAATACGCGGCGCCAGGGCGGGGTCGAAGACCGTGTCAGCGTGGATCGCAGCCGAGAGCGGCAGCAACAACAGCGCGACGAAGTGCGGTCGAAAGGGCATGGCGAACTCCGGAATGTCGAGGCGGCAGTTGCAGGCGTCATTCTGCATTGAACAGGGCCACCACGGTGCACCGCGATGAGTCTTAGGTCCGTGTCCGCCCACGCGTAAGGATAGGAAAGCCAAGCACTTTGCGCCCCGACGCCAACATCCCCGGCTGGCCAAGCGCATGCCGCACGCCACGGCCGCGAACCGATTCGCACGAGTGCTGTGGCGTATCGGAGTGTCGTCGCGGAAATGGAGGGAAGACAACGACAATTCCTGGAGGCTCTCCGGCGCTTTTCTGATGCGGTTGAGGTGGGGCAGGGCGGATGTACCGACCATGAGCAGCGTCGCGCCCATCGTGTGGCTTCACCCGTTGGCCAAGACGCTTGGCTGATCTGGATGCGCGCGGCACGTATCGCGTTCGGCAGATTGCTAGGTCAGGGTTGTGGTTGGCTCAGCTCCAGCGGCGATGACTTTGTGCATGTGCACATCCATCTGCGGGAAGGCGAGGTTAATGCCGCGCTCGCGGAAGCGATGGATGATCTTGGTGTGCAGGTCATCCGTGGTGCGCAGGCGAGCGCCGATATCACTGACGAAGCAGCGTAGTTCGAAGTTCAGTGCGCTGTCGCCAAGTAAAAGAAACAGGGCCACCGGCTCCGGCTCGGCGAGCACCGCCGGATTCGCGTGCGCGAGTGCCAAAAGTTCCGAGCGCACTTCATCTGGATCGCTTTCATAGGCGACGCCGATCTTCAACGTGATGCGGGTGACGGTGTCGCTCAGCGTCCAGTTGACGAAGCGCTCGGTGATGAAGGTTTTGTTCGGGATGATGATGTCTTTGCCGTCGAAGTCGACGATGGTAGTGGCGCGCGTGTCCACCTTGCGCACGGTGCCGGACAAATCGCCGATGGTGACCACGTCTCCGACCCGGAAGGGCCGCTCGAAAAGCAGGATCAGGCCGGCGACGAAGTTGCCGAAGATTTCCTGCAGGCCAAAGCCAAGACCGACCGAGAATCCCGCTGCGAGCCACTGCAGGTGGCCCCAGCGCACGCCGATCAGGCCGAACACGGCCACGATCATCGCGAAGATGATCAGGTAGCGGGTGACTGCGACCACCGCGTAGCGCACTGAGGCATCTTCGGTGAAGCGCTTCAGCAGCACGATCTCCAACAGGCCTGGAATATTTCGCGCGGCGATGATCCCGACCATCAGGGCGACCAGCGCCAGCACAGCATCGCCTAGGCTAATGCCAGTCGCTTGCGCGACTCCGTCGATGACTTCCTGGGTCTGCCACAGCACGATCCGGTCGAGCAGGCTGAAGGCTGGCGCCACCTCCGCCAATGACCACAGCAATCCGGCGCCGAGAGAGACCGCGGTCAGTGCCCGCAGCAGACTGCGCGACTGCCCATTGATGGTGCGCAGGTTGACGCTGTCAATGCTGATTTGCGGCACATCCATGCCCGCTTCGCTGCGCTCGACATCGGCGACCGCGGCTTGCTGCGCCAACGCGATGCGACGCTCGCCAATCACCAGCCAACGCAGCGCCAGACCGTGCACCAGCGCCACCGCGAGCACCACCTGCAGTGTATCCAGGAAGACTGTCAGCAGCGTCGCCACCGTCACCACGTAGCCGAGCAAGGCGATCACAACCAGTACCAACAACCCGCCCACTAGGCCGACGCGCAGCAGGCGTCGAAATACCGGAAGCGGATCGACACCGGAAACGCGACTGGCAAACACGCGTCCCGGCGCCAGCAGCCAGCCGACGCCTGCCGCCAGCGTGAGCGCAAGCAAGATCAGCACTGAGCGCAACACGGTGCCGTTGGCGGCGTCGATATCGCGCATTAGCGACAGCGCCGCCAGGAACATCAGCGGCAGGACGCCGAAATACAGCCAGGGCCGCAAGCGCAGCAGCGCGTGGCGCCGGGCACGCAGCCAGCGCAAGTGGACATGCGCCACGCCGTCGTCGCGACACAGAACCCCCATCAGGGTAAACATGTAGCCGTAGGGCACGATCGACTCCAACGCCAAGCCAAGGCTGTGGGTGAAGCGACCCGCCGTGCCTACAGACTGCAATACGTACGAGAGCATCAAGCAGAATGCCGCCATTGGCATTGCGATCAATGCGCTCATGCCGAGCGCGCGCAAGGTAAATCCAAAACGGTCCTCGCGCAGGTTGCGCACGCGCGCGGCCAAGTCGTTGACGCCCCGGACCAGCCGTGGTCGCAGCAGCAGCATGCCCGGCAAAAGCAGGCCGAGAATCCACATCGGCTCGCGCGGCAAGCGCTCAGCAACGCGCTCGATTGAGGACCACCAGCGATTGACCTGCAGCAGATCCTGCCAGCCCTCGATCAGCCGTCCCAGAAAACCGCTGCCGATGGCGCGGTGGCTCGGAATCCACAACAGGTTCTGCTCCATCAGACGCGCCAAAGCGACGCTGTCCGCCAGCAGTTGCACCAAGCTTTCTTCGGAATGCTGCAACACCTCCAGCGAGCGTTGCTGTACCTGCAACTGGCGTGGCAACAGCTCGCTACGGCTAAGCAACAACTCAATCATCACGGCGCGTTGTTCCGGCGTCAGCGCTGCTTCCGATTCGCCGTCGCTCTTGGACAGGCGCGTGACGGCGGCGCCGAGGTCGGCCAGGCTTTCGATTTCCTCATTCAGGCCGATCTGCAGCAATTGCATGTCGGCCACTTCGCGCTGTAGCGCTGACAGGCGCGCGCCCAAGGTCTTAGGGCTGGGTAGTCGCCGACGCTCGGCCAGCAGCAGCATTCCGACCGATTCGGTGACGCCACCGACGGCGATCCGCGCCTTGGCGTTCTGCAGCGCATTGGCTACCGCGGAGGCATCGCCTTCGACAGTCTGGTCTTGCTCGCGTAATTGCGTCAGCCGCCGCGTGAGCCGCGCTAGCGCCTCGCCGCTGGCGAGATTCTCCGCGGCCAGATCGCGCACCGCCGGTATCGCACTGGCGTGGATGGCGGCAACACTGCTCAGGCCTTCCAGTTCCTCTGCCAGTTGGGAGACGCTGCGCTCAGCGATCAACTGCTCCAAGATGGATTCGCGTTCGTCGCGTTGCGCCAGCATGCGTTGGCGCTCCCGCTTGCGCACATCGGCACCGCGCAACAGGGTGTCGAGACGGGCCTGTTCGGCCAGCGCCACGGCCATTGCCGCCCGCGATGAGCGGATTTCGGCCAGTATCACGAGGCGCTCGACCTGATCGCCGCGATCGGTGGCGGCTTCGGGGGCAATCAATGCATCCAAGCGCGAGCGCAGCTCCACGATCTCGCGCCGCAACGCCGCCGGGCGCTGCTGCAATTCCTGCGTTTGCGCCGACAGCCGGTCCAGCGATTCGCGCAGGCTGCCACGTGTACTCTGTTCGACCGCCAGCAACTGTTCGAGCTGATTCAGCGTAGCTCGCTGTGGCAGGCTGCCGCGCCAGCGCAGCAGTTCCACGGCTGCCGCCGACGTGTTGCTGCTCTGCGCCGCGGCGATCTCGGCCTCGGCCTGCTCGGCGTCGCGCTGAATGCGGTCGATGCGCGCGAGGCTTTTCTCGGCGGCACTGTCGAAGGCCTGTCCCGCATCGATGCGCTGCAGCAGCGATTGGGCCGAGTCGTCTGGCGTGGCCGAGGGCGCTTCCAGTTGCCGTCGAAGCTCGGCCAATTCTTTCGCGACGCTGGCCGGGACCTCGGCTTCGGTCGCCGGCTCGATCAGTGCGCCGGCATCCTCCCAGCGCGCGCGCAGCGCGGACTCTTCTTCGACGCTGACGCTAGCGAGTGCTTGGTCGAGCACCTTTTTCAATTGCGGCAGATCACGGCGGATGCCGAAGGCAACCTCGGCTTCAAGTTCACTTTCACCGCTAACGACCAGCATGTCGACGAGATTGGCACGCCGCATGACCGGATCGGCGGTCAGCAGATCGCCGACATAGGCATCGGCCTCGGCGTTGGCTACTGCCGTCAGCGCCGCCGTGATGCTGGGGTAAGAACGCAACTCGTCTGGATAGCCGGCGGTGGTCAGCAGCTCGTGCCAGACGTGGCCGCTGACCACGGCGATGTTGCGGCCGCGCAGATCCGCCAGTTGAGTGATCACCGGGCCCTCGCGGCGCGCGATCATTGCAGCCGGGAGGCGCAGGTAGGGCGTGCTGAACAAGTAGCGCTCGGCGCGTCCGGGACTCTTGAAGACGCTGCTGGCGAATTCGATCTCGCCCGCGTCGAGTGCCGACAGCACCTCAGTGAACTGGCCCTTGCGCACGATCTGCAATTTCATGCCGGTGCGCTGCACCAGCATCTCGGTCAAGTCCGCCGTCAGACCGCGATGCTTCCCGCGCGCATCGAAGAAATCGATCGGCGCGAAATCCGGGTCGGGAGCCAGCCGCAATGGTCCATGCTGCTGCAGAAAGGCCTGCGCTTCGGCATCCAGCGGCGACTGGGCATAGGTCACCGTCGCCGACAGGGCAAGGCTTATGAAAATGGGGGCGAGGAATTTCAACCAACGGATCGGCACGGCAGGGCCTGCAAGCATGGAGGGCTGTTGCGGTCTGACGCAGATGAATCCTCCGCCGCGAAGGAGCATGGACGGGAGGACGCGGCTACGTCGATAGATTTGGTGTCGATGATATTCGGGAGACGCGCCAACGCGGGGCATTTGATTTGCGGAAATCCGTGCAGCCCGCTGGGGCGATTCCTGACTACGCAAGACTCGGACGAGACGAGACGCGAGACGGGACGCAGACGAGGACACTCGAATTTCGGCAGTCCTGCAAGCTCTCGGGCGTTTTTCCGATGCAGTTGAGGTCGAGGCGGGCGAATGCTTACGTCCGGAAATAGGGGTCGCGGTGCAGTTTCGGACTCTCGCATGCTCTAGTGTCGCCTTTCCGGCGCGGTGCGCCAGTCGACGTTCAATCGCTTCCTGGATGCGACGTGATCCAACAGCGCGGGGGGTCAGGACCGCTACCGCTCAGCGACCACATCCATGACCGGCGAGCTGGCGGGGAAGCCGCGATCAAGCTCGGCGCGGGTGACCGGGAACTGCGCCGGCGCATCCATGAGCTGGCCGCTTTCGTCCAGATGCGCGCGTACGTCTGGTCCGGAGCTGAATTGCCAGAGCATGCGTTCGTTGCTCAGCCAGAAAATCGCGATGTGGTCGATACTGACGCCGCCCGGTTGCGCCTGCGCCTGGGCCAGGCGTTCGCGCAATCGCGGCATGGTCAAGCGGCTGCGGTCGAGCAGCAGATTCGGCAGCACGCTGGCGTCGAGCTGCAGGCTGGCGCTTTCCACGAAGGCGTCGTCGGCTGAGGTCGTGAGCAGATAGAAAACGTCACGGAGCTTTGCGTTTTCGAGCGTCAGGAAACAGTGCTCGACGTCGATACCGACGCGGATCACCCGACCGCCGGTATTAGCCTTGTGCAGCCAGCTCATGCACAACTCGGCGTTGGTCAGCAGTGCAGAGTCGGCGCCGGCATTCGGATCGGTTTCCAACGACACCGCGGTTTCGGCGAGCGCGGTCGATTCGTACAAAGTACCCTTGAAATTGTGGTCTTCGCGCAGCTCGAAACGGGTCATCGGATAGAGCGCGTTGGCTTGCGCATCGGTCGCCTCGTCGACGCCGATCCCCGCATCCAGGAACATCGTCCAACTGCCGTAAGGCACCGCCTCGGGGCCGACGTCGGAGAGCGTAATTGCGGTGATTGGCCGCACAAACGGCGGCGGCAGCCAAAGCACCTCGTAAGTCCACTCGTCATGTTTCAGCTCGCCGATCCAGGTGTGCGCGGTGACCATGTGTGCGCTAATCACGTCGTGGGTAAGTGCCTCGTCAGCGATCCCGTCGCCCGGGATCTCACGCGGCCACGAGGCAGGCAACACCAGCTCGCCTTTGCGTTCCCAGTGCTCGCCATCGCGCCAGTCGAACAACCAGCGCCCGCTACCCGGGCGCGTCTCGACGATTCCCGAGCAGCGGTCGCCGAGCCGATTCGCACTCAGGCGCAGCAGGCGCCCGCGCGGATTGCGCGCGCGTATGTCGCGGACGCACTGCGTCGAGAAATCGGTCAGATTGAGAGTGGACGGGATGAAAATCCGCGGCTCCGCTGACGCCGGCCGGTCCACGCTGGTGGCAACCGCGATCGGCGGCTCCGTCACCGGTTTCGGCGGCGGATCGAATCCGTAGTAAACGCCGGCCAGAAATACCAGCCCCAGCAGACACATGACGAATGACTTCATCGGCGGCGCTCCAGTTCAAAGTCGGCAGTCTCCTGTTCGCGGGAGCCGCGTGCAAATCCATCGATCAATGCGCTGAAACCGACGACCCAAAGCCAATGTACACAGAAGCAAGGGCAAAAGTTCAAAACGAAGGAGCAAAGGAAGAGAAAAGCGGAGCCTCAGAAGCGCATCAGGGGACCAAACAGTTGGCCCGTTTAGCTGTGCATGCGACTTGACGACACAGGGCACTCAAGTTTCAGATTTTTCCTACAACTTGGCGGAGCAATCAATGACTTCGCACAGAAGATAGGTCGCCGAGACCACCGGGGCCTTGGTTGCCAATGCTTCCTGCCAGGGTCATGACGACCCGCTCGATCGCTTGCTTGGGTATGTGGATTTCCGCAAGGACATCATCGACGGCGACCTCGCCGATTTCACCTGTCTCGTCGGCACCATGACGCAAGAGGTTTATAGCTCGTCTCCGGCGATCCTCGAAGCCTGCGCAGCCAGCATCTTCGGGCACGCCGTCACGCTCGAGCCCGATATCCGGGCGGCGATGGAGACCCGAGGAATCAAAGCGAGTTGGAGCGCTGCCAGTCTTGCTGCGCATACCCAGGCCGTGCTGCGGGGCGCATTCATTTTTGCTAAGGCGTCGGGCGACCGCGAGATCGCGCGTGAAAGCGTCCACCATCCAAGGCGCTACATCGAGATGCTGTTCGGCGCTGAAACCACGCCGCGATCTTTCCCGACAGCCATCTCAACCGCATCAACACAGCACGAGGCGATTTTCCGAGTGGGACGGAAGGTAGCGACCTAACCGTCGAGTTCACTGTGCGGGGCCGCCGATTTGTCGGTCTGAATGATGGGCCCACTTTCAAACCGAACGAAGCCGTCAGTTTCATGGTGGTCACCCAGACCCAGGAAGAGATCGACCGCTACTGGAACGCCATCGTCGGAAATGGCGGTGCCGAGAGCGCCTGCGGCTGGTGCAAGGATCGCTTGCGCTTCTTTATGTCAGATCACACCGCGCCTGTTGCTCGACCCGATGAACAGCGCCGACCGCGATCTAGCCAAGCGTGCCTTCGAGGCGATGATGCGAGGGGGCAAGCTCGACGTTATTGCGACCGAAGCCGCGGCGAAGAAACGTTAAATTTCTTTGAAGCAGTCCATCTCGTCCTGACGTAGCGGCGACCGCAGGATGCGCAGCCGTTCGCCACTTCCCAATCCTGCGCTTCCAGATCCCTCGAAAAACCGACTGTCCCGGACTCCCTCGGTTCGCGATGCAAACGGTGGCTGTCCCTGGTTGTTTGGTCCCTGGTTGTTGCCAGCCATGCGATCGGCCACATTCAGCCAGTCTTGACGTCTTCCGCTTTCCTAGTAAGCTCGCATTCAGCACTACTGACGGGTGGGCGTCCCGACGCGCACCTTAACCCAGCCCACCGGAGATCGATTCCATGCTGATGCGCCATCCACTCACGCTCGCAATTCTGGTCAGCCTCGCCAGTGGCGTTGCCGCCCAAGAACCCGTCACCGAGGATGCCCGGGTACTCGATCAGGTGGTCGTCACCGGCACCCGCGTGGTCGGCCGTTCGGCCACCGACACGGCCGCTCCGGTCGATGTGATTCGCAGCGAGCAACTCGAGCGCACCGGTTCGCCCGAGATCAATCAGGCGCTGTCGCTGGTGCTGCCTTCCTACAACTTCCCGCGCCCGGGTCTAGCCGACGGCACCGACAGCGTGCGACCGGCCACGCTGCGCGGGCTGTCGCCGGATCAGACCCTGGTCCTGGTCAATTCCAAGCGACGCCACGCGGCAGCGCTGGTGAACGTCAATGGCACGATCGGGCGCGGCGCCGCCGCGGTCGATCTCAACACCATCCCGACCGCTGCGGTGCGCGCCATCGAGGTGCTGCGTGACGGCGCCTCGGCGCAGTACGGCTCCGACGCCATCGCCGGCGTGATCAACCTGCTGTTGCGCGACGACAGCGAGGGTGGCGCCATCGGTTTGTCCTACGGCCAGCGCGAGTCCAGCTACCGCACGCCCACCGGGCCGATTCCGGCCAACGCCACCTGGAGTGAACCTGCCAGCATCGAGCGCGACGTGTCCGATGGCCAAACCCTGACCGCATCAATCTGGAAGGGCCTGA
>Ga0105044_10015767_pt1 | contig 10209 bp, 8 predicted proteins | sample MAT01_FD_78092 | JGI IMG/M metagenome (GOLD analysis project Ga0105044, IMG submission 78092) | Freshwater microbial communities from Lake Fryxell liftoff mats and glacier meltwater in Antarctica - MAT-01 | ecosystem: Environmental > Aquatic > Freshwater > Ice > Liftoff microbial mat | place...
CCTGCCCAAATCACCCGCTTGCCACGCTTGAAGTCTGCGACTAAAGCCATGCCCGTTGTCTTGCTGCCGGGATCGATCTTGAACGCCATGGGTTGGGTATCGCCGCCCTCACGTTCTTTCAGGATGACGGTGAAAGGAAAAGTGCGATAGACCGCCGCCTTGCCCTTCCTGAGCAGTTCCCGCGCCCGTGCCGGATGGCAGGGCATGAGCGGATGCTTGTTTTTGTCAATCACGAATACACGTTGCATTTGAGTTACCTCAACTTTTCTTCCCTTACGGGTGTAATGTTCACCTTGACAAAGTTATGCGACGGTTTGGCGTGAACGACACTGTTTGCTCCCAAGCATTCTGTTTAATCGTTCACCGCAGAGTTCGGGACTGGTGAGGTATCCCGAAGTGCCTATAGTTTCGCCGCTAACGTAGCCCTTGCGGGCTGAGTCGGGTAAGCATTGGGGCTAAAAGCCCCCGCCTTTAGGCGTGGGGATGCTTAAAATGATAAAGTCCATTCAAGGTGATGTAACTGAGGACCGCATCGGGGATGATATAACGCACACTCAAGCCCGCGTGCAGTCGTTTGGAAATTTCCGTTGAGGAAATGCCCAAGCGAGGGAATTTGATGGTCGCCACCCGGTCACGCAGACCGGGCAACGTCGCATCGTGCATCTCAATTGACCAATCGCGCCCAGGACGATCCAAGACAACGATTTGGCACGAATCAACCAGTTCTTGGGGGCGGTTCCAAGAGGGCAGATCAGAAAACGAATCACTGCCCATCAAAAAATATAAACTAGCATCCGGCAGTTCTGCTTGCAACAACCGGATCATATCGACGGCGAAATGCGGACCGGGGCGATCCACATCAATGCGCGAAATCTCAAAATGGGGAATGCCCGCCAATGCCAATGCCAACATCGGCAAGCGATGGGTGATGGGCAAGCGCACCAACCCGCGTTTATGCGGTGGATCACCCGCCGGAACGAACAAGACGCGCGATAAACCGAGCGCCTCGACAGCATATTCCGCTAAAACCAAATGACCGAGATGTGGCGGATCAAAAGTGCCGCCGAGGATACCCACTCGCTCCATAACTGTCAGTCCGACCATTCCAATTCATGTTCGCCGATAAATACCGAGTCGCCCTCTTGTACCCCAGCGTCGCGCAGGGCGGCTGTTACGCCAATGGTGTCAAGCATCCGTTGGAAGCGCAAGATGGCTTCATCATAATCCCAATAGGTCATAGCAGCAGATCGTTCGATGCGCTTGCCCGTGACGCGATACACACCTTCTTCCACCCGTTCAATCTCAAAGGCGAGATCCTCTTCCGGCAGATCATAAATCGGCATCGTCTCGATCAGTTCTGGGACATTCGGCAGCGCCTTCAATTCCATAAAGACGCGCCGCACGAGCGCTTGTACCCCTTCGGTCGTCGCGCCAGAAATCGCGATCACGTCTACGCCGCGCGCCTTGAGCGCCGCTTTCACGGTTTCGTAGCGATCCCGCGCTTCGGGGATATCCATCTTGTTGAAAACAGCAATCTGGCGGCGGTCGCCCAGTTTCTCGTCATACAATGCCAATTCTTGGTTGATTTGGTTGTAATCTGCCAGCGGATCGTCGTTTGCGCCATTCAACAAATGAATGAGCAAACGGGTGCGCTGCACATGGCGCAAAAACGAGTGCCCCAAGCCCACCCCTAGATGCGCGCCTTCGACCAAACCGGGGATATCGGCGACGACCATATCTTGATCATCAAACACCACCACGCCCAAGTTTGGCTCCAACGTCGTAAAGGGGTAATCGGCGATCTTCGGGCGCGCATTGCTGATCACCGACAACAAGGTCGATTTGCCCGCATTGGGCACGCCGACAATGCCGACATCGGCGATCAACCGCAGTTCAAGGATCAACCACATTTCGAGTCCCGGTTCGCCTTTTTCGGCGACGCGCGGCGCTTGATTGGCAGACGACGCAAAACGTTGATTACCGCGTCCGCCGCGCCCACCCGCCGCGACCACGACGCTATCGCCGGGACGCACCAAATCAGCAATCACCGCGCTGGTCTGGGCATCGCGGATGAGGGTGCCGGGTGGCACATCGACAAATAAATGCGGAGCAGATGCCCCTGTGCGATTTGATTGCCCGCCTTTTTCGCCGTGTTCAGCTTTGAAGTGTATCTTTCTTCCAAACGGTGCTAGGGTGTTCAGCGCAGCGACCGCGCGAAATACGACATTGCCGCCATGCCCACCATCACCGCCAGCGGGTCCGCCCATCGGGATATATTTCTCTCGGCGAAAAGCGATGATCCCATCACCACCATTGCCGCTACATACATAGACTTTGACCTGATCGATCATACTTGAGCTTATTCCAATTCCGAGACATGTCGTGGCTGCCCAACCCTCACGCCTATCCCTTGCTCACATTCATGCAGATGACTCTTCATGCAGATGAAGCGTGGGGCGTGATATGCAATCCTTGGGGGCAGTCCAGCCATTATAACACGCTGGAATAAGGGGCAATGGGTGGGTCTGCTGCCAGTTTGAGCCATCACCGGGTCGTTTTGGTGCGCATCGCGAAACTGGAAGTCATGATCCAATGCACCCCTAATCCAAACACCAGCCCCCAAAAAGGCGCGCCAATCCCAAACAGCGAGAAATTGGCAGCCGTACACATCAACGCCACGAGCGCCCCTTCGCGCCCGTGCGTTTCCGCCATCGCCCCACTGAGCGACGACAAAATCGCACTCGTCAGCCCCAAGCCAGCCGTCGCAGCGATCAAGGCGGCTGGCAACCCCGCGAACAACGTCACGATAGCGGCACCAAACACGCCTGTGACGATATACCATACCCCCGCCGCCACCCCTGCCGAGTAGCGCTTGTCGGGGTCGGGGTGCGCCTCCGTGCCATTGATCAGCGCGGCAGTGATCGCCGCCAGCGTCACGCCATGCCCACCAAACGGTGCCGTGATGATCGACATCACCCCACTGACGATCAACGCCTTATCGATAGCGATTTCATAACCGGCATTGCGCAAGACTGCTTGACCGGGGGCATTCTGCGAGGTCAGCGCCAATGCGAACAACGGCAATGCCAAACCCAACGCCGCTTGAATCGTGAAGATCGGGGCGGTCAATTGCGGCGTCGCCAGCGTCAACGTAAAGCCGTCAAGATGTATCGTGCCCGTGACTGCCGCCAAGACGAAACCCACGATCAACGCGATGGCGACCGGAGCGCGAAAGGCGCGGCGGCGCAAAATAAAGAAAATAACGATCATCGGCACCACTACCAATGGCGCTTGTGGGATGGCATTAAAGGCACCAATCCCGAACCGAATCAAAATGCCCGCCAACATGCCCAAGACTAGCGGCATGGGGATGAGCGCCATCACCCGCCCGAATAAGCCCGAAAAGCCCATTAAGACGACCGCGACCCCCGCCAGCAGATACGCCCCGATAGCTTCGCCATAAGCGTATTGCGCCAAACTGGTGACCAACAATGCCACCCCCGGCGTTGACCACGCAAAACTGATCGGTTGGCGAAACCACAAACTCATAATGATGCCGCCAATGCCCGATCCTAGCGTGATCGCCAGCACCCACGATGAGGTTTGTTCCGGTGTCAAATGGGCATTCTGCGCGGCTTGAAAAACAATCACCAGCGACGACGGATAGCCGATAACGATGACCAATAGCCCAGAAACAATCGCGGAGAGCGTTAGCGCGGCGGGCAGATCGCGCAGATTGCGAAGCATCGCTGTGAACATGAAAAATCCTAACGGCGGGTGTGCATGATCAAGGAGATGAGGGATAGTACCCTCCGTTTGAGACACAACATAAAACCGCCCCCATGACGACCTAACCATCGTGGGGGCGGTTGATCCTTCCGTAAACCTGATTAGAGGCGGACGAAATAAGAAGAGGCGGCTTTATCAATCATTTCTTTGGTCAGCACCGGTGGGCGATTGTAATAAGTCGCAATATCGATCAATTGATTGAGGATATCGCGCGGATGCACAGCGCGCAGCGGGCGATTATCGACGTCGATATACCACTTCTTGATCAGATACTTGAGCGCTGATTCATCATACGTGATACCCTTTGCCTTGCAGACGCGCTCAAAGATATCGCGGAACTGCTCCAGCGTGGGGTCGGTGAATTCGATCTTATGACGAATACGGCGCAAGAACGCCTCATCCACCAAGTCACGCGGGTCAATGTTGGTCGAAAACACGATCAACACAAAGAAAGGCATTTCAATCTTGCGCCCCGTCGAAAGCGTCAAGAAGTCGGCACCTTTTTCGAGCGGCACAATCCAGCGATTGAGCAAGTCGCGGGGACGTACTAATTGGCGACCAAAGTCGTCGATCAGGAACAAGCCGCCATTGGCTTTCACTTGGAAAGGGGCTTCATAGTATTTGTTGACCGGGTCGTACACCAAATCAAGACCGCTCAGCGTCAACTCACCACCGACCATGATCATCGGACGCTTAATCTTTACCCAGCGTGTATCCGGGGCAACGCCGGTCAAACCGCGCGGACGCCCCGTATCCTCAATAATCTCATGATTCACGCTGTCGAAGACGCGCACAATCTGCCCATCCACATCAAAGGCATAGGGCACCCACAATTCATCACCCAGCACCAAACGCCCGACTGTTTCGGCGACGCTGGTCTTGCCATTGCCAGGTGCGCCGTACATAAAGACCGACCGACCAGAATTGATCGCCGCCCCAATCTTAGACATTTGATCTTCCGAAACGACTAAATTCTTGAGGCATTCGCGCATTTCTGGCTCGTGAACGATCAAGCGATCCTTGTTTTGCAAGTGCATCGAATTCACATACTGCGTCAAGGTCACCGGTGCCGCGCCCGCATATTGCGAGCGCTCCATCGCTTCGCGGGCTTTGGTCGTGCCAACCCCTGTGATCACCCATTGATAGCCGGACTCGCCGACGCCACCCGTCCCTTTAATTTCGGCAAATTTTTCCTTTTTCAAGAAATCCATCACGCCGTCCAACACGCCAACATACGGCAGCTTGACGATATCGGCGATCTGATGCCCCGCCATATAGCCGCCGAAATACAGGACTTTCAAAACCAAGTCAGCGACATTGAGCAAATTTAAGCCGGTATCCGCCAAGGATGTCAACGGCGGTGGCGTCCATGCCGGCATAGGACCAGAAGACTGCCCACCGTTATTCGGCGGAAGATTACCCGTACTCGTGGGTTTAGTATTGCCTTGTGGTGAGATACGTGAAACAGACATGTGGCTGTACCCCTATAATTCTGTTTAGCACACGATGGCGTTTTGTTTACAACTTTTATACAGTATAGCATGATCACTGTTTTGTGCAGCGTTGCTTTTGTCCTATTGAGTTCATCTCGTTATTATGCGCATCCCTACCTGTTACTCCCTTGTCTTTGCTGCCTAGTCAACTGCGGACATATGCCCAAAGTGATCCTTGTGGAAAAAAGCAAGGCGCGTTACAGTGATTCATAAAATGTTTACGATAGCGTGAAATCGTTGCGTTATCCTCAAACAATCCTTTATCCGACCGTACAACATCGATGATACCCTATGCTAGAACATATCCATTGGTTAGGTGCAGGTGGTTTCGCGATCCTCGGCACAACCCATATTTACATCAATCCGCGCCGGATTGCCCGTCCCCCACGCCCGGCGGATGTCATCCTCATCGGGCATAGCTCCTACGAATTTTGTTCCACTGCCGATATCGACAAGCTGCGCAACAACGACACCATTGTCATCACCAGCCCTTCTGCCTCCACCCAAACCGATGCCAAAGTAGTGCTGCGTCCGTGGCAAAGCACCGCTGCTGGGCAAGCGTGCGTCAAAGGGATGCCGATTGTCGCCCCTAGCAATGGTGCCCACAAAGACAGTAGTTCCGGCGACCTCGGTTTTGTGATTTCCACCCAACTCTACGACATTTACTACACTGGGCAAACCAGTTCACTCGCCAGCGCCACCTCCCTCCGCCCCGATATCATGATCGTCCCCATTGACGATGCCAACGGCTTGACCACCAGCGAACTCACCTCAGCACTGCGCGAGATGCGCCCCCGCTGGGTGATCCCCTTCCGCTGGAGCATCGGCAGGCGCGTCACCCATTACGATGTCGATGCGCTCTCCCGCGAATTAGGCAGCGCCACCGAAATCGTGTTGCTCGAACCCGCCGCCTAACCGCCGTTTGTCCATTTTCAAGAAGCTAAAAAGGGACGTTCTCGATTGAGAACGTCCCTTTTTGTTCCTAACCAGCATAGACTAACAGTCCTTAGGCGGCGCTGTTCAACTTGCCGCCCGGCGTCCAATCAATGACGACGCCATCGGCAGTGTATAAACGTGGTTGGTTCGCGCCATTGATCACATTGTCATCAATGACGACCCGATCCACATCAGCGCGCCCGGGCGTCTCAAACATGACATCCAACAAGCGGGTCTCGATAATCGAGCGTAACCCACGCGCGCCGGTGCCCCGCTTCAACGCCAAATCTGCCGCCGCGCCCAAAGCCGATTCCTCAAATTCCAATCGCAAGCCATCCAGCGCCAAAAGCTGCTGATACTGCTTGACGAGGGCATTCTTCGGCTCGATCAAGATGCGCATTAGCGCGCTCCGATCTAGTTGTTCGACATTGACCAACACCGGCAAACGCCCGACAAATTCTGGGATCAAGCCGTATTGGATCAAATCCTCGGGGCTGATATGACGCAAAATCGCCGTCTTATCGTTGACGTTAATGCGCGGGCGGTCTTCCGATTCTTGCTGGAAGCCCAAGACGCCCCGTCCGCCGATGCGCTTGGCGATAGTTTCTTCAATCCCCGCGAACGTTCCCCCACAAATAAAGAGGATGCCGTTGGTGTTGACCTGCAAAAATTCCTGATGGGGGTGCTTGCGTCCCCCTTGTGGCGGCACATTGGCAAGCGTACCCTCAATGATCTTCAAGAGTGCCTGTTGCACACCTTCGCCGCTGACATCACGGGTGATCGACGGGTTATCATTCGACTTGCGCGTGATCTTGTCGATCTCGTCGATGTAGACGATCCCTTTTTCCGCGCGGGCGATGTCGCCATCGGCTGCTTGGATCAAGCGCAGCAAGATATTCTCGACATCTTCACCCACATAGCCCGCCTCAGTCAACGAAGTGGCGTCAGCGATGCAAAATGGCACATCCAGCACCCGCGCCAACGTTTGCGCCATCAAGGTTTTGCCGCTGCCGGTCGGTCCTACGATCAAAATGTTGGACTTTTCCAGCTCCACCCCATTGGCGACGCCGCTGTTACGGATGCGCTTGTAATGATTGTAGACCGCCACGCTCAGAACACGCTTGGCGTGTTCCTGACCGACGACATACTCATCCAAATGCGCCATGATATGACGCGGTGACGGCAGTTCTTCCAGTTCAAAGCGCGCTTCATCGTTCGGTGCATTCACGCCTTCTTCGTAAAGAATGCGCTGGCACAATTCCACGCAGTTATCACAGATAAAAACGCCATCCGGTCCGGCGATCAACCGCTCCACTTCATCGTGGTTGCGTCGGCAGAACGAACAACGCTGACTGACGGGCGGGAAGGTCATGACGGCTTGCCACCATTGAGCAGACCAGGAGAACCAACGGTCGGCTTGCTGCTTTCCAAAACGGAGTCAATCAGACCATATTCGACCGCTTGCTTGGCGCTCAGATACAGATCGCGGTCGGTATCACGTTCGATAACTTCCCGTTCGCGTCCAGTGTGGAACATCAAAATGCCATTCAGACGTTCCTTCAAGCGCATGATTTCATTCGCTTGGATCACGATATCCGACGCCTGCCCTTGCGCGCCGCCCAACGGTTGGTGCATGTGGACGGTGGCATTGGGGAGCGCATAACGCAGACCGTGCGTACCAGCGGTCAAAATCACCGTGCCGAAGCTGGCAGTGATGCCGACGGCGGTCGTGCTGATCGGGGCGCTGATTTGTTGCATGGTGTCATACATCGCCATACCCGAATAGACCACGCCACCGGGGGAATTGACGAACATTTGAATGTTCTTGTCCGGGTCTTGGCTTTGCAAGAACAACAATTGGGCGACGATCAAGTTGGCGATTTGGTCATTGATGGGCGTGCCCAACAAGACGATACGTTCTTTCAAAAGCAGCGAGAAAATATCGTAGGCACGTTCGCCCCGGCTGCTTTGCTCAATGACCATTGGAATGACATTGCTGAAGTTATTTGGGAACATCTTTAGGACTTCTCCTCATTTTCGCTCGGCGCATCGCTTGATGCTTCGGGCGTCTCGGGTGAACTGACTAATTCATCGGACGGAGTGGGGGCGCTATGGTCGTCCGCTGGCGTTGCCATGTCTGCAATAACCTCACTTATTGCGACGGGTTCAGCAAGCAATTGAACGGTAGGTTCCACGACGGACACGGGCGGCGCTTCGCCTTTGCCAATAGCGACAACGCGGTCGAAAACAGCAGCTTGTAGCACATTACTACGGATATTGGTACGCATCGAAGCATCACGATCCACCAATTGACGAATAGCTTCACGGCTTTCGTCAGGGAATTGGCTGAGGAACCGATCCACCTCGGCTTCGACAGCGGTTTCATCCACCACCAAGCGTTCGGTGTCTATCAAGCCCTGCATCATGAGCATACGCTTGACAGAGTTCACCCCAGCGTCGCGCCAGTCCGCATTCAGGGATTCCTTTGTCTTCCGGTTGATTTTCTTATAATCTTCGAGGCTCAGCCCTTGACGCTTGAGGCGTTCGTCAAATTCTTCCAGCAACGACTCGACATGCTCGTCCACCATCATATCGGGATAGGCGAGCGACGCCTGTTCCATCATGGCACTGAGTACAACGGTGGCATATTCGCCATCTTGCTGCTGGGCGGTCGCCTTTTGCAGTTCCTGACGCATCCGCATGCGCAGTTCCAACAGCGACAAGGGTTTTTCCTCGTTCGCCGTCACACGCGCCGCAAAGTCATTCGTCAATGCCGGCAAAGTCAAGCTTTCGACTTTGTTGACGGTGACGATAAAGCGAATGACCGTCCCTGCGTCTTCATCATCGTCATCATCTGCCAACCCAGCATCGGCGAGAATTTCTTCAACTTTTTCGTCAATCTCATCTTCTTCGTCTTCATCGGCATCCGCCGCTGGCAACGCCAAAGTGAAGATGCGCGTTTCGCCAACAGTCGCGCCGACCAACGCGGCACTAAAACCGGGGGCGGGTTCTTCATCACTGCCTAGCACCAATTGGAAGGCGTGCTCGTGCAGGAAAACCTCTTGATCGTCGTTCATCGCGTCATGAATGGGGTCGTTATGGTCATGGTCGTGACCTTCTTCATCATGATCGTGGTCATGCTCAGCTTCGCTATCCACGACCGGAGCCGCGATGACCTCAACAGAGTCGAAGGCGTCTTCAGCATCCACCACATAGCTATGGATCGCCATCGTCAGGCGATTGTCCAGCGCGACGGGGCGGGCACTGTCTTCGATAACGGCATGTTCTTGTTGAAGCGCCTTCATCGCGCGTACCAATTGCTCATCCGTGACTTCGGGCAGCACATAGTCAATGCGGATATCGCGATACGCCACGAGGTCAATCGTCGGTTGCAGCGGCACACTATAGATCAGTGTGGGCGGCGACACATCAAGTTTGACATCATCTAACGAACCGGGACCATAAGGTTCATAGCCACTTTCGAGGAGCGCGGCTTTGTAGACATCCTGCGACACCAATTCGACGGCTTCTTCGAGGATGGCACCCTCGCCCACATAATTCACGAGAATACGATACGGTGCCTTGCCCTTACGGAAGCCGGGGATATTGACTTTTTTTGCAAGACTACGGGCAGCTTTAGCGCGGGCGTCATCAAATTGTTGAGCGTCGAGTTCGACGGTCAGGCGCGCGCTATGATTAGGTAAGTGCTCAGTTTGGAGTTTCAACGGGTATTTCCCTTGCAAGGCGTGTTCGGGTGTTAATTTAAGCATTATATCACCTTCGGCTTTTGACTGAACAGCACCACTATGTTAGAGGTCTAGTAGAAATCGAAAATACGGGGGAATTTGGCACACCGCAGGAGCGCTCATCGGTCTCCTCTCTCTTGATTTTTCTACCATCATTTACTGACATTAAGAAACTTCGTAGCTACTTCGCCGATGCTGTTGGCGAATCAAAATAGGAGATGATCCGTAGGGGCGCAATGCCTTGC
>Ga0105044_10015770_pt1 | contig 10208 bp, 9 predicted proteins | sample MAT01_FD_78092 | JGI IMG/M metagenome (GOLD analysis project Ga0105044, IMG submission 78092) | Freshwater microbial communities from Lake Fryxell liftoff mats and glacier meltwater in Antarctica - MAT-01 | ecosystem: Environmental > Aquatic > Freshwater > Ice > Liftoff microbial mat | place...
GGCGGCATGACCGTGACCACCCCCCGTCAAACGCGACCCGCTAGACCCAGAGCAGCCCGTATTCATGCGGGCCATCGGACCCTCGCGACCGGAACTGGGAGGATCTGCACCCAAATGATTGGCCGACGTTCGTCGTTTATTGCCTCGCGACATATCAGTCATATCAGTCATATCAGTCTCCTGAGGTTGACTGCGAAAACGCGCGAAGGTACAGCTCGCCCGCATCTACCAACCGCGCGACGCCAGTGAGTCGGCGCTCGTTACGCTCTTGCGTGGCACCACCGCGACGGCTTCCTCGCAGCCGCCGACAGCGACGACCCCACCCGGCGTTTGCCAGGCTTCGTCGAACGTGAGCTCCGCGCCATCGTAGAAGTAGCGCAGGTGATTGAGGCCTTGGCCCGGGGCGCGGCGTAGGGTGCGCGCCATGAAGGAGCGGGAGAGGACCAACCTGAACGCGGCCGGCTGTTAAATGGGTGCCAGGAGCGACTCGGGCGGGACCGGCAGGGCGTGCAGCGGTGCCAGGGCCTCGCAATCGAAGCGTCGCCACGCGTGGAAGCGCAGCTTCGGGTCGCGGCAGAGGGCCACTCCGAGCAAGGTCTGGAAGCTCGCGACGCTGATGTCCGCTTCGAGCGCGGGTCCCAACACCGGGCGGGCCTCCCGTAGCGCCAGGCCGAGAACAGGCAGGAGCGACGGCGGCAGCTCGAGCCACTGGGCGAGGTCGGTCACGAAGGGGCCGGCGCCACGCGCAATGGCAAGGGATATCTCGCGCCGGTCTTCCAACGGTCGGCCGGTCGCGTCGTCGACGGTGAACAGCGCGGTCGTGCCGATGCCGAGACCCAGGCCGCCGAAGGTCGTCATGAGCAGGCCCGCGGTCTCGTTGCTGGGGTCGTTGCCGCCACCGCTGACGTCGCTCAGGTCGACGCTGCTGCAGCTCGTGAGGGTCGCGCAGGCGACGACCGCGGCGATGCGCCCCGCATTCTTCAAGGCACGCATGCGAGCACCCCTTCGCCCGGCTCGCGGCACTTGAAACGTTGGTGCGCGAATGGGTGCAGCCACGGGTCGCAGCAGAGCGCGTCGCCGAGCGTGCGCTCCCATTCATCGATACGAAGTGGGTCGCGCGAGAGGATGGACGATAGCGCCTCGCGCTGGCGCTTCAACGCGAGCCCGAGGTGGCGCACGAGGCCTTCGGGCAGGCTGAACTCGGAAGCGAGGTCGTCCACCCAGTCACCGTGGCCGCGCGCGATGTCGATCTCGATCTGGCGGCGGTTGCCGACCCACAAGCTCGGCGTCGGTGGATCGCTGCCGACCGTCGTGAGAACCCCACCGGTCGTGCTGAGCGAGCCGGCCGCGGTCGTGAGCAGCACGACGACCAGCGTCTCGTCGTCGCCGTTGTCGCTCGAGCTCGTGACGCCGAGGTTCGAGGGGCACGCAGCAAACGCTAGCGCGAGCATGGCGATGAACGTGTGGCGGCAACGGCCAAGGCGGCCGAAGGCGATACTGATGTGGCCTGTCACGGGGCGCAGTCTACTCGGGTTTCGGCTGGGCGGTCACGCGCGCCCGCGCCGCATAGAGGCGGGTCCCGGTCGCCACCCGGTAGTGCTTGCCGCGCCAGGCGACCCGCGACATGAACGGGGCGATGGCCCACACACCGACCAGCGCCAGCTCTTTGATGGGGCCGAGCGGTAGGGCGGCGACAAGGCCCTTCGCGCCGCGCAGGCGGTACCACTGGAGCCCATCCCGCACGAGCGTCAGGAGCACGCCGAGCGCGAACACCTCGGCAGCCCATACGCCAGCGAAGGGTGCGAGCAGGGCCGGCAACATCGGCGACGCGAGCGGCTCGAGCGGATACGAGAGCGGCATCACGCGGCTGCGGATGAGGTTCCAGCGGAGCTGCCGCTGGAGGAAGCGCAGGACCGTTGTCTTCGTGCACACGTTGGCGACAGTCGTGCTGGCGATGCGCACGCGATAGCCAGCCTCGCTGAACATGCGGCCCATCACGTAGTCCTCGGCGAGCACGCTGCCGACACTGGCGAAGCCGCCGAGGGACTCGAACAGCGAGCGGCGGAAGAGCATCGACTTGCCGACGGTGCCGGCGTTCGGGAGCAGCACGCTGGAGGTCGCGAGGCTGCCGGCGACCGGACCCGCGAGGTGCAGGTTCTCGAGCGTGGCGCCGAGGCTCTCCTCAGAGGTGCCGACGAACAAGTTGGTGATGAGACCGACCTCCGGGTCCGCGCAGAGCTCAGTCACCAGGTCCGCGAGCCAGGTCGCCGGCACCGCGATATTCGAGTCCGAGATGACGACGTGGTCGTGGCTGCCGTGGATGAGCATCGCCTGGAGATTCGAGACCTTCGGGTTCAGAGCGCAACCCCCCGCGTGGATGACGAGGCGCGTCTCGATGTGCGGGAAGCGGTCGCAGAGGCGTCGCACGATCGGGATGGCGGGGTCGTTGTCGCCTTCGACGCCGAAGACGATCTCGTAGTCCGGGTGGGTCTGGCTGAAGAAGGTCGCGAGGTTGTCCTGGAGGCGGTCGTCGGCGCCGCAGAGCGGCTTCAGGATCGTGACCGGCGGAAGCTTCCGGGTCGGCGTCGCGGACAGCTTACGTTGCGTGAGGCGGTACACCGAGGCGACCGACAGCACGGTGAAGAAGGTCGCGAGCAGGATGGCGAGGGCTATCACAGGGGACTCCGGGTCAGGGTGGGAGCGAGGGCGAGGGCGCGGATGAGGGTGCGGGCGCGCCTCACGAGGCTGCCCTCGCGCGGCCGAAGATCAGCGCCCACAGCCGGTAGCTGAAGCCGAAGTAGACAAGCGCCGAGGCGATGACGCGTGCGATGAGCGCGGGCACGCCGAGCAGCACCGCGAAGACATGGAAGAGGCCGGCGTTGAGCAGGAAGGCGACCGCTTCGACCGCGAGGAAGGCCGAGCCCTGGCGGGCGAGCGTGCTTGGCTGGGTCGCGCCGTCCTTGAAGGCCCAGAACTTGTTGCCGACGAACTGGATGGCGAGTCCGAGGGTCAGCGCGGGCACGTTCGCGATGGCGGGCGTGAGGCCGAGGCCGTGCACGAGGAGGGCAATCATCGCGAGGTCGGCGACGGTCGCCACGATGCCGACGATGGCGCTCTTCTGGAGGGGGCGGTCGGGTCGGGACGTGGACTGCATGCGAAGACCTCGGGTGGGCAGGTGGGCCGATGGGCTCGGCGGCACGACCGAAGTGCTACACAAGACGCGTGCCATCCGACGCATGCGCGGCAATGTGCTGATATTGTTCAGCTGCGCACCCACCGTGACGGGTGCGCAAAGCGATCGCTCGGTAATCGACTGCGCATGCAGGGACCTCGAAGCGAGGTCGTGGGGCGGGCGAGCTTTGCGTCGCGAGCTGATTCTGTGGGACTTTGCGCCCGTGACGAACAACGAGAAAGGCGCTGCGCGCCGTGGTGTGGTCTGGAGTGCGCTTGGCCTGGTGCTCGCCACGGGCGCTGTCGCGCATGCCGAGGAGACTCCGGCGCGAGGCGACGGGACAGCGAGTGTCAGCGAAGGGGTCCCACCCCTGGCGTGGGCGTTGCCGGCGGGTGTGACGATCGCCGCGCGCGCCCAGGACGACGAACGCCTCGACGTTTATCTCGCCGACGGCGGCCACGCGTGGAGCGAAGGCGAGCTCGAAGAGGTCGTGCGCGCGGCACTGGAAGACGCGTTCGAGGCGGGCCTCGCCGTGACTGGCGTCATCCCGTGGGCGGAGCGGGCCGGGGAATGGGTGCCGGTCGTGTCGCTTTTGCCGCCGGTCGCGCCGGTGCCACGCAAGTCCTATGAGGCCCATGTGGTTGGCAGGGGGCCGGATGGGCGCGTCGCGAAAGTGCTGAGCCCGGTCGTCGGCGCGCGACGGCGCGGTGGCCTGTCCGGCAAGGTCGTCTATGTGTCGGCCGGTCACGGCTTCAGTTGGGACCCAGCGCTCGATCGCTGGACGACGCAGCGCGGCAATACCAACGACATCGTCGAAGACCTCGTGTCGGCCGAGGCGATAGACCAGCTCCTGACGACCTATCTCGAGAACGCGGGCGCTACTGTCTTCACGGTGCGCGAGCGCGACATGAATCCGCAGATGGTGATCGTCGACGCGCAGGCGGGCGGCGCGACGTCCGGCGAGGGCGAGGGCGCCTATGGCGAGACGGGCGCCTGGCAGGACTCGGGCAGCGGCGGCTTCGCGGGCGGGCTTGCACCCTATGTCGAAGGCGAGAACCCGTTTGCGCTCGGCGCGAGCCGCGTGACGTTGGTCGCACCGTCGGCGACCGCGGTCGCGACCTGGTCGTTCACCGTGCCGAGTGCCGGCGACTACCGCGTCTACGCTGCCTGGGTCGCGGGTCCGAACCGCGCGCCGGACGCGCACTACGTCGTCACGCATGCGGGCGGCGAGTCGCACTTCCGGGTCGACCAACGTCGTCATGGCAGCACCTGGGTGAGCCTTGGGCGTTTCCACTTCGACCGCGCAGGAGCGCTCGCGTTGTCCAACGACTCGGCGGCCGCGGGCAGCTACGTCAGCGCCGATGCGGTGCGGGTCGGTGGCGGCATGGGGGACGCAGCGCGCGGCAACGGGACGATCGTGCCGAACACGTCGACGTCGGGCCGGCCGCGTTGGGAGGAGAACGCGCGCTACCACATCCAGTTCACCGGCGCGCCGCAGAGCGTGTATCGCTACGCGTCCGACGAACGCTCCGACGATGTCGGCGCGCGCAGCCGCTACGCCGCCTGGCAGAACGAGGTCGGCGAAGACGCGGTCTACGTCGCGTGGCACACGAACGCGCCGTCCCCCGGGGTCGGAACTTCGACGTTCGTCTATGGTCCAAACCCGCCCGATGGCACTTACGATTTCACGGGCGCGGCCGGTAGCGACGACCTCGGGCGGCTCCTGCACGACGAGGTCAGTAGCGACCTCAAGGCGGCGATCGATCCCAACTGGCGGGACCGCGGGTTCTACTCGGCGTACTTCGGCGAGCTCCGGAAGAGCTACAACCCCGAGATGCCGTCGGCCCTGTGTGAGGTCGCGTTCCATTCGACCGCGAGCGATGCCGCCTACCTCAAGGAGCCAAAGGTGCGCATGGTCGCGGCGCGCGCGTTCTACCAGGCGATCACCCGCTACTTCGCGGAGCGCGATGGGCTTGCCACGCATCTGTCGCCGGAGTCGCCCGAACAGGTGCGGGTTGCGGCGACCGGGCCGAACAGCGCGCGGGTCGCATGGGCCCCGTCGCCGACCGATGGGCAGGACCTCGGCGGCGATGCGGCGACCAGCTACCGCGTGTACCGCAGCGCGGACGGGCGAGGCTGGGACGATGGAGTCGATGCGAGTGGCATGAGCTTCGACGTCGGCGACCTGGCTGGAGGTGTGCCCACGTTCTTCCGCGTGACGGCCGTCAACGACGGCGGCGAATCGTTCCCGAGCCCGGTCGTGGCGGTGCTGCCGGCCTGTGAAGGCGGGCCGAAGTCATTGATCGTGTACGGGTTCTACCGCCTCGACGCGGGGCTGGCGCCGCGTGAGGACTTGAGCGCGTACGGCCTTGCGACCGTCGTGCGCGTGAGGTTGGCCGAGATGAACCGCTTCGACGGGGTCGTCGCGCATGCGTGGTCGCTTGCGCGGGCGGGGCTCGCGTTCGACTCGGCCGAGGCGACCGCGGTCGCGAGCGAGGCCGTACCGCTCGCGGATTACGGACTGGTAGCGTGGGTGCTCGGCGAGGAGTCGACGGTCGACGAGACCTTCTCGGACCGCGAGCAGCAGCTCGTGTCGGCCTGGCGTGGACCCGGGCGCACGTTCATCACGTCGGGCGCCGAGCTCGCGTGGGACCTCGGCAACAAGGGCAGCGCCAGTGACCAGGCGTTCCTGGCGGCGCTGGGTGTGGCCTACGCGGCCGACGATGCCGGCAGCTACAGCTTGAGCTGGGGCGGTGGCGAGCTCGTCATCGACGATGGCAGTCGCGGGGCCTACGACGTGCAGTTCCCGGATGTGTTGAGCGCGGTCGGCGGCGCTGAGGTGGTCCTGCGCTACGCGGGTGGCGAGCCCGCCGGGGTCGTGTCGCGCGTCGATGGGGTGGCGATCGTGTTAGGCGTGCCGCTCGAAGCGGTGTTCCCTGATGCGGGGCGTGACGCGTTGGTCGCGTCGCTGCTCGCCGACGCGGGGGTCGCGCGCGCGGTCGGCTGTGGTACCGAGCCCGGGCCCGACGAGGGTGCGGCCGAGGTCGTCGAGGTCGAAGCGGTCGAAGCGGTCGACGCCGACGGGGTCGCAGGCGACGCTGACGTGGGCGGCACTGGCGATACCGTCGACACAAGGGAGGTCGCGACGGGCGAAGGCGTGACCGTGGGACGGCCCACGCGCGAGGTGATCGGCAGCGTGCGTCAGAAAGATGCAGGCTGCGCTTCGAGCTCCGGCGGCTCGCTCGTCTCGTTGCTCGTGGCCCTCTGCTTTGTCATTAGCAATGCATCTTGCGCGCGCCGCCGTAAGAGGTCCGCGTGACCGCGCATCACGACCTGTCGCGGAGGACGTCCGGCGAGGCGCCGCTGTGGCGCCCGATCGAGGTGCTCGTGCGGCCGCTCGATGTGGCGCGACGCTGGTCGTGGTGGGTGTCGGCGAAGACCGCGTTCGGACGGGCCTGCCTGCGCGATCGCAGCCTGCGGCTCACGACGCTGGCGCTGACGCACATGGGGGTCGCGGCCGCGTTGGTGGTGATTGCGCCGGTGTGGCTGTTGTTGTTGGGGCCGATTGTGCTCGGGGTGCCGCATGTCGCAAGCGACGTGCGCTACCTCTTGATCAACCCGCCGCTGCCGCTGGGTCGGCGCGGAGTCGTGCTGCTGCTCGGACCGCTGATGGCGATGACGGGGCTGAGGGTCGCGGCGGCGCTGGGTGCGCCGTACTACGCGGAGGTCGAGATCCTGCTCGGGACGGCGGCGATGCTCGGTGGCGTGATGTTGGCGCCGGCTTCAAGCGGCAAGAAGGCGCTGGCATTCGCGGTCGTGTTCGCGGTCGGGCTGCTGGCGATGACGGCCGCGCACGATGCGTTGCTGATCGTCGCGCACGTGCATAACCTGGTCGCGTTCGGGTTGTGGCTCTGGCTCTTCCGAAGCGAGACGTCGACCCGCGCGCTCGTGACGCTGGCGGGGGCCTATCTGGCGATTGTCACGGTGCTGTTGAGCGGCGCCTGTGACGGGGCGCTGTTGGGGCATGCGCTCGGTTCGGACATCGGCAGCTTTGGCCTGGGCCAGATGGCCGATACGCTGGCGCCGCAGCTCGACTTCGAGCTCGGGCTGCGCCTGGTCGCGGTCTATGCCTTCGCCCAGGCCGTGCACTACGTCGTGTGGCTGCGGCTCATCCCGCAGCGTCTCGATGCGCGCACGGCGCCGCCGACGATCCGGCGCTCGGTAGGGCGGCTGCGCTTTGACTTCGGGCGCCTGGGCTTCGTGCTGATCGTGTTGTTCACGCTCGCGACGCCGCTGGCGGCGCTGGCGTTCGACGCGTCCGACGTGCGCAGCCTGTATCTCCTCGCGGCGATAGCCCACGGCTGGCTCGAGCTGGCGATCATCGCGGCATTGTTCACGCGCGGTCGCGGGGCGAACGCGGACGCACGGCCGGCAGCGTGAGCCCCGAGCTGTTCGAGAAGTGGGTGCCCGCGTTCGTCTCGACGATCCTTTCTGAGACGCCGGTCTATGCTCTCTTCCTGCGGGATCGCCTCGGGCTCGGGGCGGCGCTGGCCGTGGGTGTGGCACTCCAGTGCATCACGCATCCCTTGTTCTGGTTAGCCTGGGACGCTGAGGCGGACTTCTTCTACCGGCACTACGGCGACTCGGTCGTCGCCTTCGAGCTGGTGATCTTCCTGGCGGAAGCGGGGATCGTGTGGGCTCTGTTGCGGCCGCGTAAGCCCTGGGAACGGCTGCCGAATATTGCGTTGGCGCTGATCGCGTCGGCGGGTGCGAACGCGCTGTCGCTCGGCCTCGGGATGTTGAGCGAGCGCTGACGCCTTGGCGTGCTCAGCGAGGGACGAGGCTGCCTTCAGCGCAGGCCCGAGAGCAACGAGAACAGGGCGGACAGCCCCTCGTCGTCGAGCTCGGCGGTGAGCGTCAAGCGCTTGTCCTCGCGCCGCACCGACACGCCCTGCAGATGTGAGGCGAGCGCGGTGAGGGCCGGGAAGGTGGCGAGCGGCGGCGAGTCTGAGTTGCCGAGCGAGCCCTTGATCGCCCGGATGCGCGTTTTCGCCGCGGGGGTCGCGATCGACTCGAGTTCGCCCGCGAGGTCGAGTAGGGCCTTGGTCAAGGCGTCGTTCTTCGCGCCGGCCGTGCGTGCCAGGGCGGCCACGCGCGCGGCCTCGATGCGGCCCAGCACGCGGTCGGCGCGCGACGTTCGATCGGCGCGCTCGGCGGCATTCTCGGAGCCATCGTCGTCGCCGATCAAATCGACCGGGATATCGAAGACGACCTGGCGTCGCTCGCCAAGCGAGAGGGCCGCACCGACTGACGCGAGATCGCGGGCGTTGTCGACCCCGAGCAGGGCGGCGCGCGCCGGGCTCGACGGTGGGAGCCAGACCCACAACGGTCCCGACAGCGCGAGCCGGCCCAGCAGCCGATCTCCCTCGGGGCCGAGGTCGGGTGACACCGGATCACGCGCGGCGAGTGCCAGCACGTAATCGCTGGGCCCCAAGGCGAGCGTGTCCGCGTCGATGCGCGCGGCGTTGGCCGGCAGCGGCACGATCGCGTCGCCAAGACCACTGGCGCGCAGCAGGATGGCGCGCCGTCCGTCAGCCGCGCCGAGCAGCATGCCTTCGGTGATGTCGTCGAGTGGGGTCGTCGCGATGATCTGATCGATCAGGGTTGCCGCCTCGGGCACACCGCGCACGAGGCCGAGCACGGCCTTCTCGTTGCCGAGCACGCGCGGGTTCAGGCCGGCCGCGAAGGTCGTCTCGGGCCCGGCCCAGGCGGTCAGGGGCTTGTCCGGCAAGCCCGACAGATAGAGGAAGAGGCCTGTGGCGAGTGCCAGCATCGCCAACATCGACAGCGCCATCGCGCGCAACGCGAGCCGGCTCGCGTCGGCGCGACCCGAGGCGCGCGCGCGGCTCACCGTGAAGGCGGTGATGACGCCGAAGCCGTAGAGCACGTTGAGCGGCACGGCCATCATCACCTGCGAGATCGGATCGGGTGGCGTCAGGACGCCGGAGACGATGAACGACAGGACGACGAAGTAGCGCCAGAACTTGAGCAGCCCCTTGCCCGTGACCGCGCCCCACAAGGCGAGGAAGAACAGGACCAGCGGCAGCTCGAATACGAGCCCGAACATGAGCAGGAAGGAGAACGCGAAGCTGTAGGTGTTCTGGAGGGTCACCATGACATCGGCGTGCCCCCCTTCGAGCGTCAGGTTGATGAGCCAGTCGGTCAGGAACGGCAGCAGAATCGAGTACGCGAAGGCCGCGCCGAGGATGAAGAACGCGACCGAGAACGCGGTCAGCGGCAGGACGAAGCGCTTCTCCTTCGAGTAGAGCCCCGGCGAGATGAAGGCCCAGAGCTCCCAGAAGATGTAGGGCGAGAGGAAGAAGAGCGCGCCGACGATGGTGGTCTTCATGTAGACCACGATGCTCTCGGTGAGCGTGATGGTCTGGAAGCTGTAGATGCCATTGTCGGCGAGCGCGTCGGCGACCGGGCGCGACAGGAAGCCGAACAGCTCGATGCGGTACTCCCAGGTGACGAAGCAGCCGAGCACGACGATGATGGTCGCGCGCACGATGCGACGCCGGAGCTCCAACAAGTGCTCGCGGAAGCTCATCAGCTTGCCCGTCTCGGGCATCCAGTCCACGCCCGTGCTCACGTGGCGGCAGCCGGGTCAGGGGACGCGGGCGAGGATGAGGATGAGAGCGCGGGCGTGGGCGCGGGCGCGGGCGCGGGCGTGGGCGTGGGCGTGGGCGTGGGCCGAGCCGTGGTCGCGCTCGCGATCCGATTTGCGCTGCCGACTACACCCGCAACGGGCGTCTTGCCGACCTGGGACCAGTCGCGTTCTTTCGGGGGTGCGTTCGCTTCGGTCGCGGACACAGCGGCGTCGGCGACGGACGGCAGCGCGGCCTCGGGAGTAACCGTGGCGGGTACGGCAACGGCAGCCCAAGGCGATACGGCGGGTACGGCAACGGCAGCCCAAGGCGATACGGCGGGTACGGCAACGGCAGCCCAAGGCGATACGGCGGGTACGGCAACGGCA
>Ga0105044_10015772_pt1 | contig 10207 bp, 10 predicted proteins | sample MAT01_FD_78092 | JGI IMG/M metagenome (GOLD analysis project Ga0105044, IMG submission 78092) | Freshwater microbial communities from Lake Fryxell liftoff mats and glacier meltwater in Antarctica - MAT-01 | ecosystem: Environmental > Aquatic > Freshwater > Ice > Liftoff microbial mat | place...
CAACCGCTGCCAAAGAGATCGGTGGAAGCGTACAGGTTTTGATGGATATTTCTTCTACAACCGCATCTTCAATCAGCCAGATGGATTATTCTATAAAACAGGTTGGTGAACATGCCCGCAACAGCGCCGGGATTGCCAGGGAAATTTTGAAAGAAGTGGCTGCCGGTCGTGAATCAGTACATGCGACCATTGACGGTATAGCTGAGATCAAGAGTGCAACCCAGACAACTTCAGAGGTAATCAATGCCTTGTCATCTAGTGCCGCTGATATCAGTGAAATTCTCCGGGTTATTGATGATGTTACTGCGCAGACAAATCTTCTGGCACTAAATGCGGCGATTATTGCTGCCCAGGCTGGTGAGCATGGTAAAGGCTTTGCTGTTGTGGCAGATGAAATCAAGCAGCTGGCTGACAGGACAAAATATTCAACCAAAGAGATCGGTGTTGTTATAACCGGTGTTCTCAAAAACACGGAACTGGCGGTAAAAACAATTGCTGCGGCAGAACTGAGCATTGAATCCGGTGGCAAGTTGTCTCGTTACTCAGGAGATGTTCTGGAAAATATATATGTCAGGGCCAGTGATTCTGCTGACCAGGTGGAAGAGATCGCCAGGGCTACGGTCGAGCAGGCAACCGGCAGTCACATGATTAGCCAGGCCATGGAAAATCTGGCTCAGATGGTCGTTCAGATTAGAAATGCCACCAGGGAGCATGAGCGCGGAAATGAGCTTATCATGTCTGCTGTTGAACAGATTAAGGACATGAACAAACATGTCAGGACCTCAACTCGTGAGCAGATTAAGGCAAGTAAGGAAATTGCCTGTTCCACGGAAAATATTAATGACATGTCTCAGCAGATCAAGCAGGCTTGTGTCAAGCAAAGTGCTTGCAGTAACAGAATTACAGAAGCAATGGAGCGTATCTTTCAATCTGCCGGTGCCAACAATCAGGCAACAAATGATTTGAATAATGCTGTAACCGGTCTGGTCTCCCAGGTTAATAATCTGCAAAAAGAGATGGGCAGCTTTAAGACAATGGATTTGACTTGACATCTGGTCGAAGCTGGTATCAGGTTCTGTTTTTCTTGAAAAGAAAAAAGCTTTGTTGACAGCTGACTTTTTTTTGTGTAAAGAATCACCCTTGTTTTTAATTTTTCACTCTAATTTAATCGGGGGTTTTTTATGGTTTCAACAGAAACACAGAAGGTTCAGATAGTTATTGCAAATCCGACCGGTCTGGGTTTGTTCGGACTGGCAATGGTCACTTTGGTTGCAGCTTCCCAGAAACTGGGTATAACATCAGGTCTGTCAATAGTAATTGTATATGCAGTGCTTTTGGGTGCTACATGCCAGTTGATCGCGTCCATCTTTGACTTTCTGCATGACAACATCTGGGGCGCAACTGTTTTTGGTGCTTATGCCATGTTCTGGTATGCCGTCTGCGGTGTCTGGCTGATGAAAATGGGTGTTATGGGGCCGATTCTTGCCTCTGCCTTTGACATCAAGCAGCTTGGCTTTGCATTTTTGGGATACCTGATTTTTTCCGTTATGATGACTATCGGGGCAATGGAAGTTAACAAAGTCATCTTTGCGATTATGGTTCTGATCGATGTTCTGCTGGCCGCTCTTACGTTAAATGCTTTCGGTATTGCTGCTCATGAATCACATGTAATTGCTGCCTGGACTGAAATGATCATTTCACTGCTGACATTTTATGCCTGCTGTGCAGTCGTTCTGAACACACATTTCAAAAGAGTGTTCATGCCTATGGGTAAGCCATTCGGCATTTTCAAAAAATAATCTAACCGCAATAGACAACTAAAGCCCTCTGAGAAATCAGGGGGTTTTTTTTTGTGTTTAAAGTTTGCTATAGTGAAAAAGCCTATGTTTCTTTGGAATAAATTTTGAATTGAGGTTATCTATTGACTATTAATGCACCCAACCATCTGATTAATAAAATGCTGGCGACTCTCAGCAGAGATTTTCTGCAGGGCAAGGAAGAGGTGTTGCGTCTTGTGGCAATTGCTCTGCTTTCCGGTGGCCATATTCTGATTGAAGATCTGCCCGGGTTGGGCAAGACGACGGTGGCGCTTGCCCTGGCCGGAAGTACCGGTCTGTCTTTTGGTCGTGTGCAGTGTACCAGTGATATGCTGCCATCCGATATTACCGGTTTGTCCGTATTCAATCGTGAGAACGGACATTTTACATTCATGCCCGGCGCTGTTTTCAACAACATCGTATTGCTGGATGAAATCAACCGTGCCATGCCGCGTACCCAGAGTGCAGTGCTGGAGGCGATGGAGGAAAGGAGAGTGACCGTAGAAGGTGTCACTCACTTGTTACCTGACCCTTTTATAGTGTTTGCAACTCAGAATCCGACCGACCAGAGTGGTACCTATCCACTGCCAGAGTCCCAACTGGACCGGTTTCTGATCTGCACCGGCATCGGTTACCCGCCACCGCATCTGGAGAAAATGATAATCTCTGGAGGCGGTATTCGCGAGCGTATCAGTGATATTATACCGGTTGTATCGGCCTGTGATATTATAAAAGCTCGCAATGCTGTTCATAATGATGTTTTTCTTTCGGACAAGGTCGTTGGCTATATTCATGACCTGGTGATGGCTACCAGAAACAGTACAATGATTCAAACAGGGCTTTCTACCAGAGCTGCTATCAATCTTGCCCAGGCATCCCGATCAGCCGCTTTTCTGGAAGGGCGTTTATTTGTTGCACCTGAGGATGTCAAGGGTGTAGCGGTTGCTGTCTGTGCCCACAGGCTTGTCTTGAGGCCCGATTACGAGGGCTTTGATAGAGGAGATATCATACGAAAGCTAATAGCCGACACACCGCTTCCTTTGGTCTGAGGATCAGCAAGGCTGGCGCAATTTACATTGTCATAACATTGCTGCTTGGCTTTTCAGCCGTTAATACCGGTAATAATCTGCTTTTCCTTGTTGTTTCGGCATTATTGGCTTTTATGTCCATTACCGGACTGGCCGGTATGCTGAATCTCCAGAAAATATACCCTGAACTCCTGTCGCCAATTGAGGTTTTTGCCGGTACTCCCGCACCATTTCGCCTTAGACTTAATAACTCCAAAGGTTATTTACCTTCCTTCCTGATTCGAGTTGAAACCGCTAGCGGTGATAACTACACAATCCCGGTGATCAATTGCAACTGTACTGTTGAAGAGTTCTTCTCGATTACCTTTCCGGATCGTGGGCGGACAGCTCTTGGCGTTATTACCGTTAGTTCAAACTACCCAGTCAACTTCTTTACTAGATACTGGAAGTTCAATCTGAAAGATACGGTGATTGTTTTTCCACATCTCATAACCAGTGCCTTTCTGGGTGGAAGTGACGGAAACACAGTGGCTGGCAGCAATTTACGACAGTCCAGAGGTCTTGATGGCGAGCTGGAGCGCATTGCCGAATATTCTGGTCATGAACCGCTGCGGTTGATTCACTGGAAACTGTCGGCCCGGTCAGACAACCTGTTTGTCAAAGAGTTTGGCAGCCAGACGGTTCAACCGCTGGTAATAGACCTGGATAGGCAGATAGGGCAGCATCTGGAAGAACGTATCTCGCGGGCAGCCTGGCAAGTTAAAAAACAGATTCTCAGCAGGCCTGTAGGGCTGAGAATAAATGGCCACACCATCCCTCCCGAATCTGGTAACCGTCATTGTCTTCACCTCTTAACTGAATTGGCTCTATATGAAAAAGATTAGTTCCCTGATTGCAATACTTTCCTGTTTAATCTCGCTTTGCGGTATTTTACCGCTTTTGTCATGGTTGACGACCATACCGCTTGTATTGCTGTGTCTGGCCTTTGCTGCTTCTGTCTGGCAGGACTGGAAAGGTGTCTGGTCAATTAGTAACAGGTTACTGAATTTTTCGATTGTTCCTGTCTTTCTCTTCTATGCTTCCCATGTCAGTCGTACTAATCTGGTTGAACCGGTAGTCAGTCTTTTGGCAATCATGCTGGCTGTACGACTTTTGGGCGAAAAAAATGTTCGCCATTATCTGCAGATTTATACACTTTCCCTGTTCTGTCTGGCATCCTCCTCGTTGTATGATCTAAGTCCGGTTTTTCTTGTCTATCTTGGGTTATTGCTGTTTATGGTTGCAGTGTCTCTGGTGTTACTGGCTTTTCATGACCACGATAAACGTTTGTTATTGTCTGTTGGCGATATGCGTAAAGTTCTAGCCACTGGTCTGTTGATTCCACTTTTTTCAATCCCGCTATTGATTGTTTTTTTCTTCCTGCTACCGCGAACACCTTTTCCGCTATGGGATTTTCTGAACACTTCAGTAAACAGAACAAGTGCTTTTGCAGAAAAGGTTGAGCCTGGTCTTGCTCCGGTTGCGGGAGAGTCTACGGCACTTGCCTTCCGTGCCGAATTACCCCGCCAGCCAGGACAAATCTACTGGCGAGGTAAGGTTTTTAACAAGCTGGATGGAAATAGCTGGATTCGAGATGAGTTGGTCCCTGCTGAACGGATCATCTATTCCCCAAAACGTATTGCACAGACAATTTTTCCAGAACCTGGTCCTTCAAGAACCCTGATTGCCCTTGATGCGCCAGTAACGCTTAAACCCCTCAGAACCAGACGTAACCCGGATGGTACATTTGAAATGCCATATCCCAGCCGCAAACGGATGGCATATGAGGCCGAGTCTGCATATGAAGGGCTGTTGGCTGTTGAGGGTACAATCAAGAGGGATTTTTATCTTAGATTACCTGTTGGTCTGCCTGCCAGAATCAAATTGCTGGCTGACGGAATCAGTAAAAATAGCCACAGAGATCTGGATAAGTTGGAAAACCTGGAGAAGTATTTCCGCAATGGAGGGTATCGGTATTCTCTACAGGGTCTTCCTACAGGGGATGATGTTCTTGAACAATTTATTTTTGATAAAAAACAAGGGCATTGCGAGTTTTTTGCTTCAGCTTTTGCTGTGATCCTGAGAGCGTCAGGTGTTCCGGTCAGGTTGGTCGGCGGGTATCTGGGCGGTGATTACAATGAACTGGGTGGTTATTATCTGGTAAGTGAAAAAATGGCGCATGTGTGGGTGGAAGTCTTCATTGAAGGAAAAGGGTGGCTTCGACTGGACCCGAGCAGTTATGCTGAAAATGCCGGAGCAGTCTGGAGTAGCCAGCCACAGCCTGATTTCTGGAAAAGAATTAGAATGGTAATGGATTCTATAGACCACATCTGGAACCGCTCAGTAATCACCTATGATTTCTCCAGCCAGGCAGATGCAGCAAAAAAACTGATAACCGTCTTTCAGGTGGCCGAAATTAAAAAAACATTGAACAGTATTTTAAATCCACTGCTGATAGTCGTCTTGGTAGCAGGGCTGTTTTATTTGTTTTTGAATAGAAAAAAACTGTTTCTGTCAAGAGAACAGCGACTTTTAAACAGGTTTTACAAAATTGTCGAGAGGGATTGCAAACTTAAAATTGAACAGGGAGATCAGGGGTTGTTTGAAATTTCCGAGATCAGTATGAATAAGAATGTTCGTGAGTTTGTAGATATTTATGCCGGAGCTGTTTATCGTGACAGAGGCTTGAATAGAGAGGAATATGGACGTTTGAAAATGATTCTTGATAAAGGATTTGTATCGATTTGATTTCGCCTATCTATGATTCAGGCCGGTCTTAAAGTATTTTCCAACCATTGATTACTAGTCTTTTGTACCCTAAAAAATTGCTGACAACTATCTCTATGTCAACTTCCGGCAGACGGTGAGGTAGATAGACCGGGATGTCCCTGATTGTCTGTTTGTCGTAGTCGGCAATATTCCTTGGTTCACCAAATCGTACTGTCGGGCAATCCTGAAAATCAAAACAGCAACTGGTAATTGCCTTTGGCATGTCCAAAAATATCGCTTCATTTTTTTGTGTAATCATCATAAAGGCTTCATCGGATATTTTTATCATTACTGCTCCTTTTATATATCAATCAAGTGGTAGTAGGCATTGGAGCGGTAATTGGGACTGTTGGGCGGGATCTCTTCACAGCTTTTAGGGTCGTTGTTCCAGTCGTCCAGGCAATCCTGTTTGTTTGTGTATACGTGGCGTTCCTCTTTTTTACCACAACCGGAAATGGCTAGAGTTCCGACCAGCACCAGAGTGATATGAAGAGTGCTTCGTCTGCGCATATAAGTCTCCGCTGCAGAATAAAATAGGGGTAATGCAGCCAGAAATAGGCTACCGCTTGTTTATACTTTTCAATGCAGTAGTTTAAGTTTATAAATTAAAATAGTTACAAATGCAACTTCACTAGCTGTAATAATTGACAATATTTGTTAACTCAATTTATTTTTCAGGTGATCGATATGGGTAAAAAAAGGGTTGTAATTGCTGGTATGGGTTTTGGCGGCTTGCATGCGGCAAAAGAGTTGGCTGGTAGTGGTGTGGAGGTTATCATGGTTGATCGACACAACTATCACCTGTTTCAACCTTTGCTTTACCAAGTGGCCACTGCCGGGCTGGAAGAAGAATCTATTGCCTACCCTTTGCGCGCACTGGCCAGAAGTTGGAAGGACTGTAGTTTCAGACTGGGGGAAATAACCGGAGTTGATTTTAACGGCAAGTGTCTTAAGACGCATGATGGCACCATTCACTATGATTATCTGATATTAGCAGTGGGTGGGCGAACCAGTTTTTTTGGTAATGAAAGTATTGAACGTTATTCCTTTGACCTGAAGCAACTTCATCAGGCTTCTGAATTACGCAACCATATTTTGCTGATGTTTGAAAAAGCTTCTCTTGAGGCAGATCCTCAACGCAGATCTGCATTGCTGACATTTGTAGTGGTTGGTGGAGGGCCAACCGGTGTTGAGTTCGCCGGTGCCTTATGCGAGTTGATTCAGAATGTCCTGTCGCTTGATTATCCTGATATTGGAAAGGGTGAAAGCCGTATAGTTCTGATAGAAGCATCTGCTTCAATATTAGCTGCCATGCCGCTTAATCTGCGAGAATATGCCGCTTCCAGGCTGATTGAAATGGGAATTGAAGTGAGGTTGTCAACACGTGTGGTTGGAGCTGATATTGACCATGTTTATCTTCAGGATGATAAGCAGATTGATACGCATACACTGTTCTGGTCCGCAGGTGTTGCAGCTGCCGAAGTTGTTGATACACTAGGTTTAGAGCGAGCCGCCGGTGGACGTGTGGTAATAAATTCTGATCTGCGCATTGAAGGATATCCTGATGTATTTGCCATAGGTGATATGTCATTTTTACAGCAAAACGGCTCACCCTTACCGATGAATGCACAGGTAGCAAATCAGCAAGGGCGGCATGCTGCGAGGAATGTCACGGCACTTGAGGCTGGCAGGGAACCACAGTCTTTCTTCTATAATGACAAAGGATTAATGGCGACCATCGGCCGTAGTTCGGCAGTGGCAGCCACTCATGGTAAAACTTTTTCAGGCTATTTTGCCTGGCTGGCCTGGCTATTACTGCACCTTTACTATCTGATTGGCTTCCGTAACCGGTTGTTGGTTCTATTGAACTGGGCATATTATTATTTATTCAATGAACATAAAGTGCGCCTGATAAGTGGAGATATGTGCAGAATCAGTCGGGATTGCCGCAATTCGGACTGATTGAAAATCATATGAAGGGTACTCACTATTTTTTTAATACGGATGGATTTGATTTGTGGTATTTTACAAAATCAAAATCATTTTCGGAGACAAGCCTTTTTGAAAGCAATTGTAGTTATTCCTACCTATAATGAACGTGATAATATCGTGCGTCTTGCCAATGAGATACTCAGGCAGCACAATTCACTGCAGATACTTTTTGTTGATGATAATTCCCCGGATGGAACAGGTGCTATAGCTGATGAGTTGTCTGCTACAGAGCCCAGAATTTCAGTTTTGCACCGTTCAGGAAAATTGGGTCTTGGGTCAGCCTACAGAGAAGGCTTTAGGGTCGCTTTGCAGATGGGGGCGGATTATTTGATTGAAATGGATGCGGATTTTTCTCATGATCCAACTGTGTTGCCTGTATTCATTGAGTCCATGAATAAGTGCGATTTGGTGGTTGGATCACGATATCTGAATGGTGTAAGTGTTGTTAATTGGCCGATTCGCCGTCTGATTCTCAGCTATTTTGCCAGTGTGTATACTCGCTTTGTTACCGGGTTGAAAATTATGGATTGTACCAGCGGATTCAAATGTTTTCGCAGGTCTGTCATAGAATCCATCGATCTGGACAAAATCAAATCTGACGGTTATTCATTTCAGATCGAAATGAATTTTCGCTGTATGGAAAAAGGCTTTAAAATACTGGAAGTTCCGATTATTTTTATTGATCGTCATGCAGGAACTTCTAAAATGTCCAAGAAAATTGTGCGTGAAGCCGTTTTTATGGTCTGGAAGATTAAACTCGGTTCGATTTTATCAGGTTTGCTGGGGAGGAAAGGGTAGTATGTCGCACGATATTTGGTCAATTGTCATCATTGTATCCTTAATCTGCTGGATTACATCTACCATGTTTTTTATTTTCAAGGTGTTTCCCGGAAAAGATCGTTTTGAAATAAAGGCGGCTAAAATATGGGGTGTCTGTGTACTGTTTTCTTTTGCATTTTGGGTAACAGGATTGCTAAACGCCTGAATTTTAGTCTTTAAATTTGTTTCAAAATTGTTACCAAATTAATATTCCAATCCTCAACAGAGTTGATATAATCCGAAAAAATAGACTGGCAGGGGTAAAACATGGCTTTGACCTCAGACATTAAACAGTTACTGGCACAGCAACCGATTGATATTCCGGTTTTTCATCCGGTTGCACTGAAGCTGACGATGATGATACCGGATCCTTACTCTGATTTTGACGATATTGTCCGTGTGATTACAGAAGACCAGGCCATTTCGGCTCAAGTCTTGAAGATGGCTAACTCATCAGCTTATATGGGACTTGTCAAAGCAGAAACAATCAAAGATTCAGCAATCAGGCTTGGTGTGCGTCAAATCTCTGCACTTGCAATGGCTGCCTCTCAATCGTCACTGCACTCTTCCAGTAATGTTACTGTAAATACTATTATGCAGGAATTATGGCAACACTCGCTGGCCTGTGCGGTCGGTTCCTGGTGGGTTGCTCAGAATACCGGACATGAGGTTATTATTGATCACGCTTATCTGGCAGGGCTGCTGCACGATATTGGAAAGCTGCATCTGCTTAAAGCTGTAGAACGGCTCGCCCGGGAACAGCAGGTACAGGTTCGGCTCGACAGGCTGTTTTTGCTGGATGTGTTTTCAGAAATGCATGTTGAACAGGGTAGCCGGATTATGGAACACTGGAATATTCCGTCTATTTATCGGTCTGTAGTTGCCAACCATCATCAGGAACAGACTGACTCTGTTGATACGTTGTTAACGATAGTACGACTGGTAAATGCTGTCAGCCGTAATATTAATCTCAGCCTGGATATGGATAATATCATGCCGCTGATGGATATTCCTGAGGTATCTATACTCGGACTGGACGAAAGTCAATGTATGAAGCTTGAGTCGGTTATGGTCAGTTCCCGGGTATAATAAGCTGCTATTCAGCGTTAATTTGTCAGATGTAGTACCATTTAAGGTTGTAGTTATATGTCGATGTGAAGACTTCAACCGTCCAACTTTTTTACCTTGAACCTTTCCATATTTGCTGACCAGACTCCAGACAATCCAATGCAAGTCACTTGTGACTATAAACACTGTCCAGATGCCTTTGTGAATAGTGTTTTGTGTTTTAATTGTGACACTTCTATGATATTAAACTGAGATTATGAGCCGATATAATACATATTCAACCATGTTTTTCTTTTCCACATCTAACAGACTTGTGGTGATGCCATGATTCAGCTGCACAATGTTTCAATGGCCTATCAAAAAGAGTTTACAGCCCTCAACAATATCAATCTGAAGATTGCCAAGGGGGAGTTTGTCTTTTTGACCGGGACATCAGGTGCTGGTAAAAGTACTCTGTTGAGATTGCTTTATGGCGCCTTGACACCAACCCGCGGACAGGTCCTGATTGACGGTAAGAATGTTTCCCGTATGACGGCATCCCAGGTTTCCCTGCTGAGAAGATCCGTTGGAGTTGTTTTTCAGGACTTCAAGCTTTTGCCAAACAGGACTGTCTTTGAAAATGTTGCCATAACTCTGGAGGTACTTGGGTGGGGGCGCGCTGACATCGGCAAAAAA
>Ga0105044_10015776_pt1 | contig 10207 bp, 14 predicted proteins | sample MAT01_FD_78092 | JGI IMG/M metagenome (GOLD analysis project Ga0105044, IMG submission 78092) | Freshwater microbial communities from Lake Fryxell liftoff mats and glacier meltwater in Antarctica - MAT-01 | ecosystem: Environmental > Aquatic > Freshwater > Ice > Liftoff microbial mat | place...
CTCTGGTATCTCTGTTATTTGGTTTCCCCTAAGGTAAAGCCCAGTCAGAGAAGATAAATTGCCGATTGCCTCTGGTATCTCAGTAATGTGATTGTAACTGAGGTAAAGCTGAGTCAGAGAAGATAAATCACCGATCGCCTCTGGTATTTCAGTAATTTGGTTGTTATAAAGGACAAGCTGAGTTAGAGAAGATAAATTGCCGATTGCCTCTGGTATTTCAGTAATTTGGTTATTATAAAGGACAAGCAGAGTTAGAGAAGATAAATCACCGATCGCCTCTGGTATTTCAGTAATTTGGTTGTTATGAAGTTCAAGCCATGTCAGATTGGCTAATTTGCCGATCGCCTCTGGTATCTCAGTAATTTGGTTGTTAGAGAGGTCAAGCTGAGTCAGATTGGCTAATTTGCCGATCGCCTCTGGTATCTCAGTAATTTGGTTGTTAGAGAGATCAAGCTCCGTCAGATTGGCTAATTTGCCGATGTCTGGAGGAATGGTTTTAATTTTTTTCCCTGACAAATTAAGATATGTAGCCCCCTCTCTTTCCACCCCAGCAATCACCTCCAACAACTCCGCTTGCCTCATCTTGCCCCCCTTCTTAAATCAATTATCTACTCTCAAAACCTAAAAAACTCAACTCGATCGCTTATACCGCTTGGAGTATTTGAGGTGCAGGCAAAGGTTTTCCGGTTGCCTCATAATCTTCAATTAAGAGTTCCAAAACTTCCTGAGCATTTGAGATCGCCTCTTCGTAGGTTTCACCATGAGTAAAATATTGCTGTAACTTGTGAGAAAACTCAGGAAGTTCCACCAAATAGCATTCGTCTTCATTAGACCAGATAATATTAATGCGATATTTATATTTTTCCATCATTTTTGATCCTGTAGAGCTTTTAATGCGGCCGCAACCAATTTTTCAAGATAAGCCTTCGCATCATCACCATCCTTACCAGCGATCGAGAGTGGAAATTCTGGCAAAAGAGGGTGAATCCATCTTTGATGACTTCCCCTAGTTCTAATCACCTTAAATCCCGCTTTTGAGAGGGCAGACCTCAATTCTCTGATTTTTCTAGGCACGTGCTAGTTTCATACCCCTATCTGTTCACGACTAATATAACACTCGATCGCTGGAGGAATAGTTTTGATACCTTTCCCTGACAAATCAAGAGCTGTAGCCCCCTCCCTCGCCGCCTTAGCAATTACCCTCAACAACTCCGCTTCCGTCATCTTGCCCCCTTCTTAAATAAATTACCTGCCCTCAAAACCTAAAAAAATCAACCTAATACACTTCATCATGGGAACCGACATTGAGTAGAACAATCTCTTCCTCATTCGTTTCTAGATTTCTCTCAATAGAAAAAATAATCCGACAATCATATCCACAAGAACAAGCCCTTAATCCTTCATATTCACCCTTAAGTCGATGCGACATCAATGTAGGAGCAAACACATCTTCCATCATTTGGAGCAAAGTCCTTTCAACTTGCCTCTGTAAAACAATATTGTGCCGAACGAACTTCTTGAATGACCTCCTAAACTTAGGCGTTTGGATCAGCTTTCTCATAGTTCAGGACTTTCTAAATAGCTACGCAAATCAGCGATCGCCTCTTCCGCCGTTTGGGGCTTCAGAGTTCCCGATCGATATTCTGCCAAACCCTCACGACACTCTTCCAGAATCTGCCTTCTTCTCACCTCAGCATTCCGTCTTTTGATTATATCTATCAACTCCTCTTGCTGTTCCACAGATAACTGACTCACAACATCCAGCGCATCTTCAAACGTAATCATAATTTATCCTCACACAGGTTGCTCCAAAGGAATATCAACATAACGTTCCCGTGACATTTCCGCACCATAGGCAATACAAGCATAGATATCTTCCACCTGTAACTGGGGATATTGCTCAATCAGTTCAGGAATTGTCATCCCACTCGCCAAAAAATCAAGCACCAAAGAAACCCAAATCCGATGACCTTTGATACAAGGCTTCCCGAAGCAAATATTTTGATCGATCGAAATTCGAGATAAAAGATTTTGCTGATTCATGATTTCCTGCATCCATCATCTTACTAGCTGATATCCTAAACTACTTTCCTCAAGATATGAACGAATCTGTCTCAGAACTAGCCAAATAGCTACCTAGAGATGCGATCGCTTCATCTGAATATTTCCTTCGCAGATTATTTATGGCCGATCGCAAAACCACGACATCGAGGCAACTCTTGGGGGTGTTCGTCTAGTTTCCAGGCTTGGACAGAGTTAAACCCGGCACTGGTGAGCATATAGCCGAGGCAATATAGGGTGGGAACCCAGTAATTTGTGTGATTATTTCCATACTCATTGGTTGGGTAAAATTCCATCACCATTTGATTGTTGTGATAACCGTGACCTAAGCCGCCTTGGTAGGGACTAAAATCATCTAAAATTGCTGATTCTACACAGATCTGCTGATCACAAATTGCGGCTAGTTTATCGATCGCCAACAATGGATAACGTAAATGGTAAAGCGTCCCAAAAAAGAAAATCACATCAAACCGACCTAATTCTGCCTCACTGACATCATAAACACTCATCTCCCGGCGCTGACATACCTGCTCACTGTAGCCCCAAGCCTGACGACACAGATCAAAAGTCTCCCAAGCTGGACGCTGGCGTTGATCAAGAAAGCCCAGATAATCGGAAAAATCATCGATCGCTACCACCTCCTTCGCCCCCCGCCGTAATGCTTCAAAGCTCCAATAGCCATCCCAAGCCCCCACATCTAGCACCCGCTTCCCCGTTAAATCTTCAGGGATCCCATACATTTCCGCATCCAAGGGAGCCCAACCGGGAGTGACAGTGCCATCGGGCAGGGGAATTTTGTGATACCAAAAAGGGATGGCAGCAATCTGCTCAGCGAGATTCGTCTGATTAACTTGATTATGCTTAGGGGAAAAACTCAACATTACTTCTAGTATTGTGGGGATGCTTTCATCAATTAGAATTATTTGTAACAACCTATCAAACTTAAACTATCAAGATCAAGGTTAAAACGGCAACTCTTTTATTTCCTAGTTCTTTGATTCTTTAATTCATCAGCAACTAAATTTAGCAGATAAACCATGACTCTCACTCTCTACAATAGCTTGACACGCCAAAAGGAAATTTTTCAGCCCCTCGTACCGGGACAGGCGAAGCTCTATTGTTGCGGGGTGACGGTTTATGACTATTGCCACCTTGGTCATGCCAGAACTTGCTTGGTGTGGGATGTGACTCGGCGCTATTTGCAATGGCTGGGCTACGAGGTGGAATATATCCAAAATTTCACGGATATTGATGACAAGATTCTCAACCGGGCCAGGGCAGAAGGTAGCTCGATGGAAGCGGTCTCCGAGAAATTTATTGCTGCCTACTTTGAAGATATGGAACGGCTCCACATTGGCAAAGCTGATGCCTATCCCCGGGCGACCCATGTATTGGATGGGATCAAAAGATTAGTGGCAGAGTTGGAGCAGAAGGGCATGGCCTACGCTGCTGGGGGCGATGTCTACTATGCAGTGCGGAAGTTTCCCGGCTATGGCAAGTTATCGGGCAGGAAACTGGAGGATTTGCAAGCAGGAGCTAGTGGCAGAGTTACGGAGGCGGCGGAGGCGAAGAAACAGGATGCCTTTGATTTTGCGTTGTGGAAGGGGGCAAAGCCGGGAGAACCAGCGTGGGCTTCCCCTTGGGGTGAGGGCAGACCGGGATGGCATATTGAGTGTAGTGCCATGGTGCGCGATCGCCTAGGAGAAACCATTGATATGCACATGGGCGGGGCGGATTTAATTTTTCCCCACCACGAAAACGAAATTGCTCAATCAGAAGCAGTGACCGGAAAGCCCTTAGCTAACTATTGGCTACACAATGGCATGGTGATGGTGGACGGGGAGAAAATGTCTAAGTCCCTAGGGAATTTCACGACCATCCGGGAACTGCTCGATCGAGGGGTTGACCCCATGGCAATCCGGTTATTTATTCTCCAGACCCATTACCGCAAACCTATAGATTTTACCCAAGAGGCGATCGAGGCGGCTACTAATGGCTGGCAGACCTTGAAGGAAAGTCTCCTCTTTGGTTACGAATATGGCGATCGATTGGGCTGGTCAACTCCACAAAATCTCCCCGATGCTACTGTCCAAAAATCCTTGGAGAATGGCTACACCCAAGAATTTGCTAAGGCTGTTAATGAAGATTTGAACTTTACTGGAGGTTTAGTTGTTTTATTTGAATTAGCGAAGGAACTGCGGCGCGATCGCAACCTGATGATCCACGAGGGAAAAACTGCTACTTCACCAGAGAAATTAGAGGAGATGTGGCAGAGTTTGGTTAATCTTGCTCAAGTGTTGGGGTTGGCCTTGGCAGCTACGGACTTGGAACCCGCCGCCGCAGAATCTGAGCAGGATACTTTGAGTGAGGTCATGATTGAGCTAGCCATCAGTCAGCGCCAAGCCGCCAGAAAAGCCAAAAATTTTGGGGAGAGCGATCGCATCCGCCAAGAACTCCAAAGCCAAGGGATTGTCATCATTGATAGTCCTGATGGAAATACCCGTTGGCATCGTACCTAAAAAATTTGACCCCAAAATTTGATCACAAAAATCTCACAAAAATCTCATGGATATAGTTGTAACTAATGACGACGGGATTGATGCACCGGGAATTAAAGCCCTGCAAAAGGCGATCGATAGTCGGGGGATAATTGTTGCTCCCCTAGAACATCATTCTGGCTGTGGACACCAAGTAACTACCCATAAACCCATTACCTACCAGTGTCGATCGCCCATTGAATACGGCATTGCTGGCACTCCTAGCGATTGTGTCCGCCTAGCTTTGAGTCATTTCTGCCCCGAAGTAATGGCAGTAATCTCTGGGATTAATGCGGGAGGGAACTTGGGCGTAGATGTCTACATTTCAGGAACTGTCGCCGCCGTGCGAGAAGCCGCTATTCATGGGGTGAGAGGGATTGCGATTTCTCAATATATCAAGAAAGGGCTGGCGATCGATTGGGATTTAGCTGCCAAGCTCACCACCATGGTCTTAGAAGACCTCCTCTACCGCCCCACAGAGCCGGGAACTTTTTGGAATGTCAACCTCCCCCATCTCACCAGTGATGCTCCACCCCCAGCCATGATCTTCTGTCCCCCCAGCACCCAACCTCTACCCCTAAAATATTTTCAAGAAGGTGATGCTTTTTCCTACGTAGGGGAATATGGCAAGCGGGAACGAGAGCCGGGAACTGATGTGGATGTATGTTTTTCAGATAATATTGCGGTCACACAATTGCATCTTCATTAAGATTGTATATTTATCAAAATTTATCAAGGATAGTGATTCGGAATATCTAGAAAAATAGTTGTAGGGTCTATAGTAGATATTTAACACATATCAATTTAAATATGGAGGATTATTTTTATGACTGCCAACACTATCCAAAATTTGTCTCAAGACCTATCTCAAGAATTATCCCAGGATTCTCCTAAAAACTTATCTCCAATCCATAATTCCTTTACAGATCTTAGTGATACAGAGATGGCAGCCACTACTGGAGGTTCACAATTTCCCCGTCTTCCCACGGTGGATATAGATCAGGTAAATAAATTTGATTTTTTAAGACGTTGGGAATCCAGATTTAATGCTGGTAATCCTAACTTACCTTTAGTGGCGCAAAGACTAATTAATGGTTACTACAAAGGAACTAATAAACCAGAGTACATAAGTCGTTTTGCGGGCTGGAGAAATTTTGCTCCCCAAATCTTTAATTTCCTTCCTTTTACGGCAGGAGGAACCCCAGCAGCGATTAATTCCGCAGCCTCATTCCTATCTCTTTTCTAAATGTCAATAATTAACCATCTAGAATTAATTGAGAATTCTCCTCAATATTTGTCACATTTGATAGCTATGATTATCTACTAGTAATCGATAAATTTATTAAATTATCTAGGTACATAATGCGTATATTAATCATGGGGGGAACCCGATTTATTGGGGTGTATTTAACGAAAATTCTCTTAGAGCAGGGGCATCAGGTTACTTTGTTTAATCGAGGGAATAAGCCAGCCCCAGAGGGAGTCCGGGTGATTCGGGGCGATCGAACCAATCCAGAAGCCCTGAAGACCCAACTAGGCAAAGAAAATTTTGATGCTATCTATGACAACAATGGGCGAGAATTGAGCGATACCCAGCCCTTAGTCGAGCTATTCCAAGGCAAGGTAGAAAAGTTTATTTACATGAGTTCGGCTGGGGTTTATCTAAAAACCGATCAACCACCCCATCGAGAAGGAGATGCCGTTGATCCGAAGAGCCGCCATAAGGGAAAGCACGAGACAGAAGCCTACCTTGCTAGTTGCGCTTATCTACCTTGGACTTCCATCCGCCCTACTTATATTTACGGCTCCCAAAATTATAACCCCCTAGAATCATGGTTCTTCGATCGCATTGTCCACGATCGACCCATCCCTATTCCCGGACATGGTGAGCATATTACCCAGCTTGGTCATGTCCAAGATTTAGCGATGGCGATGGCGAAGGTGTTGGATCACGATGGTACTAAGGGGCAGATTTATAATGTGTCGGGCGATCGCTACGTAACTTTTCAGGGTTTGGCAAAAGCCTGTGCGGTGGCAGCCGGAAAGGATCCTAGTAGTCTCAAAATTGTCCCCTACAATCCCAATGCTTACGACTTCGGCAAACAGAAAGCCTTCCCCCTCCGTCCCCAACACTTTTTCTGCGACATTACCAAAGCCCAACAGGAACTTATCTGGCAGCCCCAGTATGACCTGATTTCTGGCTTGCAGGAGGCTTTCCAAAATGACTACCTAATTAACGCTAAATCTGCCAAGATTGATTTTTCTATGGATGATGAAATCCTCGCCGACCCCAAAAATTAAAGTCCCCTACTAGACAAGCTAACCCATCAAAACAGTTGGGGAATAGTCTTTCTCTAACTTGCAACCTCTTCAAAAAAAATGTCAAACTAGTCTTATAAATAGGGAATAATAGGTGAAGTTAGTCACAATTCGCCACAATAGTAGTTGATCAGCAAATAGTCTAGTAGAGATATCTAGATAGTAGATTTCGACAAACTTAATTAAAATTAATAAATAAACTTTTAGTAGATTAATAAGCAATAGGGATAGCAAAAATATGTACTTAGTAACAGGCGCTACAGGAGCTTTGGGCAGACGGGTCGTGAGACTACTACGGGAACGGGATCAGCCTGTGCGATCGTTCGTGCGTCTTTCCTCGAAGTATGCAGAACTAGAAAACCGGGGATCCGAGATTTTTATTGGGAATCTGCGGGAAGAACGGGATATTCAAAAAGCCTGTCGGCGAGTGAAGTATGTGATCAGTTGCCACGGCTCTGGCAGTGATGCTCAGGAGTTGGACTATCGGGCAAATGTAGACTTGATTGATCAGGCTAAGGCGGCGGGAGTAGAGCATTTTGTGTTTATTTCTGTCTTGGGGGCCGATCGAGGTTATGAAGATGCTACGGTTTTTAAGGCGAAGCGGGAAGTGGAAAAATACCTGCAAACTAGTGGTTTGAACTATACAATCCTGCGTCCCTCTGGTCTGGCTTCTAGCCTGTTGCCCTTAGCGGAAAGATTTAAACAAACGGGGCTATATTTGCTCACGGGCGACCCCAAAAACCGGACTTCCATTGTGAGTACCGATGATCTGGCTCGGATTGCGGTGGAATCTCCAGTGAATATGGGGGCAAAAAATCGAACTTTCCCTGTGGGTGGGCCCGACATTCTCAAGCGGGAAGATATTCCCCGGATTTTTGGGCGGTTATTTAATCGGGAACCCATTATTATTAATGCACCGTTGATGGTTTTGGATGGCATCCGGGGATCTCTTAGTTTTGTCAACCCTGCTCTAGCCGGGAATCTTGGCACTCTCCGGGCGTTGGTAGCCAATGAGTTTTACTGCACTGCCAACGAAATCGATACCCTAGAAACTATCTACAATTTCAAACTAGAATCTGTAGAAACCTTTCTCCGTCGTTATCTGGGTACATAATATAGCAATCTTAGCGTTGCTTAGTTAAAAGGGATAATTCACAACTTACAACAGAAATACTAATGGACACTCTAGCAGAGAAACTAGATAGGAAATTACGCCAGTGGCAACCCGAAGTTGCTGACCAAGTTCGGGAAAGGATATCAGAAATTATCAATATGGCAGACCAAGATATACTCGATATCCTACGTTCACGAACTGTTGAACAAGATGTATTGGACTTACTAGATGAACCTGAAACCCGGTGAAGTTTGGCTTGCTGATCTTGGTTTGGCAGCAAAAACACGTCCTGTTGTGATTGTATCTCGATACGACCTTACTCCTCCAAGAGCCTTAGTTGTCTATGTTCCTTTAACAACTCAACATAGAGGGAGCTTGTATGAAGTTGTCTTGCCCAAACTCCGGTTTTTGAATCAAGATTCCATCGCTAATATTCAAGGCTTAGGTTCTATCCCAACGGCAAGATTAGAGCGTAAGTTAGGCAATCTGCCTGATAATGTAATGCTTGAGATCAAACAAGCTCTGTTGTTCACTTTGGATTTAGAGCTTGACTAATATGAATAAAATTTGGGTTATGACCAAGGTTTAGACTTAACTATTTTGGACTTTAGCCGACAGAATTGATTTGGCTGCGGCTTTGCCTGAGGCGATCGCACTCTCGATTAAATTTCCCTGACACCAATCCCCACAACACACTAGAGGGAAGAGGGTCGGGGCGGGGAGACAAAGGGCGTTTAAGGCAGTTTTTGGCTGGGCATAGCGCCAACGTTGGACTTGGAACCATTGGGGAGTTTTGAGTTCTGGCAAGAGGTAACTACTAGCTCGATCGAGCAACTGCTGACCGACGGCGTTGAGATCAAGATTTGGATCACTACTATCTAAGTACTTGGCGGCAAAGGCGGGGGTACTGTGGCAGACAATTACGGGCTGGTTAACTGATTGATTAACTGATTGATCAGCCGACTCCTTCGCAAATTGAACTGGTGGTGTGCGTTTACTACTGTCTAAACCTAGCCATGCTAAATCCGGGTCTGCGGGAAAAGTCACTGATTGCCAAGGAGGAATCCGGGAGGCAAATGTTCCTTGCAGCTCAGGAGCATAACCAGCCATCACTGTAATACAGCCATCGTAGGTTACTCCCGCTAACTGGGTTAGGTAGTCTTGAAAGTAGTCTTGGAAATAGTCGGGGGGAAAATCTGGATTTAATCCTAAACTTAATCCTAAATTTAATTCTCGATTTGCATCCTGTACCAAACTCTGATCCCCACCCAGAGATTTTGGGGAGAGGATCGCCAGAGCTTGAGGAGCGGGAATGGCCATGACGATCGCCTTGGCTTGAATAGAAGGACTATCTGGGGGTAAATCTAACCCTAGCTGCCAGCCTTGGTCTGTGGCTTGGACTCGATCGACCCGATGACTCAGGCGGATATCTAAACCCTGCCCTAAGGTTTTGGCGATCGAACTCATCCCCAAGGGAGCTACGTAGCGATCAACTCTAGTTTGAGATTTCCATGATTTAGTCTGATCTCTGCCTGTAGTTGGGTCTATCTCTGTATCTGTAAACTCATGATTAAATTCATAATTTGTATTAGTCCACAGGGTCATAATTCCCTGCTGCTGTAGAGATGCAATCAACTCAGTGCTATGACTACCCTGATTTTCTAGGTACTTTGCGCCGTGGTCTGCGATCGTCCCCGATAACCGCCTAGTTGCCAAACGTCCCCCGACCCCACGGGATTTTTCGAGGAGCACCACCTGCCGTCCCTGCTCTTGGAGATATCTGCCACAGGTAAGCCCAGCTAACCCTGCCCCGATAATTACCACATCTTCCATAGAGACACCCTGCTTTCTGCTTTTTATTGTTTTAGTCTGGAATTAATCCTAGGACATAATTGCGAAAATATTGTCAAAATATTAGCCAAAACATTAGCCAAATATCGTCCCAGATTTGTTAAGATCAAAACAAGTTTGAATTTATCTAAAATTAATACATAGTTATATCCCATCGCTGATTATTAGCATCCTAAAGCTAAATAAGTCATACACAACTAACAACACCACAGCAAATATCCTCGCTGTATTGAGACCCCCCATAATATGTCATCCAACCCTGTAAATACTTCTAATGGTTCAGGAACGCTCCTGTCCGAAGAAAAGACTGAAGCAAGTAGCGAAA
>Ga0105044_10015777_pt1 | contig 10207 bp, 7 predicted proteins | sample MAT01_FD_78092 | JGI IMG/M metagenome (GOLD analysis project Ga0105044, IMG submission 78092) | Freshwater microbial communities from Lake Fryxell liftoff mats and glacier meltwater in Antarctica - MAT-01 | ecosystem: Environmental > Aquatic > Freshwater > Ice > Liftoff microbial mat | place...
CATTGCACCACCGACGTCGGGGCGCTCCCTCCCTGCGGGCTTCGCCCGCTTTGATGGTCGGTCGCATCCCCGACGCTCGGTGGCGCTTCCCCGTGAGCGTCACTCGAGAGTCATCCGTTTAGCCTCTAAGGGTTGGCGCCGAGGTTCCGGTAGTCCGGGGTGATGCGCGGCGTGGTCCCGCCACCGATGCGCGTCACGTTGCCCGAGGGCCAATCGATCGTGTGCGTGTCCCACAGGTCGTCGGTCTTCAACTCGACGTCGTTCCACTGGTCGCGCAGCACGTTGTAGACATAGACGCGCACGGTCGCGAACGCGTTGCCGTAGCCCCAGTCGTTCCAGTAGTGAACGCCCGCCTGGTAGCGCAGGTTCTGCTCGGGAACGGCCATGTTCAGGTTCTCGGGACCGCCGCCGTCGGTGTCATCGCGGTCGAGGCGCGGGTTGTCGGAGGGGCCGAAGGTGCCCCACTCGGGGTTCTTCTCGTCCCAGTAGCAGTCGTAGACGCGCTCGAAGTATTTGCCGAAGGCACTCTTGTGGAGGAAGTGCAGGTCGAGGTCGGAGCCGACCGAGAACGTCACCGTGTCGCCGCCCGCGTCAGTCTCGTCCGAGTCGCCCGGCGTGCGCCACAAGAGCTCGACGCGGATCGCGTCGTCGGACGTCGTGTTCACCGTGTAGGTGGCGGGCGAGCAGCTCTTCGTGCCGGCCGAGTCACGCACCGATAGGCGGAAGATGTAGGTGCCGACGATGTTCGTCTCGAACGTCGGGTCGGCGCTGCGCTCGCTCGGGATGAACGTCGACACCGAGCCCGTCGGCTGCACGACCGACCACTCGTAGCTCTGGATGAGCCCTTGCGCCGCGGTCGACTCGAACCCGGACAGGTGCAGCTTCGTCTGCGGCAGCACCTCGTCGCCCTCTTCGACCGTGATCTTGGCGACCGGGCAATTGCCATCGGTCCCAAAGCCGTCGACCGGCACCTCGAGCACTGCGAGATAGCCGTTCGATACGACCTCGATCTCGCCTTGTTCGAGCACGTATTGCCCATCGACCCCGAGCTCCGCGATGACCGACGGCTTGTACGTCACCGGCAACCCGACCGAGGCGCCGGCCGGGATCGTCACGGGGAACGTGCCGAGCGCGTCCTTCTTCACGGCGAAGACCCCGTTGCCGTCTGCGATCAGCGCCAGATCGCTGATGACGAGATCCATCCCGCCGCACGACTGGAGCTCGAGCTGGAAGGTGGCCTCCTCATCGACGAGCCGGCCGCCAAACGACACGCGCGCCGGGTACGCCTTGATGCACGGGCCGTCGACGTTCGCGAACAGCTTCAGCTCCGAGCCAGCGCTGCTGGTCGCGTCGTCGGTGAAGAACACCAGCGACGCCTTCGCGGCTTCTTCGCCGATCGCGGCGTACTTCACGTCGATGTTGAGCGCACTGCTGGCCGGGACCGATAGCGGCGGGTCGAGCACGATGCCGCCCGCCGCGCTCTCGTCCGTGACGGTGTAGTCCACGCCCGCGATGGTCGCGGTGTAGGCGACGTGACCCGAGAACACGATGCGCTCGATCGCCAGCGCGGCACCACCGGTGTTCAGGAGGTTCGCGCTCTTGGTGGAGGTCGTGCTCATGGCGACCTCGCCGAAGTCGATGATCGGCGGCGTCACGATGAGGCGGGCGAACGTGACCTCGGCCACCACGTTGAACACGAACTCGGCGGCGCTGTTCAGGGTGCTGTTCGTCCGGATGCGAACGATGCCGGTCGGTCGTGCGTCGCCCCGGACCACGCTCGGGTCGTAGGCGATCGCGAACTGGTGCGCGAGGGTCTCCGGGAAGAGCTCGATCGGCGCGGCCTCCGAAGCGGTCGGCAGGGACACAATCGAGAAGGCGCCCGCGGGCGTGCTCTCGACCACGATCGCCTTGATCATCAGCACGTCCGTCCCGGTGTTGGCGACCTGCACGCGCGCCGGCAGGTCAGCCCGCGTGCTGAGCGTGCTGTTTGGCGCGACCACCTGCTGGCCTTCGGTGACGGCGATCTGCGGGATCCCTTTGGGGTTGATGCCGCCGCTGTCGCCGCATGCGGTCACCATCGCTCCGACCAGTGCCGTCAGGATCAGGTTCCTCAAGTGCCACCTTCCTACGAGAGCGAGCGCAGGGTTCCAAGAACCCGTGTCGCGGGCAAGAGACTCGACAAGGCACCCTAAAGCAAACGAGCGGCCGAGTTTCCCCGACCGCCCGTCATTCATGAAGCCGCCTCGCGCGACCTCTTCCCGTCAGGGGAAGAAGCCCGAGCCACGGAAGTTCGGGGTGATGCGCGGCGTGCCGCCGATGCGCGTCACGGTGCCACTGGGCCAGTCGATGTAGTGGGTGTCCCACATGTCATCGTTATTGAGCGAGACGTCCGCCCACTGGTCGCGGAGGACACCGTAGATGTAGATGCGCACAGTCGTGAACGCTTTGCCGTAGCCCCAGTCGTTCCAGTAGTGGGCGCCGACCTGGTAACGCACGCCCTGCTCGGGCACAGCGACGTTCAGGTTCTCGGGGCCGGCACCGTCGGTGTCGTCACGGTCCAGGCTCGGGTTGTCCGATGGGCTGAAGATGCCCCACTCCGGCCCGGTGTTCTTCCAGTAGCAGTCGTACGAGAAGTCGAAGTAGTTGCCGTAGGCCTTCGGGTGGAGGAAGTGCAGGTCAACGTCCGAGCCGACCGAGAAGTAGATCTGGTCGCCACCGGAGTCCGACTCGTTGATGTCGCCAGGCGTGCGCCAGAGGAGCTCGACGTGGATCGCGTCGTCCGAGGTGACGACGACCGTACGCTCGGCCGGCGAGCAGCTCTGCACGCCGAGGGCATCGGTCACGTTCAGGCGAAAGATGTACTCGCCGACGAGGTTCGTTTCGAACGTGACGTCCTTGACGTATTTGCTCGGCGCGAAGTCCGTGACCGAACCTCCGGGCGCCACGACCGACCAGGTGTAGCCGTTGATCGCTCCGGCCGAGGCGGTCGAGCCAGCACCGCTCAGGTGGAGGTTCGTCTGCGGTAGGACCTCGTCGCCCTCGGCGATGTCGATCTTGGCCACCGGGCACAAGCCGTCGGTGCCGAAGCCGTCGACCGGCACGTCGAGCTGGGCGAGGTAAGCGTTCGAGTCGATCTGGATCTTGCCCTGATCCTGCACGAACTGACCGTCAGTCCCGAGCGGCGCGATGGCCGACGGGAAGTAGGTCACCGGTACTTCAACGGTGTCCTGGGCGGGGATGGTCAACGGGAAGGCACCGAGCGCACCCTCGTCGACGCCGAAGACGCCGTTGCCGTCCTCGATCATCGCGATGTCGCTGATGATGAGGTCGACGTCACCGCAGGACTCGATCTGGAGGGCGATTACCGAGCTGGCACCGACGAGCTTGCCGCCAAAGGCGACGCGGGTCGGGTTGGTCTTGATGCAGGGGCCCTGGAGGTTCGCGTAGAGCTTGAGCTCCGAGCCGGAGGTGTTGGTCGCGTCGTCGGTGAAGAAGACCATCGAGCCCTGGGCAGCCTCGGCGCCGGTCGCGGCGTAGGTGACGTCGACCTTCTGCGCGCTGCCCGAGGGCACGGCCAGGGGCGGGTTGAGCACGATGCCGTTCGAAGCGCTCTCGGCCGTGACGTTGTAGGTGTTGCCCGCGATGGTCGCGGTGTAGCCGAGGTGGCCGGCGAAGATGATGCGATTGATCGAGAGCGCCGCGCCGCCGGTGTTGAGGAGGTTGGCGGTCTTGGTCGACGTCGCGTTGGCCTGCACCACCGCGAAGTCGAGGATCGACGGGCTCACCACGAGGCGGGCGACCGAGACTTCAGGCGCAACGTAGAACGTGAACTCGGTGCCGCTATTGATCGTGAGGTTCGTGCGGATGCGCACGGTCGCCTTCGCGCGCGAGCCGTCGGTGACGGCGGCGGGATTGTACTCGACCGCGAACTGATGCGAGAGCGAGTCCTGCCAGATCTCGATCGGCGCCAGCGTCGAGGGGGCCGGCAGCGAGACGATCGTGAAGGCGCCCGTGGGCGTGCTCTCGACGATGATCTCATTGACCTGGAGCATCCCTTCGCCGGTGTTGCCGATCTGGATGCGTGCCGCCAGGTCGGCGCGCGCCGTGACCGTGCCATTCTTGGTGACCGCCCGCTGACCTTCAGTGACTTCGATCTTCGCGATCGCGCCGCCACCGATTCCGCCGCTGTCGCCGCAGGCGCCGAACGCCGTCAGGACACCCACCACCATTGCCGCCGTCAGAATCAGGTACCTCAAGGGCCAACCTCCTACGCCGCGTCGCGTGGCGCGGATATTTCCAAGAAACGAGCGCGAAAGGGAAGGAATAGAACCGGAGGCCCGGAATTTTTTTGACCGCGATGTGAAGGCCGGTCTTCTGAGCGCCAGAGAGGTCATTGGGTCGCGTGACCGAGGCAGCCCTTGGCGGCTGGGTCGCAGGCCCAGGATTGGCATGTGCGCTGGCCGAAGACTATGCTGCGCGGAGCCCAGGGTGCGTGATGGCCGACGAGGAGGATCGATGTACGGTGAGGGCGAGCCCAACCTGACGATGAAATACATGAATCGCTTCGGGTGCATCGGCCCTGCGTGCGAGGAGAACTGCTGTCTCGACGGCTGGCGCATCGACGTCGACAAGGAGCACTACGAGAAGCTCATGGCGATGGCAGCGTTCTCCGCCAAGCCGATCGCACGCCGCTTCAGCTCGACGTTCATCATCCTGCCGAAGAAGAACAAGAAGGACCAGGAGCGCTACCTCCTGAAGCAGATCGAGGGCGGAGGCTGCAGCCTCTTCAGCGATGGCTGGTGCACCCTGCACGCCACCTTCGGCTACGAGTCGCTGCCGCATGTGTGCGCGTTCTACCCGCGCAAGCTCAAGTACGTCGGCGACACGATGGAGCTCAGCGCGACGGGCTCGTGCCCAGAGGTCACGCGGCAAATCATTCTTCCCTTGGATGGCGTCGACCTCGAGCCGATCGACTTCTCGCGCATGCATCGCAAGGTCCTCCAGGACGGCATGGACCCGCGCGACGTGCGCCCGTTCTTCCGGCTCTTCACTGAGGTGCGCGACTTCGTCATGCAGCTCCTGCGCGACGAGAGCATCACCTGGGACCAGCGCCAGTTCCTGATGTTGTGGTTCTCCAAGCGCACGACCGAGGTGCTCGCGAAGAAGAACACCGACCCCGACACGGCGCTCGTGAAGCGCGAGATGGAGCTCTTGAAGAGCCCGCAGGTGCGCCACGAGATCATCAAGCGCTACGCCGATCTCGAGACGCCGGCCGCGTTGGTGCTGATGATCGTGCGCGGCATCGTGCGCCCGAAGACCAAGGGCATCATGCGGCCGCTGTGGAACGCGCTCACCCAGAGCGTCATCCAGAGCTACACCAAGCTACCCGCGATGTTGCCGCAGTCCGACGATCCCGAGGAGCACGATCGCGAGGCCGACAAGGCTGCGCGCGAGCCCGTGCACATGTCGACCTACGAGGTTTTCAGCGAGTACAAGCAGCGCCGCGACCGGCTGCGCAGCGTGCCCGAGGTGAAGGCGCGCATCGATGGTTTCTTCAAGAACTACAGCATACACACCTGGTTCCATCGCATGCCGATCGAGGAGACGGACATCCTCACGTACACGCTGCGCACGCTCACGCAGCAGACGGCGATGAAGTTCCTGCTCTACTCGCAGACCCACCTGCAGGACTTCGTGACCAGTTTCGAGAAGGCGGAGGAGGCCGATAAGCCGGCCGCCCTGGCGGCGTTGCTCGACGCGGTCGAGAAGGCGTCGGTGTCGGTGTTCTATCAGATCGCACGCCACATCGAGCACGGCCTGCTCATCAAGTGGTTGGCCGACATGCTCAAGAAGATGAACCTCTACTCCGCCGCGGGCGGGGTCTATCTGATCCATTTCTGAACTGAAGTTGATCGGTTCGCTCCGCGGCCGTCCGGTCACGGGGCCTCGGGCTTGGGCGGCTCCTCGGCCGGTTTGGGTGCTGGGGCGGCGGCGGGTGACGGGCGTTGCGGCTGCGGGTTCATGATCACCTGCTTGGCGTTCTCGCCGGTCGGGCGCTGGTCCTGCGAGCGGAAGCCCTCGGGGCGCTGGACCTGGGCGTTGGGGGCAGGGCGGCGGCCGCCGTCGAACGGGCCACCGGCTGCGATGCTGGTGACCAGGTTCCGCGCGACCGCGAGGTCCTGACCCCAGCCGGCGTTGGTCGGGTCCTTCACGGTGAGGGCCTCAAGCACGGTCACGGCGCGCTGCGCGAGAGGCTTGGCGTTCGCGAGGTCGCCCGTGCGCGCGCGCAAGAGGGCCACGCGGCCGGAGGTCTGCGCCAGGTCGTACTGCCAGCGGGTATTGCTCGGGTCCATCTGGGCGAGTCGTTCGGCGGTCGCGAGCCCACGCTCGTAGCTCGCGAGCGCATCGGCCAGCTTGCCCATGGCAAGTGCGGCGTCGCCGAGCCGGTTCTCGCCGACTTCGACGTCGCGTTGCAGCTCGACGTTGCTCGCGTCCTTCGCGGCGAGCGCCAACATCTGTTCCTGCGCCTTGCCAAACGACGCCACCGCCAGGTCGAGCGCGCCCGCCTTCAACTGCAGGTCGCCGAGATGGTTCAGGTCGACCGCGAGGTCACGGGCCCAGCGCATGTTCTCCGGGTCCTGGCGCACGAGGCGCTCCATGATGGTGGTCGCGCGTTGCCAATGTCTCTGCGCCGATTCGAGCTTGTCCTGCAGCTCGTCGATCTCTCCCAGACGCGCATGCGAGACCGCCGTGCGGTGCCGCCAGTCGAGGTTCGACGGCCGCTTTTCGAGGAGCACCTGCCTCAGATCCTGTGCCTCATCGAACGCTGCCCGCGCCGGGTCGACCTGCGCCATGTCGAGGTGCGCCGTGCCCAGACCGTCGAGCGCCACCGAGAGATCGAAGCGCGCGCGCTCGTTCAGCTCGGGCTCGGTCGCGAGCCGCACGAGGCCACGCGCGAGGTCGACGGCCGCCACGAACGCAGTCTCGGCCTGGCGCAGGTCGCCCAGCAGCGCCGCGAGATCGCCACGGTCGAGCTCGCTCTGTACGAGCGCCCGCCGGTATGCGAGGTCCGCCGTGCCGGTGCCCTGGTGGGTCGCGAACAGCGCGGTGCGGATCGCGCGCGCCTGGCCGAGCTCGACCTGGGCGGCGGCCAGATCGCCCTGCGTGCGCAACAGGAGCCCGCGTTGGCGATGGCTGTCAGCGCGGTCGGCGCGATAGTCGGGCAGGTCGCTCGCCGCGAGGAGGGCGCTGCGCAACATCTCAGCCTTGTCGTACGCCGCCCCGGCTGCCACGAGGTCGCCGCGGGCGCGCGCCACGTCGCCCATCAAGGCTGTGACGGCCGCGCGGTTGCGCATGCGCGCCGGGTCTTCCAGCGTGTGCGGGTTAGGACCCTGGGCCGTCAGCACGCCCGCCGTGTCGTCGTAGTGCTGGTCGATGGCGCTGGCGACGCTGCTGAGGAGGGCGAGCTGGCCGAGCGGCTCGAGGCGGTCCTTGAGATCGGAGACCATGTAGCGCACGAGCGCCTCGGCGCTGTCGCGTGAGCGGCGGGCTTCGCCTTCGGCCACCTCGGCGCGCTTCAGGGCAGTGGTCGCGGCGTTCATCGATTGCACGGCCTCGCCCTCAGCCTGCATCGCCCGGTCCCGTTCGTCGGCGATCTGCACATACGACACGACGCCCAGCGCAATCAACGCCACGAGCCCGAGCGCCGCCACGACCAGCGCCGCCTTGTGGCGACCGGCCCAGCGCTTCACGAGCGTCCACGGCCGATAGTTGTAGGCCTGCACGCGCCCGCCGGTCAGATAGGCGCGCACCTCCTCGGCCATCGCGCGAGCGTCGGGGTAACGATAAGCGGGATTGCGCGAGAGCGCCTTCTCGGCGATGGCGGCGAGCTCGGGCGGGGCCTCCGGGCACTTCGAAGCGACCTTGTCGAAGGTGCCGTTGACGATCTTCAGGAGCAGCTCGATGGCGGACTTCGCGAGGAACGGCGCCTCGCCCGTCAGGATCTCGTAGAGCACCACGCCCAACGCCCAGACGTCCGAACGCTCGTCGATCTGCGCGAGGTCGCCCTGCGCCTGCTCGGGGCTCATGTACATCGGCGTGCCGAGGAGCGTGCCGTCGTCGGTCGCTGCGAGCCCGCGGCCTGCGTCAGTCTTGCGTTGGCCGATGGGCTTGCCGGCCACGGCAGCCGCAGGCGATACGGCGGGCTCGGGTGAGCTGGGCGACTCGGTGTCAGCGCCTTGCGAGACCCCGTGCACGTCTACTGTCGTGGCCTCGGTCGCGGCCTCGCCGGTTGCGACGGTGGCTTCGTCGCCGCGCAGGTCTCGAGCGTGCTTGGGCTTGGCGAGACCCCAGTCGAGCACGACCGTCTCGCCGAACTCGCCGACCATGACGTTCTCGGGCTTGATGTCCCGATGGATGACACCGCGGCTGTGGGCGTAGGCGATCGCGTCACACAGGTCGGCGTAGTGGTTCAGGAGCTTCATGCGCGCGCGCAGCCCCTGGCCCGCGACCGCTTCGAGCGCGTGGGCGAGGTTGCGGCCGCGCACGACCTTCATCGTGTAGTAGAGCGTGCCGTCGGCGCGCGTGCCGAGCTCGTAGACCGGTACGATATTCGGGTGCTCAAGCTGGCCGGTGAGGCGCGCTTCGCGCAGGAAGCGTGAGGCCGCGAGTGACTCGCGCGGATGGGTCGGCGAGCGTGAGCCGGCCGGGCCGCCGCTGCGATGGAGGAGTTCTTTGACGGCCACCTCGCGCCCGAGGTGCGCGTCGTGCGCGATGAGCACCCGGCCGATGCCACCGCGGCCGAGCTCGATGGGGTCGGCCGTGACGCGTCCGTCGCGACGGGGCCCGCCATAGCGACCGGGATGCTCGAGGGTGACCGCCAGGGAGGTCGCCGCGTCGCCGCCCTCGGGCGGGGTCGTCATCGTGACGTGTTCCTCGTCGGCCGTGGAGGCCACGGTCGCGGCCTTGCTGTGCGCCGCAGGCAATGCATCGAGCGTGAGGTCGCTCACGGTATCATCGCCGTCGAGTTCGGGTCCTGAAGCCGGGGGACGGGGAATGTGGGCCTTCTGGGGCTGCATGGGGGCGCCTCCGCGCTGGGTGACCCGTCGGGTTTGGCGCAGCCTACGCCAGCGCGGTGCTTTCAGTCGAGCCGACGACGCACGACGCGGTTGCCTGCGCTGCTCGCGACTCGACTCAGGCACATCTGCCTTGACAGCCCCCTCTGAGGAGACATGCGCGAGCGGCGCAGGCCGCGCCTGAATCCCCTCCCGTCGAGGTTCCAAACATGCGCCACATGCAACGCATCAGGGCTTGCGCCTATCGCCGACACGGCCGCCGAGACCGCGGCACCGGACGCGAGCGTCGACGCCGCGCCTGACACGAGCGCGGACACCGACCCGCCCGACACCGGCTCGCCCGACAGCGGCACCGGCACACCCGATACCGCCACACCCGACACGAGCGCGGACACAAGCACACCCGACACGAGCACGGACACCAGTTTGGATACGGGCGCCGATAGTGCGGACTCGAGCGCGGACACCGGCGACACGGGCACGCCCGACACGAGCGAAACCGCGGAGAACGACACCGCCGATGTCGGGCAACGTCTACCAACGGGTGCAGGAGTGGGCAGGGCTCTACACCGCAGAGGCCGTGACCGACCCGACCGGTCCCGCCGAAGGCTGCGAGCGCAGGCAGCGTGGCGGCTGGTACAACAGCGTGGCTGCGGGCGTACGCGCGGCGCGGCGCGTCTCCAACAAGCAGACCTCTGGTGCCGTGCAATCCGGCATCCGCTGCTGCCGGTCGTTGCCGACCCCGTGAGAGTTAGGAAGGATTACGAAGGATTAGGAAGGACAAAAGCACGGGTTGAGGCTCGCGGAGGACCTTGATCCTCCAGCCGAGGTCATTTAGCCGAGGGTCGTTCGGCCGAGCTCGAAGAAGCGCGGCTCACCGCTGTAGTCGCAGTAGCGGAGCCAGGTCGGGCGGACCACGAAGTGCACGACGCCCGGCCAGCTCAGGCGCTCTTTGCCGCCCGTGAACGCCTCGAGGTAGATCGCCCGCAGGCGGTCATCGTCAAGCATCGTCTAAACGGATGACTCTCGACTGAGATCCAGCCATTGCACCACCGACGTCGGGGCGCTCCCTCCCTGCGGGCTTCGCCCGCTTTGATGGTCGGTCGCATCCCCGACGCTCGGTGGCGCTTCCC
>Ga0105044_10015778_pt1 | contig 10207 bp, 9 predicted proteins | sample MAT01_FD_78092 | JGI IMG/M metagenome (GOLD analysis project Ga0105044, IMG submission 78092) | Freshwater microbial communities from Lake Fryxell liftoff mats and glacier meltwater in Antarctica - MAT-01 | ecosystem: Environmental > Aquatic > Freshwater > Ice > Liftoff microbial mat | place...
AAGGGGGGAGTATAAGGGGGGGACAAGAAATACTCTTGCGTCCCCCTTACCAAGGGGGATTTAGGGGGTTAGAGACTCGGCTAAAAGCGAGGTTTATCAATGGTTTCGGGCTTAAGTTGACACTCCTTGGGCGAAAGCCTTTGTCCCTACAGAATAAGCCGTGTTTCTACAGAAGTTCGTACCTACAGAAGTTCGTACCTAATTAATACTAATGGGCCTAAATTGATGTTGGGCAAACCGACCAATTAATTGGAGTAGTTTTACTGTATCTTTATTTATTTTTTTAGATCCACGTTCATGTAATTGAAATCACTGGTTAGCCTTGATTTAGATCACCCCAGAGAGAGACAATACAGATCATAATTAAAACATACTAAGTTATCCGATCTACCATGCAAGCAACTCATGCTATTCGTAAACTTGTAGAAAAAGCCCTCAATATTAAGCGGCTGACACCAGATATAGAGAATGAAATCAACTACGAACTTACTCGTTTGGGCTACATCTCTGATGTTGATTACGAAGCTTTAGAGTTATTAATGAATGAAATGGATGAAGGGCGGATTCAATTGGTCGCTAGCCGATAAAATAACACTCTTCCTTTTAACTAATTTGCGATCGCCCCACCAAACTTGCTACAGTCACCACCAACTCCACAGGATCGATCGGCTTAGGCAGATGAATTTGAAAACCCTGGCGCAGGGCCTGCACCCGTTCCTCAACCCTCCCATACGCTACAAAAGCCACCGCCGGAATTTCCGCCCATCCGGAAACCGATCGCACTTGCCCGATTAAATCTTTTCCCTCTGGCACAGGCATTGCCAGATTGATGGCCAAAACATCCGGCAACTGCCTTTTAATCGCCGACAGAGCCTCCAATGCGGAGACTGCGGTCTCCACCTCGGCCCCAGAATATTCGAGTACCAGGCGCGCAAAATCCAAGGAATCCTCGTCATTATCGACCACCAACACCCGCACTCCAGAAAGGTTGGTATCAAAAGAAGACTCACTTAGAGGTGCGATCGGGTTTCTGTCTCGAATCACGAACTCTCCAGCCCCAGCCACAGAAAATCTGCCGTCGTCGCTTCCTTGTTGCACCGGCAACCTCACCAAAAATTTCGCTCCTTTTCCCTTCCCGGCAGATTCCGCTTGCACCGTCCCCCCGTGCATTTCCACCAAATGGCGGACGATCGCCAAACCGATGCCCAATCCGTTGTACGATCGACTCGTAGTGCCGTCAGCTTGACTGAACCGATCGAAAACATAGGGCAAAAACTCGGCGCTAATCCCCTCTCCCGTATCGCTAACCTCAATTTCCACACTAGCCGAGGACAAATTTGCCCCGGATGATAGCTCGGAAATAGTACCCTTGACGTTCCGCAACCCCACCTTTACCTGTCCTTCAGGGCGAGTAAACTTAATTGCATTCGAGAGCAAATTCCAAACCACCTGCTGCAAGCGCCCCGAATCTCCAAAAATCCGCACCGAAGTCTGGTCAAATTCCGTCACAATTTGAATATTTTTTGCCCTTGCAGCAGTTGCAAGATTTTCGATCGCAGCCTCAACATTTGATATCAAATCCACCCATCGCAAATTCAACGATAGCTGACCGGTAATAATCTGCGACACGTCCAACAAATCCTCGATTAGCGTCCCCAGAAACCTTGTATTGCGATCGATCGTTTCCAGAGCCTTAACCGTCGTATTTTGATCAAACTTGCGGTAACGTAGCAGTTGTGTCCATCCCAGCATCGCATTTAGCGGCGTCCGCAACTCGTGGGACAAAGTTGCTAGAAACTCGTCTTTAATTCGGTTGAGGTTCTCTAATTCCTCAGCTCGATCGTGAAGTTCTCTTTCTAACCGTTTGCGATCGCTCAAATCCAGAATAAAAGCAACAGATTCTTCCCGCCTTTCCCCCAACAAAATATACCCCACCAACACCGGAATCCGGCTACCATCGGGACGCACATATTCCTTTTCGTAAGGAGTGCAAGCCCCCGTTGCTTTTGCCTCTGCGATCCCGATCGCATCCAAGGGTAGGTACTCCGCAGGTGTAATATCAATCCAGCGCAGTTCCCCGCGCTGCAACTGTTCCCGCGTGTAGCCAACCATCCGCAAAAATTCGTCGTTAGCCTCACTGACGCCACCGTTGACATCACCGAATAGAATTCCCATCAAGTTAGCTTCCGCCAAACACCGGAGTTTTTCCTCGCTAGCTTGAAGTGCTGCTTCTGTTTGTTTGCGAGCGCTAATGTCTTGAAAATAAGCCGACAAACCCAAATCCGACGGATACAATCGCACATTAAACCACTTATTCACAAATAGATTAAATGCTTCATATTCGATTATTACCTTTTCTGATGTTGTTTGGTCAGCCATTTTGTAACTTTCCAAATCCCGGATGTGAGGAATCACATCGAGCATACTTTTTCCGATCAACTCAGCTTGCGACTTGCCAAAAATCTCCTCTGCTTTCCGGTTGACATAGGTGTAATTCCACTCTAAATCCACCGCAAAAAAAGCATCAGTAATGCTTTCGAGAATATTACTAATTCGCTCGTTCGCCTGTTGTAGAGCTTGGGCGGTTTCTTCTGCTTGCAATCGGGCTGCTTGTTCGCGCTCAAAAGCGAGGAGGCGTTCTTGTTCTGCCAGTTTGCGATCGCTAATATCAATGCAAGAACCGATGTAACCTGCAAAAGTGCGATCGGGTCTGTACCGGGGTACGCCCGTACCCAAAAACCAGCAGTAATCGCCATCATAGCGTCTCAGACGAAATTCCATCCGAAACTCTGTCCGCGCTCCGAAAGCTGTCCCGTAAGTATCTAAACAATACTGCAAGTCCTCCGGGTGTAAACATTCTTCCCAACCGCTGCCGATTGCTTGTGCCAAATTTTTGCCCGTAAAATCCAGCCAGACTTGATTCAAGTAATCGCACACCTTGTCGGTATTAGACATCCAAATCATCACCGGCGCCGTATCTGCCATCACGCGAAACCGATCTTCGCTTTCTTGGTGCTGTCTTTCGGCTTGTTTGCGAGCGAGTCTTTCTTGAACTTCCCGCAGTGCCCGCTGAATTGACGGCACTAGCCGTGTCAAACGCCCTTTGAGCACGTAATCTGTAGCGCCGTTTTTCAAAGTTTCGATCGCCACTTCTTCACCCAAAGTCGCCGATACAAAGATAAACGGCAGTTCTGGACAACTAGCACGGGCTATTTCCAGCGCCTCTAGCCCGTTAAACCAAGGCAGCATATAATCTGCCAAAATAACGTCGTAGCAGTTTTTTTCCAGTGCTGTTACAAAGTCTCCCCGCGTATCCACACACAGCAGAGAAAACTCCAGCCCGCCATCCACTAGATATGCCTCTATCAGTTCGGCATCCAGCAGACTGTCTTCTAGTAAGAGGATATTTAGCGTTTTCACATGATTTCCTTAACATCTATCCCAAGATACATTTTGTCGCTCTTTCCTAATTCAAAAACTCGGTTTCTGGAGTCTTCAGTCCCAGCGGTACTCCAACGCTCAGAAACCTGATTTTTATATCTTATCAAATTGGTTGCTATGCGATCGACACAATACTACTTCGTTCATAAGGCAATCGGTTCGTCGGCAAAACCTCAAGGCCTATTTGTAGCGAATCCAAAGCCGGATTTTCAGCTAGCACCTTTTTGGTCAATTTTTTATTCACAACTTCCCAAAAATCGGTTTCATTCGGATAATTAGCCAAGAAATTGTCGATGCTGCGATAAATCGGCACGAAGTCTGGATATTCATCCGTAGTAATTCCTAGTTTGTACTGATACTTGACATCAATATTGAGGTTGTTTAAGCCCTGATGGTCGATCGAGTAATTAGCAAACTTGAAATCCCACAGCTCCCCTAATTTACCATCTTGAGTGCGAGTAACGAGACTACTGCGATCGTAAGGCAATCGGTTCGTCGGCAAAATATCCAAATCCACTGTCACGGACAAAAGTGCTGGATTTTCCGCCAGCACTTTTTGCGTCACATTTTTGTTAAGAATTTCCCAAAAATCCGTTTCATTTGGGTAGTTAACCAAAAGATTGTCTATACTCTGGTAAATCGGCACAAAATCGGGATACTGAAAATTTTGAATCCCATCTTGGTACTTGTAATTTACATCAATATTCAGATTGTTCAGCCCTTGATGATTAATCGGGTAATTTACTGCTGTAAAATTCCACTTCTCGGTCAGTTGAGCATCGGAAGGAAAGAAAGTAATCCCCACTGGGCGCTGTAACTTACTGTCGGGAGGCACAAAAATAGAATTGTTATTGGAACCAAGATTCACCGCAATTGGCAGGGGGTCGCCAGTTTTGCCATTGTACCGCAAAACAGCACCGGCAGAGTTGGCATTAGCGCGGTTGTCAAAACCAACTGCAAACAAATTGCCGATCGGCGAAAATGCCAAACTACCGACATAATTGCTACTGGGTACTGTATCAGTATAATTAGTCGATAAAACCTTTACCAATTCCCCAGATTTCAAATTATAGCGCCTGATATCGTTAGCAAAATCGCTCACATAAAGGTCCCCATCATTCGGTCCGATCGCCATTCCCAAAAGACTCACAAATCCCTGACTTCTAGGCGAAACATCCGGTGACGCAAAAATACTAAACTGCCTGGTTCCCAGGTTATAGCGAAGTACCTGACTGAGGAAATTCGCGCTAAAATCCGCCTGACCATTTCGAGCAACACTCCCCTGAGTTGTCACGTACAAATTGCCATCAGGAGCGAATAGCAAACCATTAGGGCCATTCAATCCTCCCGCCTGCTGATTTCCCGCAGCAAATACATCAATAAACTGTCCTGTTTTGCCGTTGTAGCGGAGAATTTGATCCGTCAAAAAACTGCTGACATAAAAATTCCCATCAGGGCCAAAAGCTAAACCGTAAGGGCGAGACAATCCACCAGTTTCATCAGTGGCAGTGTTCGGATTGTCGCCAACAAATTTGTCAATAAACGCACCAGTAATTCCGTCATATCGCAATACGGCAGATGCTCCGGTTTCTCCCGATTTTCCTGGTTTGTCACCACTAGCAATGTAAATGTCAGGCTTGCTATCGCCGTTGCCATCCGGCCCAAAGAGGACTGTATCTGGTTTAGACAAACCGCCACTTTCTGCTGGAATAAATTCGTTGATAAAATTGCCAGTATTGCCATCAAAGCGGAGGACATTATTTCCCCTGGTATTGGCAACGAGGAAAGTTCCTTGAGGATTACTGGGTTGAGTGCGGGTAACTTTGCTGGTACGGTTGTAGGGTAAGCTTTGGCTTGGCAAAACGTTCAAATCGATATTGATGGCGGCCAGGACTGGATTTTCGTTGAGGATATTTTGGGTCAATTTTTTATTGACAACTTCCCAAACATCTGTTTCGTTCGGATAGTTGGTTAAAAACTGATCAATGCCTTTGTAGATTGGCACAAAGTCGGGATATTCTGGTTGTATAATTCCCGGCTTGTACTGGTAATTGACATCGAGATTGAGCTTGTTTAATCCTTGGTGATTAATTGCATAGTCTTTGAACGAAAAATCAAAATTTTCTTGGCTTTTGCCTGATTGACTGCGAAAAACTGTGCTGGTGCGATCGTAGGGCAATCTGTCCGTAGGCAAAATTTCCAGTTGCAGGGTAACATCTGTCAGTGCCGGATTTTCATCTAGCACTTTTTGACTCAAATTTTTGTTAAGAATTTCCCAAAAATCTGTTTCGTTTGGGTAGTTAACTAAAAAGTTATCAATGCTTTTGTAAATTGGCACAAAATCGGGATATTCATTTTTGGTAATTCCCGGCTTTAATTCGTAACCAATTTTGATATTTAGGGTGTTTAAACCTTGGTGGTCGATGGTGTAATTTTTAAAGTCGAAAGCCCAATTTTCTGAGGGGAATAGGGCAGAATTTCTAGATGCAAATCGCTCTGGATTTCCGCCTGCATCACTAATCCCAAAATCCATACCTGTAAGTTCGTCTCGCTGAACTTTACTGTTGGTATCTGGCCCGGATGTGAGACTGAGATCGAATTTGAGATTGTTGGCTCCTGTGTCCAGAAGTCCAAAATCGGTGAATTGGTCAAAAAGGTCGATCGCGCCACCAGTCGTAGCAGCAGCTAAATCTAGTTTATGAGTCAAGTCATCGCTGGTATCAAATAAAACATTGGTTTCGCCAACTGCCATGTTTCTAGTCGGATTTAGGCGATCGAACTTACTGCCAAATAAGTCGGGAATTTCCGCTGAAAAAACCTGAGTATTTCCCTTAATTGGGTTTTCTTCAAAAAGTCTTGCTGTGTTTAACATAAGATATTCTGCCACTCTCACCACAGTAAATTACACAGAGATTATAGTCTGACTTTGTAATAAAAATGCTAAGTACAACAATTGTCTTCGACTGATGAAATTAAAGGCTATCGCTTTTTCCAATCAGCCACAACTGTTGACGGGATTTTCGGATGATAGTAACACAATTGACATATTGCGATCACCCTAATTTTCCAAAATCTCAACCAAATCTTCGATCGCAATATCAAACGCACGGGCCATCTTGTCCAAAGCTGTGTAATCTACAGTTGCCATACCTTGAGAGTTCGCATAGGTAATGATCGTGGTATATGGAATACCTGTTCTTTTGGAGACTTCTGTTAGATTCCAACCCTTCTCTTGAGCAAATTCTCGAACTCGCAGCCTAATTCGTCCCATTACCTCTTGACAACACACGAGTATTCGTGTTGAATATAACTATAGACAAGCGATCGCCCTCCGACCTGATAAATCAAGAGCGATCGCCTTTCATTCACCACCCACAAAAGTGGGAAGGATTTTCCTATGATACCAAAAGAACCGACTTATCGCGATCGACTTCAACCTTGGCACCTCATTCGCCACCTCCCCAACTGTCAGCGCCTCACAGTCGCCCGTTTCACCCGCCGCCGCGATGCCGAATCTTACCTAAATGCACTGCGCCACTTAATGCCCGCAGTCCCGCATACAATTGTTTTCGTGAATGCGGTGTCTGTATTGGATGAAAACACCGTGCCAATTCCGATGAAATTGCCGATCGAAGTTTAATGCGATCTTTCCTGATATCTTGCATTTGTTGCCAGATTCCGGCGGGGGTTTCAACCCCCGACGGACTAATGTTGCTAAACTGTAAACAGACTTGAGTCAAGGAGTCACATCAATGCCATCTCCCTTTCCCGGTATGGACCCGTACTTAGAGCATCCAGAACTCTGGCCTGCCCTACACCACTGGCTAATTATTGAAATTGCCAGATTGTTATCTCCACAACTGCGTCCTAAGTATTTAGTGTCTGTAGAAGTGAGAATGTATGAAACGGCTGACGACAATTTATCAATTGGCATTCCTGATGTAAACGTAATTCAGCCAAAAACCAAAACCGAATTAATCACATCAAACGTAGCCGTTGCAGCGCGATCGACACAACCCTTGACAGTAAATATTCCCATGCCCTACCAGGTTCGGGAAGGCTATTTAGAAATTAGAGAAAGGGGAAACCAAGAATTAATCACTCTTATTGAAATTCTCTCGCCTACGAATAAGCGAACTGGTAAAGGACGACAAATGTACGAAGAAAAGCGAGAAGAAATTTTAGGTAGCCGCACTCATTTAATTGAAATAGATCTATTGCGCCGCGGTCGAAAAATGCCCATTATTGGCAATGATATTGAAAGCGATTATCGAATTTTGGTGTGTCGGGGAAATCGCCGTCCTAAAGCAGATTTGTACGCTTTTAATGTGCAGAACTCGATGCCGGCTTTTCCTCTGCCATTGCGATCGGGCGATACTGAACCTATAATCAATTTGCAGGAATTATTTACTCAAATTTACGACATCGCAAGTTATGACCTCAAGATAGATTATCGCAACTGGGAAGTCATACCAGCACTGTCAGAGGCTGATACAATTTGGGCAGATGGCTTGTTGCGCGATCGAGGATTGCGAGAATAATTTAGCATCAAATTGGCACACTGCTGTCTTCTCTTGAAACTCTTCACTTTCAAATGTTTCATGTCTACTCACATGATCAATCCTCATCAGATTGTGAGAATAGAACCCGTAAATCCCGATAACCGCTGACGACTCGCAAAACTTCAATACCTTCCTCAATAGCACGATAGAAAATTAGGTAATCATCGATTGGGAAACTTCGCACATTCGGAGCCAGCTCATCTCGCTTCCGTCCCATGCTGGGAAAGCTTGCCAACCTCTTGCACTGGTCGTTAATTCTATTGAGCAAGTGTTCCGCAGCATCAAAGCTGCTGTTATCAGCCACATAGTCAATGATAGCTTCGATATCTCGACTGGCGGGAACTGTGAACCTGCAAACATTGCTCATTGACCTACCTGAGCTTGCTGCTGCCGTAGTTTCTCCCGCAACCTTTGAAACATTACATCAGCATCGATGACATCTCCTCGATCCGCCGCATCAATTCCGATCAGCACTTCTTGCTGGAGTTCCTTAAACCGTCCTTTATAGATATGCTCCCACTCATTTGCATCCAAAAACTCGATGAACGCTAATACCTCTTGTTGTTTTTCAGGTGGCAAGACCCGTACCTTATCGATGATAGCTTCTTCGACAGTCATTTTTTTTGCTCCTAGCGACTCTTTGACTTCTCAGCTAAAGATCTGGATTTTGCATCAACCGCTGCTTCAAACGCGCCGGATCTCCCCGATCGACTACTTGGCCTTTCTCCAACAAAAAAGCCCCATCACAATAATTTAACTCATCCAAACGGTGAGTCACCCACAAAGCCGTAATCCCGCGATTTTTCACCAATTGCTGCACCGCCGCCACCAAATCCAACTGAGAATCTGGATCTAGCAAAGCCGTAGGTTCATCTAATAATAGAATTTCACAGTGACGCGCGATCGCACCAGCAAGAGCAATCCGCTGTTTCTGGCCCCCACTCAAAGCATAAATCGGTCGCCGCTGCAAATCCAGCAAATTCACAGCCTCCAAAGCCTCAGCCACCCTGGCCCGCACCTGAAGATTAGAAAGCTTTTCCTCCACCAAACCAAAAGCCACATCCGCACCCACCGTCGGCATCACCAATTGGTGATCCGGATTTTGGAACACAAAACCCACCCGCCCACTCAGGTCAATTTCCCCCGACTGGGGGTGCAGCAGCCCAGCCATCAGCCTCAACAGCGTAGACTTGCCGCTGCCGTTAGTGCCCAAAAGCATCCAAAACTCGCCCTTAGGTACATCCAGAGAGCAACCTTGCAACACTCGATCGCCCGACGGCCAGCAAAAACCCAAATCCCGCACAGCAACTGCCGGTTGAGTGCGATCGCCACTAACACCCCCAGCCATCATTCTGCTACAGCCATCGAAACAAAGCCTGGGGATCTTCCTGTAGATGACGCCCCCGATTTCTGAGAAATCACCACCCCAGAAATCTCGCTGCTGAGTACAGCCACCTTTTTCTCAGGATTTTTCTCACAGGTGAGTTCCAAAACGTGCGGTTGGGAGTTACGAATCGCCTCTACAACCTGCTGGTAAACAGCCTCAGCGTCCTCCGCCGACTTCCGTTGCACCGAAAGCGATACAGGCGTGTTCTTCACAATCATGTCTATGCTGAACATATAATCTTAACAATCTAAGTTTGGAGCTCTACCTTCAGTATATATAGTAGAAGTCCCCAGATCCAGGTGAGGGAGTTGAGGAGATGGGGAGATGGGGAGAGACAATCCGAAAAAATCTTTAAGAAATACTTGCTCTTGTAAAGAATTACCCCTATAATCTTGATTACGGTAAAGAAAAGTAAAGTCTGTTCATAATCCATCTCATTTTTTGCTAAGCAGCAAGACTTGGAAAATATAGAATAGAACCTTGTCCGTCGTAATTATATCTATTTGGAGATTTGCGTAATGACAATTGCAGTCGGACGCGCCCAGAACGAAAGAGGCATCTTTGATGTACTCGACGACTGGCTCAAGCGCGATCGCTTCGTCTTCGTAGGCTGGTCTGGCATCCTGCTATTCCCCTGCGCCTACATGGCCATTGGTGGCTGGCTGACCGGCACCACCTTCGTCACATCCTGGTACACCCACGGTTTAGCAAGCTCCTACCTCGAAGGAGCCAACTTCCTCACCGTCGCAGTCTCCACCCCAGCCAACAGCCTCGGACACTCCCTGCTGTTCCTGTGGGGCCCCGAAGCACAGTGGGA
>Ga0105044_10015779_pt1 | contig 10207 bp, 5 predicted proteins | sample MAT01_FD_78092 | JGI IMG/M metagenome (GOLD analysis project Ga0105044, IMG submission 78092) | Freshwater microbial communities from Lake Fryxell liftoff mats and glacier meltwater in Antarctica - MAT-01 | ecosystem: Environmental > Aquatic > Freshwater > Ice > Liftoff microbial mat | place...
ATTCGCCGGCCTTGCCGAGCGCCGACAGCGCCAGGACGATCAGCTGCGGATCGCCCGACTTCACGATCTTGCCGAGCCGGTCCGCGAGCTCCGCGTCGACGGCATCGATCGCCGAGATCGCCGCACCCGCGATCTGGGGATCTGGTGAATCGATCAACCGGCGCAGTGCGCGCTTCGCATCCGGGGAATCCACCGTGCCGAGCGATCGCACCGCCGTTGTTGCGACCTGGACGTCTGGCTTCGCCGCCAGCTCGATCAGCGTGGTCGTGCTCTTCTCGCTGCCGAGCGTGCCGAGGGCAACGATCGCGGAGCCCTGCCCCGAGTCACCCGGCGTCGTCGCGAGCTCGATCAACACGCCTTCCGCCTCGCGGGACTGCGTGGCCCCGAGCGCCCCGATCGCCGCGTTGCGGACCGTCGGGCGATCATCCTTGGTGCGGTCAACCAGGAGCTCGATCGCCTGGGTCGTGCCGATCTTGCCGATCGCGCCCAGGATTGCCTCCGGGACGCCGCGCCGGGGATCGGCGATCAGCGGCTTGACCGCACGGATCGAGGCGTCGTCGCCGACCATGCCGAGCTTGTCGGCGAGCAGCTGGACGTCCTTGACCGACTTCGCCGACAATAGCTGGTCGATCAGCTCCTGCTTCGAGATCCCGATCGCCTCCTCCGACAGCCGGAGGGGCCGCTTGTAGAGCGCCGAAACCGAGCCGCTGCGCCCCTCGACCCGCGCGGCGACGACGTCATCGGAGGGCCCCCGCACGAACAGGGCGTAGCCGGCGATCGCGGCAAACAGGGCAGAAGCGGCTTTCCATCGGGTCAACGACGAGGTCATGGGCACATCCTCGAAACAGTGGTGTCAGACGAACGCGAACTGGTATCGATCCATTCAACGCGGCGACGAGGAATCCTGTTCGTCAAGCTGCTGTAAGGTCTGCTGGAATAAACCCCTGGGCTTGCGCCAGCAGCGTGACCCGCCAGCACAGCGAGCGGTCGTGCACGTGCGCCGCGTCGGCCAGAAAATGATCTTCGTCGGTCGGTTCCGTCGATTGACGGCAGGCCTCGGGTCCGTAGACTGGTTTCCATGTTGACGGCCGAACAAACCGAAGAGTTGAAGGGACGGCTGCAGGCGGATCTCAACCGCCTCGGGAGCCAGGCGCAGTCGGCGCTGGAGTTCACGATGGATCGCGACCGCGATCGGATCGGCCGGGACTCGATGGACGAATCGACCGAGGAAGAGATCTACTCGACCCAGCTCCGGCTCCACGACCGCGAGGCGTTCTTTGTGAACAAGATCCGGGAGGCGATCGTTCGCCTCGATGCCGGGAACCTCGACGAGTGCGAGGAGTGCGCCGAGCCCATCGGCTACAAGCGCCTGCTGGCCCGTCCCGTGACCACTCTTTGCTTCGAATGCAAGTCGGCCCGCGAGCAGGTCGAGTCCGACGATCGCACCGATTAGCGACGATCTGGGTATCTGGTCCCGTGGTCTCCTGGGGTCTCCTGGGTCTCCGGGGTCTCCGGGTTCTCCGCGTCTCGGGGTGGTCTCAGGGTGGTCTCGGGGTGGTCTCCGCGTGGTCTCTGGTAGATGAGCGCCGGCGCGTCTTTGCTGCCCGTCGGGAACCTCTGATAGACTCGCTCGGTCGGGAATGCGCGACCGCTATACGATCACCGAGCGTCTCGACCATGGTGGCATGGCCGAGGTGTTTCGTGGCGTCGCGGAGTCGATGGAAGGCTTCAAGAAGTCGGTTGCGATCAAACGCATCCTTCCAAACCTGACCAAGAACCAGAAGTTCGTCTCGATGTTCCTCGACGAGGCGCGGCTATCGCTGTTCCTCCAGCACGCCAACATCGTCCAGGTGTTCGATATTTCTCGAACCCCGGACAACGCCTACTTCCTGGTGATGGAGTTCGTCGACGGGTGCAACCTGAAGGCACTGATCGAACGCCAGAAGCAGAAGGGCAAGCGGATCGAGACCGCCCACACGATCTACTTGATGATCGAGGCCTGCAAGGCGCTCCAGTACGCGCACTCCCTCGAGCACCCCGAGACCAACGAGCCCCTCGGGATCGTCCACCGCGACATCTCCCCGCCCAACCTTCTGCTGTCCAAGAACGGCGAGGTCAAGGTCGTGGACTTCGGCTTGGCCAAGGCCAGTAGCCAGATCGAGGCGACCGACCCGGGCGTGGTCAAGGGTAAGTTCAGCTACCTATCCCCCGAGGCTGCCAGCGGCATCGAGGTCGACAGCCGCGCCGACGTGTTCGCGGTCGGCATCATCATGTGGGAGCTGCTGACCGCCCGTCGGCTGTTCTACGGCGATACCGACTACCAGACCGTCGAGCTGGTCCGGCAGGCCAAGGTGCCGTCGATCGCTGCGCTCAACCCCGAGGTCGAGCCGGAGCTCGAGCAGGTGGTTCGCCGCGCCCTCGCGAAGGATCCCGACGAGCGCTACCAGAGCGCCAACGACCTCGGCGACGCCCTCGCCCAGTACCTGTTCTCGCGCGGCTCGCGCATGAAGGTGACCGCCCGCGACATCGCGAACCTGGTGAAAGACACCCAGGTCGAGATGATGCGGAAACGGTCCGCGGAGCCCAAAGAAACGAACCTGATCGACGCGCTCATCCTCGACGAGATGAAGAAGATGACGTCGCTCGTCGAGGGCGGCGAGCCGAGCGAAGGCGGCAATCCACACGCGGGCTCGATGAGCCTCGACCCGAGCACGTTCGTCAACACGTCGAACTGGACCAGCGAGCTCGGGCTGCAGGCCCTCCAGCCCGCGCAGCCGCCGGCGAAGCGCACCAACACGGCCAGCCGTCCGCCGCCGAACAAACACGACGTCGAATCGCTCGAGCAGATGCTCGAGCCCGAGCGCACCGGCGTTCACAAGAAGGGCGAGGGCAAACCACCCTGGGCCCTGATCATCATCGTGATGTTCCTGCTCGCGGCGGGTGCGGCGGTCGCCGTGTTCGTCGCGATGGCTGACTAGGGGGCCTGTCCCTGAATCGGGTCAGGTGGTTTCGATCGGTTGCGAGGCGTCACCGTCGGAAAGTGGCGGTGGCGGCCTGATCGCTGGCGTACGTCGGCATGGCGACGCGAGCGTGGATCGGAGCAATGGGCGTGGGTTGCTGGAGTCCTGGCGGCACACCCTCGTCGAGGGCGGCCGGGATAACTAGCGCAGCTCTTGTAGCGCCTTGAGCTGCTCGCTGTTCGGGGCGATCGCGCCGACCTTGGTGAGCATCTCGCCGAGCAGCTTCGTGTTGCGCTGCTTGTGCGCGACGCGCCCGATCATCACGTACGCGTCGACGTTGTCGGGGTTGTACTTCGCCGCCGCCTGCGCCTTCTCGAGCGCTTTCCCCAAATCGTTCTTCCCGATCAGGATATCGGAGACGTAGACGTAGGCCTCGTACAGCGTCGGATCGAGGCGGGTCGCGAGGGCGAGCGCGTCGAGCGCCACCGGATCGTCCTGGTTGTTGTACGCCACGATCGCGAGGCCGAGCGCTGCCTGCGCGCGGAGTCGCGGGGGGGCCGTCTTCTGCATCGCGTCGCTCGCGGCCTTGTACGCCTTGCCGGCTTCCTCACCCTTCACCAGCAGCTTGCCGGTCAGGATCAGCGACGCCGGACCCTCCTTGATGCGCGTCTTCGACAGCGTCCTCACCTTCTCGATCAGCTCCTTGAACTTCACTGGATCGGCGCTCGCGACCTCGGCCGACAGGAACATCGTCTCGAGGTCGTCGCCCGAGCCATCGAGCGCCTTGACGAGGAGCAAGGCGGCGCCCGGGTAATCGCCCTTGCGCAGCGCGAGGCGACCGCGCTCGCGATCGTAGCGCCAGCTCTTGATGCCCTGCTTGTCGGCACGATCGAGCAGGTCCGCACCACCCGCATGATCGCCGACCAGCAAGTGTGCCCGGGCCGCCTCGATGAGGAGCTCCGGGGGATCGGCGACGTTGCCCTTGAGCAGCTCGTCGAACATCTCGCGGCCGCCGGCGTCGTCGGAGAAATCGATCAGGTACTTCGCCGTCTCGACGCGAATCTCGCGGCTGTTGGTCTGCGCGATCACCTTGGTGTACAGCGCCTTCGCCGCTTCGTCGCCGAGCTCGCGATCGAGCCGCGCGAGCTCGAGCTGCGCCCGCGCGAGGTCGACGTTCGGCGAGCCCATCGCGACCGGCTCGAGCAGCTCCTTCGCTTCCTTGATCTCGTCGGGCTTACCGCTCGCGCGCAGGATCGCCGCCCACACCGTGTTCACCGCCGGGCTCGGCGCGCCCTGAAAGCGCGCGCGAATCCGGCTGCGCGCACCGTCGAGGTCGCCGGCGGCGAGGTCCGCCCACGTGCGCGCGACCAAGGCCTGCTCGAGCTTCTTGCCCGACTTCTCGAGCGCGCGATCGAGGTCTTCCTTCGCCGCCGCCAGATCACCGAGCCCGAGCTTCGCGCGACCACGGATGGAGAGCGTCACCGGCAGCCTGTCGCCATTCTCGACCTTGACCAACCAATCGAGCGCCTCCTGCGGGCGACCCTGCTGGAGCGCGAGCAGCGCGAGGGTGACGCGCGCGCGCCGGCTTCCCGGCCACCCCTTGAGCGTGCGCTCGGCGGCCTGCGTGGCACCGGTGAAGTTGAGCGTCGCGAACAGCGTCTCGGTCGCCTGCTCGGCGAACCGCTGATCGTCGAGCTTGAGCTCGAGCGCGGAGGTCATCGCCGTCGCCGCTTGCTTGCCGGCCGCGAAGTCGAGCTCCGACAGCGCGAGTAATGCGAAGCCTTCCTGGATCACGGCGACGCCGCGTTGCTGATCGTTGATCGGCTTGCCCGCCTCGGTGACAATCCGCTCGATCGACCCGCGCAACTCGCCGACCTTCGCGCCGAGCTTGTTGATCGCGACCGCGACGCGCACGCGCTGGATCTGCACGCTCGGGTGCTCGATCGTGATCATCCCGAGATCGATCCCGCTGCTCTGCAGCTCGCGCATCGTGTCGGCGTCGAGCGCGTCGTACCAGGCCTTGATCCGCGGCGGCTCGATCGCCTGCGCCGCCGCGGCCCAGTCGGTGAGCTCGAGGTTCGCGCGCGACAGCGCCACGCGGTACAGCGGGCGGCCTTCCTTGTCGACCGCGGCCCGGAGCTGCTTGACCGCGGCGGTGAGGTCGCCGGCGAGCAGCTCGGCTTGACCGTTGACGTAGAGCGCCGCCGGATCATCCGGGGCGAGCTTGAGCGCACGGCCCGCCGCCTCGAGCGCGCCCTTGGCATCACTGACGGCGAGCGCGTAGTACGTCGCCGCGAGCTCCGCGTCGACCCCGCCCAGCCCGCCCAGCCCATCGATCGCCGCCTTCGCCTCGGGCACGCCTTCGCCGAACTCGAACGCGATCAACGCGCGCATCCGCGCGAGCGCCGCCTTGTTATCCGCCGTCGGCGACGCCTGCGCGATGCCGGCGAGCCGATCGCGAGAGCGCACCATGCCCTTCCAGGTGTCGGACTTGGCGAGCCCGATCGCGATGCCCTGGGTGTCCGCGATCTTCTTGTCGAGCCGCATCGCGCGAAACTTGAAGCCGACGATCACGCCACCCGCGATCACGAGCGCGCCGATCACCAGCCAGATCGCGATCTGCAGCTTCGACCGGCCCTTGCGCATGCCGGTCTTCATCGCGCGGATCGCCGAGTGACTCGGCTCCGCCGGCGAGACCGCGTCGAGCATCGCGGCGAGCTGCGGATCCATCGGCGGCGGCAGCACCGTCGGATCGTCGGCGTGCGAGCTGAACGGACCTGACGGCGGAAGCCGCGGCGGTTCCGTCGACCGCGCCCACGCTCCATCGGTGGCCGGGGTGATCGCGAGCGTGCGGGCACCCGGTGGCGCCGCCATCGACGCTGACCCTGGCAGCCCCTGCTGCGTCGGTGGCACCGTGGCCATCGTCGGCAACGCCGCCGCGATCGGACCGCGCATCGTGTTCCTTGGCTGCTGGCGCATCTCCATCACGTGCGGCGCGTTCGCGATCATCTGCGCGAGATGCGGCGGTGGCGCGACGATCGGGGCCGCGGCCGTCGGGCGGTTCGCTGCCAGATTGCTCTGGCTGATATCGAGCGGTCCCGACGGGAAGTTCACGGCGTTGCGCACGCGCGTCCCCGGTCCGGGCCTGCGGATCTCCGGCTCCAGCGTCTCACCGACGCTGTCGTCGCCGTCGAGCTCGAGAAGATCGTCGTCGATCAGCTCGACGCTCGACACCTCGCCGCGCTTCTTCAGCGGGCGTCGCTCGAGCCCGGGTGTGGGCAACGGGCCGCGCGACGAGCTCACCTGACCACGTTCGAGCGGAACGCCGCCCTGCCGGCCGCGCGGAGGGGCTGCGATATCGCCGAAGTCTTCCTGATCCTCGAGCTCGATGCCCTCGAGCTCCGGATCGACCTCGACGGTGCCGGACTTGTCCCCGACCGCGAGCACGTTGGGTGGCGGCGTCACTCGCGGTGCCTGCACGCCCCTCGGCTCGGAGCGCTTCTTGTTGGGCGCCGCCACCGAGGTGGGGCGATCGAAGCTGCCGCCGGTGGTCTCCTCGTCGGCTTCGCCGAACGCGTGATTCGGATAGTTCCGCGTGTTCTCGTCGAACTTGGGCTTGCCGACGTAGCCGACCGACGGGTGGGCCGCGCTGATCGACGGCCTCCCCACGTTGCGCGCACACTCTTCGAGTAGCCCCTCGACCGCGGGATCCGACGGGGCCAGACGCTGCAGCTGCTTCAGAATTTCGGTCGCCGCCTGGGGATCTCCCTTGCGGAGGAGGGCCTCTGCCCGAAGGAGCATCGCCAGGAACGAGTCGTGATCGAGCTCGAGCGCGATGCGCATCTCGGCGAGCACCTCGTCGTAGCGCTTGAGCGCGAGCAAAGCCCTACCGAGGACAACACGTCCCTCGACGGTGGTCGGCCTACCGAGCAGCCCCAGACGGCAGACCTTGACGGCCTCCTGGTACTGTCCGGAGTTGACCAGCGCTTGCCCTTTGACGACGAAGTCGCTCTGCGACACTCAGGGCGAAAGCTTACCGCGATCACCGTCCGTGCGCCGAGAAGTCCGCGAATCCTGCGGTTTTCCGGTGTCGATCGGCTCCGGCAACCCAGGCATTTCCTTACCGCGGAGCCGGACCTCCTCGACCATGAACCAGAGCTTGCCCTGGCGCTCCCAGGTCTGCATGGCGTGGGTCTCGTGGACGGTGCCCTCGCCGTCGTCATACCAGGACATCTTGATACGGACCTTGGCCTCGCGGACGCCCTTCGCCGAGACGTCGACGACGTCGTAATCGGTGATCTTGAGGGTCTCGGCGCGTTCGTCCATATCGGCGATGAACGACGCACGTTCCTTCGGCGGCACCTTCGCCGCGGCGACGCTGTAGCGACCCCAGCGAACGCCATCGTTGTAGCTGCGGATCGACTCACCGAGCGTGTCGTTGCTTTGGGGCACGCCGCCACACGCGTAGAGAAATAACAGGATGCCGAGTCGCTTCATGTTTCGCCTCCTCCAGATGCCCGCTTCGCGCGGACGGCCTTGATCGCGTCGAGATCGCGCTTGCCCAGTTCCTTGGTCGCCACCAGCACGACGAGGAACACACCCCCGACGGCCACGGCCTCGACGAGGGTCATCAACTTGCCGTGGAGCGGGATGACGCGACCCGCTGCGAGCGCAGCTGCGGTCGCGATGCCGATCCGCGCGACGCTCAGCCACGGGATGAACGCCCCGAGCCGGCGGCGCAGGAGCTCGCCCGAGGCGATCGCCCCGATCACCATCGCACCACCGCTCACGCTCGCCGCGACCTCGAGCGTGCGCCCGTACGGTGCCGCGAGCGGGATCGCGATCCAGTTGCCGATGAACGCGACCGCCAGCGTGACCGCCGCGACGCCGATCGCCGGCCGGGTCAGGCCCGCGCCGTTGAGGATCGTACCGTTGATCGCGAGCACGCAGAACGCGACGGTGCCGAGCGACAGTGGGACCAGCGCCGTCGCCCCGAGCTCGACGTAGTCTGCCGCGTAGACCAGGCCCAGCACGTCGGCGGGGTTCGCCGCCATCACGACGGAGATCGCCATCGCGAAGATCAGCGAGTAGCGCGAGGTGACGCGGATGTAGCCGCGCGTGGTCTCCTTGTCGTCGGCGAACGTCGACTTCGAGACCAGCGGAAACACGACGAACGTCGCGGCGATGATCGCCTGGTAGCTGAGCCGCGCGAGGTTCTGGACCGCGGCGTAGTACGCATTCTGGACGTCGGCGAGCACGCTCGGATCGGGATGATAGCCGCTGACGCGCTTGGCCCAGGGAATGATGTCGAGCGACGTGGCGAGCTGCGCGGCATGGTCGTCGAAGTAGATCGTGGTGAACCGCTTGATCAGGATGCTATCGACGAACAGCAGCGCATTGAATAGCGTCAGGTAGAGAGCGACGCCCAGGAAGTAGCGGATCAGCGGGCGCACCGGCAGCTTCTCCGTCGCCTTCGGCAGCCCGATCCAGACGACCGCCGCGCACAGAATCACGGCCACGGCCGCGACCCAGCCGCCGATCACACCGATCACGCCGAGGCCCGCCGTCGCCATGCCGATCAGGCCCGCCGCGCGCAGCGTCGCGAACGTGACGTCGAGCCCGGCTTGCTTGTTGAACTGGCGGAGGCCGTTCGCGGTGCCGACGAACACCGCATAGAACGAGTAGCCACCGACGATCAGGCCGGCGAGCATCAGCGGCGCGGTCTTGCTGCCGTCGAGGAGGACGTACTCCGATACCACCGGCGACAGCGCGACGAAGCCGATCGCGATCGGCAGGCCGACCCGCACGTGCATCCGCAACCCGGCCGCCTGGACCGCGCGCGCCTTGTCCGGCTCCTGCGCGGCGAACTTGCTGACGGTCTGGATCGTCCCGGTGACGACGACGTTGTTGATGAAGCTCGCGATGCCGGCGACCAGCGAGTAGCTGCCGAACGCCGAGCGCGACAGGATCCCCGGCAGCCGGATCTGGACGAACAGTCCGGCGACCATGAAGTAGAACTTCGCGAACGCGATGTAGAGGACGCCGCGTCCGGCGCCGGTGGCCTTTGCGTCGCTCACGAGACTTCCCGGGTAACACCCGCCCGGAAACTCGGCAACTTACTGACCGCTTCGATAACTGCTTCGAGATTCGATGTCGGTCGCGGTCGCGCGCGATTTCAAGGAGGATCCTACGAGATCGACGCCGTGCGGTCCGATCGCCGGTCGTGGTGACGATCGAGCGCTGACCAGGCTCCCGCTCGGTGAGCCCGAGCGCACAGAAAACAAGCAACGAAAGCCCCGAATTCACGCGTTATCGGGTACTTCCACGGTCTACGCATTGCACCTAGCTGCAGAGATCCGGACGATGCTGAAGCTCGCGCTCTCCTTGTTCACCGTGATCACGGTCCTTGGCTGTGTCGGAGTGGTGCGTGAGTGGCGCGAGCCGAACCCGCATCCTCTGCTGACCGGCCCGTACGTGATCATCACGGGCGAGAAGCGCGCGCTCGTTGCGTTCCGGACGTATGCGGTGCAGAAGGCGGTCGTCGAATGGACGACAAGCGCCGGCCACAAGGGCGAGGTGATCGCGGGGCGCAACGGTGATCTGTGCTCGGCCGTCCTCGCCGAGCTGCCGCGCGGGCCGCTGATCAAGTACGAGGTCAAGCTCGACGGTAAGGTCTCGGGCACCGGCTCGTTCCGGATCGGCCTGGCCGACGGTGAGACCGCGTTCCGGTTCGCGGTGTTCGGAGACACCCGCACCAATCACCAGGTGCACGACGCGGTGATCGAGGCGGTGGCGAAGGAGAACATCGACTTCTTCCTCCACACCGGCGACATGGTCGAGCGCGGCGGCATCGCCGACCAGTGGATCACGTACTTCCAGATCGAGCGTCGGCTGATGATGAAGGCGGCGATCATGCCGTCGATCGGCAACCACGATCTCGGCAACCGCGGCTACTACACGCGGTTCTTCTTCCTCGACAAGTGGACCGGCGCGAAGAGCTTCTTCTACACCGACTGGGGCAACGTCCGGCTGGTCTCGATGGATGTCACGATCGTCTGCGAGCGTCGCTGTCGCCAGTACCACTTCGTGCGCGCCGCCCTCGAGGAAGCAGCGAAGGCCGGGAAATTGATCGTGATGTTCATGCACAACCCGCCGTACTCGTCGGGCGCGCATGGCTCGGACCGACAGCTGCGGAGCGTCGTCGCCGAGCTCGCCAAGCGCTACGGCGTCGAGCTCGTGGTCACCGG
>Ga0105044_10015782_pt1 | contig 10206 bp, 4 predicted proteins | sample MAT01_FD_78092 | JGI IMG/M metagenome (GOLD analysis project Ga0105044, IMG submission 78092) | Freshwater microbial communities from Lake Fryxell liftoff mats and glacier meltwater in Antarctica - MAT-01 | ecosystem: Environmental > Aquatic > Freshwater > Ice > Liftoff microbial mat | place...
CTGGCATAATTCAGGGTATTTCCCCCTGCCCGATCAATGGCCCGCTTGATCATTGGGATTCTAAACGCGCGGTCGTGATCGATGGAAAATGTTTCTAAAGCGGAGTCGCCGTCTGCTATATACGTATAACTCCCGGTGCTAAAATCGCAACTGTGAATATTGGTTCGAATGATCGAATACGCTAACCCTTCATTGGGATCGAAATACGCTTTAAGCAGTTCCTCCTGTTTTTGCTCGGAAAGTTTGGCAAAAACCTCCGCACTTGCATCTGTGATGGCCCCGCCGATCCCTATATATTCCTGGAAGGTTTTTGAAGGATTTACAAATATGGCCACTTCCGATTCAGAAGGTTGGACTGACGGGACGAATTCTTTTTCACCCTCATTCGCTAAGCGCATCGCTGTGTTTTGAGCTGTGATGTAAACTGTTAATCCCCGTGCTTCCGGCACTTCATCGACAAGTTTTGAATCCGACGAGCTTTCAGATTCTGATGGTGTGTCAACCTTTTTTGGTGCGTCGCAGGCGATAATCATCCCGCTCAAGACAATACAGGCAAGCAAATTTTTCATCATTCTATTTGAATTCATGCATGTTGGGTTGTGGTGCTTTTCCTGAAAAGGGGTAATAACTAAGCTCATATATCTACCATACGTACGTGGCCACCGCTCCGCCTTTTAGGGAGGTACTCACAATCTGCCCGTCGCCCGAATCGATGTTGAAGTTTTGGTCGTTGTCCGTATTGTTGAGCACGATCAAAACCAATTTTCCGGAAGGGGTAAGAAAAGCCACATTCTGGAGGTTGGAAGGCATTTCTGTTTGGACCCTCACCGAACCTGGAACCACAAACTTCGCAGCGTGACCGATGGTGTAATAACCAGGATTGCGCGTCACAGCGTTTCCATCAATGGTAATGGCACCGAGGCATAGGGTGCAGCCACCGGGGGTATGGGGATCGTTGTTCGGGTCTGCTGCCAGATTCCATTGCAACACGCACTTACACCAATTTCTCGTAGCGCCCACTGTGAGTTCACGGACGTTCCATCTCAGGTCTGCTGCAAAATTACCCGGGGCACCGATCCATTGCTCTGTGAAATAGAGACTTTTGTCAGGATGTGCATTGTGCACTTGCGACAAATTGTTAATGCTCCCGCCGTACAGGTGAAATGCAGAACCTTCGACGTAGGGATTGGCGGCAGGATCATCAAAGATCGAAATGGGATATTCGGGCACATCGGCATTGTGATCGTATGCCACGATTTTGGTGGTGATATTGGCTTGTGCAAAAGCAGGTCCGAGGTGGTTTTTAATAAAATCCGCTTGCTGGACTGCTGTCATAATCATGCTTGGATTGTTGCCCCCGTACAGGGGTTCATTTTGTATGGTGATCGCATCAATGACAATCCCCTCAGCTTCCATACCCTCGATGTACTTCACAAAATACTGGGCATACACGCCGTAGTATTGTGGTAGCAGGCTTCCGCCAATGGTATTGCCGTTGGTCTTCATCCACACCGGAGCGCTCCAGGGCGAACCCATGATTTTCATGTTTGGGCTCAAGGTCAATATCTGCTGAAGCACAGGAATCAGGTCTTCCTGATCAGGCGCGAGTGAAAATTCGCTCAGGTCTTCATCCGTTTGGCCGGGAGGCAAATCATTGTATGAAAAGGTGGCTGGATCAAGGTCGGAGGAACCAATGCTGATGCGCAGGTAGCTCGTGCCAATTCCGTTGCCGTTGGTAGTAAAGAGTTCGTTGAGAATATTTGCACGGGCGGTGTTGCTCATATCATTGAGCAGAATGGCGCTTCCTCCCGTTAGTGTATATCCGAAACCGTCGATGGTTTGGAAGGTGTTGTTTCTGTCCACCGCAATGGTCGGAGCATCCGCATTCGAAGCTGGTCCTTCAAAGACGAGATTATCGAAAAAACTGAGCTTCGCAGAGCCATCCGGGTTTGACAAATAGGTACTCACCGCAGCTGGATCTCTCACCTGCGGTGGACCAGGATTTTTGATACCGTCCAATTCATCATCACTGCACCCTGAAGCGCTGAGCGCGATGAGGAAAAAACCAATGGAAATTTTACTCAAAAAAGAAATGTTCATAGTTGTAATTTTATTGTTTCGTTGCGCCAATTGGACTTATTATTGAAGCACAAATTCATAATCACCCGTTCCAAAATCTGGTGCGATCACCACGGTTACGTCGTACGCGCCCGATGTGTTGATATTGTCAAAATTGCTGGCATTTTCAGCGTTTGTCATCGTGCCAACCAAGGCCGATGGCGTGTCAGATCCGAATAGAATGTCCCATGGTGAAAAGAATTTGGAGTGGTAGCTTGCAATAAGATTCACACTTACCGTAAAAGTGTAAGGGTGTGTATAAGTCATGGCATTTTCAGTTCGGGCATTCCAGCCGCCCCCATCCTCATCCCAATGAAAAAGTTTGAGGTTGTAATATTGCCAGCTTGCCGAAAGGTCGTCCACATTTACAGTCAAATTATACATCATATCACGTGCTACCGTAATGTTTCCCGATTCGGTCAGGGTTACGCTTCCGTTCACATTGTCGCCGTTGGGAGTGCCAGTGGTACCGATGGGCGTTGCCACACCATATGATATTCCGGCGCCGCTTTGGGAGGTGCTCATCGCGTACGTTTGCCCTTGCTGGAGCGAAATATATCCATTTGATTGATAGACGTCTCCATTGCGGACCAAAGTTCCCATTGTGACACCGTTTCCGATAATGTATAGGGTATTTGCCGGACCCGTATCTTCAAATCTCGTCACAGCAATTGTTCTGCTTTCTGAATCCGATGTTTTATCAAGTGAAAGCGCAGTAACGTGCCACTGTACATTGGAGGTGGCTTGCGCCTCCACACCCGCACCTGCCAGATAGCCATCGAATTGCTGAGCGATTACACTGGTGCTCAGTTCGCTCGTTTCCAAGGCGTAGAGCGTATCCGCATTTTCGGAGAGCAACAGGAACCTGTAGCTCACATTGTATCCTTCGCTGGATGAGGCTGCATCCCAATTGAAAGTGAATTCCTGCTGGTTTTGATTGGCATCCAAAATGATAGCGGCATTATCAGCAGGGCTTGCAAGCATGGGTGCACTCAGGGTCCATGTCCCAACCGGATCCATATTGGATTCTTCTTCGCAGGAAACCAAAGCGAGCATTCCAAAAATGAGGAGTATTGAAGTGTACTTTTTCATAATATCTGTCTTTTAATCTTATGCTTTGTCTTAATAACCAGGATTTTGTGTCAGGTTCGGATTGCGGTTCAGTTCCCCTTGCGGAATGGGCAGGAGCAAGTCATTCACGTTAAAATTATAATTCACAGGCTGTCCAGTACGCAAGTCTATCTCCACAAGATTGTTCATTGTTTCTATGAGTATACCATTTCGGACCAAATCATCCCACCTGTGCCCTTCCATAGCAAACTCCAGCCGACGCTCCAGAAGGATGGCATCCCGCATGGTTTCCTGCGAAGCCATGTCTGCTGAGGTAAGATCATCAAGATTCACCCTGTTGCGAACCTGGTTTACAGCCAAAGCAGCGCTCCCGATGTCACCTTTTGCGTTAAGCGCTTCTGCTTTAAGCAGGATGATGTCGGCAAGTCGCATCAGATAGGTGTGATCGGCACTGGCAAATCCACCGGCATTCTTCCATTTATAAGCAAACGGAATGGAACTTCCGGGGCTGTTTCCCCAATACTCATCAATGTAGCTTACAGATTCGAAAAGAATGGATGCATTTTTTCTGATATCGTCTCCTTGTGCGTCGTAAGCGTCGACGAGATCGTGGCTCGGCGTCACAAATTTCCGCCAGGCGTCGCCGCTGATAGAAGGCGGGAGATGCAGCTGGGGCCCAAAGTTACCTTCCGGCCCACCGAGAAATTGAATTTCGATGATGCTCTCGGCATTGTTATAGTTGTTGCCATCAAAAAGCTGCGCATAGCTTCCCATCAACTGGTATCCAGCCGGGCTGTTTATGACTCGATCGGCGTGTTCTATTGCCTTGTCGTAATCCGGAATTGGCATCTGCATGTACACTTTCGCCAGAAGCGCATTGGCAGCGCCGGCTGTTGCACGGGCTTTATTAACCGATGGGCCACCCTGATAGCTGTTCGGCAGTGAGTCGATTGCCAGCGTGAGGTCGCTGATGATCTGATTGTACACGGCGTCGACCGGAGATCTTGAGAGACGCGTCGTACTCGGATCGACTGAATTAATGAGCTGCAGGGTGATCGGAATATCACCAAACATTTTCACCAAAGTGAAATAATGAAAGGCACGGAGGAAGAGTGCTTCACCAATAATCTGGTTTCTTCTGGTTTCGGTCAATGATCGATCCTCAATTTCAGGTGCCTTCTCAATCACCAGATTGGCTTTGGCAATGGCATTGTACGTATTGCCCCAATCGGTCAGAATCCTGCTGTTTATGGGCGTCACATTGTTCAGGTCAAAGGCAAATATCTCAGGATTATCGCCGCCAGCGTAATTGTTGTCGGTGCGTACATCCTGAAAGATGATGTGGTCCCAAACGTAATATTGTGATGACTGAAACGACTCGTAGCTTCCGGTAAGGGCAGCCTCAAGCTGACTGGCAGTAGAATATCCATTTACCGTGGTCTCTTCGCTGATGGGTTGCCGATCCAGAAAATTTTCGCAGGAAGTGGTGATCAGGATTGTGAGAAGGACTGCCGCACTCAGAAATTTCTTTGAATTTTTCATCATTCTCTATTTAAAAAGTAAGGTTGAGGCCAAATATAATGTTGCGCGTCTGCGGATAGGTTCCATAGTCAATTCCCTGCGCGAGGTTTGATCCCCCAAAGGCATTCACTTCCGGATCAAAACCGGAATAATCTGTAAAAGTGAAGAGGTTTTCACCGGTGACATAAATTCTGACATCCTGGAACTTGACCCTGTCTAAAAGGCTTTTTGGCAGGCTGTAGCCAAAAGTCACCGCTTTAAATCTGAGGTATGAGCCATTCTCTACAAATCGGCTTGATATGAGTGGCTGTAGGCCAAAAGTCGCGCGGGGTACGTCCGTCACATCGCCGGGACTTCTCCATCTTTCGAGCACGGCCGCACTTTGGTTTTTGGGACTGTTCATCCCTTCAGTCTCCATTCTTGTAGCATTGTAAATGTCGTTGCCCTGGGAGCCCTGGATGAAGATGCTCAGGCTGAAATTTTTGTATGTAAAATTATTGGTCACCCCATAAATAAAGTCTGGGTTGGAATTTCCGATTACACGGCGGTCATCAGCCACCGGCTCGAAAGTAGCCTCGCCATTTCGGTCTATGTAGTACATATCGCCAGATTCGGGATCGACCCCTCCGGCCACGTATCCGTAAAAAATGCCCAATGGATCCCCTTCCCTCGCCAGACTGATATCGGCCCCGGCAATAGTACCTCCAGGAATTTCGTCGCCGACTATATTGATTACCTCATTCCTGTTGATGGTGAGATTTGCATTGGTAGTCCATTGGAAAGCCTTCCGGTCATAATTTACGGTATTCACCATAAATTCAAGTCCCTTATTTTGAATTTCCCCAAGGTTCTGCACCCCGCTGCTAAATCCCGTAGACAGCGGAAGTGGTGCATTGAGCAATAAATCGTTGGTGTTTTTGACGTAAGCATCAATCGATACATAAACCCGTCCGCGCAATATTCCGATATCGATGCCGACATTGATCTGCTCAGACTCCTCCCATTTCAAATCTCTGTTTTCAATCGACGCCGGGAACGTTCCGGGTTGGGCCACTCCACCGATGGGGTAATTGGCTCCAGTCCCGATCCTGCCGAGATACGCGTAGTTGCCGATCTGGTCATTGCCAACCACGCCCCAACCTGCCCGCAGTTTCATATCCGAAAGAAACTGAATCCCGCTCATAAAGTCTTCCTGAGAGATTCTCCAACCTGCAGAAAAAGAAGGAAAATATCCCCACTTGTTGTTGGGCCCGAAAGCGCTGGATCCGTCTGCGCGAAAATTTGCCGTAAGGAGATACTTACCCTCATAGTCATAATTCACCCGACCTATGAATGATGCGTTTGCTTTTTCTGCTTTGTCAGCTGTCGCGGAAAGGATCTCCGAACCTGCGTTGGGGGTAATTATTCCCGAGCTGGCAAAATTTCTTGTTTCCAGGAAACTGTTCTCAAATCTGAATTGCTGTGCAACGAACCCGCCAAGGAATGTCAACTTGTGCTTACCGAATGTTTTATCGTAAGTCACAGTCTGGTCAAAAATAAAATAGTTGGTCAAATTGGTCGCGAACGAGGCACGCCCTACCTGCGACCTTCCGAATGTTGTGAGGAATGGATCGAGAAAACTATTGTTAGAGGCACTGGAATAGTCGATTCCAAAGTTACTGCGCACTTTCAGTCCCTCCATTACGGTCGCTTCGAGAAAAGCATTTCCCAGCAATCGTTGATTTTTAAAACTCCGTAAAGTTCCGTCTGTTGATGCGAATGGATTCTCCCAGTTTTGGAATGGATTGCTGGTGTACAAACCGATGGAATCATTGAAAATGGGAATATTGGGCGGTGTCGTCAATACGCCAAGAATGACTCCTCCCTGATTCACAGCGGCATTGTCGGGCACATCCACGTCGCGGTAATCGGTATAAGTGATGTTCGTTCCGGTTTTCAACCAGGATTTAAGCTCCTGCTCGAGGTTAATCTTGGCACTGTACCGCTCCATTTCGGAGCTCCGTACAGCACCATTTTGCTGCACATATCCGCCAGAGATGTAGTAATTCGTTTTGTCGTTTTTACCGGATACGGAGAGTTGATAATTCTGAGAGGCCCCCCGTTCAAAGATCTCGTTTTGCCAATCGGTCGAAGCATTGTAGCGAGACCAGTCCGTGTTGAAGCCCAACTCCGTCATCAAATCCCGGTATTGTTCCGGATTCAACACAGGCAGCGTTTTCCAGACTTCAGAAAAGCCGTAATAGGTGGAAAAATTGAATTGGGGAGTCGTCGTCGTACCACGCTTTGTGGTGATCAATACCACACCATTCGCTCCCTGCGCGCCATAGATCGCGGCTGATGAAGCATCTTTTAATATCGAGATGTTCTCGATATCTGCCGGATTGAGCGATCGTGTATCCGTGGTCGGCACTCCGTCGATGACATATAGTGGTTCGCTACCGGCGCTGAAAGAATTGGTACCCCGGATGCGAATGTTCAATCCCGCATTGGGCTTCCCGGAACTGTTTAGTACTTGAACACCGGCCGCTTTTCCCTGTATCAACGAGCTCATCTGGGTGTTGGGTCTATTCTCAAACTCTACTGCACCCACTATAGAAACCGCACCCGTAATGTCTTTCTTCTTTTGTGAACCGTATCCAATCACAACCGCCTCGTTCAAAATCTTCACATCCTGCTCCAATTCTATTGCAAGATTGGTATTGGCACCCAAAACAATTTTCTGCGTCAGATAACTGACATAAGAAATCTCGAGGGTATCGCCTACACTGCCCTGAATACTGAAATTTCCATCTAAATCCGTAGAAACACCGGCAAGCGATGACCTTATAAAGACACTTGCGCCGGGAACGGGTGTACCCGTTTCGGTATCAAAAACTTTTCCGGAATACGTGGTCTGGGCCATGGCAGCAACGCCGTGAACAATGACTAAGAGCAAGAAGCAAAGTTTCTTCATTTAATTGGTTTAGTGTGGATGATCGGCTTTTCACAATTCCAAACGATCAATTGCTGTCAATTGTACACCTTTCGAATTGTATACTAAAACTAAAGATTCCATTTTGTTGTGATTTAACTTTACATACACTTCCATTACTTCAAAAAGTATTTCACTACGTCAACACCACGCAATCTATCTCAATAAGCTAATTTACAAGCGTAACGTATCAACTTTTTAGAATGGAGAATCCTTATATTTGTTGACGGGATATCACTTTGAGAAGAGCTCATCGTTCGTCTTATATAACATTAACTTTATTTTAATATTCGATCTAACAAATTTGATGGAAGGCATGCCCAGAGTTGAAAGCAAGATGATGTTGAAAGTACGCAAAAGAAGTCTTGAAATGCTGAGATCGTTGTTTGGTCCCTGTTATTTCTCTTTCCTCTTTTTTCTTAGTCCTTTGAGCATTTCAGTCGCGCTTTCACAAGCCCCATCCCCCACAGGCCTTACAACGATCAGCGGAAAACCCAATGTGGCTGCCTATACCCGAACCGATTTTAATGCCGATCCCCAATTCTGGACTGCATGTGAGGATACGGACGGCATGCTTTTTTTTGGCAACAACGATGGCGCGCTGGTTTTCGACGGTCAGCACTGGCAAATGGTAGAACTTCCCAACCGCTCTTCTGTCAGAAGCCTGATTTATCACCAGGGCCGGGTGTATGCAGGAGGCTACAACGAAATCGGCCTGATCGTGCGCGATAACGAAGGAAGATACCATTACCAATCGCTCATCGACAGTTTAAATCTGGGCAACACGCATCTCGAAATGGCCTGGCAGGTGGAGTCTATCAGCAACTACGTCATTTTCAGATTTGCCGACAGGCTGCTCATTGTAAACGGTGCCAACTCAGTTACTGTTCCCTCCAAAACCGGCTTGCTGTATGGCTATGCATGTCGGGATCGGTACTTCGTTCAAGATGCCAATTTGGATTTATTGGAACTCGATCTGCAATCTTACCAACTCCTTCCCTTTATCTCAAAAGCGCAACTCGGCAACAACGAAATTGTAGAATTGATGCCAATGGGAGAAAAAGAAGGGTTGGTCGGCGTGGCCAGGAATGGCGATCTTCTCAAAATCAACTTAGATCGAAAAGTTGCCGAACAGGTTCAAAATGTATTTGACACTTCCCCGACCGACCAAATTCTTTGCGCTTCAACGGACCACAAGGGAACGTACTTCTTAGGCACCCTTACCGGAAAACTCCTCACCGCAAGACACCAAAACACAGATGGAAAATTCACCTGGAATTCCGAACTGAGTGAAGAGAAAAGCATTCTCAACATTTTCAATGACCGCAAAGGAAACCCATGGCTGCTTTTAAACAACGGACTTGACTACATCGATCTGAAAAGCAGGATGGCTGTGCTGTTCGATCAGGCCTCTGTGTACGATGTGCAGGAAGCCGAAAATACCATCTACATCGCCACAAATCAGGGTGTTTTTTATGCGAACACCAACGAAATCAGCGATGTAAAATTTCAAAAAATACAAGGCCTGGAAGGCCAGACCTGGACACTTTCTAAAATCGGCAACGCGGTGATCGCCAGCCACGACAAAGGCCTTTTCCAATTGAGTGGGCGTAAATTTACGCGGATCGGCACCGTGAATGGCGTCTGGAAAATATTGCCTTATCCCGAGAGGGAAAATACCTGGTTGGTGTGCACATATCACGGTATTTATCTGCTTGTCGCCAAAAATGGAAAAATGGAAATATCCGATAAGATTCAGGGATTTGATGAATCCCCACGTGACATTTTGGCGGCAAAAAAGCCGAACACCTTTTGGATATGCCATGGATATATTGGGGTATTTCGACTTAGCCTGAGTTCCGACCTGAAGAATGTCGTTTCTCTTGAACATTTCACAAATAAAAATGGATTGCCTTCGCAATTCAACGTCAATGTGTTCCGGTGGCAGGACGACATTGTTTTCACCACCAATCAGGGCGTATATGCATTTGATGAAAAATCAAATTCATTCAAATCGTACGCTGCACTAAATAACATTTTGGGGACCGATGTCAACCACCGGAAATTGCTGGAAGCATACGGAAATACGTGGTTTTTCAATGACGATGAACTCGGATATTTCGAAACCGGCAAATCGAATCCTGAGTTGCACAGAGCTTTATTTGAACAGACCAAGGGTACATTCAACCGTGGGATGGAGTGCATACTACCGCTGAATTTGAACGAGGTGGCTGTGGGAACGAACGCGGGCCTGTATCGATTCAGGCTGGATAAGATCGAAAGCGACGCAGTACCGAAAACACTTTTGACAGCAGCTACTTATCACATTGCGGGCAGCGACACACCCCGATTCTTATCGCTGGAAAGTGGGTCCATCAATCTGCCCGCGAGCACCATGGGGCTGCATTTCAATTTTGCCGCTCCGGAACTTAACAAGACCATCGAACAATTATTCAGCACCCGCCTCGAAGGCCGGGATGATTCCTGGTCGGCCTGGCAGCCCAAAAATTCGCAGGAATTCACAC
>Ga0105044_10015783_pt1 | contig 10206 bp, 5 predicted proteins | sample MAT01_FD_78092 | JGI IMG/M metagenome (GOLD analysis project Ga0105044, IMG submission 78092) | Freshwater microbial communities from Lake Fryxell liftoff mats and glacier meltwater in Antarctica - MAT-01 | ecosystem: Environmental > Aquatic > Freshwater > Ice > Liftoff microbial mat | place...
CATCTGAATCGCTCGGGTCAGTGTTCTTTCCCAGGTATTCGATCAATACTAATTTAGACCGGCACTTTTTGGTCAGGATTCCCGATCAGGCATCACGCGATCGGCATCACGCGATCAGCCATCGACGCGTCGCGACCTCGCCGGTCAGTTTGATCGATATATTAAGATTAACTCTGCGTAGCCGCGCTCCCCAGACGCCATTGCGCTCCGCCCGGTGCTGCGTTTAACCGCTACCTCAGCACTTCATCCATCTGCCTGCGCTGCGCAGTTGAAAGCCCATCGACAGGGATTTCTTCCAGCAGACTGTCTACCAAATCATCTGTGGTTACCTGGTCCGCCTCGGCATTAAAGTTGGCGAGCAATCGGTGCCGAAGCACAGGCTTGGCAACCTGGCGAACGTGTTCGGGCGTGACGTGGCCCTCTCCGCTAAGAAGCGCGGCGGCTTTCGCGGCGAGCACAAGGTTCTGGCTGGCGCGGGGGCCTGCGCCCCATGCGAGATAATCGGTGATCCGCTGGGGACGTTTCAGGCCGTTATCCATCTCCTCTTTGATGCGAGTAGCCCGGACCAGGCGCAGCGCGTATGAAATGACGTGGTCTGGAATCTGCATCTGCCGCACGACATCCTGGATGCGCTGGATGCCTGGGCCATCGAGCACCGGTTCAATTACTTCCGATCCGCTGGTTACTTGCCGGCGGACAATCTCCATCTCCTCAACCTCGCTGGGGTAGCCGATATTAATCATAAACATAAATCTGTCAAGCTGCGCTTCGGGGAGGGGGTAGGTGCCTTCCTGCTCGATTGGGTTCTGCGTGGCGAGCACGAAGAACGGGCTGGGCAGCTCGTGACGCTGCCCCCCCACCGTTACCTGACGTTCCTGCATCGCTTCCAGCAGCGCGGCCTGGGTCTTGGGGGGCGTTCGATTGATCTCATCGGCTAGGATTACGTTACTGAAGATCGGTCCGCGAACGAACTTAAGCACACGCTGCCCGCTCGTGCGGTCTTCTTGAATTACTTCCGTGCCGGTGATATCGCTGGGCATCAGGTCGGGCGTGAACTGGATGCGGGAAAAGCCCAGATTCAGCGTCCGGGCGATCGTCGAGATGAGAAGAGTCTTGGCCAGGCCCGGGACTCCAACCACTACCACGTGGCCCTTACAGAAAATGGCCGTCAACATCTCGTCAACCGCTTTGTCCTGGCCCACAATTACCTTGTGGATCTGTTCTTTCAGTTTCGCGAAGGAATCCTGCACGTCGCGGATGGCTTGAGGAAGAGCGGCGGGATCAATCGGCATAGACCGATGGTACGTTCGCGACGCCGCGGTAGTGCGAGCACGGCGGGATACTGGCATGCAGGCAATGCAAGCACCGGCGGTATAGCTGGGTGGATCGCGGGTTTCCGCAGACAGTAGGGGATAGCCAACTGCGCGCCCGTGTCTCGGGCAGGCTTTCCTTCTGCCGCGAGGAGTGTTTGCGGGTTGCTCGCGGGCTACGCTCGACGGTATGGCACGACCTATTACCCTTTTCACCGGCCAGTGGGCCGATATGCCCCTGGCCACCCTCGCCGCGCACGCGAAGTCTTTCGGTTATGATGGGCTCGAGCTCGCGTGCTGGGGAGACCACTTCGAGGTAGATAAGGCTTTAAGCAGCGATGCTTACATCCGCTCTCGCCACGATCTGCTCGCGCAGCATGGCCTTAAATGTTTCGCCGTTAGTAACCACTTGGTGGGCCAGTGCGTCTGTGATCAGATTGACGCGCGACATAAGTCAATCGTGCCTGAGCGCATCTGGGGCGATGGTAAGCCTTGTGGAGTGCAGGAACGCGCGGCGGAAGAGATGAAAGCCACAGCACAGGCTGCGGCCGCGTTGGGTGTTCGCGTCGTAAACGGGTTCACAGGCTCTAGCATCTGGCACAAGTTCTACTTTTTTCCGCCCACATCCGCAGCGGAAATTGAGGCGGGGTACAGAGATTTCGCCGCCCGGTGGAACCCGATTCTGGATGCCTTTGATAAGCATCACGTGCTCTTCGCGCTCGAGGTACACCCCAGCGAGATTGCTTACGACATTCACACCGCAAGGCACGCCATTGAAGCCCTCGGCAATCGGCCGACATTTGGATTTAACTTTGATCCGTCGCACTTCTTCTGGCAATGCATAGATCCGGTAAAGTTTGTTGATGCCTTCGCCGGACGCATCTATCACTGTCATATTAAAGATGCCATCCGGACGCTGGACGGAACCAACTCCATCCTTGGTTCGCACCTGCCGTTTGGCGACCCGCGTCGGGGCTGGGATTTCCGTTCGCCGGGCCGCGGCGGCATCAACTTTGAAGAGATCATCCGCGCGCTGAACCGGGCCCAGTATCGCGGACCTCTCAGCGTGGAATGGGAGGACAGCGGCATGGACCGATTGCACGGGGCCAAGGAAGCGGCGGCATTTGTCCGGAAGTTGGATTTTGACCCTTCTGCAGTCGCGTTCGACGCGGCGTTCGCTGAGTGACGGCGGTTTAGTTCGGTGCGATTGCGCAGTGGGTGCCAGAACCCGGCGGCAAGTGCCGAATTGAAGGCGACAGAGTTTGAGCGTTCGCGCATCTATGTTTTTCCCGCGTTCTTGCTCATCTCGCCTCGATGCAAAAACGGTCGTTTCTGACTCCATCCCAGGTGTAGCTTGGGGGTCCATCGGCCTTGGCGAGGTTGTGGATGCAGGTCCGATATTCGAGTTGTTCAGAGGATGGCTGCGTTTAGTGTAAGTTAATACCAGATTGAGGTCACAGACACCTGATGAAGTTCATGCATACCAACCGTTTGAACCCGCTCGCGCTGATGTTATACCTCGCCGCGGGAGTGGCGGCGACAACAACCAACGCTGCAAATTCGACCACGCCCCACGGCACGATGATGCGATACCCAGATGTGAGCAAGACGCACATCGTCTTTTCATACGCGAATGACTTGTGGATGGTGCCCAAGGCTGGCGGGGCGGCGTTACCGCTCTCAAGCCCGCGTGGTCAAGAGTCCTTCCCGCGGTTTAGCGCGGATGGGAAAAGCATTGCTTTCGTTGGTAACTACGATGGGAATCGCGATATCTACACGATCGCGGCGGAGGGCGGGCCTGCAGAACGGGTGACGTATCACAGCGCGGGGGAATCGCTGAGTGATTGGGCGGGGCCGAACTTTGAGGGTGGTGACCGGCTGGTTTATTTGACCAACGGGTTCGCGGGCCTGGCTCGTCAGACGCAGTTATTCTCGATACCTGCGGAGGGCGGACAGGGAAAAATACTTCCGGTGCCGTACGCGGGATTTGGCATGATAAGCCCCAGCGGCGAGTGGCTCGCGTATACGCCGCACTCCACGGACAATCGAACCTGGAAGCGCTATCGCGGGGGGATGGCAACCGATATCTGGCTGTTTAACCTGAAAGACAAAACCTCGCGGAAGTTAACCGATTGGGAAGGCAACGATACGCTGCCCATGTGGGTTCCTGGGGGGGATGGTTCGGTATTATATTATCTTTCGGATCAGGGTCCCGAGCACCGGATGAATATCTGGTCGTGCATTATCAACGGCGGAAAGCGCGAGCAAGTCACTAAGTATAAAAATGACGATATCAAGTGGCCCAGCGTCGGGCCGGGGGATAGCGGCGAAGGAGAGATTGTCTTTCAGCTGGGTGGGGAGTTGCGTCTGTTCAACCTCGCAACGCGTTCGGATACGGTGGTAAAAGTCACGATACCGGGCGATCGGCCCGCGCTGCGGAAGCGGCCGGTGGATGCGGCAAAGTTTATTGAGAGCGCGAGCATTTCGCCAACGGGCAAGCGGGTGGCGATCGAGGCGCGGGGCGACCTTTACTCCGCGCCAGCCAAAGAAGGCGTGGTGCGTAGCCTCACGCGGTCCGATGGAATCTTCGAGCGTTCGCCATCGTGGTCGCCCAATGGACGGTGGATCGCTTACTTAAGCGATGAGACCGGCGAGTTTGAGTTGTGGGTTCGCCCGGCGGATCTGAAGGCCCCGGAAGATAAGAAGAGTGACGACAAGAAAGCCGGGGACAAGAAGGGTGCGGAAGAGCCCAAGGGCGACGATAAGCCGGATGATAAGCCCAGTGATAAACCCGGTGATAAACCCAGCGATAAACCGGGTGAGAAGCCGACCGACAAGCCCGATGATGAGGAAAAACACACGGAGAAGCACGACGGCGATAAGGGTGAGGGCAAGGACGGTGATAAAGACGCGAAGAAGGATGCAGCGCCCGTAAAAACAGCGAAAGAGGAGGTTGCAACACACAGCAAGCTCAAGCCTCGCAAGCTTACAACGCTCGGGGCCGGATATAAGTCTTCGATTGTCTGGTCGCCCGATTCCAAGATGCTGGTGCTGGGAGATCAGTACGGGCAGTTATACCTGGTGACGGTTGAGTCGGGGGCGATCAAGCCCATCGATAAGGACCCGTGGGGCAATCCCAACTCGGCCTCCTGGAGCCAGGATTCTAACTGGCTTACGTTCTCGAGTTCCCAGGACGACCCCATCGCGAACAACAGGGTGATCTATCTGTACAATGTTAAGTCGGCTGTGAAGACGCAGGTGACCAGCCCGATGTTCTCCAGCTCCACTCCACGGTTTGACCGCAAGGGCGATTGGCTTTACTTTGCGAGTAATCGCATCATAAGCGATCCGACTTACTCTGACCTGGATAGCACCTTTGCTTACAATAAGTCGGAGGCCCTGTACGCGGTGCCGCTTCGCGCGGATGTAAAAAATCCGTGGGCGCCAAAGAGCGATGAGGAAGAGTGGAAGAGCGACGAGAAAAAGAAGGACGACAAGAAGGAAGATAAGAAGGACAAAAAAGAGGACGGCGAGAAGGAGGATAAGGAGAAGAAGCCATCCGACGAGAAGCCCGAGGATGGTAAGCCCGAACGGCCCGGTGACGAGAAACCCAAGGAAAACAAGCCATCCGAGGTCGCGGTGCCGGACGACGGGGTAAGCGGCACCTGGACCGGGACAGCCGCGGGTAACGCCGAAGGGATGCCGCCCGGCGGCATGCCAATTACGTTTATACTTATCTTAGGGGCTGATGGCGCACTCTCTGGAAGTGTGCAGAGCATCATGGGCGGTGGCGCTATCGGCAACGGCAAGCACGATAAGGCATCGGGCGACTTTTCGTTCTCGATGGTCGTCGGGCGGGCGGCGATCGAAATGAAGGGGACGATAAAGGGTGAGGAAGCCACCGGTACCTGGACCGTTGGCGCCAACGCGGGCTCGTTCAGCGTGAAGCGCACCTCCAGGGGCAAAGCCGACGGCGACGCGGCCGGAGACAGTAAGTCCGCAGATGGGAAGAGCGACTCGGATGCTCCTGCCAAGGAAGTAAAGATCGAGCTTGAAGGGTTTGAACGGCGTGCGATACCGCTGCCGATCTCTGCGGGCGGCTTTGGCCAGTTGGCCGTCAACTCGGATAATAAGTTATTATTTGTGCGGGCATCATCGCGCAACGAGAAGGATGCGACGGGCATCAAAATCTTCGATCTTAACGATGAGAAGAAGGAAGAGGGCGTTGTATCGGCTGGTGCGATGGGCTTTGAACTGAGTGCCGATGGAAAGAAAATACTGATCGTTCGGGGCGATGCGGTGAGCGTGGTCGAAGCTTCAGCGGGTGGCAAGTCAACCTCGGTGCCCACCAACGGTATGACTGTAAGTATTGATCCGCGTGCGGAATGGAAGCAGATCGTGAACGACACGTGGCGGCAGTTCCGCGATTACTTTTACGAAGCGGGGATGCACAACGTGGATTGGCCCGCCGTAAAGGAGCACTACCTGGCGATGGTTGATGACGCGGCGACGCGCGAAGACGTGGCGTTCATCCAAGCCGAACTGGTGAGCGAACTTAACATCGGTCACGCGTATATCACGAGCATGGGCGACACAGAGGAAGGGACACCTTCGGTAAACGTCGGGATGCTCGGCTGCGATTATGAACTGACCAAGAGCGATGCGGGCACGGCTTACAAAATCGTCAAGATTCACGGCGGGGCGGACTGGGACACCGACGCTCGGGGGCCCTTGGCCAAGCTGGGCGTGGATGTAAAAGAGGGCGAGTACCTGCTCGCCGTCAACGGGCGAGAGATAGATATCAGCAAAGAGGTCTACGCCGCGTTCCTGGGGACCGCCGACAAAGTTACATCAATCACGGTGGGCACCAACCCCACGCTGGACGACAAGGCACGCGAAGTGCTCGTGACGCCCATCGGCGGCGAAGGCGGGCTCCGTTACCGCGGGTGGATTGAATCCAAGCGCGAGTATGTCGCCAAAAAATCGGGTGGGAAGGTCGGTTATATTTATGTTCCCAACACCGGGGTTGATGGCCAGAGCGACCTTTGGCGGCAGTTCATCGGCCAGCGTGGCACGGCGGCGTTGATCATCGACGATCGCTGGAACGGGGGCGGGCAGATTCCCACGCGGTTTATCGAGATGCTCAATCGCAAACCAATTAACTTTTGGGCCCGCCGCAACGGGAACGATTGGGCCTGGCCACCCGACGGGCACTTTGGCCCCAAGGCCATGATAATTAATGGTCTCGCCGGTTCGGGCGGAGATATGTTCCCGTGGTTGTTCAAACACGAAAAAGTCGGCAAGGTTTTCGGCACTCGGACATGGGGCGGCTTGGTGGGGATTAGCGGGTACCCCGCGTTGATCGACGGCGGCCGAGTGGCGGTACCAAGCTTCGGGTTCTACGAGCTGGACGGTACTTGGGGCGTGGAAGGGCACGGCGTTGACCCCGATGTCGAAGTGATTGACGACCCTGCGAAGATGGTCGATGGGACAGATCCACAGCTTGACGCTGCGATCACGCACCTGTTGGATGAGGTGAAACGTAATCCGTTTACTCCGCCCACGCGGCCAGCGAACCCCGACCGCAAGGGGATGGGGATCGATCCTCGCGATCGCTAAGAACTGCCCACGTCTGCGGCTGATTTAGGCCCCAGTGCGCTTGCAACGCTCTGATTGTCAGTAAATCAGTGAAAAAGCCCTCGCTTCATGCGGGGGCTTTTCTGGTTTTTCGCCGCGGGCCTTTGGCGGGGGCCGCTGCCGGGCTGGCTCGTGGTTAAGAATTTGCGGCCTCCTAAAAATCGGTTGTGCTGAGCAACGAATCGTCGGCGGGCGACTACTGACCGTGAGCCCGCCTCAAAAAATTCTGTTACCGTATCGCAACCCACCGGCGGGGAGCTTGGTATAGCCTAGTGGGTGACTACGCGGGGCTGCCCGCGCAACGCTCAAAAAAAGTGCGGGTTGCGGGTCACACCGTTTGAGCGTGCGTGGTTAACTTGGGTCAGAGTCGCGGTCGTGCGTAGGCGATGGGTCGGGCGGTAGGGTCGGACCAAACAAGGTCGGAGCAAACGATGAGCATGCGAGTGAACAGTGCCGTCGGGAGTGAAGAGGAACGGCCAGGGTCCGCGCAGCATATGAGCCGCGCCCGCGAGCAAAAGTTAATCAAACTAGCGAGCAAGGGCGACCTGGACGCGGCGACGGCGTTGATCCGCGCGTACCAAGGCGGGGTTTATCATTATATTAAGCGATTGTGCGGACGCGACGATCTGGCCGAGGATGTTACCCAGGAAGCCTTTTCACGTGTACTTCTTAACCTCGAGCGATTTGATTTCAACTATCGTTTTTCGACCTGGCTCTTTACCATCGCCCGGCGTGTCTTCCTGAATATGCAGGAAAAGAAATGCCCGATTCCCGATTCGGATCGGCTGGGCGATTCGCTTGCGGCCAGCGCCGAGGTGGGCTCCGGGATGGAACATGATGAGAATAACGACCGCTCCAAAGCCCTTCTTCAGCGAGCATTACTTACATTGCCTCCCGAGCAGCGCGAGATCGTGGTGCTTTTTCACCAACACGACTGGCCGATCTGGATGATCGCTGCGCAGCTGGGCAAACCCGAGGGCACTGTCAAAAGCCACCTCTTTCGCGGGCGGCTTAAGTTACGAGATGAATACTTGACGCTTGAGCGCAACATCGCGGCGGCCGCGTGCGCTCAACGCGCGGCGGCCGCTGCCCCCCCGCGGAACCCCTCGCGGGTTAAGGAGCCCAAGGTGGTTTTGCGATCTGTCCCTGTCAACTCAAAGTCATCGATCCTGCAAGCGGTGGATGAATCCGCAATCGCGGAAGTCCTTCACAGGTCGGGTATACACGCAGCGATTCCGCTGAAATCCGACATTGACGGCAGCTCATCGGTGATTCAGCAGGAGGTTTGGTCGTGAAGATTCCTCGTCGGTCACATCCCCCAAATATTGATACGTCTCCCACTCAGAATCCGCACGGGGTGCCGCGCGGAGTCGGAGAGAGGCAAAAGCCTCGCACTGGTGGTCATCCGGGCACGAGTGGACAAACTCCGAGTGCAAGGTTTTCTCGCGTGAATGGTGCCACCGACCCTGCGGATTTTGTGATCAATTACATCCTTGACCTTGAGGCCGATGGCCAACTGCATGAAGCACAAGCCCAGCTCGCCGATGCGGCGGCACGCGATCCGCAACTGGTCGAGCGGCTCAACGAAACGCAGCGCGTCCTGTCCATGTTGCGTTGTGACCACACGGAATCGGCGGGCGAGCATCGCGACCTGACCGACGCGATCATCGAGCGCGTGGAGAAGCGGCGAGTCTTCCTGCCGCGTCCATCAAGGCGCAGGGTGGGCGGGCGGCGCCTTGCGTTCGCCGGTGCGGGCGTGGCGGTGCTATCTGTAATCGGATTGTTACAGTTACGAACCCCCGAAGCTTCGAGAAGTGACCGTCCGGTCGCGTCTGAGTCTGCTTCTGTGGTGACAACCGGGGTGCCCAATCTGCTGTCGGAAGTGGGGACGCGCGTCGGCGACGGAATTGGTACCGCCGCGGATGCGCTCGCGGGGCATACATATACGTCGCTTACCAAACAGCTTCTGGAAAAGGATTTAGTGCTTGAAGGCCAAGGGGCGTCATCTCGCTTGGAGCTTACATTTGCGGATGCGCGGCTCGCCGCTCCAGACGGTTGCACGACTTGCAGTTCGCAAGGGTGGGACCGCGTTGCAGACTGGGCGAGATGGGGGCGGCACGGTCAGCCCGGACAGGCGTATCGAGCACTCGCACTAACGGGCCCGGCGGCCGTGCAGGTTCCCGGTGCTTTAAGTTACCCGCTTACATCAGGGGCTAACACCGGAGCACTGGGACGCGGCGGCATTCAGCTACACCGGGGAGGCACGGTACAGTCACCCGCTGGGGTACGTGCCGTCGAACCTTCGGCGCGCATTTCATCTAGCGTTACATCTGGTGCCAGATCTCCCTCGGCAACGAGGCAGACTTCCGCAATAGTCTACTCACTTGACGGCGTGTCTCCGGTGTTACCGGAGTGGCGCTGGTTGTTTGACGAAGAAGAGTAAGCAGGCGCGCGAGAAGTCCCCCGCCAATTCTGCCTTTAGCTTATCATTGGCCCGGGGCATTTTTTTTCGTGACGAGCTGTGGTAATCGATGGCAAAAACCTCGACCAGCAGTCCGCGACGCGACTCGGCTGTCCGAGTTGATTGCCTCCGTGTGCTCAACTATCAAAACATGGTCGCTTGCTGCGGCTCGATTACTTCGCCAGCGAGGGGGTTGAGAGGATCTAGCCGGTAATCGCCGCTGTAGCAGGCGGTGCAATACTGAGGTTGAGGGTGCTTCATGCAAGAAAGCAGCCCTTCCAACGAAAGATAATATAACGAGTCAACCCCCAGGTACCGGCGAATCTCCTCGACGGTGCGGCCATTGGCGATCAGCTCGCTGCGGTGGGCGAAGTCAACGCCGAAGTAGCAAGGATGGCGGATAGGGGGGCAGGAGATGCGCAGATGAATTTCTTTCACTCCCGCTGCGCGGAGCTGATCCATCTTGGCTTTGGTGGTAGTGCCGCGAACGATTGAATCGTCGACGATCACCAGGCTCTTTCCTCGCACGAGTTCATCAATTATATTAAGTTTAAGCCGCACTGCGGCGGCGCGGGCATCCTGGCTAGGCTTGATAAAGGTCCGGCCGACGTACCGGTTGGGCACGATGGCCTCGCGATAGGGCGTGCCACTGATGCGCGAGTAGCCTAGCGCGGCGCTGCGGCCCGAATCGGGCATGGGGGCGATGCAATCTGCGATAGCCGGTGCCTCCCTCGCCAGTTGCTCGCCCATTCGCTCCCGAGCCACCTGTACATTTTGGCCGAAGACCACGCTGGCCGG
>Ga0105044_10015786_pt1 | contig 10204 bp, 9 predicted proteins | sample MAT01_FD_78092 | JGI IMG/M metagenome (GOLD analysis project Ga0105044, IMG submission 78092) | Freshwater microbial communities from Lake Fryxell liftoff mats and glacier meltwater in Antarctica - MAT-01 | ecosystem: Environmental > Aquatic > Freshwater > Ice > Liftoff microbial mat | place...
ACACGCGATACTTTGAATAGATAAGTTCGCCAACCATGAAGGCCCCCGAGATCGATGCCGGCAGCAGCAGTTGCTGCTCGTTCGAACCCCAGGTTAGACGGATGAGTTCTTCTATCACCAGCGAGGCACCAAAGGTCAGCAGCAATCCATACAACGGATCACGGCCATAAGTGCGGCGTAAACACAGCTCGATCAGCAAGCCAAATATTCCCACCAACACCGGCGCAAAGAAGAGAGCCAATGCGTAGCGCGTTGCGATTGGCAGTGCCACGTAAGCAGCTTGCAGTTCAGGGAACCACCCGAGCTTGGGAGCGATAAAAAAAAGTGCGACATACATGCCCAACGCGAACAGCGAGCCATGGGCGAGATTGATCGTTTCCATCACGCCCACAATCAGCATGAAGCCGAGCGCGATCAGCGCAAAGAGCAAACCGAGGGTAATGCCGTTAGCAAGGTGAGGGAGTAAATCCATGAGCTTTCTCGTCGGTGCTCACCTCATCTTCACGAGGCGAGTCAGTGCAGTATTTTTTACTGCTGGTAGCTAGGCGTCGCGTCGTACGATTCGAGCTTGCACATCTTTGCCGCGTCGGTGTCGACCACATCTTTCGGCTCAGAACGCGCGAGTATTTTGTAGATGTCGTCCTTCTCTGCGGGCTGATCGTTGTAGCTCGCCATATAGATCGTTTGTTGGCACTGGTGCGTAACCGGGTCCATCCACGCATCAAAGTGCTGCAAACGGTCACGGGCACTCATCTTGCGGCCTTCAAGCTTTTTGATCACGGCGATATTGTTGGTCGTTCCGGCTTCTTCGACACAACGCAACAGCTCGCGTGTGCACATGTACGAATTGTGATAAACGTTGCCCGGAACCTTGATCGCCATCCCCGGAAAAAGCTTCTGGTAGCTGGCTACGAATTCTTTGATGCCCGGCAAGTCAAGGCGGTAGTACCACGTCGTGCCGAACACACCGAATATCGCGTCCGGGCCGAGGCCATACACATCCGGCCAGTCCTGCTGGTTGTTGATCCATGCCATCGACTTCTGCAGATTCAATTGCACCACCTGCTGGCGCAATGCCTTGATGTCGTCGCCGCCCACCGCGGTGGCAACCACATTGGGCTTCAACTGCTGCAACTTCAGCAAATACGACGAGAAGTCGCGCGTGTTTTGCGGCACCATGAGCTCTTCGACGATCTTGCCACCATTCGCTTCGACAATGGAGCGTGTCGCTTTGGACGTGTTGTGACCCCAAACATAATCGTTGGTCAGCAGTACCCAGTTTTTTCCGTTCACGGCCATCGCATTTTTAACAATGGCGTGCGCAAAGTTAGTACCGTTGCCATCCCAAACGAACTTCGTTCGATGGCAGTCTTTTCCCGCCTCAGTCGGTGAACTGGAGTTGGTATTCAAAAAGATACAGCCGTACTTTTGGGCCACTTGAGAAATCGCGTTAGCCACGCCCGAGTGCAGCGCGCCCACCATAAACGCAACTTCGTTTCTTGTGATCATGCGCTCTGCAACGCGGGAGCCTGTGGCCGGTGTCGTCTCGGTGTCCATGTGAATCGCTTCGATGCGGCGACCCAGAACGCCGCCCTTGTCGTTGAACTCCTTGATCGCCATCATCGCACCCAGCCGCTCCATGCCGCCGCTGGCCGCGTACTGCCCCGAAGCGTCCATAGTCAGACCAATCATCAGGGGTTTCGGCTGCGCCGCTTGCGCCCAGACGCGGTTGTGCGCCCAAGGGCCGAAGAACGGCGTAGTTCCGGCGACTGCAAGGCCCGCAGCCTTGAGCAAACTGCGACGCGTTGGTTCAGCCAAATGTGTGGCCTGAACAGCATGAGGCACCGCAGTCGCGCTCGCAGTCGTTCGCGCGATCGTATGGGTATCGGTATCCTTGTCCACCGTGGGCACTGGGTCGTGGCTCAACTGGGTCATGATGTTTCTCCTTGATTAAAAGCGGCGAGAGTACATCTCGCTCAAATGTGGTTTGTGTCAGTTAACAGTGAGTGAAGTGAGCGCAAAAAATGGCTACAGAATCTCTACGTTGTTGAGCTTCGCCTGAACCTCAAACAACGAGGGGATGAACTTATCGGCGAAACCCAAATTGGCTGCCTGGACGAAGCTTTGATGCGCAGCCTCAGCGACGTAGCTGGTGGTCGGCAACATTTCGGTCATGTGGGTGAAATAGCGCAGATCTTTTTGCGCATTGCCGATGGCAAATTTCAAACCCGAAAAATCACCCTGCAACGCGCGCCCTAGCATCATTTGGAAGATGCCGGAGTTCACGCCGCCGACAGAGATCACGTCGAACAGTTTTTGCAGTGACAAACCGCTCTTGGCAGCCGCAGCGACCGCCTCAGCAATCGCGGCCGCAGTGGTCATCGCGAGCATGTTGTTGATCAGTTTCAACACATGCCCATGACCCGGTGGCCCGACGTGAACGATGTTTTCACAGAACGCCGCGAGCACGGGGCGGACCCGATCAAAGTCAGCCAGTTCAGCACCGACCATCGTGTTGAGGCGACCTTCTTCTGCCTCCTTCGGCGTCCGGGCAAGCGGCGCGTCGATGAAGGTCACACCCTTTGCCACGAAGTCGTTGCGAATACGCGTGCTCGACGCGGGTTCAGCAGTAGATGTATCGATCACGAACAGCCCTTTGCCGGACGCCGCAAGCAGCCCATCGGGTCCGTAAACGATTTCTTCCACCTGTGGCGTGCCCGTCACACAAACGATGATGACGTCAGCGCCTTTAACGAGTGCTTCGCGGGTATCGACTTCGACGGCCCCTGCGTCGATCAGATCTTGCAAATTGGCGCGATTACGGTGCGCAACGAAGCGCAAACCAAAGCCTTTGGCCAGCAGGTTTTTCGCCATGCCGTGGCCCATCATTCCGAGCCCAATAAATCCAACAGTTTGAGTCATAGTGCGATCTCTTTCTGAACCAGTTCGCTGGCGATTACATGAATATCTTTAGGCAGTGGCGTGGACGGCGTGGCACGAGCATCGCACCACAAATCAATCAAGCGCTCGTAGCTAGCGGCGATCATGTCCATGACGCCACTATCGTCCAGTTCATTGGCGAACCAGGCTGTTGCCGCATCGGCAAAAAGCGAACGACCCACCGCGAAGCCTTTGCACATTGGCTGCGCCGCAGCTATTGCAAAGCTATGTTTCAACGCCTCTTCGCTAGCCTCCAGCCCGAGCAGCAGCACGCCACGGCAGCGAGTGTCGTTTTTGGCAATTACCTCGTTGATGGCTTGCCATTCAGCGCGATCACCAGGCGGTGGCAATTTCCACCAGTCCGGGTAGACGCCTGCCGAGTAGAACTGCTGCATCGCGCGTGCTAATGTGTCGGCGGTATGCGGCAGGTTGCGCGGCGGGATCACCTCAAGCAAAAGCTCATGCCCGGTCTTCTGGCAAGCGTCAGCAAGCGCCCGAACCGATGCGACTTGGGCAGTAGCCAGTAGCGAATCATCATCCGGGTGATATGAAACCAGGCACTTAACCACATGCTCCTTCGGCCAGGTACGTAGAGCGAGTCCCATGTTTATCCCGTCTTCAAATCGAAGGGGACGCGATCCCGGTAGCTCCACCGGACGCGCGACCCACTTGCCGACTCCGGTGACGGTTGGCAAAACATCTTCACCAAAGCGTCCGTCGACAATCACACCCGCCTGCGGAAATGGCTGATTGGGCCGCAAATTGACGTGCTTCTTTTTAGCCGCCGCATAACCCCTTTCTGCGGCACCGGCAACAAGCTGCTTGAACGCGTGGACACGATCCAGCGACGCGCCGTGCCGCGCTGCAATGTCTTCAAACTGCGCGCGATGATCAAACGCCAATACGGCCAACTCCGGCCAGGGGTGATGGCGCGTCGACGCACGATGCAAATTTTCAAGCGCCTCGTCGTCGCGCAGGCGCAGATACTTTGAGCCATACTGAAGAAAATGGATCAACTCATCCCAGCTCGCCATTGCCGGTGCGCAGCCATGGCGCGACACCACAATGGCACCGCAGGCATTGGCGTAACGAAGTGCATCCGCCAACGGTTCACGACGCACCCATCCGCGCAAAAGGCCGGCCATAAAAGCATCCCCTGCACCCAGGACGTTGAACACTTCAACCGGAAATCCCGGCCCGGTAACGCCACCCTCAATCGTTGCGGGAATGGGTCCGTCGAAAGCGACGCAACCCATCGGCCCACGCTTCATCACAATGAGCGCGGTGGACAATGAGCGAATCGTCCGCAGAGCCTCCAGATCAACGGAGCTGCCCCCGGCAATGTGAATCTCCTCTTCAGTACCCACGATCAGATCACACAGGTAAAGAACCGCCTGAAGCTCTTCGCTTACCTGGGCAGACGGCACAAAGCGCTTTTCGCCGAGCCCAGGCGAGGTCAATCCCCAGAGCACGGGGCGATAGTCAATATCTAGCACCACGCGCGTACCAACCGTTTTCGCCGCTTGCATCGCCCGCAGGCAGGCGGCACGCGTGCCCGGCTGGGACAGATGCGTACCGGAAATCAATAGCGCCTGCGCGGTTGCGATGAATGCAATATCGACGTCATCTGCACAAAGCGCCATGTCAGCACAAAGCGTGCGGTAGAACACGAGCGGGAATGTTTCGCGATCACGAATACCAAGCATGACCAGCGCCGTGAGATGCGTTGGATCAGTCCTCAGATTCGACACGTCAACGCCTTCTGCGGCAAGTGTTTCGCGAACGAAGCGACCATTGTGCTCATCACCGACGCGACTCAACATTGCGCAGCGCAGGCCCAGACGCGAAGCTCCGACGGACGTGTTGGCAGGCGATCCACCGAGATACTTAGCAAACGACTGCATGTCTTCCAGTCGCCCTCCGATTTGCTCGCCGTAGAGGTCTACAGCCGCTCGGCCCACACAGATCAAATCGAGTGACCGGAAATCATCACCTCCAGATTTTGTCAGCGTCATGTGGCGGCTCCATCGCTTGTCGCCATTGCTTTTTTCGGTTGGGCTCGTGATCTCGATTGACTGGCGGCGACCGACTTGACGGAGGCTTCCGCCAGGTGATGTCCCGCAGTCACAACCAGCGCCTGCGCCAGACATAACGGCGCAACCAGTGAGCGAAACGGCTGATCGACCGTCGAACCCACTTCAAAACTGACACGAGCAAATGGCTTGAGTGGAGACAGCGCGCTGTCCGTGATCGCAATCACCGGGACGCCCTGCTCGTGAGCCAGGCCAGCGGCGTCGATTACCGGCTGCGAGTAGCTGCGAAAACTGGTGACGATCAGCGCGTCGCGCGCGGTAATGTTCTTGAGAGCCTCGTTCAACATGCCGCCCGCGCCATCCAGCAGATAGGCCTTGATGTCCAGTTGACTTAGTGCATACGACAAATAGCAGGCAACCGGAAAAGCGCGGCGCTGCGCCAGTACATAAACACGATCCGCGCCGCACATTAATTTGACAGCTGCCATGACGTCGGCCGCGCGGACGGTCTCTTCCAGATTTCCGAGTTCGGCGATGGCTTCGCCGACAAATTGATGCAGCGAGCCGCCTTTGCTGCCCGGCCGTTCCAGACGGCGCAGCTGATCAATGCGCTCGCGGTAACTGGTTGAACGCTCAACCAGATTGCCACGAAACACTTGCTGCATTTCGGAGAAGCCTTTGTACTCGAGTGCATTGGCGAACCGAATCAGCGAGGACGGCTGCACATGCACGGCCTCGGCGATGACGGCTACGGTTCCAAGCGCAAACTCATTGGGCCGTTCGAGGGCAAATCGCGCGATGCGCTGCAACTGCCCAGACAAGTCAGGGTAGGCCCGCGAGATCGCGTCCTTCAGTTTGCTGTAGCTCGTAGCTTGGCTCATAAGTCAGATAACTTGAACGGGTCGGTTTGAAATAAATTAAACAAATGTTCTTGCGTTTTTAAATAATAGAACATACATTTCATTTTGTCGAGTGTTTAAAAAAATATTTCTACTCATCATGCTTGGACCTTCCCGCTACGCACCGCTTGTCACCGCCCCGATGCTTATCACCGTTGCCGTGCTCGCCACGACGCCGCTGTGGCTAAAGCAAATTGGCCTCTACCAATATCTCGCGCTGGAAATCATGATCTGGATGCTCTTCGCTCTCGGTCACAATTTGTTGCTCGGTTATGGAGGTTTGCCCTCTTTCGGCCACGGCGCTTACTTCGGGATCGGTGCATACGCATTTGGTCTGTTGCAGCTCAAAGCGGGCGCGGGACTGATCGCCGGCCTGCTCGGCGCGATTCTGGTGTCGGCACTGCTCGGTGCGCTGGTCGCCGCATTCATCTCGCATCGGCGAGGTATTTACTACGCGCTCCTGACCATTGCGTTCGGACAGGTGTTCTGGTTCGTGGCAATGAAATGGCACTCGGTAACGGGTGGCGAGGACGGCCTGCTCAACATCAAGCGGCCCGACTTGTCGCTCGGCTTCGCGGACGTTTCTTTGCGTAGCAACGAAGCCTTTTTCTACTTCGCTCTAGTTGTCTTCGCTGTAGCGTTGATCGCGCTTTGGCGACTCGTGCATTCGCCGTTCGGACGCGTGTTACGAGCGATCAAGCAAAATGAAATGCGCGCTTCGTTCGTCGGCCACAACGTGTGGCTCTACAAGTGGCTCGCATTCACCCTTTCGGCCTCAATCGCCGGACTGGCCGGTGCGCTCTTTGCAATGGCGCAGCAGTCGGCTTACCCTAACGTGATGAGCCTCCATAACTCCGGATTCGTGGTGATGATGGTGCTGATTGGCGGTGGCTTGGTGAGCTTCTGGGGCCCTGTCATTGGTGCGCTGGTATTCATTCTGAGCCGTGACTTGCTGGGTGCATACACAGAGACCTGGCTGCTCTGGTTTGGGTTGGTGTTTATTGGGATGGTGCTGTATCAACCCAACGGCGTTGCAGGCGTCTGGCAGGCGTGGCGCGCGAAACGTCGTACGTCACTCGCTGCACAGAACACATTGGTTTCGTTACCCGTTGCCGCTGCAAAAGAAGCCTGAATATGGCACTGTTCGAAGCGAAACAATTGCACAAGCGCTTTGGCGATCAAGTCGTTCTAGAAAACATTTCTCTGACCTTCGAGGAAGGTCAACTCACTGGCATCATGGGGCCGAACGGAGCTGGCAAGTCAACCTGTTTCAACGTGCTCACCGGACGCTTCCGGCCCGACCGTGGCAACGTCAGTTTTGCTGGCGAAGACATCACCGGGCTGTCACCGCGCGAGATTGCGTCCAAAGGCATTTCCCGTTCGTTTCAGATCATGAATCTGTTCAACGAAGAAACCGCGCTCGACAACGTTTTGCTTTCATCCCCGACCGTGCGTAAACAGGGCTTCTCCATGCTGCACGATCTCGGTCGTAACACCGCCGCGCGCGACTCAGCGTTTGCGGTGCTTTCGCGTGTCGGTCTGGCCGACAAGGCTGACATATCAGCCGGTTCGCTATCCTACGGCGAACGCCGTGCGCTGGAGATCGGCGTCGCGCTCGCTGCCGAGCCACGCCTGCTGTTTCTTGACGAACCCACTGCGGGCCTTGGTGCAGAAGGTACGGCTCGTCTGGTCGAGCTAATCGCTCAACTCAAACGCCAACTCACCATTGTGATTATCGAACACGACATGCGATTTCTGTTCAATCTGGCTGACCGCATTTCAGTCATTCATTGGGGGCAAGTCATCGCCGAAGGCACCCCCAACCAGCTACGCGAAAACCCGTGGGTTCAGCGCTCGAATCTGGGAGCGTTGGCGTGAGCATGCTGGACATTAAAAGCATTGAAACCTATTACGGCGAAACGCAAGTGCTGTTCGATGTGTCGCTCAATATCGCACCGGGCGAAGTAGTGTCACTACTCGGCCCGAATGGCGCGGGCAAAACGACTACGCTGCGTTCAGTCCTAGGGCTCACGCCACCGAAGCGCGGCAGCATTAACTTTGATGGCGTTGATGTAACCCGTCTGCCCACGCACAAAATTGCCGGTATGGGGATCGGTTGGGTGCCGGATGACAGGCGCATTTTCCCGACACTTACTGTGACCCGCAATTTGCGCATTGCAGTAAAAAAAACACGCTTTCGTGCATGGAGCGAAAAGGAGTGTTTCGAGATTTTCTCGGCGATGGAATACCTGATGGATCGCGAATGCGAGAACCTCTCGGGTGGCGAAATGCAGATGGTGGCGATTTCGCGTGCGCTGATGGGTGCACCGGGGTTGGTGCTGTTCGACGAACCCAGTCAAGGTCTGGCTCCGAAGGTAGTGCAGGACGTCATGAAGACCATCAAACGTCTCAAAGACGAAGGCGTCGCAGTATTGCTCGTTGAGCAAAACGTAGAAAGTGCACTTGCCGTATCTGACCGTGCCTACATCATGAATCAGGGCCGTATCGTTCACGAAAGTAGCGCTGCGGCGCTACGATCAGACGCAGCATTGCAACGCAAACTTCTGGGAATTTGAGATGAGCAAACCGCTACTCCGCGTTGAGCGTCTGACAAAACAATATCAGCGCGGTCTGATTCAGAAGCAGACCACGTTTTCGCTGGAAGCCGACTTCGAAATCGCGGCCCCCTCAATCGTGGGCGTTATGGGTGCCAACGGTGCGGGCAAAACCACGATGTTTGAACTTATTACCGGCGGCAACCTGCCCAGTTCGGGGCGCGTGTTGGTTGCGGGGCAAGACATCCACCGTGTCCGCTACAACGAACGTGACCGCCTTGCGTTGCACTATCACCAGTCGTACCAACTGCGCTCGTTCAAGCGAAACCGACCGAACTTCATGCTGGAGCACGCGACAAAAGATCGTGCGATGGTTCACCTCTTCGACGAACCGCAGTTCAACACTCAAGACGGCTACATCGGCTTCATGCTCGATTTTTTTCGCAAGCTACGCAAAGACGGCAAGCTAGTTTTTCTGTGCCTGCATCCGAACGAACCCGTGCATATCGACATCATGAATGAGATCTGTGAACGTTTTATTTTTGTCAACAATGACGAAAACCGCGTAAGCCGATTGATGTACGCGGACACTGTGCCGGAACTCAGCCGAGATACGCGGGTGCGGGCCTATCTTGGGAAATTGGCGTCGCCACTCTAGCGGCGAAATGGAGGCCCGGGATCAGAAGATTGCCTCATGAGCGGTCCCATTGGTGTTGTCAGCGTGTCTTGGTTAGCGCGTGGCGTGCGAGAACTTGGCGTGTTCTCCCGGGTTATCCGAGGTGACGGAATCCACGGCGGTGTCCACCAAATGCCCGGCCAATTCCAAGTAGGGCTTTGCACCCGCTGATCGCGACCGTTGTTTGCGACGCGGACGCTAATTGACAGAGGATAAAGCCGTTCTCGTCCACTCCAAGGAGAGTCGTGCTTCGTGCGACAGTTTTGGAGTCGGGTAGTCTAAGAACTTATCCGTAAATAAAGGATCATTGCGTTGCATGCGCGGGCACCGCGTTTGGAGCAGCAATAGCCAAGGCCAAATCATGGGAAGTGACCGATGCATTCTGGCAGCGTGTTGAGGCATTAATCCCGCAGCGTCAGCGCGTGGAGACGCAGAGCTACAGTCGCAAAGTGGGCGTGGGTCGCAAGCCCAAAGACCCACGACTCGTCTTCGAGGCGATCGTTTATGTCTTGCGTACGGGGTGCCAGTGGAAGGCGCTGTCCGCTGAACGTTTCGGAAGTGGCAGCGCAATCCATGCCCGGTTTCTCGAATGGGAACGGGCAGGGATGTTTGAGCGTCTGTGGAGGCTTGGCCTTGCCGAGTACGACGAGTGGGAAGGTATAGCCTGGCGATGGCAAAGCATTGACGGTGCCATGATGAAGGCGCCAATGGCGCAGCATAGCGTTGGGCCCAATCCAACGGATCGGGGAAAAAAATGGGAGCAAACGCCATTTACTGGTGGACGGTCGTGGCGCCCCGTTGTCGCTCGTCGTGACAGGGGCGAATCGGCATGATGTGTCGCAACTGGAAGCGGTGCTTGAGGGGGCGATGGTCAGTAGACCCAACCCGCCCAAGAGAAGGAACAAGCATCTTTGTCCCGATGCGGGCTACACCGGAGCCCCGGCACTGAAAATCATACTGGCGCATGGCTACATCCCTCATGTCAAAGGACGGGGACAGTCTGGACGAAAAGAGCAAGCAGTTGGTCAAGGATTCGCGCCAATCCTTGCCGATCAGGCCAGGTACGCCCTTGCGACTCGATTACGAGTATGTTCGCGGGGG
>Ga0105044_10015790_pt1 | contig 10203 bp, 5 predicted proteins | sample MAT01_FD_78092 | JGI IMG/M metagenome (GOLD analysis project Ga0105044, IMG submission 78092) | Freshwater microbial communities from Lake Fryxell liftoff mats and glacier meltwater in Antarctica - MAT-01 | ecosystem: Environmental > Aquatic > Freshwater > Ice > Liftoff microbial mat | place...
AACTCATTAAACGCATGATGTTTGGACGTGCGAGTTTTGCTTTACTAAGACAGCGTGTGCTTCATGCCTTGTAATCGCGGTGTTCAGAATAGAGGGAGGGGAAGAAGACTTTAGAGTGTAGCGAATGAGCGGGGGGAGGGGAATGGGGGTCAATCACCAAAAGTGTGTATGAACCATACGGCGGCACTCGCATTTCCGCCCAGATTCTCGACATTAAACGTGGCAATCGTCAGCTGCAAAGGCCCATTTCTCACGAGTGACGTAACTTCCTTTGTGAGCGGGCTTTGGGTTACAGCGTAGCTCGTGCTCAGGCTAATGACTTCAAAATTGTTGAAGCTGTAATCAACAATGCCTTCAACAGCCGAGTCAATGGATGCCCCAACATTGAGGTTGGGCAGTGCCGCTCCCATCGCAGCCGTCCCAGTTTTGGTACTGATGCGAATACGTTCCGGGTTGTGATAATCTGCCTCCGCGATGGTGAGACCACCGCGCGGATTGGGGGTGTTGTTGCTGTTGGCAAAATTATCGGTCACAACCCACACTTCTGTCCCACTGGTAAACGAGGCTGACGGCCCGACCACGCGCACCCCCGCATTGAGCGTCACGCGCATCCCTTCCAGACTTTCATAGAAGTCGATGCCATCCGTGACTGCGTTAAACGTACCGCCTGTCTCGATGTTGGCCGACTCTGTATTGAGTGTCACAGCCGGGGGAATACGCCCACTGGTGCCCATGATCGTCGGTGTGATGGTGCAGGTTCCTGTACAGGCCCAGGGGGTCACGACAAGGGCTTGTGCATTGCGACTGACAATTTCAGTTACGCTCAGACCAGGCCCAGAGCAGAGCGCCATGTCAGCCATTGTCCGCACATTGCACGGGGCAGGATTTGGCGGGAACCCAGGACGGAATTCTGTGAGTGTGCCGCTGATAAGAACAGGGTCACCCACATTGACGCTGTCCCGAATGGCGATACCGGCTGGTGAGGTGCCTGTAAAGACAAAAATCGCTTCTGAGCTTGCGACTCCAGATGTATCGCTGCTGAGATCAGGGTCTTGTATGTAAAAACCATTGCTGCGTTTGGCCGTGACAATGCCAGGGATATTCTGTACACCAACTTCTATCGCGCCGATCAGCGGGCTCAGGTGACTTGTACCCTGGATGTCACGAATACGAATAGACCCTACCACGTCATCCGTTGGCGTCACTGTTGCCTCCGTTGGCGTCACTGTTGCCTCCGTTGGCGTGAGGGCTACTGGCGTAATATCGGTCTCACCTGTGATCGGTGTAAGCGAAAAATCGTCTACAGCCAGGCCATCATCTGAAGCCATCGAATTTATATCGAGCCATCGAATAGAAAACTCGCCGCCGTCAGGAATATTTAAGTCCGTAATCATGCCATTGAGGAGGATGGTGGCCGCGTTACCATCTTTGGAACCGACCATCACTGTATCCAGGGTTACAAAATCAAGGCTGTCGCTCTGAGTCCAGCCCCCTGTGCTTAAGTTGGTCGCATCAAGCGAGTATTGAAAATCAAGCCGATCAGTGCTGCCTGTTGCGCCAAGACTCCACTGTTCGCCACGATAGCTGACCTGAAAGCCAGTGATCACACGACCTGTGTTATTGAGAAAGCTGACACCAAACGATGGCGTAATTGAGCTAGAGAGCCGTGATCCGAGAGCCCGTTCATTGCGGCCTGTCGTCCCAAAACTGTATATATCGCCTGAGGAACCAATGCCACTTCCGGCGCTGTATTGCCCATTAACGAGAGCGCTTGTACCGACTTCGTTTAAACACCAACCCGACAGGATCAATATGTTAGTTGTCCCTGTACTGGCAAGTCCATCAAAATTTTGTGTATAAGGAGTCGTGTCGGTAAGGCTTACAGGACTCTCACACCCTGCTGCAAGAGCTGTTTCGCTCACACTGAAGACAAACAGCGCACAGAGTAAATACCCCATAAGCCATCCACGCCATGATTGTGTATACATAAAAAAGTCTCCCAACGACGTAATGCTTCGGACGACTATAACGATCATCATATCAGTGTCTACTGTCAACATCTTTAACTATAATTTAAGCCCATATAGCGAAGTTTGTTAAATTTATAAAAACGCTGACGTTTTAAATATGGTATTTTATTGCTTCCCTGGCCGATGTGATATGCTCACCCAACAGGCCACCGCCTAATACAATCGCGGCACTGTCCACCACGACAGAGAGGATTATGACAGGGCAATTGCCGATTACGATAGGGCACTGCAAATTGATTCCTATCATCCCTTGCAGCTATACTCAAAATGGGGATAAAGTGCGGTTTCAGCCCTTTGAAAAGGCGCAATTTATGACCTTTTAGAGTATATATATAAACAGAATCGCATTTCAGGATTTGGACCGATGCACAGGGGCAGATCGACATAGCCCGCCAGTGCGTCCCTACATTGTGTGATAAAGCGCACGATGTTCTTATAATCTCATCTTGCTTAGACACAAAGGATAACACTCATGCAGCAGCTTTCACTTAATGGCTCCTGGACACTTTTTAAGGCGGACGATCCAACGGTGATCCCTGCGACAGTGCCGGGCTGCGTCCATACTGATTTGCTGGCAAACGGCCTGTTGGAAGACCCCTTCTACCGTGATAACGAACTCAAACAAATGTGGGTAGGCGAAACCGACTGGTCTTACCGCCGTACATTCACGGTGGCATCGGATCTATTGACGCATGATCAGGTACTGCTGCGCTGTCATGGCCTGGACACGTTGGCGACGGTCAGCATCAACGGTGTGCAGGTAGGTGCTGCTGAGAATATGCACCGCACCTGGGAATTTGATGTGAAGTCGGCGCTCCAGGTGGGCGAGAACACGATTGATGTGTTTCTCGCCGCGCCGATGCCGTTTGTGCGCCGCATGGATGCTGAACGCGGTGAGATGGCCGGTTGGGTCGAGCCGATGCGGATCAACAGCAGCGCCTGGATTCGTAAAGAGCCGTGCAATTTTGGCTGGGATTGGGGCCCTAAAATGGTTACCAGCGGCATCTGGCGCGATATTGAACTCATCGCGTTTGATACGGCACGCGTGTCTGATGTGCTGATTACTCAAGCCCATGCCACCAATCAGGTGCAGTTGGCAATTGATCTCCAGATTGAACGATTCAGTGATGCACCTGTCTCGGCTGTGATAACAGTCTCACACAATGGACAGACTGTCATTCAAAGTGGCTTGATTGCGATGACTGATACGGCACAAGTTGCTCTCACCATCGATAATCCGGCGCTGTGGTGGCCTAACAATATGGGATCACAGCCGCTTTATGATGTGGTGGTAATGCTGCAATCTGATGATAAAACACTGGACGCGCATACTGAGCGCATTGGGCTGCGCACCCTGACGCTGGAACGTCACGCCGACGAGTGGGGCGAATCCTTCTATTTTGCCTGCAATGGCGTGTCTTATTTTGCCAAAGGAGCCAACTGGATTCCTGGCAGCCCCTACCCAGGAGAGATGCAGGCCGCCGATTACGAACGCCTGATCAAGGCGACAGCGGCAGCCAATATGAATATGCTGCGTGTGTGGGGCGGCGGCATTTATGAGGATGATCGCTTTTATGCGCTCTGTGATGAATACGGCATTACCATCTGGCAGGATTTTATGTTTGCCTGCGGCACATACCCCAGCTTTGATGAAGCGTTTATGGCGAATGTCAAAGCTGAAGCGCAAGATGTGATTCGCCGTCTGCGTCATCATGCGTGTATGGCGCTGTGGTGTGGTAACAACGAAATCGAGCAGGGCATGCCAAGCCCTGAGTGGGAAGCCTCGATGAGTTGGGAGGATTACAGCCGCCTGTTTGATCATCTGCTGGCTGACCTCGTGCGCGACCTGGCCCCCCAAACGGCCTATTGGCCGGGCAGTCCGCACAGCCCGCTGGGAGATCGCAAAAACTGGGCGAATCAGGAGTGCGGTGATACGCATTTGTGGAGCGTCTGGCATGGCAAAGAGCCGTTTGAATGGTATCGCACACGGTTGGATCGCTTTTGCAGTGAGTTCGGTTTTCAATCGTTCCCGGAACCGGACGTTGTCTACGAATTCACAAAGCCCGAAGATCGCAATATCACCAGCTATGTGATGGAGCATCATCAGCGCAGCGGCATTGGCAACAGCACGATTATTCACTATTTGCTGGATTGGTTCCGCCTCTCGACTTCGTTTGAAGCCACGCTCATGCTGAGCCAGATTTTGCAGGGTATGGCGATGAAATACGCGATTGAGCACTGGCGGCGCAATATGCCGCGCTCGATGGGCACGTTGTACTGGCAGCTCAACGATATGTGGCCTGCGCCAAGCTGGTCATCGCTGGATTGGAAGGGCAACTGGAAGGCGCTGCATCATATGGCACGCAAGTTCTTTGCGCCGCTGCTGATCTCCGGGCTGGAAAATGCCGCCAATCACACAGTTGATATTCATGGGACGAGCGACATGAACGAGCCGCAGCCTGTCACTGTGATCTATACCGTTACCGATGCGACGGGCAAGATTCTGGAACAGGGTGAATTAGAAGCCACCCTTGCGCCTCGTACGAGCCAGTGTCTTCATACGCTGGATGTATCGTCGCATGTGGCCGCGCGGTCTGTTCGCGATGTGATTGTGTGGTTGGAGATGCGCGTCAACGGTGAATCGGTTTCGGAAAATCTGGTGCTGTTCAGCCGCCCCAAGCACCTTGAGCTTGCGCAGCCCAATATCCGTCTGGATGTACACCAGGGATCAGATGACAGCTATGCCATCACACTGGTGGCGGATGCTGCCGCGCTGTATGTGTGGCTGGAACTGCCAGGAGCCCAATTCTCAGACAATTTTATCCATCTTCAACCCAATCAGTCGCATGTGATTCATATGACACGCCCGCAGGGTATGGATGATGCCGCGATGCAAGCCGCGCTCAAGGTTCAATCACTGGTGGATACCTATGTAAATTCATGATGAGCGTTCTTGGCTCTTGAATCATAGAGACGTAGAGGCACGAGCGCAGCCACCGAAGGTATGCATCGGGCCCTGCTGGAAATCCACATTTGGGCGCGATCTATCGCGCCCAAATCATTTTACTGCCCAGGCAGCGATGCCCTACACTCTCCTGCGGCAATGGCACATACTGCCACGCGCTGATCATCCCAATAGACATAAAACTCGCCTTCTCCCGTCCAGAAGACCTCGCCCCTATTGGTGGTGATGTCTGCGTTCATGTGCCCGCAGTCCTCCGGGCGCGGCATGCGTATATCATTATCCCGATCCGTCACTCGCACACAGCTTTTCGCTTCCACGAGTGAATAAATGGAGCCCCAACGTCTGCCCCAGAACTTCGCGCTGTCATCAGGGCGGGCAAAGCGAATTCGCTCAACAAGCATCTCCCTCTGTGTTTCATTGATCCACCAGAAAGATTGATCATTGTAGACGAAGCGCACATTCAGCCCATTACCGGATACATTGTTCGATTCTGGGAGTATCAACACAGGCAGCATGCTTGGCTCGTTAGATGACTGTGAAGGCTCATTCCCTGTCTGACCGCTGGTTGATTGTCCAGCCTGTCCGAGTAACTCAGGTAGGAGAGAGGGCTGCCAGAGTAGCAGCCCAGCACCAGCAGTGATAACAATGAGCAAAAAGAGCAGCATCGTCGGCAGGCGTCGGCGCGGACGGGTAGCAGGCAGCAGAATCATGGGCTTTTTATTGGGAGGCGGTTGAGGCTGTGCCCGTTGGTTGGGAGCGGGGGGTATAGGCTGCGCACGCTGCTCCAATAACGTCCGCACTTCGGTGGCAAGGGGGCGATTGGAAATCTGGCGCGGCGCAGGCACTTTCATTCCGGCGGGCAGTGGGGGCAGGGCGGGCGCAGGATCGCGTTTGGCCGTGCTGCGGAGTGCCGTGCGGAGGGCTGTAACAAGTTTGGCCCCTGTTTGATAGCGTGCTTCAGGCTCTTTCTCCAGGGCCTTTAAAATCACCTGCTCGACAGCCGGGGCCAACTGTGGATTGAGCGCACGGGGGGCAGGCGGGGCCTGGGTGATGTGATGCAGCGCAATGACCATCGGGCTTTCATCATCAAATGGGACGACCCCGGTAAACAACTCGTAGAGTATCACGCCGAGGCTGTAGAGATCACTTTGTGCCACAGCGCTCGATGAACTCGTGGCCTGCTCAGGGGCGATATAATGTGGCGTGCCAAACGTTTCGCCCATCGAACCACGATTGATGTTGAGGGCCAGCCCAAAATCGGTCAGATAGGCATGACCTGTGCTGTCCAGCATGATATTGGAGGGCTTGACATCGCGATGAATGACCCCTTTGCTGTGGGCATAATCCAGCGCGCTTGTGACTCCTTCCATCAGCCGCAAGATGTCTGCTGTGGGGAGAAATTCACCTTGTTTGGCGTAGCGGTTAATCAGCGTTTCCAGCGTTTCGCCCTCAATGAGTTTCATCGCCAGATAGTAGAGAGCGCGTGACTTGCCAAAGTAATAGACCGGCACAATATGCGGATGATCAAGCGTCGCAATCGATTGAGCCTCGTGCTCAAAACGATCTTGATAACGATCTTCTGTGAGATTCGGGGCGATGACTTTGATCGCGACAGGCCGCTTAAGAGTGATGTCCATCGCTTTGTAGACGAATGCCATACCGCCCCGTCCGAGCGGCTGCTCAATCTGATAATTGCCCAGACGTTTTCCGATTAAATCCTGCTGCATATGATCTCAAATTCCTGTAAATGTGTAGGCGCATGTAGACATCGCGCCGATACAAGCGTTTGTCTATTTCGATGATGTAAGTGTATCGCGGCTTGCTACTACAATCTCGCGCAGTTCCGCCATATATTGATTGAGGCCCAGGGCATACGCATCCAGGTAATCCTGGGCGATATGCTGTGCCAGATCCGTCATATTGAGCCGCGCCAGCGCCGTGACATGCGGGCGAAAATCGCGCAAACTGAGGTGCATCATACCGCGATCATCCGTGAGCACCCCCCATGCCAGCATCTTGCGGTTGTTATCGTCTTTGGCCGTGATGAAACGATTGAGCGTAGACCCCGCCGCCACGCGCCCAATATTCGAGAAGTCTTCTTCGCCTTTGATGATTTCGTTCAGCACATCAAATTGGCTGGGAATAGCATTCAGCAACGTTTGCAGCACAGGCGGTAGATTCGCTAGAAACCGAATGGTCGTGGTGCTGGTGCTTTGTCCGGTGAGCGCGACTTCGCGATAGCGGGCCAGCAGTTCGCCAAAACCAGCCATCATACGCAGATAGATCAATTGACGCTCATAAAAGGTCTTAAACTCTGCCGTGCGGTTGCTTTTGGAGGACTCGCGATAGGTCCGTAAGGCGGCCAGCGTATTCGCGTGGACTTGAGCAAAATCCGTCAGTGGATTGCGGAACGTGGTCGGAAAGATGCGTTCGCGCGGGTCATGGCGGCTGGCATCAATGGGAATGAGCATGGCGGGATTTTTTCCCTTCATACGGGCCCATTCCTCCGTGATCAAACGCTGTGCATCATGAGCAGCCGAGCGTTTGTCACTGGTGAGCTTCATAATGCGGGCATGCAGCAGCGGCGATGGCACATAGTTAAAGGCGTGCAAGCCGCAGTACAACAGCAGCAAATCATTGACTTTGATCTGCACCAGATCGCTGCGCTGCTTGAGGAGCGAACGTAAATTTGTGAGCACGTTCAGCCGCACCATAATATTTTCTGCGCCTGTTTCGACAGGCAGTGAGGCCGCTTTGGCTTTCGTTTTGAGCGTGGATGCAATAGCCAGGATAGGGCTGTAAGGGGGTTTGGCAGCAGGGCGGGGTGGGGCCACCTGCGCGAAATAACTCGCCCATGACAGCGCCTCGTTGGTCATCATTTCAGCCACCGCTGCGCCCCAGATGCCATCAAAAAAGATATGCGATTGGTCAAAGACAATGCTGTTCTCAGTGCGAAAAATTGTCAGCGCATGATCGCCAATGCCGCGTTTGCCCTGACGCAGCAGCATGAGCGGTTGTTGGGCATCGCGCTTATCCCAGTTGATCAAGATAGCGGCGCGGCGCAGTACAGCCACCTCGCGCAGTGTAGACTCGTCCAGGAGTTTACGCAGCGCAGGATGCTGGCTGCGCTGTATATTGATAAGGGTATCATCAAGGACGGCCGGTGGTTGCGTGGATACTGTGCGCAAAATGGCTTGCGCGAGGGCACGGGCGTGGGTCGGGTCGGCCAGGGCAGCCAGAGGCAGGAGATAATAGCGATTCTGCCAGATGATACCTATGTGTGCGCCCTCAAGAGGATAGGCACAGCGTTTCTCCTGATAGACATCCGGTTCCAGATAGGCGAGCCAGGCCAGTTGGCGTTGATAGGCGGGCAGAGACGTTTTTTCGGCCTCCGACAGCCGCTCTAAAAATGTCTGCTTCTGTCTGGCGTTGAGTTTGTTTACGACAGGCGCGATAAACTCATCAAACTGAGTGCGGCGATAGGCAGGATAATCTTTCTGCCCGGCATCGTGTCCACGTTGAAATGGACGCCTCACCTCCCACTGTGAATAGAGATCCCGTTTGCCCGTGATCTCTTCGAGCAAACGCAGCGCGACTCGCTCTCCCCATTCGTTCGCGAGAAAACGCGGAAGCTGCCGCAAAAAAAATGCGGCGGTCATCATCCAGCACGCCAGCATATCGGCGTCGCTCAACGTCAGGCGATGCTGAACAATCTGCTGATGAAAGCCGAGTGTCTCATTGGTGTGATGGGCACTGTCTTCGCGCAGGGCAAACTCAAGATAAAACTGCCATGTTCCATCGGGAAAGGCTTCATTGACATCTTTGCCGGCAAGCCGCAGCAATTGTTGATACCCATACAAGACCGCCGCCGGACCTGCAAAGACTGTGCCATAGACAGTTTTATCCAGCAGTTGGCGCACCCCACGGAACAAGGCTCCCAGGTGCTTGTTCGATTCGCTGGTCGGAACCGCACGCCCCTCCAGCCTCACCAACCCGCTGAGGACAATGCCCGGAATATTGCCCGCTGGAACAACGCGTGCAACCTCATTCGAGATGCGTTCAATCTCTGGCAGGGCAAGCTGCGAAAGCTGATGAATATGCGGCAGCGCGGCAACAGTGCGTAGATCAGTGGATGTTTTGATAGATGCCTTCTTAAATGCCTGAATCAAATCATCCATATAAGCCCCTCCTGATGCGTGTTTCATGGCTCAGTCTAGCACAAACTCCCTCTGGCAAGGGGTTAAGGGGTCTAGACATACAAGCAGCATGTTACACCAAATTTCACACCAGCAGAGCCCCAACAGTCATTAGCAGAGCGAGGATGATTCCAGATGAGTTAAGGCTTGCTACGGGCTATGCAGCAAAAATGCCTCTGCAAGAATATAAACTCCCAGCCCAATGAGTACGAAAGAAAGCAGAAAATTCCCAACACGGCGGATATGGTGTTTCATCACACTGTGGCGCACCAGATAGAACGCGATTCCGCACCATACAGCCACCATCAGCATGAAGATAATAATAAGCCCCATGCTCTCTAGAGGCGTGCTGTTGGCAAACAGCGGTACATAGACGCCGATGTTATCGCCCCCATTGGAAACTGTGACAGCGGCCACCGTCAGAAATTGCAGAGCGCCCTTGCTTTGCTTCTGAGGAAGATTTTCAGCTTCGTTCGAGCTGTCTTTCTTCCAATCCAACAGCTTTTTCAATCCGATGGCGATGGGCAAAAACCCCATCAATCCAATCAGGGTTGGTGGGACGACAAGCGCGGCCAATGCCCCAAGCGCACTGATGCCCACCAGCAGGCCAATGCCCACATATTGACCCAGAATCACCTGACGACTTGTATAACTCTGGTCTGAAAAGAACATCATCAAAACAAAAATATCGTCAATATTGGTCGAGACAAAGACAACAAGGCCCAGCGTGATCAAGCCCAATATATCCATTGTTGTCTCCAAAAGGTTGTGTTTTAAGGGCTGCCGGACCTAAGAGACCTGAGTTTTGGATAGGTTTTTTGCGCTGAGATATTTGTCCTATCCCCTCTCTGCTTCGCAGGCAAACGGTTGATGTGACCCGTCCTGCACCTCCTCGCCCCTTGGGGGGTAATCATTCGTAATCATTCACCTCTCCGTGAGAATTTGCGGCAGTCTCGGTAATTTGACCCACAGTGGCCTATTAGAAAACTCGATGGACTACTAAATAATCCGT
>Ga0105044_10015793_pt1 | contig 10202 bp, 11 predicted proteins | sample MAT01_FD_78092 | JGI IMG/M metagenome (GOLD analysis project Ga0105044, IMG submission 78092) | Freshwater microbial communities from Lake Fryxell liftoff mats and glacier meltwater in Antarctica - MAT-01 | ecosystem: Environmental > Aquatic > Freshwater > Ice > Liftoff microbial mat | place...
CAGGCTCGACCCCACCGCCAACACCAGATCGCAGCGCTCGGCGGCGACCATGGCGGCTTCGATGACGTCGGGCACCAGGTTCTGACCGAACAGGATCGTGTCGCTCTTGATCACGCCGCCGCAGATCTCGCAGGCGGGGTCTTCCTCGCCGGCGCGCACACGGTCGAGCATCTGCCTCATCGGTCGCCGGTCACTGCACCCCCAGCAGCGCGACCAGTGCACCGTGCCGTGCACTTCGATCACCTTGCGCGGGTCATTCCCCGCGGCCTGGTGCAGCCCGTCGACGTTCTGAGTGACCACCGCGGCGAGGCGTCCCTGCCGCTCCAGCGCAACGATCGCAGCGTGACCCGCGTTCGGATTGGCGGCGAACAGCGGAGCGCCAAGTCGGTTCTGCCAAGCCCTCTTGCGCAGCTCGGTATCAGCGAGGTAATGCTGCAGGTGCGATGCCCTCTCCGCGTCGGGGTTGCGGGTCCACAGCCCGTTGGGCCCGCGGAAGTCGGGAATGCCCGAGTCGGTCGACAGCCCAGCGCCGCTGAGCACCACCACTCGTTGCGCCGCGGCGACCCAACCGACCGCCTCGGCGACCACGGCGCTGTGCTGCTCATTCATGTGGGAAGTGTGGCGCACCACCGCCTCGCCGTCGAACCAGGCAGTGCCGCGACGGTCGTTGTGAATGTTCTTTTCCGGAACGGCGATCTCACCGTGCCCAGTACAGGTGAGCGACTTCCCCCACACTCGCTTTCACCCGTTCAAGGGGGTTCCCGCCATGCCGAACACACCGCTGCTTGCACCCGGCACCACGACCGTGATGGTCGTACCGTGGCACGACCCCGTCGTCGATGCCGTCGGGTTCGACGTCCGGTCGGACTACGTCGAGCTGTTCTGGCTGAATGTCCTCGGGCCGACCGCCACCTGGACACTGCGCCGCCTCGCCACCGGGCTGGACCGTTACCCGCTCGGGTACGAGCTGGACCTCGGTGAGACGGCGAGCATGCTCGGCCTCGCCTACTCCGCCGGCACCTCCAACTCCTTCGCCCGAGCGCTGCAGCGCTGCGCGCTGTTCGGCATGGCACAGGAGGTGCCCGGCGGGGCGCTGGCAGTGCGCCGCCGAGTGCCACCCGTTGCCATCCGCCATCTCTCCCGAATGCCCGCCTCGCTCCAAGCCATGCACAGCCAGTGGCGCGTGCGCGAGTGCAGCCTCAGCGACCTGGAGCGCGGACGGGCGCTCGCCGAGGCGATGATCGCTGCCGGCGACGACCCCGAGGTGGTCGAGCGACAGTTGCTGTCGGTCGGGGTCTCCCCCGCGGCCGCCGTCGAGGCCACCAGCCTCGCTCTTGTCGGCCGCTGATGGGCGGTCGACGCCTTGCGTCGGTACGACCATGGTCGTACCATCACGTCATGTCGTCCGTCGTCAAGCGATCGATCTCCCTCCCCAGCGACCTGTTCGCGGCACTCGAGCAGGAGGCAGTTGCCGAAGACCGCACCATGTCCTCGGTAGTCGCCGAGGCGACGACAGCGTGGCTGATCACTCGCCGCGGTCTCGCCGCCGTGCGCGCCTGGGAGAGCGAACACGGCGCGCTGACGCCCGCCGAACTCGCCGCTGCAGACGACGCGCTCGACGGGGCCGGCGTGGGGCTGCAGCCGTGAAGTCGGGCGCGCCGCCATTGCAGCCGGGCTTGGTCTACGACACCGGTGCGCTGATCGCAGCCGACCGCGACGTCAGAAGGATGTGGGCGCTACACGCTCGGGCACTCGCCCGCGGAGTGACCCCCGTCGTGCCGGCCGGGTGCTTGGTGGAGGCGGCGCGCAGCCACCTCCAGGTTTCGCTCGCACGCCTGCTCGATGGTTGCGCGATCGAGACGCTCGACAGCGAGCGGGCGCGGCGCGCAGGCTTCCAGCTGAGCGCCGTCACGAACCCGCCGGGCCCGGTGGATGCAACTGTGGTCGAGACGGCGCTGCGTCGCCGGGCATCGGTCGTCTCGTCGGATCCTGGCGATCTGTTGTCGATAGCCGGGGCGGCCAATGCCCGCCTGCACATCATCGAGATGTGAGACGGACCGCGGCCGCAGTCACTTCGTGAAGGTGGTGGCCAGGTCGATCAGTAGGCGCGTGCCGAAGCCGGTGGCACCCTTGCTGAGCCAGCCGTCGTCGCTGTCGACCGCCATCGGGCCGGCGATGTCGAGGTGCGCCCACGGCACGTCGGCCACGAACTCGCTGAGGAACAGTGCAGCCGTGATGGCACCCCCGGGCGGGCCACCGATGTTGCGCATGTCGGCCGCGTAGCTGTCGAGCTGCTTGCGATACGCCTTTTCCAGCGGCAGCTGCCACACCTTTTCATCGGTCGCCGCCGAGGCGGCGCGCACCTTGTCGACGAACGGTTGGTCGTTGCCCATGACACCGGCAATCTTCGTACCGAGCGCCACCATGCAGGCGCCGGTGAGCGTGGCGATGTCGACGATGGCATCGGGCCCGTCCTCCACTGCCAACGACAGGCCGTCGGCGAGTACCAGGCGACCCTCGGCGTCGGTGTTGTGGATCTCGGCGGTCTTGCCGTTGCGGAAGGTGAGCACATCGCCCAACTTGAACGCGTTACCACCCGACATGTTGTCGGTGCACATCAGGTAAGCGGTGACCTTCGCCTTGCACTTCAATGCCTTCAGCGTGCTCATCGTCGCGAGGACTGCAGCGGCGCCGCTCATGTCCATCTTCATCGTGATCATGCCGTCGCTCGGCTTGATGCTGAGACCGCCGGAGTCGAACATCACGCCCTTGCCGACGAGGGCGAGGTGGCCCGTCGGGTTGCGCGGGGTGTATGTCAGGCGAACCACGCGCGGAGGCTCGGTGCTGCCGGCGTTGACGCCGAGCATGCCGCCACAACCCATCGCAGCCAACTGGTCGCGGTTGAACACTTCCACCTGCAGGCCGGTGGTGTTGGCCACCTCGACTGCCTTCTCGGCCATGTGTCGGGCCGTCATGTACGCGGGCGGCAGGTTGGCCAGGTCGCGTGCCATGCACGCCGCCGCGGCCGTGGCCTGACCGCGCTCGCTGCCAGCAGTGGCGCCCTTCGAGCGAGCCTCGCCGACCACCAGCACCAGCTGCGTGAGTGCGCTGGTGTTGGCGTCCTTCTTGATGCCGGCGAACTTGTAGGCGGCGAGCAGCGCACCTTCCACGACGGCTTGGGCGGCGCTGGCGGCATCGACGCCGTCGAGATCCGTCAGGGTGGTGGCCACCACGGCGCGCTTGCCCGCAGCGCGCACCACGGCGGCAGCCGCCGACCGCAGGCCGTGCACCGTCAGCGACCCAGGCTCGCCGATGCCCACGGCGATCTGCGTCGGCCCGGTGCCCGACGGGATCACGAGGGTTTGGCCGGCCTTACCTTCGAAGCCGGCGGCGGTCAACGCCGCCCGGTTGAGGCCCAGCGAGCGCGGCACGCTGCCAGTGGTGGCCACGGGTACGCCGACGGCGTCGACGGTCTTGGGAGTGGTGCGGGCGATCAGCACGGTTGCGGTCATCACGCCAGTCTGGCGCGTCGACAGCAGTTCGACGCGACCAGGCAGTCACTCTGCTGCCGACACCGAGATCATTGCGTGTGCAATCATCGGCGGAGCGCGAACCGATGCGCGCTCACGAACGTAAGGACAGCCATGCAGAAACACTGGAAGAAGATCGTCATCGGCGTCATCGCCCTCGTTGTGGCCGCCGTTGCCGCGTTCTACATCTACGCACTCTCGAAGGACGACGCCCCGGCGAAGCTGGATAGCGGCTCGCTCGACAGCGCCCTCGCCACCACCACGGTGGCCGGCGAGACGCCCGACACCGCCACGCCCGACACCACCACAGCCGACACGGTCGCACCCAGCACGCCCGACGGCAACTGGGTCATCACCGGCGCCAGCTCCACCGTCGGCTACCGCATCCAGGAAGTGCTCGGCGGCGTCGACGTGGAAGCAGCCGGGCGCACCGACCAGGTCACCGGCTCGCTCACCATCGACGGCACTCGGGCGTCCGCAGGCGAGTTCAGCGTCGACATGGCCACCATCTCCAGCGACGACGGCCGCCGCGACGGCCAGTTCCGCGGTCGCATCATGAGCGTCGACCAGTTCCCCACGGCCACGTTCGTTCTCACCGCCCCCATCGACTTCGGCGCCGTGCCAACGGAGGGCACCGCTGTCACGGCCACCGCCACCGGCGACCTCACCTTGCGAGGCGTCACCCGCTCGGTCACGTTCGAGGTCGAAGCGCGGCTGGAAGGCGGCCGCATCGGCGTGCTCGGCAGCATCCCGATCCTGTTCTCGGACTACGAGATCCCCGACCCGTCCAATGTCGCGGCGAAGGTGAAGGACAACGGGTTGCTCGAGTTCGTCCTCGTCTTCGATCGGGCCTGACGAAAGGCTCGAAGAGGCCAGGTCAGCGGCCGGTGGAACCCTCCGCCGCCGGCTGCGACCTGGCCCAGGCGTCGGCCAGCGCGGCATAGCGACCGCGCTGCGCCATCAGCTCGTCGTGGGTACCCAGTTCCACCAGGTGGGCGTGGTCGACCACGGCGATGCGGTCGGCGCGGCGCACGGTGCTCAGCCGGTGCGCCACCACGATCACGGTGCGGCCCTCCATCAGCCGTTCGAGCGCCTTCTCCACCACCGCTTCGGTGCCGGGGTCGAGGTTGCTGGTTGCTTCGTCGAGCACCAGCACGGCGGGGTCGACCAGCGCCGCCCGTGCCAGCGACACCAGCTGGCGCTCGCCGGCCGACAGCCTCGAACCGCGCTCGCGCACCTCGGTGTCGATGCCGTCGGCGAACTCTTCGAACCGCTCGAGCGCGCCGATGGCCAACAGTGCCGCGGCCACTTCCTCGTCGGTGGCGCCTGGGCGAGCGATGCGGATGTTGTCGCGAATGGTGCCGCCGAACAGGAACCCCTCCTGGGGCACCACCACCACCCGCTCGCGCAGTGACTGCAGCGAGGCGATGCGCAAGTCGACCTCGCCATAGGTGACGTAGCCGTCGGTGGGGTCGTACAGCCGGCTGAGCAGCTTGGCGAGCGTGCTCTTGCCCGCTCCGGTGGGGCCGACGAGAGCCAGCCGTTCGCCGGGCCTCACCGCCAGGCTCACCTCGCTGAGCGCCGGGCGGTCGGAGCCCTCGTACGCGAACGTGATGTGATGCGCCGCCAGCACACCTGTGGCCGGCAGCGTCACGGGCTTCGGGTGCTCGGCCACGTCGGGCTCGGCGTCCATCAGCGCATAGAGCTTGTGCAGCGACGCGGCAGCGCTCTGCACCGTGTTGTACAGCTGCGACAGTTGCTGCACCGGGTCGAACAGGTTGCCCAGCAGCAGCACGAACGCGGCGACCGTGCCGAAGCCCACGGTGTCGTTGCGCACCATCACGCCGCCGACGCCGATGACGAGCGCGATGGACACGATGCCGGCCCACTCGACCAAGCCGAAGTACCAGGTGCTGATCTTCACGCTGTGCAAGTGGCTGCCGTACAGCGCACGGTTCGACAGCTCGAAGCGACGGCGGGTCTCGGCTTCGCGACCGTACGCCTGGATGACCCGCACGCCCGTGATGCCCTCCTGCAGGTTCGACAGATTGGTGCCCACCCGCTCGCGCACATCGAGGTAGGCACCGTTGGAGAGTCGTTGGAACTTCACCGAAGCCAAGCCCAGGATGGGTGCCACCAACAGCACCACCACCAGCGTGAGCTGCCAGCTCATCGCCGTCATCAAGATGAGCGTCATCACCAGCAACAGACCGGCGGCGACGAACTGCAGCAGGCCCCACTGGATGAGTTCGCTCATGCTCTCGATGTCGGCGGTCATGCGCGATACGAGCACGCCGGCCTTGTTGCGGTCGTAGAACGCCATCGACTGCGCCTGCAGCCGCCCGAACACGGTGACCCGCAGGTCGCGGAGGAAGCCTTCGCCGGCGCGGTTGATGGCCAACTGCTGGGCCCTGGCCACGAAGTACCCGATGATGACTGTTGCGACGAACCCGGCCACTGCCAGGTTGAGTGCTGTGCCGTCGGAGTCGCCGATGCCGTGGTCGAGGCCGACCTTCACGAACACGGGGCCCGACACGGTGCACAGCGCCGACACCGACACCAGCGCCACCGCCCACCAGATGGTGCGGCGGTAGGGCAGCGCGAACTGCAGCGACCGGCGCAGCACGCGGCTTGTCTCCGCGCGGTCGAGCTTGTCCTCCTCGCTGACGGCTCCGCCGGCCCACATGGCTAGCGCACCTCCGCAGGCGAGGATGCGGTCGCCGGTGACGATTCCTCGGTGGCAGCCGCGTCGGCGGCGGCAAGTTCCGCGTCGCGTTCCGACAACGCCGCCAGCACGCTGCGGTAGCGCTCGCTGGTGGCCAGCAGTTCGTCGTGGGTGCCGGTGGCGAACACGCGACCTTCGTCGAGCAGCACCACGGTGTCGGCGAGGGCGATGGTGCCAGCCCGGTGCGCGATCACGATGGTGGTGCGGCCGCGCATCACGGTGGCCATCGCCTCACGGATCTCGTGCTCCTTCGACGGGTCGACGGCGCTGGTGGCATCGTCGAGCACCAGCACACGCGGGTCGGCAAGGATGGCCCGGGCCAGCGCGATGCGCTGTCGTTGGCCGCCGCTGAGCGAGAAGCCGCGTTCGCCCAGCAGCGTGTCGTACCCCTGGGGCAGCTCGAGGATGAAGTCGTGTGCACCCGACAGCCGGGCCGCCGCCTCGATGTCGGCCACCGACGCATCGGGGCGGGAGAAGGCGATGTTGGCGGCGACCGTGTCGTGGAACAGGAACGTGTCCTCGAACACGATCGCTACCGAGTGGCGCAGGTCGACCAGGGTGAGGTCGCGGACGTCGACACCGTCGATGGTGATGCCACCGCGGTCGGCCTCGTAGAAGCGCACCAGCAGTCGGGCGACGGTGGACTTGCCGCTGCCGGTGGCACCGACGATCGCGACTGATGCGCCCGCCGGAACGTCGAGGTGGAAGTCGTCGAGCACCCTGGATGACGGGTCGTAGCCGAACCCGACGTGGTCGAATCGCACTGCGCCCACCCGGTCGCCCGAGGGCAGTTGCTGCGGCTGCTGCGGGTCGGCGATCAGCGGGACGGTGGACAGGACTTCGTTCACGCGCAGCAGCGCCGCGGCGGCGCGCTGGCCGAACGCCACGGTCATTCCCAGGGTGCGCAACGGGAAGATGAGCAGCCCGATGTACTGCATGAATTCGAGTATTTCGGCGGGAGTCATCTGGCCGTTGAGCACTCGGTGGCCGCCGATGGCCAGCACGGCGATGAGGCCCAGGTTGGGCAGCAGGTCGAGCGCGGGGAGGAACTTGCTGCGGATGCGCGCCGACTCCATCGAGACACGACGGATGTCGTCGGCTTCCACCTTCAGTCGCGCGGCAGTGACGCCCTCAGCGCCGAAGCCCTTCACCACTCGCACGCCGCTGACGGCTTCCTCCACCACAGTGGCCAGCTGGGCTTGCTCGGCCTGCACGGCCAGCACCGCCGGGTGGATGCGCCGCGAGAAACGGGTGGCCAGCACGTTGAGCAACGGCAGCGGGGCCAGCGCGATCAGCGCCAGCAGTGGTTGCTGTACCGCGAGCACCACGACGACGGCGACGATCATCATCAGGTTCGAGGCGGTGATGGGAATCATCACGACGAAGCCCTGGATCTGCTGGAGGTCGCTCGATGCCCGGCTCATCAGCTGACCGGTTTGGGTGTGGTCGTGGAAGCCCACGTGCAGTCGCAGGATGTGGGCGAACAGCTGCTCGCGCAGCTTGGTCTCGGTGAGGCGGCTCTCGCGGAAGGCGAACCAGCGCCGCCACGCGGTGAAGATGCCGGCGATCACTGCGACCGCGGCGAGCAGCAGCGACCAGAACAGCAGCGAGCCATTGCCCAGCACCGCCCGGTCGACGGCCAGGCTGGTGAGCTTGGGCACCGACACCTTGCCGGCGCTCCACAGCAGGCCCACCATCACCCCGGCGGCCAGCCCGGCGCGCTGCTCGCGCAACATCGCCAGCAGCAGGCCCCACCCGCCCGCGCCCGGCGCCTGCATCTGCTGCGCCCTGGCTCGTCTCCCCACGGGCGCCGACACTACGCCCGCGCACCCCCATGACGAGAGCCGGAATTCGGTGGACCTCCGCAGGTGCCGGTGACCAGACTGCCCGGCAGATGCCTGCGACCGAACGACTGCTGATCGAACGGCTGGGGTCCGAGGCACAGCCGACGGCACCCGCGCGACCGCTCGGCTCGTATGACGATGGCGACGTCGTGTTTCGTCTGGGCGCAGAACAGCCCGGGCACGTGCATGGTTAGCGTGGGCGGATGAACTTCCTCGCCTGGATCATCGTCGGCCTCGTGGCGGGCCTCCTCGCCCGCTGGGTGGTGCGCGACGACAAGAGCGGCTGCCTGTACACGGTGGTCGTCGGCGTGCTCGGCGCACTCATCGGTGGCGCGCTGATGCAGGCGGCCGGCAAGGAGGGCATCAACAACGAGTTCGACCTGCGTTCCATCCTGGTCGCAGCCGTCGGTGCTGTGCTGCTACTCCTGGTGCTGCAGGCGCTCAGCGGGCGCAGCCGCCCACGCCGCCGGTAGGCCTCAGCTCAGTAGTTCGCGCACCCGTTCCTTCGGGCGGCCGATGATGGCCTTCTTGGCGGTCACCAGCACGGGGCGCTGCAGCAGCTGCTTGTGCGCCACCAGCAGATCGACCACCTGATCGGGCGTCTGTGCGTCGGCCTCGGTGAGGCCCAGCTTCTGCCACATGCTGTCGCGCCGCACCAGGTCGGTGACCGGGTCTTCCAGCTTGGCGATGATGTCGCGCAGCGTGGCGGCGTCGGGCGGGGTCTTCAGGTACAGCACCACTTCGGCGTCGGCGCCGAGTTCCTCTGCAATGCGCACGGCATTGCCGGAGGAGTTTCAATTCGGGTTGTGGTAGATCGTGACGTCGGCCATGGCGCGATGCTAACCCTCGGCCAACGGACGTCCGCAGCTGCCGCGCCACCCTGTTCCTCGAGCCACTCATCGGGTTGCCGGCTCCATCCGGAAACTCCATGACACCCCTTCCGTAGGGTGCGACGCACGGCTTCCCCTGCCCAATTCACAGCTCGGCGCATCTGCGTCGGCTCTGGTTTCCGGAGGTCGCCCCATGGCGCAGCTCGATTCGCCCACTTCTCAATCACTCCCCCGCCCGGCACCGGTGCGTTGCGCCGCCGATGCGCTGCGCGTGTTGTTCATCGCTGCGGCGAACCCGCTCGAACCCGAGACCCTTGCGTTCATGCTCGACGCCCATGGCAACGGTGGCGTCATCACGGTGATCTCCGGCACCACCCAACCCGACTCCGTGCTGGCAGTCGCAGAGTGCATGGCCCGCGCGGCCGAGGGCGTGCCACGCGCCGCAGCACTGGTGTTGGCCAGCGTTCGGCCGCACGGAACGGTGCTGCCCGGCGACATCGACCGGTGGCTCGAAGCCAGCCAACTCGCCGCCAACCACGGCGTGCAGTTGGTCGAGTGGTTCGTCATCACACACTCAGGCGCACAGAGCCCGCGCGACCTGCTCGGCGAGCCCGAGCGCTGGCAGCTGCTGCAGCACATCAAGTCATGACATCGGCAGCCCGAGCCTCAACCAACGCGGGGCAGACTTGACTTTGCGTCCTCAGGTGTCCAAGAAACCGGGCCGCCACGACCACCATTGCGGCTGATCTCCGCGTTGATCGTGCAGCGATGCCGGCCAAGCCGGCTACCGATCTCGGTGTCAGACTCGCCACGTTCGATCCCGACACGGATCTCCTCTCGCTCAAGCAACGTCAACGGCAGGGCTGGGGCGCACGATGCGGAAGTCGCGCGGGTTCACTCTCGCGATCGTTGTCGCCTGATGGCGTTCGGCGATCGCCATCACGCAGGCGTCGACGAGCCCGAAGTTGTTGTCGGCATGGGTGGTGAGGATGGCGCTGGCGCGCTGGTAGTCGACCGGTGTGAGATCGACGATGCGGAACTCGCCGCGTCCGGCGGCGGCGACGAAGCCGGCTTCGGCGGTGTTGCCGAGCTCCAGCGCGATCAACCAGGCGGTCTCGATCACGACCGGTGCCGGGACGAGCATCTCGTGGCGGTGGGCGACGAGCACCTCGACCGCAGGGTGATGCCAGCGGTCATTGCGGTTCGCGACCGCGAGCTAGATCCCGGTGTCAGCAACAATCACGAGGCGTCGCGGAGATGCTCGACAAGGATC
>Ga0105044_10015797_pt1 | contig 10201 bp, 10 predicted proteins | sample MAT01_FD_78092 | JGI IMG/M metagenome (GOLD analysis project Ga0105044, IMG submission 78092) | Freshwater microbial communities from Lake Fryxell liftoff mats and glacier meltwater in Antarctica - MAT-01 | ecosystem: Environmental > Aquatic > Freshwater > Ice > Liftoff microbial mat | place...
GCCGCGGAATTGTTGGCCGTCCTCGGCTCCGACGACGCTGCGCTGGTCGTTGCCCACTTCGGAGTGGAGGAAAACGGAAACGTGTCCGCGGAGCTGGATCCGCTCCACGAGTTCTCCGGCAAAAATATCCTCGCGCAACGCCAGCCGTTGTCCGCGACCGCCCGCGCGCTCGATGCGGATCCGGAGGCGCTCAACACGCGACTTCACCACGCCTTGCTCCGTCTGCGCGAGGTCCGTGCAAAACGTCCGCGGCCTCACCTCGACGACAAACTCATCGCGGCTTGGAACGGGCTGGCGATCTCGGCGCTGGCCAAAGCGCATGTCGGACTCGAACGCCGCACGGCGGACTCGAATTTGTCTTTCACCGGAACCGCGACCGTCGGCGGCGGATCCGAGCGGGTCTACCTCGACGCTGCGCGACGCGCGGCCGAATTCGTCCAGTCCGAGCTCTACGACGCCACGCGTGGAGTTCTCTACCGAACGTATCGGACAAGCCGCAGCGCGACCGAAGGGTTCGCCGAGGACTATGCCTATCTGATCGAAGGCCTTCTCGATCTATACGAAGCCTCGTTCGAGATTCGCTGGCTGCAGTGGGCGGATGCGCTGCAGCAGACGATGGATCGGATCTTCTGGGACAAAACGAACGGCGGATATTTTTCGGCTGCAGCGGGGGATCCCCATCTCGTGCTGCGGTTGAAGGAGGACTACGACGGAGCCGAGCCGGCACCGAGTTCCGTTGCGGCCTCCAACCTTCTTCGACTGGCGACGATGTTGGACACCGAGGCCTATCGCGAGCGGGCCCTGCGCACCTTGGAGGCGTTTCGCTCCCAATGGACACAGCATCCGCAAGCGCTCCCGCAGATGCTGACCGCGGTGGAACTGGCTCTCGACGCGCCCCGCCACGTCGTCATCGCCGGCTCACCCTCGTCGGCCGATTTTCAGGCGCTGCTCGGCGTGTTTCCCGGGCCCACCGGCCCACGGCGAAGCATCCTGGCGGCTGACGGAGGCGAAGGTCAGCGGTGGCTCGCCAAGCGCGCCCCTTGGATTGCGGAGATGAAACCGGCCAACGGCCGTGCCACGGCTTTCGTCTGCGAACGCTTCACCTGCCAGGCGCCGGTCGACACTCCGGCCGAGCTCGCCGCACTGCTTCGCGAGTGAGTAATCCTGCTGTGGATCTGTTGATCTCCAGCTTTTTATGAATGCTGGGTTTTGCTCGCTTGAGCGAGCAAGCACGGCAAGCTCACCCCGTTCGCATGAAAATTCTCGCAGTCGAGGACGACCCGTCATCCCGAAAAATCCTCAGCCAGGCGCTCCAAAGGCTTGGGCACGATGTGGTCGAATTCGACAACGGCGAAGATGCCTTGCGCATCCTCGACGAGCCCGAGCCTCCCCGGGTGGTCGTGAGCGATTGGACGATGCCGAGGATGGATGGCCTGCAACTCATCCAAGGGATTCGCTCGCGGCTCAAAGCCGATTACACGTATTTCATCCTCCTGACGGCCCGGACGGCCAACGAAGAAAACCAGCGCGAGGCCACCGAGGCCGGGGTGGACGATTTTCTGACCAAACCGGTCGATATGACCGAGCTCTGGATGCGCCTCCGCGTGGCCGAGCGAATCCTGCGCTTTACAACGCAGGTTCGCCAATTGGAGGCCTTCCTGCCAATCTGCTCTTATTGCAAAAAGGTTCGCGACGACCGCAATTACTGGCAGCAGATCGAGACTTATATCAACGCACGCACGGGCTCGGAATTCAGTCATTCCGTTTGCCCGGATTGCTACGCGCGGGTGATCGCCCCAGAGCTGGAAAAGCTGCGAACCAAAACCGCCGCGAAGGGTAAACCGCCCACACCCCCTCCCCATGCCGAACGAACGCGTTGACCGTTTGGAGGAGCGCCTTTCCTGGTTGGAGCGACACGTCGTCGCTCAGGACAAAGCCATGTTGGAATTGCACGAGGAATTCGAACGCGTGCGACGGGAAGCCGCTACGCTTCGAGAACGCCTCGAGCCCAGTTCTCCGGTCGAAAGCGATCGTTCGCCTCAGCCGGAACGGCCACCGCACTACTGAACCAGGCGGTCGTTAGACCCCCGCGGGCGTCAGTTTGCGTTCTTCCGCGAGGCGCACCGCTTCGATGAAATCTTCGGGCGTCGCGGCGTGCATGAGAGCGTCGCGGTTCGCGGGTTCCTTGAGCAACCGACAAAGCGAGCTCACGACCAAAAGATAATCGCCGGGATTCGATTTGGGTGTCCCCAGAACGAACAGCAACCGGACTTTTTGGTTGCTGTTCTCGAAGAGCACACCGCTCTCGCTTCGGCCGACCGCGAGTACTATCGACTGCACGTGTTCCGTGCGAGCATGGGGGAGCGCGATTTCATTGCCCAAGCACGTCGTGTCGAGCCGTTCCCGAGCGAGCAATTCGTTATAGAACCCCTGAAAGTTGGTCACCTCCGGATGCGACTCGAGCAAGCGGGCGACCTCATGAATCGCGACCGTGCGCTTGGAAGCCTGCACGTGCAGGGAAATGCGCGACGGGTGAAGAAGAGCGGTAAGGCGACCGGCCATGCGACGAGGATGCGACGTGTGAGGGTTTGCGCGGAGCGGTCGGCCACTTGACGCCTCGACATTTTCGTTGGCAAGCGCGGAGTCGCCGTTGTCAGTATAAATTCGTAGCGACAGGCTGAAAATTCAACCCGTGGCGCTCTATTTTTGGAAAAGAATCATAAAACGACCTTGGGCTCACAGGTTAAAAGGCGAGGCCTGGATTATCTCCTCGGATAGGGAGCGCTCATCGCCGCAACAGGCCGCAGCAGCCTCGACCGCGCTCGGGGATTCGAAACGCCGAAGGGCTCCATCGATCGCAGATCGGTTGTATGTGCGCGCTTTTCTGCTTTCGCTCCTTTCCGGCGTGGGCGAAGCTCGTGACGTGACCTCTGCTTTCCACCGAGCCATTCTTCTTACCGGAATCGTCTTCGTCACCCCGCTGGCCACCGTCGCGGCAGGACCGTTCAGCCGTCAGCTGACCTCCGAGGAGTACGCTTCGGCCGGATTGGCTAAACTTTCCGCCGCGGAGCGGGCGCAGCTGGATATCCTGATTGGCAAACACGAAACCGGCGAGCTGGCGCGCGCTCGGAGCAATGCCGCGGCAGCGGAGGCAGCCCGGATTGCGGCGGAGAAGCGGGAAGAGTCAGCCACCGCCCGAGCGGCCGCAACCGTGGCCGCCGCTGCAGCCGCCGCACCGACCGGCGCTTCCCCGCCGGCAAAAACGGACGGCAGCCGGTTGAAGAAAATCAAGCCGAAGCCCGGTACCGCCATCGAATACGAAACGGTCGAAACGGAAATCGTCGGCGGTTTCTCCGGCTGGCGTCCCGGAACGATTTTCGCTCTCGCCAACGGGCAGCGCTGGCGGGTGAGCGAAGGCTCCTATCCCTCGCCCCGGGAAACCGCCCACAAACGCGCAAAAATCGTATCCGGCATGCTCGGTAATTTCTTCCTCGAAATCGAAGGGGTGCGCTCGCGCCCTAAAGTGGAATTCGCCGGTAACGTGGAGTAATGCGCACAAAAAAACCGCCCACGGCATAACCGAAGGCGGCTTGGAAATACCGAACTGAAGAGCTGTTTACTTCACGTGACCCGAGACCAACTTGGTCATCTCGAACATGCTGACGGACTTCTTGCCGTTGAAAACGACCTTAAGTTTGTCATCGGCATTGATCTGAGTTCTCACCTTTTTGTCCTGGAGACCATTCTTCTTAATGTAGTCCCAGAGTTTTTTGGTGAGCTCAGTGCGAGGCAACGGTTTTGCTCCGACAACGGCCGCGAGGGCTTCGTCGGGTTGAACCGGTTTCAGGAAGGCAGCGTTGGGTTTGCGTTTAGCCATATCGGCTTTGAGAAATAGGAGCGACGAGGGGGAATGCAATGCATTTCTCGAAGGTAAAATGCCCGTTTTCAGAGGAGAAAAGTTTTGCAAGTGGCGTAGTCTCCCACTCGACGCCCGCGGACGCACGCTATGTGCGGTCGTCCACCTGCACGAATTGTTCGTAAAGTGCTGCGTAGTGACCTTTTTGTGACATGAGCTCGAAGTGGGTTCCCCGCTCCACAATGCGTCCTCGATCGAGCACCAGCACGAGATCGGCGGTGCGAATGGTGCTGAGCCGGTGCGCGACGACAAAACTCGTCCGCCCCACCAGCAATGTCGTCAGCGCTTTCTGCAAGCGCGCTTCGGTGATCGCATCGATCGAACTGGTGGCCTCGTCGAGAATCAGGATCCGCGGATCCGCCAGCAACGCGCGAGTGAAACACACGAGTTGCCGCTGCCCCACCGAGAGCCCCGCCCCCCGCTCGCCCACTTCGGTCGCCAGGCCTTGGGGCAGCGCCTCCAGAATATCGAGACAGTCGAGACGCCTCGCCGCCGCCCTGACTTCGTCGTCCGTCGCTTCGGGTTTGGACAGACGGATATTGTCGATCACGGTTCCGCTGAACAAAAAATTCTGCTGCTGGACCATGCCCATCTGCCGATGCAGCGACCGACTCGTCAGCGTCCGGATCTCGCGTCCGTCGATCAGGATCTCCCCGGACGTCGGCAGGTAGAACTTCGAGACGAGATTGACGATCGAACTCTTGCCGCTGCCCGTATGCCCGACCAGCGCGACCGTCTGGCCCGGCTGGGCCGCAAAGGAGATCCCATGCAAAACCGGACGCTCGGCCGTGTATCCAAAGGATACCTTCGCGAATTCCACCCGAACGCCCAAGGCCGGCTCGGCCGCACTCGACGACGGTTCTCCCGTGCCTCGCCGGAACGGCGCCCGCGGATCGGGCAGCGGCGACGCATCGTCGGCGTCGGTCCAATCCGGAGTCGTATCGATCAGGCGAAAAACCCGCTCGGCTCCCGCCATCGCCACCATCGCCTGATTGTACTGGTTGCCGATCGTCTGGATCGGCGAAAAGAAATAATTGGCCATGAAGAAAAACTGGATCAGATCCTGAATTTCCATGTAGCCGTGGAACGTGCGCCAACCTCCCAGCATGAGCAGGATGGCGATGAAAAACTGGCTGTTGAGCTCAAGCAGCGGAATCAGCCGCGCGGAGGTCTGCGCGAGGGCGATATTGAAGCGGGAGTGATCGGCGAGCAGATTGCGGAAGAGGCCCGAGTTGGTTTCTTGGCGCACAAAACCCTGCGTCACCCGAATGCCGCTGACCGACTCCGCCAAGGTGGCCGTCACCCGGCTGAAGCTCTCGTGCGAAGCGCGGGAAAGGCTGCTCAAGCGCATGTGAAACCGGCGGTTGATCGACCACAGCACCGGCGCCATCGCCACCACCACGAGAAAAAGCACCCAGTCGCACCGCACCATGATCACCGCAGTAAAGATCATTTGCCCCAACTGGATCACCGACACGAAAAGTACATCCTGAATCCCGGTCCGCAGCGCCTCGACGTCGCTCGTCACGCGACTGAGAATCCGTCCGAGTTTCACCCGGTTGAAGAAACTCATCGGCTGTCGCTGAACCTTCCGAAAAATCTCCGAGCGCAATCCGTTCACCACCGTTTCGCCCACTTCCAGCGCCAGCCGCTGGCGGAAGTGGAAGAGAATGTCGGTCGACAGCGCGAGCAGGGCGTAGACGACCAGCGCCGAGATCAAACCCGCGGAATTCGCCAGCGTGATCGAGCCCTGCGCGATCTTTCCGATCGTCACCGAGACGAGCCAGGGCAGCGCGGGCAGCTGCGCCGAGCGCACCACCGTCGTGATGCAGAGGGCGATCAGACGCCCTTTGACCGGATGGGTGTAACGAAAGAGGCGGCGGATCAGGCTCCACTCGAGGGGCTTGAACTGCTCCTCCTCGTCGTCGGTGTCGCGAATCCGCCGAATGAGCGAAAGGTTCGGACCGACGGCTGCGGGCGCTTGGGGACTCGTGTTCACGGGTGGCTGCAGGGAAGAATTCCGGTCACCGCTGCTGTTGCTGGTGCGTTTGCCGCTGCAATTCTCGTCCGTCGAGCAATTGCAGATCAGCGACGCGGAGATAGGGGCCCGGTACGCGCATGAGTTCCTCGTGCCGCCCCCTCTGCACGATCCGTCCGTTCTCCATCACGATGATGAAATCGGCCCGCCGCAGCGTGCTGAGACGATGGGCGACGATGAAGGTCGTCCGGCCGGCGATCGCGCGATCCAGGGCCTCGAAGATCTCGTGCTCCGTCTCGCTGTCGATCGCCGCGGTCGGATCGTCGAGGAGCAAAATCGGAGGCTCCAGCAGGACGGCGCGGGCGATCGCGAGGCGCTGACGTTGTCCGCCCGAGAGGCTCTTGCCGCTTTCGCCCAGCACCGTCTCGTATCCATTGGGCAACTGCACGATGAAGTCGTGGGCCGCGGCGATCCTCGCCGCTTTCTCGATCTGCGCCTGCGTCGCGCCCGGATGTCCGAACGCGATGTTCGAGGCCACGGTGTTGGAGAACAAAAAGCTCTCCTGAAAAACGAGCCCGATGTTTCGGCGCAGATCGTCGAGACGGAGGTCGCGCGCGTCGATGTCGCCGAGCAAAACCCGCCCCGAACTCGGATCCCAGAAGCGCGGGATCAGGCTCATCAGCACGCTCTTGCCCGCTCCGGTGGCACCCAGAATGGCCACACACTCGCCCGGCTTTACCTCGAGATCGACGCCCCGCAAAACGGGTTCGATGCCATTGTAGGCGAAGGTCACGTTCTCGAACCGGACCGAACCCTTCAATCGCGGACGCGCGATTGCATCCGGACGGCTCGTGACATCCACCGGCGCGTCCAGAATTTCGAACACGCGCCGCGCGCCGATCAGGGACTGCTGCACGCTATTGACGACATTGGCCACCTGATTGACCTGACCCGAGAACTGCTCGAGAAGGCCGGCAAAAACGATCAGCCCGGTCCCCAACGGGAGTTCGCCCTTGATGACGAGCCATCCGCCGTATCCCAAGAGCACGATCATATTGATACGCGTCAAGAAACCCACCGCAGGAGAAAAAAGGCTGACCCGCCAGAAGATGCTGTGCTGCTGTTTAAGAACCGCTAGATTGCTGGCCTCGAACTTGGCGCAGTCCTCGCCTTCGCGACCGAAGCCCTTGGTCACCTGGATACCTTGGATGCTCTCCGCGAAATTCTGCACCATTTTCTCCACGAGCGTTCGGTTCTGCGCGTAGGCGGGCTGGATTTTTCGCGAAAACGACATCGACATCACCCAAAGAAGCGGGGTGGTGGCCAGACAGGCCAAGGTCAGGCCCGGATGAAGGCTGACCATGTAAACGATGTAGACCGTCAGCGAGATGACCATGATCAGGCTTTGGATCAGGACCTGATCCACAAACATCCGCACGCTCTGCACGTCGCCCGTCACGCGCGTGATGATCGAACCGGTCGTGTTCGCGTCGAAAAAGCGAAAACTCAAACGCTGGAGTTTGTCGTAGATCTCGGCGCGCAGATCCACCACGAGGCGTTGCTGGACCAGACGGTTGATTGCCACGGTATAGGCGTAATTGAGAAACGCACGAATCGCCGCCAACCCCAGAATGCACGCGGCAATCAGAAAGATGACGTGCAGCGGTGACCACGCCTCCGGCAACTGTAGACCGAACTTGGCGTGGGGAAAAGGGAGCGCCGGCGTTTCCGGCGTCGGATGCTCGCGCCCGATCACGAAACGGATGTAATCGATCCCCAGACCGGTCAGGCCCAAGCCGCTCAGACCGAGCGTGAGCAGTACGAGTTGCAATAACAGTACCTGAAGGCAGCGGGCCCGATACCTCCAAGCCAGACCCCAAAGTCGCCGAATGAGCGTCCAGTTGGACGGCTGTTCGGGGACAGTGCTAGGCGGCGGATCGTCTGGCATGAACTCATCACGGTAGAATCGGCCCCGCTGAGCGCACGTTTTATTTTCACCCCGAACGCAAATCGTCTGCCGATCGGAGACAGGACAATGCACTTGTTGCGAATGCTTACCGCCGCTAACTTTGCCTGTGATCGCCAACCCTGAAGGCTCAGTTCGTTTGTTCCGCGTCGCGGGCATCCAAGTTTATCTGCACTGGTCGTGGTTTCTCGTCGCGGGGTACGTGGTGGTCAATCGCCAGGGGCTTTACTCGTCGCTGGCTTGGAATCTCGCGGAGTACCTTTCGCTCTTCCTGATCGTTCTCCTGCACGAGTTCGGTCACTCGTTCGCCTGCCGACAGGTCGGGGGGACCGCCGACCGAATCGTGCTGTGGCCGTTGGGAGGCGTTGCCTACGTGAATGCACCCGCTCGTCCGAAAGCCACCCTGTGGAGCATCGCCGCCGGCCCTTTGGTCAATGTGCTGCTCATCCCGCTACTGATGGGGACTATCTACGTGGCAGGTGCCCAAGGACTCTTGGATCGGTCGCCCGATCTGGCGAATTTCCTGCGTAACCTTCAATTAATCAATCTTTTACTGCTCGTGTTCAACATTTTACCCATCTACCCGCTCGATGGTGGACAAATCCTCCACTCGCTCCTGTGGTTTCCCTTGGGACGATCGCGTAGTCTTTTCGCCGCTACCATCGTCGGCTTTTTCGGCATTGCCGTCCTCGCGGGCTATGCGGTCTGGAACCAGTCGCTCTGGATGGGCATCATGGTCTTCTTTCTCTTCTCCAACTGCCTCTCGTCGTTCAAACACGCGCGCGCTTTACTCGGGCACGAACGGGGTTCGCAGGGGTGAAGGTGCGTGCGTTTCCTTTTTTCGTCGTCTCCGCGCCCGCTTTAGCGCTGCGTTTTGCCATGAGCGAAACCGTCACCGTCCGCGCCGAACCCATCGAGCTGACCCAACTTCTGAAATTTGCCGGTTTCTTCGAAAGCGGCGGTCAGGCGAAGTACGCGATCAATAGCGGCAAGGTGACGGTCAACGGAGCGGTCGAAACGCAGGCCCGCAAAAAGATTTTCGCCGGTATGACCGTTGCCTGCGGCGACAAAACGCTGCTCGTCGCCGTCGAAGCGAAAGCCAAACAACCCACGAGCGCAAACCCTCCGATCCTTCGATGACGACGACTCCCGATCGTAGCACCGTCCGCTGGGGAATTCTCGGCTGTGGCGATGTCACCGAGGTCAAAAGTGGCCCCGGCTTTCGCCTGGCGCACGGCTCGCAGCTGGTGGCGGTGATGCGCCGCAATGGCACTCTGGCTGCCGACTACGCGAAGCGCCACGGCGTGGCGCGCTGGTATGACGATGCCGCTCGACTCATCGCCGATCCCGAGGTGGACGCCATTTATATCGCCACCCCGCCCGATGCCCACCTTTCCGCGGCCCTGCAGGTGGCCGCGGCCGGCAAACCGGCCTACGTCGAAAAGCCGATGGCGCGAACCGCCGGCGAGTGCGACGCGATGGTCGCCGCTTTCGCCAGTCGCCGTCTTCCCCTCTACGTCGCATACTACCGCCGCACGCTTCCGCGTTTCGTCTACGTCAAAACGCTGCTCGATTCCGGCGAAATCGGCACGATCACCGGAGTCGACTACCATTTCGCTTCGAGCGCGCACCGCGCCAAGGCGGGCTGGCGCACCGACGTCGCCAGCGCAGGCGGGGGACTGTTTCTCGACCTGGGTTCCCATGCGCTGGACTTGATCGACTTCCTGGTGGGACCGCTCACCGAGGTGTCGGGCCTGGCTGCAAATCGCGCCGGTGCAAACGATGCGGAAGACACGGTTGCCATGCATTTTCTGTCCGGCGCGGTACCTGGAGTCGCCTCTTGGAATTTCGCGTCAGGCGTCGCATTCGACACCTGCCGGATCACGGGTACGGAGGGGACAGTCGAGTTTTCGATGTTCGACAATGTCCCCGTCGCCGTTTCCGTCGGCGGGACCGCAAAAGCTCTGGCGATCGCCCATCCGGCGCACGTCCAACAGCCCATGATCCAAACCGTGGTCGACGATCTTCTCGGACGAGGCGTCTGTCCCAGCACCGGCGCGTCCGCAGCCAGGACGTCCGCCGTGATGGACCGCGTGCTTTCGGCCTATTACGGCGGTCGCGAAGACGCCTTCTGGGATCGTCCGGCCACGTGGCCCGGACGGCAGTCGACGACGCGCTGAGGTGACCCATACATTCAGTCGTTATTCGGACAAAGCATACGCTCCGGAAAGACTGTCTCGCCACCGCTCCAGCCCCAGCCCTCGCTGCAGGAGAGTTTGGAGTCCGGCCTTCAGGCCGTCCGAAAAAACCCATCGCACTCTCTCCGGACGGACTAAAGTCC
>Ga0105044_10015801_pt1 | contig 10199 bp, 6 predicted proteins | sample MAT01_FD_78092 | JGI IMG/M metagenome (GOLD analysis project Ga0105044, IMG submission 78092) | Freshwater microbial communities from Lake Fryxell liftoff mats and glacier meltwater in Antarctica - MAT-01 | ecosystem: Environmental > Aquatic > Freshwater > Ice > Liftoff microbial mat | place...
CTTTGATTTATTGGCAAACCGTGAAGTCGTCGGGAAAGTTGTGCTGCTGCCGGGGGGCTAGGACGTTCTTATCTGACCCGAAACACCCGCTCATCCTCGCGCCCAAATTCTCCGTCCACCACCATCGGTAACGACGCTGCCTGCGGTTCCTATCGGTTCCACCGCACCATCGGTCAGAAACGCCACCATCGTGGCATCCGCAGCATCGATATGCGCCAGCGTCCGGGTATCTTCAGGCGTACGTGCCACAACCACCCCTGCACGCGGCGCGCCATCACGGCCATAAAAGACCGTGTAGGTTTCGATCACCGCTGCTCCGATAAAGGCTTCATCGAGTGGAGGGATAGCTTCACGCGCGGCATCGGCCTCTGCCTGATAGTCAAAATCCTGTGGGAAATGTGCCGCTGTAATCGGTTGGTTGGACAGGATGATGCAATGATTGTCGGTGGCAAATCCACCATTGGCAAACAGAAAACCGGTGCGCCCGGCGCTGCGTAGCCGATCGACCATCGAGACGACCGCATGGCTCATGTAATTGGCAATCGGACCGCCGCCAAAGGTCAGGCCACCAAACACCGTGGCAGGCCGGTCCACTGGCCAGCCCAGCGTCCGCCGCGCCATTTTGGGAACGCATGGAAAGCAGCTGTAAAGTTCGGCGAAATCGCAATCGACCGCCGTCATCTGGTTGAGATCGAGTGTGCGGCGGATTGCAGTGTCCATGCTGACTGACCGGTCATAACGGTCACGCTTCAATATGCTGCCCGCTTCCTTCGCTGCTGCACCCATGCCAACATATATCATGCGGTTGTCAGGCACGCCGCGCCGCCGCGCTTCGGCCAGGCTGGCGATGATGAACCCCGCGCCTTGATTGACAGAGGAATTGGCAACCATCAACTTGCTATATGGAAAAGCGATGGGCCGGTTCCCCTCGCCGCTGGCCAGTACGGTTTCGGGGGTAACCGCCTTGCGTATCCACGCGCCGTCGTTGGATTGTGCGACTTCGCTCATTTGGGCCCAGATGGCGGCGCTTTCGCCCTGCGCTTCCGCCAAAGTCTGGCCATAGGCGGCGCGTCCGGCATTTTCATATAGTGGATAGACATCGACCGGTGCGATCAGGCCATGGACCTGTGCAAAATTGGGGTCCTGACGCGTTGCGACCTTGCGGATGGCGCTATAGCTTTTGTCCTCGCCGCTGGCCGCCTTGGCCGCGCGTCCCGCAGCGGTCCGCAGCGCTTCGGCGCCAACCACCGCTGCCAATTTAATTTCGCCCGCGCCGATCCGGTTCGCCGCTTCGTTAAGCAGGCGGATGGGGGTATCGCCGTGCGGGGCGTCGGACTGATAGTTGATCGACGGCGCCGCCCCGATTGCGGCTGCGAGCGGCGCGCATAATTTCCCAAGATGCCGAAAACTGATCTGGTCCACGATGGCCAGACTGTCGAGGTCGGCGAGCACCGATCCGGCACGCGCATCTGCATCGGCCGCGCGCAAGGCGGCAATCATCAGGCCAAGCGAATCTAGCCCGTCGTCCGGGTCGGCAGGGCGGTCATTAATCTGTCCCCCGCCAATGATCACGGGAATGCGTTCGGGGTCTGTCACGGTCATGCGGCGCATGCTCCTTTTGCGATTGATATTGCGGAACAGTGCACCAGGCGCAAGCCGTCAGGCAGGCGCAGGTCGTTCCGGCAGGCACAGGCCGTCAGGCAGGCGCAGGCGCATTCCGGACCAGCAGCAGATACATCACCGGGGTGACAACCCGCGACAGCAGCGTTGACGATACCAGCCCGCCGATGATCACCCAGGCCAGCGGCGCAAAAAGAGCTGAACCCGAAAGGGCCAATGGCGTCAACCCGCCAATCGCGGTTACGCTGGTCAGCAACACTGGCAAGAAACGGACCTCCCCTGCCCGCTCAATTGCCTCGCGTAATTCGACACCCTGTTGCCGCAGCTGCGTTGTGAAATCGACGAGCAAGATACTGTTCTTAATTTCGATCCCGATCAACGCGACAAACCCGATAAGCGCATTGTAGCTAAGGCTGTTGCCAGTCAGCAGCAGGGCAACCAGCCCGCCGAACATCCCAAGCGGAATAACCCCCGCGACCACCAGTGTCTCACGAAACCGTCCGAATTCGAGCACCAGCACGCTTAGCACACCAAACAAGGCCAACATGACAATCGGCCCCATTCCGGCGAAACCGCGCGATGAAGCCTCGGCCTCACCACCACGTTCCAGGCTGTAGCCCGAAGGCAATTTCAGTGTGCTCAGCTTTTCATAAAAGGCCGTGCTGACTGTGCTTGTCAAAACACCGGTTTCAACAAAGCCGCTGATGTTGTTTGATCGCTGCTGCTGAAACCGGCTGATCTGCGCGGGCGCGCTCGCCAGATACGGTTTGCTGATCTGGGACAACGGCACAATGCCGCCATTGCTGCTTGGGACATAAATGCTATCCAGCGCCTCAACCGTTTGAAAATCGGCGCGCGGCAGACGGGTGACGACGTCGAAGCTGTCGCCTTCGATGTCGCGGAACCGCCCTGACGTCTCGCCCGCCAACGCCAGACGGGTAACGCGGCGCACGGTTCCGGGGGCAATGCCCAGCAGCGCCGCCTTGTCGCTGTCGACCCCAAGATTGAGGTCGATGCGGTCCACGGCCAGCGGATTTTGAACATCACGGGTGCCCGGCGTTTCGCGCATTATCGTTTCGATCTGCCGGGACAACTGCCGAATCTGATCGAGATCGGTTCCAACAACCGTAACGGCTATCGGCGTACGAATCGGCGGGCCGTTCTGAAACTGGCGCAGCACAATCCGGGCGTCGGGATAGGCATCAAACTGGACGCGCAGCCGGTTGTACATGGCGACCGTTTCGCCACCGCGAAACTCTTCCATGACGCCCAGCACATTGCCAAGATTCGTCGCCTCTGTCTCATCACGGACGTTGTAAAAGACTTGCGGATTACCGCGTCCGACATTGGCAAGACGGCGGATGATCGCGTCTTCCTTGGCCATCGCTGCCTCGGCATACCGGATTGCGGCATCGGTACGCGCCAGCGTTGCCCCCTGCGGCGTTTCGACATCGACCAGAAAATAGGTCGCATCAGCCGGCGGAAACAGGCTTGACCCGATGATCGGGACCAACCCAAGCGCGCCGAAACACAGGCCCATTGCCAGCGCCAAGGCACGGCGGGGATGCGTCAGCGACAAATGCAATACCGGGCCATAGGAGCGGCGGATCAGCGATTGGATCGCCTGCAAAAAGCGGTTGCCCTCTGGCGCTTCGTGGAGCGGCAGCAGGCGTGCGGCCAGGAAGGGGACGATGGTCATGGAAATAACATAGGATGCCAGCACCGTCATGAGCACCGCCAGCGGCAACGACCGTGTGAACATCCCCGCGCCCTCTGGCAAAAATACCAGTGGCAGGAACGCAAAGACAAGCGTTGCGGTGCAACCCAGCACAGCGACGGCGATTTCCTTGGTGCCATCAATGGCCGCCAATGTGCGTGGCTTGCCCATACGCAGGTGCCGCGCGATATTTTCGGTCACAACAATGCTGTCATCGACGAGCAGGCCAAGCGCAACGATAAACCCGGTGATCGCAAGTTGATTAAGGGTGAACCCCAGCAGCTGCATACCCAGCAAGCCCATGGCCAAACTAAGCGGGATCGACACCATCACCACCACAGCGGCGCGCGGGCCGAGTGGCAGCAATGTGATCAGCACCAACAGCACGGCAATCGTAAAATCGCGCGCAAGCAGTCTCAGCTTTGACCGCACATCCAGGCTTTGGTCGAATACGAGTTCCACCTTCATATCGGGGGGCAGTGTGGTGCGAAAATTGTCCACCGCCGCCATCACCGCATCGCGCACCTTGCGCACGTCACGCTGATCTTTCTGCGTGGCCGTCAGCCAGACCGCTTCCTTGCCATTAAAGCGTGCACGATGGCTGGCCTCCGCCGGATTCCAGGCGACCGTTGCAACATCGGCGACCCGCACCACCCGCCCGTCCACCGCGCGGACGGGGACGTCGCGCACGGCATCAAGCGAGCGAAAGGCGCCGTCGGTCTTGACGTTAAATCGGCTGCCTGCCGACTGCACTGCGCCGGGTGGCAAATCGGCACCGGCGGTGCGCAACGCATCGGCAACGGCGGTGACGGCAATGCCCGATTGGGCAAGGCGCGCTGCATCGATATCGACCGTCACCTGTGGCCGCGCGAGACCATAGACCCGCGCATTGCGGACCCCGTCGACTTTGTTAATCTCGTCGCGCAAATCGTCGGCATATTTTTCAACGCGGCGCGGTGAAGCGCCGTTGCTGACCAGTGCGAGTTGTACCACTGCACTGTCGGTTGTACGGACTTTGCGAAATTCCAGCCGTGCCAGCGATGCCGGCAATTGGCTGCGGATGGCGTTTACTTCGCGCACAGCCCCGTCATAATTCTTGTCGACGTCGCTGCCCCAGTCGAAGTCGGCAACGATGGTGGCGAAACCGTCGCCCGATGTGGACGTGACCTCTTCGATATCATCCAATCCGCGCAGCACGTCTTCGATAGGTTTGGCGATCGTTTGTTCCATGTCGGCGGGATCGGCCCCGGGTTGGGCAACGATCACGACAACAACGGGAATCGGGAAATGCGGGTCAACCGAGCGCGGGATAGACCCAAATGATGTGATGCCCAGTCCCGCCATCAGCGCAAAGAGCACCAGCGTTATCTGCCACCGGGTTATGGCAAATTCGATCAACTTCATGAACCGCTCGCCGGCTGCGGGGCGACCACAACTCCTTCGCGCAGGCGGGACAGCCCTCTGCTGATAACTTGCTCACCGCGTGTCAGCCCAGACAGCACTTCGATGCTGCGGTTATCAACCCGGCCCAGCGTAACGCGGCGGATGCGGGCACGTTGCTGATTATCGACAACATAGACAAAGGCTTCATCCGCGCGCGCCTGAAACACCGCGCTGGCGGGGATGGCCAGTGTGTCACGCACCGCCGCCACAGGCAGACGCGCGCTGCCAATCATGCCCGAACGCAGTCCGGCCAGCGGGGGCAGCGCCAATTCGGCCTCAAACGTACCGGTGCGGGCATCGCTACGCCCGCCAAGCTCGATTACGCGCGCCGCAACGGGTGGCCCGCTGACTGCCGGCACGCTGACAGTCACCACTTGCCCGACGCGCAGCCCGGTCAGCTGGCTGTCGGTCAGGGCGACGCGCAGCACCAACCCGCCGCCCGCCTGGCTGACCGTCATGATGGGCGTGCCCGCTGCCACAATCTGTCCCTGCTCCGCGCTGCGGGCCAGCACGGTTCCAGCGGCAGGCGCGGTGATCCGGGCATACCGCTGGGCGAAACCGCGCGAGGCGACTTGCGCGCGCGCGGCGCTGGCCGTCGCTTCGGCCGTTTCGACGCGGGCCTTGGTCACCCACCCCTTGGCGAACAGCTCGCGTTGGCGGCCCAGCTCTGCCTCAGCGCGCGCAAGTTCGGCGCGGCCTGCGGAAACGCCCGCATTCACTTCGGTCATGTCGAGTTGCGCCAGCAACTGACCGGCTGCAACCCGGTCGCCTTCGTTGACGAGCAACTGGGTAATCCGCCCTGGCACTGCGAAGGCGAGGGCTGCTTCCTGTCGTGCGCGCACAACGCCGCTGACCAGCGGGCCTGCTCCCCGCGCGGCATCGCCGACAGCAACAACACCCACAGGAATGGGCGGTGTCGTTTGGGTTTTTTGGGGAGCGTCCGCGCTGCCACAGCCGCTCAACAAGATCGCGAGCACCAGAGGAAAAAGTTTGAAATTGCGGGTTGGCATCCATTATCCCCCTGTCACAACACCATGTGATTCGCATAAACTATACTTGTCAGTTCACAAATGCTAGCGGGGTATCCATGTCAAGCAATGATCGGACATCCATCCCGGGACGAAGACCTGATCCGGCCAAGCATGCCGCCATATTGGCGGCGGCACAGGAATTGTTCGCCATTCATGGGTTTACCGCTACGTCGATGGATGCGGTTGCCAAGCGTGCTGGCACATCAAAGCTGACGGCCTATCGCCATTTCGGTTCCAAAGACCTGTTGTTTGCTGAGGCCGTCACAAAGCGGTGCGCCGCGATGCTGGGGCAATTTGATGAATCGACGGTGCTGTCCGGCAATCCCCGTGCGGCTCTGATCAGTTTTGGGCGGGCCTTTATTGCGCTCATCCTGCATGACAAGGCGCTTGCTGTGCACCGGCTGGTCATCGGCGAGCGCGACCGGGCGCCGCAGCTGGGACAAATTTTTCATGCCAGCGCAATTGCGCCAACCAAGGCCCAGTTGGCGGATCTTATCATAAGACTAGAATTGCCCGTCGATGATGCCTCCGTCGCTGCTGCGGATTTGCTCGCGCTCTGGCGTGGAAAACCGATGCTGGCGCTTGAAATGGGATTGCCCCGCTGGTCCGCCACGGAACTTGAGGTCCACATTGCACGCACAGTCGATCTTTGCGTCGGGGGGTGGCGGGCCCTTACCTATTGACCATATACCTATTTAAACATTGGTTCTGGAGCGAAAACCTATCCAAATGACACGTAAAAATCATATTATTGACCTAATGTACAATAACGCATAACATGGCCTGCAAGAGCACCCACTGAGGGTTGCCGTGGGAGGGACCATCATGCGTAAATCCAATCGAACCTTATTACTGTCTTGCGCCAGCCTGCTTGCAGTCGTTACTCTGCCCGTCACGGCCACCGCACAGGACGCCGACCGTGATGCCACGTCCGACCAGTACGAAATCATCGTTACCGCCCAGAAACGAGCTGAGAATATTCAAGATGTGCCAATCGCAGTGTCGGCTTTTACGTCGGAAATGCTCGAGCGGCGTAATCTTGACGATGCACTTGATCTTCAACTGTTGGTTCCCAACTTGCTGATCGTTGGCAATGATCGTCCGACGCTGCGCGGGATTGGCAACAATGCCATTTCCTCTACCGCCGACAATGGCACCGGTTCGCTGGTGAACTTCGCCCCGCTTGGGTTCCGCTCACAGGATGAATTTTACGACATTGAACGTGTCGAGGTGCTGCGTGGTCCCCAGGGCACGCTCTATGGCCGCAATACGACTGGCGGCACAATCAACATACTGACCCGCAAGCCCGACGATGAATTCGGCGGCTATGTCACGGCGCAATACGGCAGTTTCGACACCCGCCGCATCCATGGCGCGATCAATGTGCCGATAGATGAAGTTGTTCAGTTTCGCCTTGCCGGATTTTATTTGAAACGCGACGGGTACACCAAGAACCTTGGCACTGGCAAAGACGTCGATGGCCGCGACCAATACAGTTGGCGCGCGTCGCTCCGTATCAACTTTGATCCCGATACGCGCCTTGACCTGATGTTCAACCGGTCGAGCGAGAACAGCACGCGTTCGCGCGAAAACAAGCGCCTGTGCAAAGCGACCCCGGTACTGGGATGTTCGCCGAACGAACTTGGTTTTGATTCGCCCGACACCTCCGGCGTGCTGTTTCAGACGCTGCTGAATGCGACAAATTTGTTTGCGCTGGGCGGCACGCTGTTCACCCCTGGTGCCAGCATCTATGCTGGCGCGCAAAACCCGACCGACCTGCGCACGATCGCCACCGATTATGATGCGAGCTTCGTTGGGCGCCAGACCAATGTAACCGCAGAATTCAGCCATACGTCAGGGCCGATCACGCTCCTGTCGCTGACAGCTTTCGCCAAAGGCCAGTCAGAGGCACGCACCGATTTTGACAATGCCGTGCTGCCGTTCCGGTTCAGCTTTCCTGTTACTTACAACCTTGATCGGGACACGCGGATCACCACCAACGAACTGCGTGCATCGGACAGTTTTGTTGCGTCGGGCCGCAGTTTCTATCAGGAATTCCGCGCCGCATCAGATTTCAGCGGGCCATTTGATTTCACGCTGGGCGTCAATTTCCTCGATTCAAAATCCAATGCCTCATTCCAGATCTACCATCCCGGTCTTGAGCTGTTTGCGCGGCTCCTGCGCGGTTTTCCGCAAGAAGCATGGGCGTTCAATGGCGATACGCGCGATGCCAAGACCAAATCCTTCGCGGCCTTTGGCGAACTTTACTATAATCTGTCCGACGCAACCAAGGTGACGTTGGGCGTGCGGTACACCGACGACAAAAAATCGGTCCGTGGTCGCACTATTGTGCCGTTTGCCGGGAACCTGGCCGGCGCGATCCCGCCCTTTGGTTCGCTGTCGGGCAGCTATGATGCTTTCACCGGGCGCGCTGTGATTGATCATAAGCTGACGGACGACAACCTGATTTATGCGTCCTTTGCACGCGGGTTTAAGGGCGGCGGCCTCAATCCCGCAGGATCGCTGGAATCGACTTTTGCCCCGGAATTCATCAACGCATTTGAACTCGGGTCAAAAAACCGTTTTGCCGACGGCACGTTGCAGGCCAATTTCTCAGCATTCTATTACGACTATAAAAATCTGCAACTCGGTCAGCGGCGCAGCACGTCGGTGCAAACGATCAATACCGATGCTACTATCTGGGGTGTCGAAAGCGAGTTCCTGTGGGCCCCCGCGGACGGCCTCGTATTCAACGCCAACGCATCTTATCTTGATACAAAGCTCGCCGGGCTGGCGCCGGGTCAAGAAACCAGCGATCCAGCCAATCCGGCGCAGTGGAATGGTGTCGGCGTGCCCACCAAGACCCCGGAAGTCCGCTTGACGCTGAAGGGCAACGAACTGCCCTATGCACCCAAATTCAAGCTGGCCGTCGGGGGCGAATATACGGTTGGGCTGGGCAGCAGTGGCTGGTCGGCGACCATCCGCGGCGATTACAGCTGGCAAAGCCGCTATTTCGCGCGCGAGTTTAATACGTCAAACGACCGGATCAAACCGTGGAGCGTCGCCAACGCTTTGCTCCGTTTCAGCAACGACGGCGACACGCTGTCGATCGAGGCCTATGTTAAAAACCTGCTGAACAAGGATAATATCACCAATTCCATCATCGAAAGTGATCTGATCGGCAGTTATCGCAATGCGCGCATATTGGAACCGCGCACCTATGGCCTGGTGGCAACAGTCCGCTTCTGACCATGGCACAGGGCACCGGCCCTCTCCCCGCTGGTGGTGGCACTACGATTGCGTCACCACCACCTTTTTGGCATGCGGGTCGCGGAAACTATCAGGAATGGGATTTGAATGTTTGATCTGACCGATCATGTTGCACTGGTGACCGGCGGCAATGGCGGGCTGGGCCTCGCCATGGCGCGGGGCTTGGTCAAGGCAGGGGCATCGGTTGCAATCTGGGGCCGCAATGCCGCCAAAAATGCTGCGGCGGTCGCGGAATTGACCGCGATGGGCGGCAATGCCGTCGCCTTTCAATGCGACGTTACCGACCGGGCTTCGTGCGCGGCGGCCTTTGTCGATACGATAAGCCATTTTGGTAAGATCGACAGTTGTTTCGCCAATGCCGGCGGCGCGGGCGTGCGCGGCCCGTTTCATCGGCTGACTGAGGCCGACTGGGCCAGCACCAACGCACTCAACGTTACCAGCGTGATCACCAGCTTCCAGTTGGCGATAACCCACTGGCTGGAACGCAATGCACCAGGCAAACTGATCGTTACGTCATCAATCGCCGGTTTGATGGGTATTCCGCAGAGTAGCGGTTATTCGCTGACCAAGGCAGCGGTTCAGGGTCTGATCCGTTCACTCGCCATAGAATATGGCCGCGCCGGTATTCAGGCCAACGCGATCCTGCCCGGCTTCATCGAAACCGAGATGTCACTCGACACCCCGCAATATTTTCAGGATGGGTGCAAACGCCGCGCGGCATCGGGTGAGATTGGCCAGCTTGAGGATATGGAGGGTATTGCCGTCTATCTGGCATCCCGCGAAAGCCGTTTCATGACCGGCCAGTGTGTTATCCTAGACGGCGGGCACACGATCTTTCCGCTTTAGGGCGTGATGACGATGGATTGCCCTAACTCCTTTTCAACAGCTGGCGGCGCGCCACATAGTCAAGTTTGAGCTGGCTGAAGGTGCCGATAATCATGGTCACGGTCAGATCCTCCAATGTGGTCAGATCAAGCTTGTGGCGGTGCAGATAGGAACCCGCTGACGCTGGCAAGCCAAAGCTGATGTCGGTCGCCGCGCGGGCAATGTCCAGCGGCAGATCGAAATGCTCCATCACGATTTCGGTCAGATAATCGACTGCCGCCTCGCGCCCGAAA
>Ga0105044_10015808_pt1 | contig 10197 bp, 8 predicted proteins | sample MAT01_FD_78092 | JGI IMG/M metagenome (GOLD analysis project Ga0105044, IMG submission 78092) | Freshwater microbial communities from Lake Fryxell liftoff mats and glacier meltwater in Antarctica - MAT-01 | ecosystem: Environmental > Aquatic > Freshwater > Ice > Liftoff microbial mat | place...
ATGGTGCGTTCGGTGCGGTCGAGGCGCAAGATGACCGGCGCGCCGCTGGTGCGCGCAGTGTGGCGACCCTGGCGGACTAGATCCGCGATGAGTTGTTCGCTGGCCAGCAATTTGTCGGTCTTGCGCGAATTCATCGCGCCGATGCTGAGTCCCATCAACAGCAGCATAATGCCGATGACCACCAGCATTTCGATCAGCGTAAAGCCGGCCTGCCGCCGGGGCGTGGCCGGACCCATGATCATTTCTTCCAGGTGACGATATCGTCGCCCAGGTCTTTGGGATCGGTGGCGGTCGACACGTCATCACTCTTGTTCGGACCCTTGCTCCATAACTGATAGCTGTCGGCACCCGGCGGATCATCAGAATCGATCAAGCCGCTGGTGATACCCTGGGTGAAGGGATAGTGCTTGGCGGGGCGATATTGGATGACGGTGCCGTAGCTGTCTTTTAATTCCGGACTGCGAAAATCCTCGCGATTCACCGTCTTCAACTGGATCAGTAGGCTGTCAGCATTGTCTGCCCAGCCAGTCGCCGACATCTCGGTTTCGGGATAATGACCATTCTCATTTTTATAACTCGAACACGCGGCCTGAATCTGCGCCAACAGATTCACCGTCTGAGTCTTCTTGGCCTTATTCTTGACCAAGGACACCGCCGGAATCAGGAGGCCCATCAAGGTCACGATGACGCCGATGACGACGAGCAATTCGATCAGGGTGAAGGCACGGCATTGCCCCGGTCCGAAGTCGGATTGCCTCTGTCCGAGGTCCGAAGTCGGGGATTGCCACTTTTCACTCGATTGCCACGGTCCGGAGGTCAGAAGGTCCGGAAGTCCGGAAGTCGCGAGGGGAGAGGCCGATAGTGGGTATATATTGGGCATAGCAGAAGGACGGGGTTTGAGCACAGAGCTTGCCAGAAACCCGGCGTTTGGCGATGCGGGGTTATCCTACAAACAACCAGCCATCTCACAGTCCCAAAGTCCTTGCCGGAACGCCACTTGAACTCAGCCGAGGCGCCCATCCACAGATTCGAATCAATCCCCATCCAAGCCCGACCGAAACCGCAGATCCGACCCCGCAAACAAGACTTAGGACCTCGGACCTCGGACCAGTGGCAATGAACCCAGTGGCAATCATTCGAACTGCAAAGACGCAGGACGCAGGACGACGATCCCACGAAAACCGCAGGAGACCTAATCGAGATCACCTTCCTCAAAACAAAGCAGACTCCCACCACGCGTAGGAATGAAGATGCGACCGTTGAGAGCAAGAATGCCGTTGGCGACCGGACTGCCGAGGTCGGCTTTCCACTGGAGTTCGCCGGTGCGCGGATGGATGCAGGACAGGATGCCATTGGCATCAGCGACGTAGATGCCGTTGCGGCCGATGACGGGGGCGGCGGGCAGGTAGCCCAGGCTGCCTTGGGCGGGGAAGCGACCGATCAGGCGCCCAGGTACGGCGAGATCCAGGAGCAGGACGCGGCCTTCGTTCACCGCGACATAGGCGACGGTGCCGTCGGGGTGCGGCACTGCGCCGGCAGCCGGGGTGCCTTCGAGCGACCACGAACCCAGGGTGCGGGTGGTGCTGGTGGGGTTGGCGGACAGAGCGACGACGACGCCGCTAGAGTCGGTGATCAGCACGCCGGATTGCTTGGCCACCAACGCGGCAACCGGTCGCCCGATGACCTCGCTGCGCGTAGTGAGACTATACAGGGGCCGGGGCGCGCTGCGTTCGCTGGCCGAGGTGGCGTCGAAGGTGAGGATCTTCGGCCCGGCTGGCACGTACAAGGTGCTGGTCAAACCTTGGCGGACCACCGCCGGACTGCCGGTCAAACCGTTGCCGTCCAGGGCCAAAGATGGATAGGCGATGACCGAATTTCCGGAAGCACCCAACGAAACCAGGCGGCCGGATTGGGTACCGGCGAAGATCTGGATACGGCCAGGAATCAATTCATGTTCCTGCACCCACAATCCCTGCGGAGCGAGTTGCGGCTGTTCGAGATCCTGGCTGGTTGGCCAGGTCCATTGCACCGTCCGCGTATCGATATCGACACACTGGACGCGATCATCCAGGATCAGAAAGGCGTGCTTTTTGAACACGAATGGGGTCGACACCACCGGCGACACCGAATCAGGAAAATTCACTGGGCGGGTACCACCGAGATTGCCATCGATGATTTCCAACGTTGATCGGCTGGTGCCCAACAGGATCGCGGTGCCGCTGGCAACGGGGTTGGTGGTCGGGATCGCTTGCAGATCGGTTTGCCACAACGGACCGCGACGCAGACGAACCTCTTGGCGGGAATGTTTGCCATCGGCGGTGATGCGCACGGTTTCGGGGGTAAACCCGGGGCGGCGCACGACGACGGTAACTTCCTTATCCAGTCCATAGTGGATCTGGTGTTGCCAGGGCCCTTTGGTGCCCGCCGGAGGCTTGATGATCTGATCGGCACTACCGGGCCGACGGATTGCGACGTCGGCGTGGCGGCTGTCGACGGCAAGGCGGAAAGGCAGGGTGGTGGCGGCGACGCGGTTGCGCACGGCTTCACTGGTGGCCTGCTTGCCGAGGATACGCAGTTGGGCTAGGGCGGTGAAGGCGGTTTCGTCGTCGCCGCGGGCAAAGGCCTCGTCCATGCGCACGACCAATTCGTCAGCGAAACCAGTTTCGACGGCGACCAAACGTTCTTTGGCGCGCGCACGATAGGATTCCCCGTCGGCATTGGCGGCGCGTAAGTAGCCGGCCATCGCTTCGGTTTTGCGGCCGAGATTCTCCAAACGCTCGGCGCGTCGGTACAGATCCTGGGCACTGCCCATACTGGTGGTCCACGCGCTTTCACGCTGGCCGAGCGCCGTGCGGATGGTCGGCGGAATCGGCTCTTTCGTCTTCAATTCGTGGACGACCGCGAGGGCCTGATCCCAGGCCTCGGCCTGCCAGTGGCGATCGGCGACCTCAATCTGACTCATCCAGATTAAATCCTCTTTGCGCTGGGCGATATCGACCAGGAGTTGTTTGGCTTCGATGGCGACGGTGGTCTCGCCGAAATGCGCGAGCAGATTCTGCACGCTCCGCGTTGCTTCGGCGAGCTTGCCACTGGCGATCAACGCATGGGCGATGCCGAGTTCATTCTTCGCCCGCGTTTCAGCATCGGCCCGGATGGTGGCCAGTTGCGCATCGGCTTCGGCGACGATGTCGGAGTGGCTGCTGTAGCGTTGCGACAGATCCAGCAAGCGGGCGGATAATTCCTGATGCTTGAGCTGGGCGAGCTCGGTGCTCATCTCTGTTTTAATCTCTTGCAGGCCGTCGGTGGCGCCCTTTTTTATCACCTCTTTTTCAATGATCTTCCAGCCGATAAACAGCGATGCGACCAGGACGATGCCGACCATGGCATAGATCAGCATGCGTACGGCATTGCCGGTCTTCACGGCTTCGCTGGATTGGGCGTGCGCCAGGACCTGCTCTTTTACCGCCGGGAACTTGCAGTCCTGTTCCAGGAGCGTGCGCAGGTTTTCCAGGGCTTTGCGTGGACGCTGGTCACTGAGGAGGGCGTGCCACAGGGATTTATATTCGACGATAGCGTTTTCGGTCTGCCCTTCGAGCAGATAGGCCTTAGCGAGATAGCGATGCGGATCGGCGCTGCGCGGAACCAAATTCTTAGCGCGATGGCAGGCATCAGCGGCCTGATCGATGCGACGCAGGCTCAGATATTGCTGCGCGGCCTGAATATAGGCGGCTGCGGCATCGTCATAGCGATTGAGTTCACCCAGAGTCTGGGCGCGATCGAAATGCAGATCCGGATCGTTCGGCGACAGGGTCAGGATGGTGTCGAGATCGGCCAGGGCCTGATCCAGATCGCCGCTATCCTGCGCGCGCTGGATCAGATCCAGATAGAGTTCGACTGCGCGTGGAGTGTCTTTCAGTTCGGCGCACAATTCGGCCAGGGGGCGCAGCACTTCCGGGACATTGAATTGGCCCAAGGTGTTTTCGAGCAATTCGCGCGCAGTGCGAGGATCGCCATTCTTGCGCAAGGTCGCGGCATCGGCGACGGCTTCTTGCGGGGTGCGGATGCGGGCGACCTGGGCCAGGACCAATTGCGCGAGGATCGCATGGATGTCGAAACGGCTAATGCCGCTTTGTTCGGCGATGTTCTCAAGGGAATGGCGGCCATCCAGATAGCGCAGCACCTTGAGCATGTCCGGATCGCTGTCGAGGTTGCGGAGATTGGCACGTCCCTCGTTGTCGACGACGAAATAAGCGTCCGCTTCGGGAATGACTTCACGGATCCGCTGCCATTCATCCAGGCGGCGGGTGGCTTCCATGATCAATTGCGGCGTCGCCAGAGGGGCGGGGCCCAGATCAATCGCATCATAGGCCATCACCTCATTGGAAGGTGGGCCATCAATAAACTGGAAATCGCCCTGCTGAAGCTCAAATGCCGGGCAGACGATTTCTTCGGCGCACCAAGCAGAAATCTCGTCAAGATCAGGATCGGATACCAGCCCAGTGGCGGTGATCAGATCCCGCAGACCTTGGCGGATATTGCGGAATTGTTCGAACAGGCCATCGGCCTGACTCTGAGTCAGCAAGTTGCGATGGTGCAGCGCATGGATCAGGCGCGGGCGGCCACCGACCGCAACCGCCGAGCAGCGTGCGATCTGGCCCTGATCAAACCAGATATGCACCGGTCCATCGGCACCCGGAACGATAAGGGTCCCCGTCTGGCGGTTCATGCTCAGGGTCTGAAAGATGTCCGTCAGACTGACCGAATTCAGTTGCCCTTGAAAGCCCATGCGCGTGCGACGGTATCCCGAAAGGGGTGATCAGACCTCGGACAGTTTAGGCGTGCGGACCGCATGACGCAACGGGATGCTGGGTCCGAAGTTGCGTCTGTTGACGACCTGGGCGACGCGACCTGGGCAAGGCGACATCGCCGCTAGCGCAGGAGTGGTTAATGCCGTATTTGGCGGTCAGAGATTGCCGAACAGCGAATCGAGCTGATTCTTGACTTCATCGGTGAAGTCATTGGCCAGCTTGGGTTCGTTGTCATCCGGCTTGCGGGTCGCGGCTTCGTCGAGAATAGCGTTGAGCTGACCCGCCAGGTCCTTGGTGAGGACCTGGATCATGCCCGGCTTGACCTGGCTGTTGAAGACGGCGATTTGCAAAGTCCGTTCACCGATCAGAGTGATATGGATGGCGTGTTCGCTGCCCTGGTGAAAGAGGACGTTGAATTCCCGCTCACCGAGCAATTTTGCGACTTCACGGGTGCTGGCGAAACTGCCAGCCACCAGCGCCGCGAGAGCGGTGGAATCCAAATTGGCCAGGAAGCCCTGCTTGGCCACCATGTGGCCTTCTTTGTCGATCACCAGACAGCAGTGTGCGCTCGCCTTTTTGACAAAGGCCAACAGCGTCGCGTTAATGCGGTCGACGTCGGCAGCATAGAAGACTAAACGGCGGAGGCGCAGGGCCTCATTATCACTGACCATTTCCGCCCCCTTCGACTGCGGGGGCTGGCGCCGGAGCCGCGGCGGCGGGCGCGGGTGCGGCAGCTTCCGGCGCGGCGGGAGCCGGTTCATTGACCGGAACTGGAGCTGGTTCATTGACCGGAACTGGAGCCGGTTCATTGACCGGAACTGGAACTGGAACTGGAGCTGGAGCTGGAACTGGAACTGGAACTGGAGCTGGTACGGCGGCTTTCGGGGGTTCGACCACGGGCGCGGGTGCCGGTTGCACGGGCTGGGCCGGAGCTGGGGTCGGAGCCAGGGGCGCGGGCTCTGCGGATTTAGGTGGATCCAGGAAGGCCAGAATCCGGGCCTGCCAGGCTTCTGGGAGGAACTGCCGGACCGGCGGCAGGAAGAGCGCGGACACCACCAAGATGATGCTGACCAGTAGCACCGTGATGATGAGCCATAAAACCAGCTTGCCGCCGCCTTTGCTCTGTTCCTGGTAGCGCTTGAGATTGGGATCGGTGGCGCCCAAGTTGACATTGGCCTGCGGCCGCGAGGCCAAGGGCTGCGGCGCAGCTTTGGCGAGATGGCGATCCCGTGGGGCAGGGGCGTTGCGCTGGGGAGTAGGGGCGGGGGCGCCGCGCTGGGGGGCGACAGCCGGGGGCGCTGGTGGTGGGGCCGCTGGCCTAGCGCCCGAGGGACTCCGGGGAGCAGGCCGTGCTCCCGATGCACCAAGCGGCGGTGCCGGTGGCGGCGCGGCGGGGCGCGGCGGCGGGGCCACCGGAGCCGGCGGCGCGGGCCGCTGCGGCAGGTGTTGCTGCGCCCCCGACGGCGCGGCCTGGGCCACACCACCGACCGGGGTCAGACTGGACGCGGTGCGGCGGCGATTGGCGGCCGGCGCATGGTCGCGATTAAGTTTTTCGATGACCAAGCGGCTGACTTCTTTGAGCGTCGCGAAGACGCCTTTGCCGTCACGGGCACACGCTTCAAAGGTGGGCGCCCCGAGTGGGTTCATTTGTGCATTCATGTCGGCAACCGACATCGCGCCGGGCAGATCGCGCTTGTTGTATTGCAACACCAATGGCAGGTCTTCAGCCGCCAGACCCATCTCCGCGAGATTATCGCGTAGGTTCTGGAATGATTCGAGATTTTCCGCCATCTTGTCCGGCGACGAATCGGCGACAAAGATCACCCCGTCGACGCCTTGCAGCACCAACTTGCGGGTGGCATTGTAATAAATCTGCCCTGGCACGGTATAGAGCATGAATTTGGTGTGCATGCCAGCGACCTGGCCCAGATCCATCGGCATGAAATCGAAATACAGCGTGCGGTCGGTCTCGGTCGCAATGGACACCATTTCGCCAACGGCCTGTTTAGGCGCTTTTTGGTGGATGATTTCAAGATTGGTAGTCTTACCGGACATGCCGGGCCCGTAAAATACGATTTTACAGCTGACTTCACGTTGACCGAAATTGATCTGTACCATAGGGGATCCGGGGTGTCAGAGCGACAGGCGTTGGGCCAGGCGCTCGGCAAATGGGCGGGCTTCGAGTTGGAGCAACGCCAAATTGGCGGTGGGGTCCATGAGAATAGCGAGAAAAGCAGGCCCGGCGGGCAGAATCAGGAGGCCACCAGCGCTGGCGATGGTCTGGAGCGATTTGGTACCGCCCAGGCCAAGTTGTTCACCCAGACGCTGCGCTGCCCCAAGCAGATTTCCCAAGGTGGCCGAGGTCGCCGTCTCGTCAGTGCCTTGGCGCAGAGCGGTGATCATGGGCAAGCCATCGGGGCTGATGACCAGGCTGCCACCGACCCCGCGGACACGATTCAATTTATCGAGGATATCTTGCATCACGCGACTCCCAAGTCGATGAGAACCTGGCGCGCACGCAGTTCGAGCAAGGCTGCGCGAACTCCGGTATCAGCAAGGATGGCCAGGGTCAGCACCGCATCGCGACGGAACGCCAGGATCTGACCTTTGTCGAATTCGATGATCCACGACGCGAGTTGGTTATGGCCCAGCGCAGTAAGGGTCTCAGAGGCGGCCGCAGTCAGATCGGCAGCCAGGGCTGCGAGCAGGTCGGCCTGCTGGTCGACTGCACCCTGGGCGACCACGACGCGACCTTGATTGTCGGCCACGACCGCGCCGCGGACGCCGTTTTCGCTGCACAGCGCCTGCAGTGACGCAGTACGCGAACCCGGCGCCGAAGCAGCTTTTGCGGTCAGGATCGGCACCCCGCCGGGCGTGATAGCAACCGCGGACATGTTGCCGGTATTGCCGCGAAAGGTATTGGTCGACGGTTTGCGCGCCGGGGCTGGGGCGGGGCTGTTGCCCGCTTTCGCGGTCATCTCATCGATTTTGGCGGTCACTTGTGCATCGCCGGGCTTGAACACCAGGATCTGGCGCAAGTGGTGCAGCGATTTGGCGAATTGCTGCTCTGCGGCATAGACTTCCGCGAGCATACGGTGGCCGGCATAGCTGCGGGCATCGCGTTCGACCGCATTCAGCAGTTGCGCTAGCGCATTATCCTTACGTCCACGCGACAAGCTGATTTCGCCAAGAATGACGTAGGCTTGGCCATTCCGCGGGAATTCCTTGATGCAGCGCTGACAGACGCGCTCTGCCTCGCCGTCATCGGCATTCAGCCGCGCCAGTTCGGCGAGCCGGTTGTAGGCAGAGGCCGAGGGGTAATTCTCGACTTTCTTGCGCAGGCGTTCGTATTCGGATTCCACCCGCTGTTCTCCCGCCCGTGGGCGATCTGGATCTGGCGTCGCAGGCATGACTGCGAAACTGTGCGCTCTTGCCCAGTTTCATCAGTGATGCGGAAGGCTCGTCTGCCGCACTGTAGGCATGGCCGATGCGAGCGTCAAGACGACTGGTGGGATATCAGAGTACCCAGCGCAGGTGCCATCTGGGGCACTTCTCAGCTTTCGGAGCGGGCCCACGTTCCCACGATGCCGCCGTGCGAGCTGACTCGAGTGCCTTTATCGTTAATAGTCGCAGCGGCGGCGGCCTGGGCCGGCGCTTGCTTGTGGCCCTGCGCGAACGGGTCGGTACGGACCGTGTCGCTGATCTGACCGATACCGACCTTGCGACTTGGGCCCGCCGGTGGGCGGACCGGGCCGAAGCCCTGATCGCCTGCGGTGGCGACGGTACCGTCGCGGCGTTGCTCGAAGCCGTGCATCAAGCCGGGGCATCCACGCCGGTCGGGGTGATACCACTTGGAACCGGCAACGATCTCGGGCGCATCGCCCTGATGCCATTGGATGGCCATATCGAGAGTGCTTGGGGGGCCCTCAACCGTGCCACGCCACGCGCTTTGGATCGTTGGATCCTGCGCGGGCCGGCCGGTGTCCGGGCCTGGTTCAATTATTGCAGTTGGGGCGTGGATGCGCGGATCGCCGAGCGTTTTCATCGTATTCGTAATCACCATGGCTGGTGGTGTCGTTCGCGGGCGGCGAATCTGCTCGCCTATGCTGGCGCCGGCCTTCAGGAATCGGGCGACCCCATTGCCCTGCACGCAAGTGGACACGGGTTACCCGCTATTCCGACGTGGATGCGCAGTCTCGTGGTTCTGAATATTCCGAGTTATGCCGGTGGCCGCCAACTCGGAGCGCGGGTGTCCTGCGATGATGGATACTGTGATGTCTTTGCCCTGGGCGCGGGCGTCGCGCTCGGGCTTGCCCTCTCAGGACGACGCCAACCGCATCGCCTGGGTCGGCATCGCCATGTCGAGGTCCGGTTACGCCGTCCGGCCTTTCTTCAGCTGGATGGCGAACCGATGCTGGCTGCGACGGGGGCCTACACCATTAGCCAAGCGGGGCAGGTCCTCCTCCTGGCTGGAGCGGCCCGGCTTCCTGGGTAGGGTCCCAGCCATGCTGCGTATCCTGCTCGTACTGTGTGCCCTGATCTTCACCCTTATCGTCGTGACCGGCTGTAGCGGCAGCAAACCGCGCAGTTTCGATGAAGGCAAAACGTTGTCTTTTTCGGACGCCGACCACAAGGCCATTGAAAAGGAGATCGGTCAACTCGCCCGCGGGAAGCAGGTCAGCGACATCGAAGGGATGGCGATTTACAGTGAGGCGGTGGTTGCTCTGACCAACCGTGGTTCGCGCATCGAACCGCACTTGTTGGAGGCCCTGGCCGGCAACGATGACTGGAGCGTCCGGCGTGGAGTGATCGAGGTCTTGGGTTCGTTAGGGACCCGACGTTGCGTGGACCATCTCATCGCAGCGACGGGCGACGCGGTGCCTCTGGTGGGGCTGTATGCACACAAGACCTTGCAGGCGATGACCGGATTTCACCCCATTCCCGCCGCTGGCGAACCCACCGGTGCCAACGGGTTGCCACCGGTGCCGCAGCGCGCGTCCACGAATCTGGAATTGGACGCCGAAGAAAAACTTTGGGCCAGCTGGCATGAACAGTACGGTCGGCAACTGCAGAAAATCTGGACCACCTGGTGGAAGGACAACCGCGGTACAGTGGATCTGAAATAGACCGCGCGTAGGCTGCACCAGTGGAAAGAGGGGGCGACGATGGGCGCTGATGCCGCTGATGCCGCCGATGCCGCCGATGGCGCAAATGCCGCCGATGGTGCAAATGCCGCTGATGCCGCAGGCGAACAGCCCATTGCTGGGATTCCCAACGATGTGGGCAGTGACGTCGGCACGAATTTTCGGAGCGCGATCGCTGCGTTGCCCGATACGCCGGGCGTGTATTTATTCAAGGACGGCGAGGATCGCGTCATCTATGTCGGCAA
>Ga0105044_10015811_pt1 | contig 10197 bp, 8 predicted proteins | sample MAT01_FD_78092 | JGI IMG/M metagenome (GOLD analysis project Ga0105044, IMG submission 78092) | Freshwater microbial communities from Lake Fryxell liftoff mats and glacier meltwater in Antarctica - MAT-01 | ecosystem: Environmental > Aquatic > Freshwater > Ice > Liftoff microbial mat | place...
ACGAACACGCTTGAGATTGCTGGCGTCGCTCATTTTCGACCTCCTTTCGACGTGTTGTTGGGCATGTAACAGGTGTTGCTGGGCAAAAACCGAGCCCTAGCAGTAAAGAAGGCGTGGGCTCAAGAGCCCACGCCTCTAGTTCGGTGAACTTCAAAGACCGGACGAGTATAGCGGGCAACCGGTAGGGTTCGGCCTGCCGTCCGCTGCCTCCGGCGACCCGCCATCTCTCAAATTTTCCAGGTCGTTCAAATACATCAGGTCGTTCCAATATGAAGGTGTCACCCGTGCTGCGAATGTCGACGTTGTTTCTCCGTACCTTGCGTGAAGACCCTGCCGACGCCGAGGTTGCCAGTCACCGCCTGCTCGTACGCGGCGGCTACATCCGCCGCGCCGCGCCGGGCGGATTCACCTGGCTGCCGCTGGGTTGGCTGGTGTACCGCAACATCGAGCGCATCGTGCGTGAGGAGATGGACCGCGAGGGCTTCCAAGAGGTCCACTTTCCGGCATTGTTGCCCCGCGAGCCCTATGAGACCAGCGGTCGCTGGACCGATTACGGCGACAACCTGTTCCGTTTGAAGGACCGCAAGGGAGCCGACTTCCTGCTCGCGCCCACCCACGAAGAGATGTTCACCCTGCTGGTGAAGGACCTGTACAGCAGTTACAAGGACCTGCCACTGGTGATCTACCAGATCCAGACCAAGTACCGCGACGAGGCTCGCCCACGCGCCGGCCTTCTGCGTACCCGCGAGTTCGTGATGAAGGACAGCTACAGCTTCGACATCGACGATGAGGGGCTGGACGCCAGCTACCAGAAGCATCGCGTGGCGTATCAGCGTACGTTCGACCGGCTGGGCCTTCCCTACGTCATCGTGTCTGCAATGAGCGGCGCCATGGGCGGTTCGGCCAGCGAGGAGTTCCTGGCGCCGATGGCCGTTGGCGAGGACACGTACGTGCGCTGCACCTCTTGCGACTATGCGGCCAACACCGAGGCCGTTCGGGTCGCTCCCCCGGCAACGGTGCCCTTCGAGGGTCTCCCATCGGCACTGGTCGTCGATACTCCAGATACGCCCACCATTCAGACCCTGGTCGACCTGTTCAACGCCCGACCCGACCTCCGTCGCGAGGACCGCGATTGGCTGGCGTCGGACACGTTGAAGAACCTCGTCGTCAAGTTGAAGTACCCCGACGGCACGGTCACTGCGCTCGCCATCGGCGTGCCCGGCGACCGCGAGGTCGACATGAAGCGTCTCGAAGCGCAGGTGTCGCCCGCCGAGATCGAGCCGTTCAGCGAGGACGACTTCACCAAGAACCCGCACTTGGCCAAGGGCTACATCGGGCCGGGCTCACTGGGCGAGGACAAGCCGGCCGGCATCCGTTTCCTGGTCGACCCGCGCATTGTGGACGGGACGCGCTGGATCACTGGCGCCGATACGCACGGCCGCCATGTCAAGGACCTGGTGATGGGCCGTGACTTCACGCCCGACGGCATCATCGAGGCCGCCGAGGTTCACGCGGGCGACCCGTGCCCCACCTGCGGCTCGCCGTTGGAGATGGCTCGCGGCATCGAGATGGGCCACATCTTCCAGCTCGGCCGCAAGTACGCCGAAGCCTTGGGCCTCACCGTGCTCGACGAGAACGGCAAGACCCGCGTCGTCACCATGGGCTCGTACGGCATCGGTGTCTCGCGGGCAGTCGCGGCCGTTGCCGAACTGAACTGCGACGAGAAGGGCCTGGTGTGGCCGCGTGAGGTTTCGCCCGCCGATGTGCACATCGTCGCCACCGGCAAGGCCAACGACCCTCAGTTACCGGCCGCCGAGCTACTGGCCGCCGAATGCGAGGCCGCAGGGTTGCGCGTGCTGCTGGACGACCGCATCGGCGTCTCGCCCGGCGTGAAGTTCAACGATGCCGAGCTGCTGGGTATGCGCACCATCGTGGTGGTCGGCCGCGGCTTGGCCGATGGCTTGGTCGAGGTGAAGGATCGGCGCACAGGTGAGCGCGCCGACGTCGCCCTCGCAGACGTCGTCGCCACACTCAGCCAGCGCTGAATCAGTCGACACTCGGCGCAGCTCAGCTGAAGCGGACCAGCCCCTGATCGATGACGACTCGGTCGCCGACCGAGGTGGTGAACACGGCCTCGCCGTCGCCTGTCCGCCACGCGCGCACGGTCAGTGCGTCGCCGGGCATCACCGGCGAGGAGAACCGGCCCTCGATGTGGTGGAAGCGAGTGACGTCGTTGTCTGCCAGCGCACCCAGTAGGGCGCGACCGGTGAAACCGTACGTGCACAGTCCGTGCAGAATCGGGCGCTCGAAGCCACCGATGGCGGCGAACGAAGGGTCGGTGTGCAGCGGGTTGCGGTCGCCCGACAGCCGGTAGACGAACGCTTGATCCGACGATGTCTGCAACGTGATCTCGTGGTCGGCGGCGGTGTCCGCCAGCGGCTGGTTCTGCGGGCCACTGGGCCCGCGCTCGCCACCCCAACCGCCTTCGCCGCGAATGAAGACTGCGGAGCGGGTGCTCCAGAGCGGCTCGCCGTCGACGGACTTCACTTCGTTCTCCATGACGACGACCGCAGCCTTGCCCTTGTCGTACATGGCGACAACCCGGTCCTGCGTCGTGGCCTGCGCCTCGACAGGGATGGGGCGGTGCAACGTGACGGCCTGCGAACCGTGTACCAACAGCGCAAAGTTGAACGAGCCGATCTGACTCATCGCGCTGGCGCCGGGCGAGGCGGAACCGGAACCGGCCACCACGGCAAACGTCGGAAAGACGACCTGCTGAGTGTTCTGTGTGTTCTCAGTGGTGAAGGGCAGGTCGGCCTGCCCGGCACCGATGCCGACTGCGTACAGGAGAGCATCCTTCGAGGCCCACGAGATCGAGCGAACAGCGCCCGTGGCTCCAACTGCATCAGGGTTCAATGCCATACCAATTTCTCCTTTTCACTGAAGATGTGTTGACGGCTGGCGAGGAAATGCGCCAGCGGCGAGCCAGAGGGAGGGAGCAGCCACAGCGAAGCGGAGGCCAGTCCCGACCCACTCATCTCGGTTGTGGCCAGCCACCGGGCTCGCCGTTCATGCCCGAGTTCGGGCGGGTCTTGGACAGCATCTCGGCGACGATTGGGCCGAGCAGCGTGGGGTCGTCGACGGGTGCGTGCGTCTGACCGCGGACCCAACCTTCGGCGACGGCCAGCAGCTGGCCGCTGGCCTCGAAGACGCGACCGGTGACGCCAGCCGACTCCTCACTGGCGAGCCAGGTCACGATGGGGGCAATCCAACGCGGCGACCGGGCTTCGCGAGCCTCATCCGTCTCAGGCGCCGGCCCGAGCCCTTCGGTCATGCGGGTGAGGGCCACCGGACCGACCGAGTTGACGGTGACGCCGTAACGGCTGAGCTCGAGTGCGGCGATGTTGCTGAACGCTGCGATGCCAGCCTTGGCTGCGCCGTAGTTGGTCTGGCCGGGATTGCCGTAGATGCCGCTGACGGAGGTGGTGTTGATGATGCGACCCGAGACCGGCTTGCCCGCCTTGCTCTGCTCGCGCCAGTAGGCCGCTGCCCATCGGCTGGGGGCGAACGTGCCCTTGAGGTGCACGTTGATGACAGAGTCCCACTCCTCTTCGGTCATGTTGGCCAGTACTCGATCGCGCAGGATGCCGGCATTGTTGACGACCACGTGCAAGTCGCCGAAGGTCTCGATGGCGGTGTTGATGAGACGCTGTGCCCCCTCCCACGACGACACGCTGTCGCCGTTGGAGACGGCCTCGCCGCCGAAGGCGTTGATCTCCTCGACGACCTGGTCGGCCGGGCTGAGATCGCCACCACTGCCGTCGACATTGCCGCCGAGATCGTTCACCACAACCTTGGCGCCATGGTACGCAAGGCTCAGCGCGTGCTCGCGGCCGATACCGCGGCCGGCGCCGGTGACGATGGCAACGCGGCCTTCACACAGTCTGCTCATTGGGGACCCTCTCAGTTCTCAGACGTTCGACCCGGCGGGCATACATCCCGTCTGCTTCGCATCATAAGGTGAGGGGCATGTGCGACTGCGAGCCGACGCGCCGGGAAGCAATTGGAAAGATCGTTGCCGCCGGTGCAGCCCTGGTGGCGGGGCACGCTGTGTCATCGATGTCGGTGTCGACTGCGCAGGCAGCTCCGCCTGCAGTTCCCGCAGTGGAAGTGATGCCCGGGTTGTCGATCTACCCGCGCGACGCGTGGGGCGCCGACCTCCCGCCGAAGGGGCCGATCTACCCAGAGAAGCCACAGTTCCTTCTGGTCCACCACACCGCCAGCCCCAACAACTACGGCAACGCTCGCGATGTCATCCGCGGTGTCTACGGCTACCACACCAGCTCCGAGAAGCGGTGGAACGACGTGTGCTATCAGTTCTTCGTCGGCCGCCATGGGGACGTGTGGGAGGGTCGCACCGGCGCGCTCGGAGGCCCCGTCGAAGCCGATGCCACCGGCGGCAGCCAGGGTTTCGCCCAGTTGGTCTGCCTGCTCGGCGACTTCACTTCGGTGGCGCCGACAGCATCGGCTCTCACTGCCACCGTGAAAGTGCTGGCCTGGTTGGCCGACACGTACCGAATGGACACTTCACCTGGAGCGACCACCACGTTCGTCTCTCGCGGTTCGAACAAGTTCAAAGCCGGCACCTCGGTGACGACTGCAATCGTCGCCGGCCATCGCGATATGACCTACACCGGCTGCCCAGGCAACACGTTGTACCCCTTGCTGCCCCAACTGCGCAGCCGAGTAGTCACCGAACGGGCCGCTTGGGACGGCGTGATGCGTCCGGCGCGCCGCATGGGCACGGTGAAGCTGTAGCCGCTGCGCCGTAGCCTCTGCCATGTGGCCGAATCACTCGCTCCAGTTGATGTCCTCGTGGTTGGAGCAGGGCCCGCCGGAGCTGCCGCTGCCATCTGTCTGCGTCGTGCCGGGCGCTCGGTCATGGTCGTCGACAAGGCGACATTTCCGCGAGACAAGTGCTGTGGCGATGGGCTGACCACGCTCGCGTTGCGCGAGCTCGAGCCGCTGGGCTTGCGGCCCGAACACGTGCCCAACTGGCACACGGTGACGGCGGCGTGGCTGCGTTCGCCCTCTGGTCGCGAGATCTGTCTGGAGATGCCGACTGGTGGAATCTTCGCAGCCACTACACCACGCCGAGAGCTCGATGCCGCGCTGCTTCGCCTCGCCGGAGCTGCCGGTGCCGATGTGCGCGACGGCCACGCGCTCACTCAACTTCGCGTGCTGCCTGATCATGTTGCGGCGGAGGTCGACGGCCTGGGCACAGTGACCGCTCGCTACGTGATTGCCGCCGATGGGATGTGGTCGCCGGTACGCAAGCTGATGGGCTTGGCCGAGCCCGGCTACCTCGGCGAGTGGCAGGCGTTCCGCCAGTATGCCAACGGCGTGACGGGGCCTGCTGCAAACCGGTTGCATGTCTGGTTCGAACCCGACTTCCTGCCGGGCTATGCGTGGAGCTTCCCGCTGCCCGATGGCCGAGTGAACTTGGGCTTTGGCGTGTTGCGCGACGGGCAGCGCACCGGCAAGGCGATGAACGCTGATTGGGCGGGTCTCATTGATCGGCCACACATTCGCGCCGCTCTCGGGCCCGACGTGATGCTGGAGGATCGCGTCACGGCCTGGCCGATTCCCGCTGGCGTCGACAGGGCAGTGCTCTCCAGCGGTCGCGTATTGTTCGTCGGCGACGCGGCGCGCGTGACCGACGTCATGACCGGCGAGGGCATCGGCCAGGCGGTGCTCACCGGACGTCTCGCAGCGGAAGCTATCGTCGCAGGCGGCGCGCTCGCCCCGTCGTCAGTACGCGCCGAGTACGAGACCGCCGTGCGCCATCATCTGTTCGCAGATCACCGAATGTCACAGGTACTCAACGCTTGGATCGCACGGCCGCTGTTGGCCCGTGGCGCGATTCGACTCGTCAGCCTCACCGGCTGGAGTCGCCGCAACTTCGTGCGCTGGATGTTCGAAGACGAGCCACGCGCTCTGCTGTTCACCCCCAGCCGCTGGCACCGCAAGTTCTTCCGCCGACCACCCCCCTACCCCATCACCTCCTAGCAGGGACCGGACCCCTCACCCTGCGTGTGTGCACTTTCAGTCGGCGAACGGAAGTGCGCACACGCAGCACTCGGGTCGGGGGCGGGAGGAGGGCCGGAGTACGGTCGGGGTATGGCTTTGCACACTCGACTCACTGAGCTCCTCGACATCGAACACCCGGTCATGCTGGCTGGAATGGGCGGCGTCAGTTATCACCGACTGGTGGCCGCCGTCAGCGAGGCCGGCGGCATTGGCACGCTGGGTGCCAGCACTATGAGCGAGGACGAACTGCCCGAGGAAATGGCCGCTGTTCGCGCCGCAACCAGCAAGCCGTTCGGCGTTGACCTGCTCACCGCCATGCCTGGCCAGGTGGAGAAGGGCATCCAGAGCGTCATCGACGGCGGCGCCCGAATCTTCGTTGCCGGCCTCGGTGTCCCACGAGAAGCCATCGATTTGCTGCATTCGAAGAACATCCTTGTCGGCAGTATGTGCGGCAAGGTGCGCCACGCCGTCAGTGCGGTCGCCAGTGGCGTCGACTTCGTTGTCGCACAGGGCACCGAAGGCGGCGGTCACACCGGAACAGTCGCCACGCTTGCACTTGTGCCGCAGGTGGTCGACGCTGTCGGCAACAAGGTTCCGGTAGTTGCGGCCGGCGGACTGTTCGATGGTCGCGGGCTTGCGGCATCGCTCGCCCTCGGTGCCGACGGCGTGTGGATTGGTACCCGCTTCATCGCTACTCACGAGGCGCGCGCTGTCGCTGGTTACAAGGAGGCACTGCTCGGGCTGGCAGAGGACGGCACCGTCATCAGCAGGAGCTACACCGGCAAGACGTGCCGGGTCGTACGCACCGAGTGGACGAACCACTTCGAGGAGCACCCCGAGGAGCTGCAACCCTTCCCGCAGCAGGCAATCGCCAGCATGAAGGCCGGCGTCAACCACCTCGGTGGCGCCGACGGGTTGGAGGTCGACTCCAGCCGCGAGTTCATGCCGTGTGGCCAAGGTGTGGGTGCCATCGACAGTCTCGAGTCCGCCGGCGACATCGTGCGCAGTATGGTTGCTGAAGCGGAACGAGTGATGGAGCGCATTGCATCGGTTCGGCGATGACAGCCACCGACACGGCGATAACTGAGCACATCACTTGATCAAACTGCTGCGAGAAAACCGCGACCTGCGGTGGCTCTTTTTTGCACAGGTCATTTCCTTCATGGGCGACTGGTTCTCCTTCGTCGCCGTGACCGGGATGATCAAGGATGCGACCGATAGCGAATTCCTGGTCTCGCTTGCGTTCGTCTCCTTCTCGCTGCCGTCGTTCTTCGTGTCCCCCATTGCGGGCGTCACCGTTGATCGCTTCGATCGACGGCGGCTGCTGGTGATCGTCTCGCTCCTCCAAATGTTCGCAGCACTCGGTCTGCTCACCGCCACCGACAGCAGCGTGTGGCCACTGTTCGTGTTTCAGGGGGTGATCAGCGGTTTCGCGGCCTTCGTGAAGCCAGCCATCGATGCCGGTGTGCCAAACCTGGCTCGCAACCCCGAGGAACTGCGGGTCGCCAACGCACTGTTCGGCAGTACGTGGGGTGTCATGTTGGCTGTCGGCGCGGCGCTGGGTGGCGCGTTCAGCCAAGCCTTCGGCCGCCAGGCCGCCTTCATTGCGAACGCTGCTTCATTCCTGATCGCGATGGGACTTTTCACACTGATTCGGCGACCGATGCAGCAACCCCAGCGCGCCAATCGGCCGGCCATGAGGCCGCTCGCCGACATCTCCGAGGCGGTGAGCTACGCCCGGAAGGATCACGTGGTCCTCGCCCTGATCGCAAGCAAGTCGACGTTCGCGATCGGTGCCGGCACGGTCAGCCAGCTACCAGTGTTGGCAACGTCGGTGTTCGGGTGGGGCGACGGTGGCACTGGCATGCTGCTGGCAGCGCGAGGCGTCGGAGCTGGTCTTGGACCACTCATTGCCTCGCGCTTCGCGAAGGGCAGCGTGGCCAAGGTGTTGCAGGTCTGCGGGTTGGCCGGGATTGGCTTCAGCGCGTCGTACCTTGCTGCGGCATGGGCACCAGTGATCTGGGTAGCAGCCATCTTCATCGCGATTGGTCATCTGGGTGGCGGGTCGCAGTGGACCCTGAGCACCTACGGCCTCCAAATGCGCACTCCCGACCACATCCGCGGTCGCGTGATGGCCGGTGACTTCGCGATCGTCACACTGATCATGAGCATTGCGGGCCTCGGTGCCGGTCTGCTCTCCGAAGCAGTCGGCGTGCGCTGGACCATCACTGCCTTCGCAAGCGCAGCCGGTCTGGCCGGCATCGTGTACGTCGTCCTCACGCGCCCGATCATGCTCAAGTTACGCGCCGAGGAAGCTGCCGATATTGCCGCCGGGTCCGTCAGCGTCTAGACGAACGCCACGGCTACGCGAACGACACGCTTGCAGCAGGGCTGACGTGCACGGCGTCGGCGGCCTGCTTGGCGTGATAGCTACTGCGCGTCAATGGGCTGGCCTCGACGTGCCCAATGCCCAGCGACTCGCCGAGCACCTTCCACTGTGTGAATTCGCTGGGCTCGGCCCAGCGTGCGACGGGAAGATGGTTGGTTGTCGGCCTCAGGTATTGGCCGATGGTGACGATGTCGACGCTGATTGCGGCAAGGTCGTGCATCAGGCCAGCCACCTCCTCGGAGGTCTCACCGAGGCCGAGCATGAAACCTGTCTTGGTAGTCATGCCGGCCGCCTTCGCTCGGGCCAGCACCGCCAGGCTGCGGCCGTACCCGGCGCTGGGGCGTACCGCCCGTTGCAGCCGAGCGACGGTTTCAACGTTGTGGTTGAACACGTCCGGGCGGCCCGGGCCCGGAGCGAGCAGCAGCCCGAGCGACGTCTCATCGCCCTTCGCGTCGCTGACCAACGTCTCGATCACCGTGCCCGGCCGGGCTGCTCGAATTGCCGCAACGCATGCCGCAACATGAGCAAAGCCGCCGTCGACCAGGTCGTCGCGCGCCACCATCGTGAGGACCGCGTGGGCCAAATTCATCTCGCGAATCGCAGCCGCAACACGATGTGGTTCGTCGGCAGCAGGTGGCATCGGCTTCTGCGTGTCGACCAGACAAAAACCACAGGCACGTGTGCACCGCTCACCGAGGACCATGAACGTCGCCGTGCCGTCCGCCCAACAATCGCTCAGGTTGGGGCAACCAGCTTCCTCGCAGACGGTCACCAGGCCGTGGTCGCGCACAGTCTTCTTGAGCGCCAGCACCTCGGAACCGATGGTGACCTTCGGCCGCAGCCACGCCGGCTTGCGGGTTCCAATCGCAAGCCCATCGGCGACGCCAGCCTGCTCGAGCCGCGCAGCCGCCCGCTGGCCGCCTGCGAGCACAACACCATGATCAGTTGCCTGGCGCACGACACCGCCAGGACCTTCCCCGCGAGAGAACGGCGAGAGGTCGTCGGGCCGTGCCTTCCATGCGACGTCCTGCCGTTCGACCGTACCGCCCCCCCACAGCTCGCCGGCCCGGCGTGCAACGATGTCGGTGACTGCAGCGAGATCGACGTCGATGCCTTCCTCGAACAGCGATGTCACCGGCTTGTCGCCGATGCCGCAGGGCACGATGTGGTCGCGAAGATACGCCATGTCAGTTCGTACGTTGAGTGCGAAGCCATGCATTGTTCGGCCATGCGCAAGACGCACACCGATGGCACAGATCTTGCGTGGGTTCGGCCCACTGACTCCCACCCACACACCTGGGTACTCGGGCAGGCAACCGACGTCGGCGAGGCCCAGCTCGGTGAGCGTGCCGACGATGAGCTGTTGAATTGCACAGACGTGACCGGTTGCGCCCAACGCGTTGGGCACATTCACGATTGGGTAACCCACCAGCTGACCGGGGCCGTGGTAGGTCACATCCCCGCCACGCCGCACGCTGACCAGCTCGGCACCCACCGCCGAAGGGGCGACCTTCATGTTGCTGGCGATGTCAGCGCGCGGGCCGTGAGTGAAGACGTGGGGATGCTCCAGCAACAACAGGTGGTCGCCCGAGCCACGCTCGAACATTGCCTGTTGGAGCGCCAACGCCTCGCGGTACGGCACCCTGCCCAGCCAACGCACATGCAGTGTCGCGTCGTTGGTCGCCACGGCGGGTGTCAGAGTTCCTGTGACCAGTCGC
>Ga0105044_10015812_pt1 | contig 10196 bp, 6 predicted proteins | sample MAT01_FD_78092 | JGI IMG/M metagenome (GOLD analysis project Ga0105044, IMG submission 78092) | Freshwater microbial communities from Lake Fryxell liftoff mats and glacier meltwater in Antarctica - MAT-01 | ecosystem: Environmental > Aquatic > Freshwater > Ice > Liftoff microbial mat | place...
ATTACTACTACTTCTTACTACTTCAGAAATCATTGGTAAACCACCCAATAAACCTGACAACAAATTTCCAGCACCTTGCGCTTTTAAGTCGCCATTGTAATCAGATTCTCGCTTATACGGATCCAAATCATCAACTGCTTTTACTGTTAACAGAGATTCTAAGCTACTTACAAACAAAAACATAAATACAAATTTCCAAAAAGTAAAAGTTCCTATCATCGAAAAGTCAGCATTGTATTTAACGCTTGACCAAAAATTTCCAATTTTTACTAAGGAATAAGCTGGCCCAGATTCTTTCAAATTAAAGTAGATGCTAAGAGGAATTGCAAATAACAAGACAATCATTGGGCTTGGAATTTTCTTAACAAAATCAAGATTGATTTTTGGCGTGGCAAACATTATTAAGAGAGCAGTTATTCCAATCATGGCAATTTGACCATTAGCATTTTCAATAAACCTTGGTATATCTGCTAATAAGTTAATTGGTCCTACACCTTTATAGGTTGATGGATCAACACCCATTAAAACAGGAAATTGTTTTGCAATAATTATTAAACCAATTGCTGCTAACATACCATGAACTGAGGATCCAGGAAAGAAATCACTCAATGAACCAAATTTTAGAAATCCGAGTAAAATTTGGAATACTGCCATTACTGTAATTGCTGCGCAGACTAAATGCCAACCGAGTTCCAAATTGTCTCCTCCCATTTCTGCTACTGCGGCAGCACAAATTGTAATTAATCCTGCAGCTGGGCCTTTAATTGTGAGGGAGGAAACTTTAAAGAAGCTGGTAAACAATCCACCAATCATTGCAGTGAGAACTCCCATTGCTGGCGGAAAACCACTTGCTTTTGCGATACCTAAACTTAAGGGCAACGCTAATAAGAAAACTAAGAATCCTGATACTATATCAGATTTCCAAAATTCTTTTAATCCATTTATTCCATTTGAGGGAGTTATTTTTTGAGATATTTTCATTTTACTAATTTTTTTAAATGTTTTTTAAGAAGATTTTAAAGAAATTTCATGCGTAGGTTTGCAATGAGGACCTAAGAAAAGTCGAGCATACATTCGTATTGCTGCAATGCCACCAAACACAAAACTTATGGAATAGAAAAATGCTAATGCAAATTGTGAAGCTTTAATATGACTAAATATTAGATCTTCTCCAATAAATGAAAGTGTAATTGGAAATCCCATTATTCCTAATGAAGAAATTAAAAATACCAACCCCAAACGAGGGTATTGATAAACATGTCCATAATACATTTTAAGACTAAAAAAATCGGGCTCACGTTTTTTTAATGTATAAAGACAAATAAAACCAAGCAATGCTGCAACGGAAATACCACTGAGGTAAATAAATATTTCTGTATATTCGAAGTGCTCATTAAAAAGAACCGCTAATGCTACCCAAAAATGATTTATTAAAATAAGCAACCAAGCCAAAAATGGATTTTCCTTTTCAGTAAATGATTTTAAAACCATCAACATGCCCATAAATGCTAGCAATCCTGGTAATAAACCAATGATCTTGGAATTTATTATTTCTTGATTTTTAAGCAAAATTATAGTAGCGATATATATTGGAATGAATATGAAAAATACGTTTTTAATGTTTATAAATTGTAAGTATTTTCCAATTCTTTTTACGGGGTAGAAAATCCACTTTTGCATGAATGTATCCAAGTACCATTCTTTAATGGAGAGCACATAAATTGTGCTCTCAAAGCGTTTCAAAAATTTTGGAAACACTACATTTTGGTTTGTTTTAAAATGGTAAAATTGATCACGAATCTGATAACTCACCACTGATGGAGAAACTAACAATTGGTAGGTTCTTAAAAATGAATTTCCAGCAAAATGTATCAAAGCAAGTGTTTCGAAACCCAAGGCAATTTCTATGAACATAATGCCTATTTGAGCTATGGAAGCATAAGCAATTTTAGTTTTAATGGTTGCTTGAACCCCCGTTATAAAAAATGCAATAATTGCAGTTACCAAGCCGATTAAACCAATTAGAATTCTTACAGAAAGCTGATGTTCCCAAAAGGGGAATGTTCTTAATAATAAAAACACTCCAAAATGCACCGACAAAGAACCATAAAAAACTGCACTCGAAGGAGTTGGGCCTTCCATAGCCCTAGGCAACCAAGATGAAAATGGAAACAATGCAGATTTAGCACTTGCAGCTATTAAGATACCTAGTGAAATTATAATTCCTATAAAACTATGCTCACTTAAATGTTGGTGCACCAAATCATAGTTTTGTAATTTATAAAAGGTAATGTTTTCATGCCATAAATGATGACTTGCCCACATTGCCAAGAAGATACCAACATCACCTATTCTGTAAATTGAAAATACTTTTACAGCATTTCTCACTGGTAAATACCTATCTCTATAAAAAGCAATCAATAAAAAGGAGGAGATTCCTAAGATTTCCCAACCAATAAATAATGTTTCGAAATTGCCAGATAATACAGTAAAGTTATACCCTAAAAAGAAAAATAATATGGTATTGAAAAAGCGTTTAAGTCCAAGTTCCATGTGCATATAATAAGCACTGTAACGAGTAATGAGTAAGCTTACAAAACTTCCGACAAATAAATAAACGGCAGTTATTTCATCAAAATAAATATCAATTAAAAATTCATATTCTTTAGAAGAATACAAAACAATTTCTTTAATATTGAATGATTCAGCGCCTGAGAAAATCCAGAATACTATAAAAAGAACTACAGAAATGAGTTGTAACAAAACAATTATAAATGCCAATTTAGAAATTGTATTTTCCTTCTTTTCGGGAATTAATAAACTAGCTAAAAAACCAAATAAAGGGATTAAAACAAAACTGAGAATGAAATAATTTACTTCCATGGCTCCACAGAATTTAGTAATTCATAAACTGGTAAATTCTCTGAAGTGGCTTCAAAAATTTCATTCAAACTTTCAACTTTGGTAGGGAAATCTGACAAAGCATGGTATGGAATAAAAGCCTCATCTATAAAATAAAACAACTGTTTTGTTTCAGGGTGAATTGCTACCAAATGAACCCAAGTGTTCTTAAACCATTCGTAAGTTGACTGATTAGTATGTATTGCATCCAACACAATTTCTGGGAAATGTTCCACTATTACCATTAAGCGTAGCGGTTCATGGATATTAATCATTTGCCTTGGCAATCCAGTTCTTAAATCTCCATCCATGCCATTTGCAACACCAAAAAGTCCAATTACATTGTGTGGTAATTTTGTACCTGCTCCTAGTCTTGCATTGTCTACTCGAGAGAAATAATATTCTAGGTTTATTCCACCACATACTGGTGCCACTGCTCTTAAAATATTTTGAAGATATTTTCCTGTTGGGTCTTTTGAATAATTATAAGAGTTAAGAAAAGACCGCCTGTCTAAAAACAAGTGTTTGTTGCTTTTTCTTTGTCCTACTATACAAAGTGCATTTGTTGCGTGATTCCATTCTGGACGCGGCTCAAATAATGATAAAGCACGTTTCTTAACTTTCTTGTGAATAACCTCAGCGGAAGCATTCGTATCCATTAATAAAAACCTACGCGAACGTTCTTTTGCGTTTAGATCTAATGCTTGCCTAAATAGTTTGCAATGTGCAGCATGCAAAGATTTATTATTTGGATTTAAAATGTCGATATCATACCAATCAACCTCATCTTTTGTTGTATCGTGAAGAGCTCCTAGAAACTGAGTGGTTTTAGGAATGTGAATACCGCGTTCATCAAGTAATTTCCTTACTTCTAAATGATTGGCCATAGCCGCCACTACTCGAGCATTTACACTTCCAGCTCTGCCACTGCAAGCTCCGCAATCATAACCAGCATAATGGGTATTGTTAACGCTGCTCGCCCCGTGCCCAACTACATATACCAAAGAAGCAAAATTCTCTATTAACCCAATACTACGAAACAATCCTTCTACTCTGTCAGTCATTTCAACAAGGGTATAGCCAACTTGCATCCCGTTTTCAACGATTGGGTTTTCTCCACTTTCAATTTTTAGTTTCCCATTTTTATCCATGTGTTTTAGTGAAGAGACCATTACTGGACTTTCTGAAGGCATAAAGATGTTGTAAGCCAGTTTAAATGCAGATAAAAATCCCATTGTTGGAGCTGAAATCCAACCTCCTAATATACTATGTGAACGTTGACCAAATATTGCGTCTTTCTTATGCCTTATTCTTGATTCAGATTCTTTAATCAAGTATTTAGGTGTTAAAGGTGCTGGACAAACTTTTGTGTAAAAGTTCCCATGTTCTGGTTGAAAGTAAAATTCAGCATTGAAAAAACCTGCACTTCCAAAAGTTTCAGAACCCTTAATGGTGCTTTCAACATGTCTTCTTATTGAACATTCTCTATCGTCAATACAGAAAATTGCCTGTAATGTTGGTTCTTCTATAGGCATCTTTGTTCTATTTATCTGCAGTCCTTTTAAAATAGGGTCATAAAAACTCCATTCCATTGCCTCTTGCCACATAGAAAGGACATCGAAAAATTCTGAATATTTTCCAGTTTCAAAAATGTTGAATGCTTTTATTTCTGCTTGTTGTGCAAGTGGCTTCCAATCGGTACCTAAAATATTGTCTAAATATTCAATCTCAAGAATGAGCTCGAAAAATATAAAATCATGCAAAGAAATTCTGCGGTAATCTAACAATCCTTCGGGGTGTTCTTCTAAGACAGCCGCCATTCCTGACCAACCAGGGTGAGCAAACTGCTGATCAAAGAGGTAATTTTCAAACAACGTTTCATCTCCTACTAGAATATGCAACAATCCTTTTAAGGTAGTTTCAGAAGAAAGAAGCAGTGAAATGGCACGTTTGCTCCTAATTAGACTTTTTAAACTGCTGTTTTCAAGTTGTTGAATAGAAGCCAAAAAACCATTTTCATGTATCGGAAATTTCCAAATAGAAATTCCTTGATCTAAATATGCACCACAGATGCGAAACAATAGCGGATGCACGACTTTGTCGAGGTTTATACTAACAGATTTTCTCCAATGTTGTCTAATTATCCCAAGTTTTGCTTTTATAGAGGTGTCATAATTATGGTGACACATTTTAGTGAACCAGTAATCGGTTTGTTCTTTTCCCTTTCTGTTGGCTATTGTGCGCAACAAAATGTTTTTATTTATTTTTTTCTCCTCCAATAACCTACGAAACGGCTTCAATTCTAAATAAACGCGATATCCAAATATTTCAGAAGCAAGTTGCACTCCTTCATGGAAAGGTTTATTTTGAAAAGCATGTAGTGTATTGTGGTGAATAAAATCTTTGAGCGGGGCTTGATGTGGCAAATAATGTTTCAAGCGCATCAATACCGATATTTCGTTGAAAACCGATTGATTTTCATCCATAACATGTTTTTTTTTAATGAAAATTATTGACTTATTTCTAGGATTTAATTATTTCTAGGTTTGATGCATTTCTTAAGCTGTTGTTGACTTGCTTTATGCAGAAACGCCGATAATTACCTTTTGATTAAAAGATAAAAAGCCAAAAAAAATCTAAAAAAGAAATACTTTCCACGATTTGAAAAGCAAGTAAAGAGGAACAGATGTGAAAAATAAATCTACCCTTTCTAATAAATTCGATTCCTTCTTTGAGAAGTAATCATTAAAATCTTGACTAGAACGTAAACCAGATGAAAAAATAAATTCATCGTCCTCTGTGTCATCATCTAATAAAAGTAAATCCTCAATATTTAGTTGCTGAGGCAAAGAAGATGAAAAGGGAACTTTGGTTCCATCGAAATTTAATATGCCAAGTTCTGTTTGATTAAACCTATCATACTCATTAAAAGGTTCAATAATTAAAGAAGCTAATGCAACATGACTCACGAATAATGCCAGAACAAAGGCTTTCAGAAAAGCTATGTAATGGTTAAATATTCGTTTAGAAGAAATCATCTTATTTTAAAATTCAAATCGCGAAGTTACGCTTTCAACAACCTTTATGCCACAAAGAGTATAAAATATTTTGGAGATTGTTTTATCAAAAATCAAGAATAATTAGTATTTAAAATAATAGGTATATTCGCCAAATTTTTAAGATAATGTTTATTAATTCAGTAAAAAATATATTGCAGTTTTTGTTAAAACCAATTGTTTCAAGAACTCCATTGGAAAGATGGAATTATTGGTGGGGCAGAATTTTTAATGTAAAATTGCCCAATAACGTAAAACCTTTTAAAGAACCTACTACTGGCTGCAGCGCAAACATTAATATTGTTCTCCAATTGCTTAATGAAACAGCTCAAGTAAAAGGAGATATTGCTGAGTGTGGCGTTTTTCAAGGTGCAACATTTTCTAGTTTTGCCTATACTCTTGGCAAAAATGGAGATACGAGAAAAATATATGGCTTCGATTCTTTTGAAGGATTTGGGAGTATAGTTGAAAATGAACGATTGCAGGGAGTTACTGCTCATATTGATTTGGAAACTCAGCTTTTCAAAAATACCTCAATGAAGCGAATCGACGATAAACTAAAACTCGTAGGTGCAGCAACTAATAATATCAAATTGGTGAAAGGTTTTTTTGAAGATTCTTTGATAGATTATAAAGACCACACTTTTAGTTTTGTGCATCTCGATTGCGACCTAGCAGAATCTTACTTGACTTGTTTAAATTTCTTTTACAGCAGAATGAATAAAGGCGGAATAATACTCTTTGATGAATACAACGACCCCGTTTATACGCAAGCAACTACAACAATAAATGATTTTTTACTAGACAAACCCGAAAAGCCAATTCAAATTAATAGAGATAATTATTTGAAAAGTTATATAAAGATGGCTGGCTAAGTGTTTTTTTTTAACTTCGCTGCATGGCGTATCAATATCACGATTGCGAAGTAATAAATATAATGGTCGCCGCACCGGGTGTTAAAAGATTTATCATTAAATATCCTGAAAGCTACCAATTAGAATTTAAAGCAGGACAGTTTGTAATGCTCGATTTGCCAATTGAAAGCAAATATACCAACAGAAGTTACTCTATAGCCAGTGCGTGCAATAAAGAGAATTGGCTAGAACTTTTAATCGTTTTAAATCCTAAAGGCCTCGGTACTCCGCACTTATTCGATAATATTGGTGTTGGAAGCAGTGTAAAAGCATCATCACCTTTGGGTAAATTTACGGTTGCTTATCCTATCGAAACTGACTTTTGTTTTATTTGTACAGGAACTGGAATTGCGCCATTTAGAGCTATGATTCAAGAAATATTTCAACAAAATTTACCGTTTAAAACCATCACTTTAATTATGGGAGCGCGCACTTTGCAAGATTTATCATACCGTGAAGAGTTTGAAAAGTTAGCAATTGAGAATAAAAATTTCTTCTATTTTCCTGTTTTAAGTAGAGCCGAAAATCAAGATTGGAAAGGAGCTCGAGGATATGTGCATGATGTTTATTTACACTATTTTAACACTGTTTCTTCCACAATATTTTACCTTTGCGGTTGGTCAGCAATGTTAAAAGAGGCTAGAGAAAAATTACAAATACTCGTTCACGATAAAAAACAAATCAGATTTGAATCCTATGATTAATAATAAAACATTTATGAAGAATCTTATTTTATTACTTGCGCTTGCGCCTTTTGCTGCTTTTTCGCAAACTACATTTAATTCAGTGAGAGCAATATTCACAGCCAACTGTACCAATGGATGCCATAATACGGCTTCACCTACAGGAAACCTAGATTTAACAGGCACAGATTCAGAAGTATATCAGCGGCTTATTAATGTTACACCAACAAATCCTGCCGCAGCAGCGCGCAATTGGAAACGAATAAAACCAGGCTACCCAGAACGAAGCTTTTTATTACGTAAATGTAATAACAATCTATATCAGAATGCTGGTCTAGATGCCGCCAATTTAGGAGCACCAATGCCGACTTATCCGCAACCACCTTTGCAATCTCAAGAAATTGAGTTAATCCGTCAGTGGGTATACAAAGGTGCTCCGCAAACAGGTTCGGTCGTAAATATCAATACAATAAATACGTATTACATCGAAGGAGGAATTAATAGTGTGCCCAACCCTCCGCCAGTTCCTACTGAACCAGGAGCTTTTCAATTACACTTAGGTAAAATATTTTTGGAACCTCAAACGGAAGCTGAATATTTTATTAAATATGATTTAGAACTTTCAGATTTTATTAGAGTGAATCGACTAGACTTGCACATGGCTCCTCAAAGTCATCATTTTATATTGTATAAGTTTGTTTCCAGCGGGGTTGGTTTATTTTCTGAAGGTCTAAGACTTCAAAATCCCATCAATGGGGCAGGTTCTTCTACTGGTTATAATACCATGGTAAATGCTTGGCAGATTTCTTACGACACTTATCTTCCAGCCGGAACAGCTTACAAATGGGATGCAGGTAGCGTGCTTGATATGAATTTTCATTTAAGAAATTATAGCACCGATTCCATTTTAGCTTCAGAAGTGTACGTCAATGTTTACACAAGCCCTAATACTACAGATGATGAAATAATGTATTCAGATTTGATTACGAATTTAAACATACCCATTCCTAATAATAATCAGCCTGTAACATTTACGGTTCCCAATTACTCACCTACGGAAACGCGTTATTGGAACTTATGGCAATTAACTTCTCACACACACAAATACGGTAAAGATTTCGATATGTTTGCGCGCACCGCAAATGGACAACAAGGAGAGCAGATTTATGAAGGTTTTTATGACATTGATTACACCTTTAATCAAGGGTATTACAACTTCAGTCACCCACCCATTCGGCAGTTTGATCCTTTGTATGAATTAAATCCAAGATTAGGTATTATTCAACAAGCAACTTTTCAGAATAACGGACCTAACCCTGTGTATTTTGGATTAACCACATTAGATGAAATGATGGTGTATTATTTTCAATATACATTAGGAAATTTAATTGATCCTTCTTCTTTTTCAGAAATTGATGCATTAAAACTAGAGGTATTTCCCAATCCAAGTAATGGAGCTTTTTCACTTCAATTTACAACCTCTGCTGCAAGTAAAGTAGAAATAAAATTAACCGATTTGGCGGGAAGATTAATTCTTACGGAACAAAAAACAAGCAGTGGTGGTTTGCAAAATATTTCATTGAATTATAGCGAACAGTTAAGCAAGGGAATTTATTTAATGGAAGTAATTTCCAATGATCTTAAAAGCGTAAAAAGGATTTCAATTCAATAATAGCATTTTATAATAGTTAGAAAAGCTGTCTCAAGAAATTGGGGCAGCTTTTCTTTTTTCTCCCATTTTATTTTGATTTTTTATAAAATTTTTCCTATTGCTTTCATAATTTACAGTTTCTCACATCAAAGTCTAATTGTAAAATTCTAATTTATTAGTTTTGTTTTTCTGGGTGGAAATTGCTTATAAATTATTACAGTTAATAAAATAAATATAGAAATGACAAATAGAATATGGATAGAAATATTAATTCAAAGGATTATCTCAATGAGAATGCAGCCTTAAAGCTGAAAATTGAAGAAATTACAAAACGCTTTGAAGAAATTGTTCAAGCAAACAAAGAATTGGCGTTTGAAAATGGTGAAAAAGAAAAACGCGCTGCTGAATTAGTTATAGCAAATATTGAATTAGCGTATCAAAATATTGAAAAAGAAAAACGTGCTGCTGAATTAATAATCGCTTACAAAGAGCTTGCTTTTCAAAATGGTGAAAAAGAAAAACGTGCCGCTGAATTGATAATCGCCAATAAAGAACTTGCTTTTCAAAATGACGAAAAGGAAAAACGTGCCGCTGAATTAATAATCGCCAATAAAGAACTTGCTTTTCAAAATGATGAAAAAGAGAAACGCGCCGCAGAATTGGTAATCGCTAATAAAGAACTTGCTTTTCAAAATTATGAAAAAGAGAAACGCGCCGCAGAATTGGGCATTGCAAATGCTGAGTTGCTTTATCAAAATGATGAAAAAGGAAAACGGGCTGTAGAATTAGGTATTGCAAATACAGAACTTGCCTTTCAGAATGAAGAAAAAGAGAAACGCGCCGCAGAATTGGGCATTGCAAATGCTGAGTTGCTTTATCAAAATGATGAAAAAGGAAAACGGGCTGCAGAATTAGGTATTGCAAATACAGAACTTGCGTTTCAGAATAAAGAAAAAGAAAAACGCGCCGCAGAATTAGGCATTGCAAATGC
>Ga0105044_10015813_pt1 | contig 10196 bp, 3 predicted proteins | sample MAT01_FD_78092 | JGI IMG/M metagenome (GOLD analysis project Ga0105044, IMG submission 78092) | Freshwater microbial communities from Lake Fryxell liftoff mats and glacier meltwater in Antarctica - MAT-01 | ecosystem: Environmental > Aquatic > Freshwater > Ice > Liftoff microbial mat | place...
CATCTGCTGACTCTATATAGCCAGAGCATCTAGACCAACGCTGGAACCCGCGGCCTCGACGAGATCGGGAAGCTCACCTATATACCAACTTTGCTCGACACCGAGTTGACACCAGCCGTGCTTGGCGGCGAGTTTCGGCTGGTGCTAATCTCGGGTAACGCCGGCGACGGCAAGACAGCCTTTATTCAACAGCTTGAGGCGCAGGCGTCGAGCGCGGAAACACTCGTCCGAGGGTCTAACGGCCGCCAATTTGTACTCAATGGCCGCACCTTCCTCAGCAACTACGACGGGAGCCAGGACGAGGGTGACAAAGACAACGACGAGGTGCTCCGCGACTTCTTCGAGCCTTTCGCAGGCAATAACGCGCAACGCTGGCCGAGCGCCAGCACGCACCTGATCGCGATAAATGAGGGACGACTCATTGACTTCCTGAGCAGCCATCAGCAGCGTTTTCCATTGCTTGCCCGCATTGTACGCGAAGGGCTAGGTGGGAGCATGACCCGCGATGGCGTTGCCATCATCAATCTCAACCTGCGGTCAGTTGTCGCTGATGCCAAAGGTCTGAACAGCTCAATATTTGAGCGCCTGCTGCGCCGTATTGTCGAGCCGCAGTTCTGGCAGGCATGCGCCGCCTGCGATCTACGCGAGCACTGTTACATCCACCATAACGCGCGTACCTTTATGGATCCTGTGGCCGGGCCACGGGTGATCGAGCGGCTGAAGGAACTGTATACGATCACCCACCTGCGTGGTCGCTTACACATCACTCTCCGCGATCTGCGATCGGCGCTAGCATTTATGCTTGTCGGCACCCGTAACTGTGACGAAGTGCATGCCCTGTACGACAAGGGTGCCGAGGCCCGCCAGAAGATTGCTGACGGCTTCTACTTCAACGCCTGGTGCGGGGGTAGCGAGGGGTCTGCCGATCGACTTGTCTCGCTCCTACGCGAGATCGATATTGGGCAATCGACTAATCCCGATCTCGACCGTAGCTTCGCCTTTCTCGGGCCTCGCGAGCGCAGTATGACGCGCTTCTCGTTTGAGGAGCGAGCCGGCTTCGATGATCAGCTGTTTGACGCTTTGTTTGCCGCACTTCCACAGCAGTATGACCGCACGTTGCAGCGTGAGGCAATCGTAGCCCACCAGCACTATGTCGCAATGCTGCGTCGGCGCTATTACTTCGAGCGACGCGATGAGCAGCGTGATAAACGCCGCGACGAGCAGGCCGACGATGTGCAGCGCGGGGGGATGCTGCCTTATAGAAGTGTTGATCACTTTCTGGAGCTGGTGAACGGAAACGCCGACCTAAGGAATGAGATCACGCGCCTACTTCACGCGATCAACCGAGGCGAGGGATTGAGTGACCCTCAACGCCTTGGCCCACGCCTGGCCTTACGGGTACGCCAGGTTGAGCGGGCGACAATACGCAGCTACCGTCTCTTTGATGAGCAGGTTTTTGAGCTGACCAGGCGTACAATTGGTCCGGCCACACGTTTCATCGAGTACCAGCCCCAAGGGCTAATCTTCGCCTACCAGCTGCCGCGAGGCAGGCGTGCCGAGTTGTTGCTGAACCTTGATGTCTACGATATGTTGATGCGGCTAAACGATGGCTACCGACCGAGCATCGAAGAGATAGAAGGCTTCTATCGCACGCTGGCCGTCTTCAAGAACGTGCTGGCCTCCGCTCCCTATCAGGACGTTATGCTCACGGAGAATGGCCACGAGTTCTTCCATTTGCGGCGGACTGAAGACGGCGTACTTCGGCTAGGGCGCGTTGAGAAGGGGCACGGCTGATGGCGAATCGACGACGCGACCAAGAGTTTCGACTGCCGAAAATTACATACGTTGACCACAAAGTCATCAACATGGATCGTGTGCTGACCCGGCTCTTCCCCCGCTTGAAGTATGACGGATGGGATAGCCGGCGTGCGGCGCGGCGTGGCGATCTTGAGCTCAAAGACTTTATCGTTACGTTCCAGAAGCGTGATCGCGTGATCGTCGAAGCAGCTCGTGCTGTGCTCGACAACCCTACCTGGGCCAACCAGTTTCAGGCGCGAGAAGTGATCGAGGCAGCGTGGTTGCCCGATTTGAGCAATAAGCAGCTCCAGTTGGTCAAAGAGCTACTCCTCGAGCCAAGGATGACGCGTGAGCGGCTAAACGATGTCTGGTTTGAAGGCCTGTTCGCCGAACCAGCAGCCGAAGCGATTATTGCTAGCTGGATCGAGACAGACCTTATGGACGTGGTTAATCGTGGTAAACCCAAGCAGGCTATTGCCGCTCCACGTCCACTTCATGGGAACACTTACAAGTTTCGCAACGCAAATCACTCACGTGACTATAATGCATCAGATCAACTCTATTGGATGCTCTTTCATGCGCGACGGGGGCTGGGGCAAGGTGCACGCGAGGCACTGAGAAACTTTTTCTTTCCCGGTGTAGACAAGGTGACTGATGCCTACGATCCGCGCGCTCAGCTTGATGTCGAAACGCAAGCTCTCCTACGGCTTGATCAGCAAGTGAGCGGCGACACGAAGGACTCAAAGACGCCGGAGCGCTATCCCCCACTCTGCCTTGGTGCGGCAGACCTCCTCGCAGATGATGTCCTGCGCCTACTTGCATACCAGAATTACGTGCCGCGTACGGTACTGGTGGAGTATCTCAAAATCCTCTTTGCCTTTCATCTGGCGCTGTACCACCTTCGACTTTTGAAACTCTTGCCCGAGTGGGTGCGTACCCGCGGAGCGGACGCTAGTTGTGGACAGCATGGCTGCCCACTGGGCGACGACGACACACGCCCTTGCGGCGACTGCAAGTACCAGATTGCTCTCGTGGTAGATATGGGGGCGGCAGGTAATACGCACATGACGATGTTAGCGCGTCGAAGCGCGGATCTGCACTACCGTCGTATTCCGGAGTATATCCAATCCCACTTTGTGATTAAGAAGCTTGATGAGATGGCTGAGTATCTTGCGCGCACGAGCAGAGCCCCTGTTCCAGCTGCAGGTTTCTTCTCAGTGCGCGATCTGCTTCAGATGCTCCAGACGCCCTATAGCGCTGAGCGTGAGGCCTATTTTAAAGCCAGACTTGTCGGGCTGATTGAAGATAGTGACTTAACCAGCGATCAGGATCCGGAAATTGAACGCATAACAGCGCTTGGTCTGAGTGACTTCGAAACCTTCATCGAAATTCTGGTCACACGGCGCGGCGCCTTTCATCGCGACTACATTACCCAGTGTCTTGACTCGCTTCTGTTGAAGAATAGCGATGCAGGCCTGCTACGACAGCCGCGTGGCAGCGTACGAGCTTTCAGTATGGGGAGCCGGCTCCTAGAGGTGCTCTTGCAGTTGGCAGTGCTTGCACAGCAGGGCACATCATTTACAACTCGTGAACTGAGGGTCGAAGAGTTGCTCGCGTTCCTCCGACTGCGCTATGGCTTATACATCGACCAGTTACCTGAGACCGATGGTTTTACAGTGCCCAGTATTCTTGATCGTCAAGCATTGCGAAAGAACGTTGAGGCGTTTAAGACCCGCCTGCGCGAGATTGGCTTCTTTGACGATTTGTCTGATGCATACATTACCCAGGCTGTAAAGTCGCGGTATCAGATTGACGGTACAGCATCGCCTTCCGGCCGAGGAGAGCGCTCATGACCAATCCCTTCATTGAACTCGATGAGCAGCGGCTGACTGCTGAACTAGAAGCTGTGCTTTTGCCGCGACTGACCGAGTTAGTGCGTGGGCGTGCACCTGGCCACTGTATGCGTGTGGCCGATCTCGACCTCAACTTGATGCTTGCCCTTACCGATGCGCTACGCCGCGATGTGCCAGGTGCACTCGTACACGTACTTACTGATCATACAGAGCTTGCACGATCGGATGATCGCTATGTAACTTCCACCAAATTGGTTGAGTTGCGCAACCCCGATGAAGCAAACAACCTGCGTCCTGCCCTCCTGGTGTTTCTGCCCTCCAATCTGCGGACGAGCGCGGAAGACTCATTCGGTGTCGCCACCTTCGAGGAGATTCCTGTTACCGGCACGTACGATGAACTACTCCAGCGCCTCCAGAACCGCATTCCAGCATCCCTTCAGGCAACCGTAAGAATCGTGTTTGACCAACTGGGTGCCTGGTTTGCTGGGCATATTGAGGCGCGTGTACGTTTTCTCTTGACCGCGATTTTAAACAGTGTCGATCACGAAACACTTGGGGCATCACTTTTTGAGCTTGGTCTTGTCCCAGATTTGCGCCTTTTCAGTGATCAAGCGCGGTCGCTAGGGCGCATTCAGCAGAATCTAAAGACCGTAGCAGCCCTAACAACCTCGGACTTGTCAGTCCGCGGGCGTATCCTTGACCTCAACCTGGTCGATCGAACATTGCAGCGCCGCATGATGCAGCTGCTACTCGATATAGGAACGGCTGATCCGCGTCGCTGGACCAGACAGATCATCCTCGACCGGAAGAACTGGGAGTTGACCTTCGACAAATGGAGATTTGCTGACGAGCGGAACCCGGACAGGATCAGCATCTTCGCCGTCAAGACTGATCTCCCGGTCGTCCGAGAGGAAACGGACACACGACTTCAAGGCCTGGTGGGTCAACAGCTGCTAACCCCACAGACACGGCGCAAGCTCACGCTGACCTTTCAGGTTGACCCCCATCCATCGCAGGTCGCCGGGCTCGACTATTTCACTGTGCAACTAATGACCCGCGAGGCGGGCACTGGAAATATCAGCACTCCGCTTGGTCTGTCAAAACGAGTAAGAGCATGGAAGGCAAAAAGGACAACGTGCACGGTAACTCTTGATAAACTCAATCGTGTTGCTTTTCCCGAAGAAGGCGGTTGGTGCTTTCTCCGCGTGTTGCCCTGGACTGCACAGGGTGATCCAGTGCCAACTGAGCTAGGTCGCTCGCAAATCGATGACGAAGGTTTTACGGCAACTCCCTCGAATGAAAGTGAGCCCTTCTTTGTTATTCCTGGTAACACGGATTTTGAGGAAGAGGAACGGCCACAACGTGCGATTCCGCGGGCCGACAGCGTCCAGCATGCTCGATTGCGTGTTCAATTCAAAGTAGCTAGGGAAGGGCGCGACCCCTCAGAGATTCGACCAGATGCTCTTGCGTGGGATGAGGGGCAGAAGTCACGTTCCCGTGTCCGCGATATGTTGCGGGTGACATTTCGTAGAGAGGGTACCTTCAATATTCCAGTCGTTCACTCACTCCAACAAATCGAGGCACAGTATCTCACCCGACCGACCGAGCTGCTGCAGTTAGAACTGTGCATTGAGAATGGTCGGCTGAGCACACAGGAGCGAGCGCCAGTAGTGCTGCCAGATCTGGTGAGTAGCCAGCATTTTCTTGCAGCCAGATCTGAGTACCTTGCAGGAGTACGATCTGGAGAGGATGAACTGGTCTCACAAGCCGCCGACTATGATAGCCTCCAAGAGCTCTGTATTCGTTATGCCGAGGCATATCGCGACCTGCTCCGTGATCTCTATGCCAGAGTGGAAGCGGGGGTTGGGTATGAGCGCACACAAGCACTCCAGGAAATGCTTCAGGCCTTGCTAATTGACACCCTGGGGATCCGGATTGCTCACGCTCGTAACCGCCATCAAGTGCGTCAGGCTGCCCTACTGAGTCCGCTACACCCGATACGGGCGCTCTGGCTTACTACCTGGGCGGCAGTTGGCCAACGGTGGCTCGCTGCGGCGGGCAATGGACCATCAGAGTATATTAGCCTCGTGGAGGAAGCCATACTACGGCGTCTTGCGCCATTGAACATCCCTCCAACACTTATTCGCACAGCGGATACGGTTTACATACCGGTTGACAACATCTCTCCTTTCTGGGCCTTGTATGCTGAACCAACTGAAGAAGACGTTCGGGGCTTATTCAGCGAGGTGTGCTCGGCACTACAGGTGGCGGAACCTGCGCTTAGCGGTGCATCAGTGACTGGTGAAGCGCTTGCCACGCGGTTCGAACGCTACTTGAACCAGCACCCATATGTGCGTACCCTGACACTCAATGTGTTTAATCCCGGAAGAGCACAAATTATCGCCGATGCATTAGTCTGGCTGCAAAAACAACAGGCATTTGAACAATTGCGTTACGATATTCGGCTATTTGTTCCCGATCCCGAGACACCTGGGATCGGGGAAGCGGTGCTACAGCTCCTCTCGCCAGATACCACCAGCAGAACTGACACCGATATATTTGGTTTCTCAACAGGCAGTCATTTGTATCCCAAACTGGCCCTAGCCGTTCGCAGTATGGATGAGTTTCGCAACGACCCCGAGGGATTCCAGGCCCATCTCACGGTTTTACTTGACGTTTTCCCCGCCACCACGCTTGGCGCAGGGCCTATGCTTGGTTCGCCCCAAACAGTGCCGCTGTATGGATTAGCACAGGATTTCGTCAGCCACTATAGCGATCAAGAAAGCGACCGCGCGTTCTGGTTATGGCAGCGACAGCCACGGCACGGAGAACTCTCGCAGCAGTCGATAGGGGTAGCTTCTGCTGGCCTGCTTGCAGAGTTACCACGGCTCATCTCTGGACTGACGGCGACCATTATCATCCGTGATCCCGTCATTGACTACTGCCCAACCATATCATTGAGCTTGTCACCCGAACAACATGCGCTGCTGCATCGTGTCCACGAGGTAAGCGACTGGGTCTGCACCATCGATCGGAATCTAGGTGTTGAGTTCTTTGATCATGCTCGCGCAGATCGGCCGGAGTACCTCATTGACTATGTGCCAGGCAAGGTAACCAGTGGAGGCCACCGTCTCATTGTCACCACTCGTTCGGTCGTTGAGCTGACAGCGTTGCTACAGCCTGTTCTTGATAGCTACGGCTTGCCCCATCAGGGCAATCAGGTTGTTTTTATTCTGCGTCAGCTGCGACTGTTATCGGGCAGGTTAGCACTCAAACTTATTTCACTGGCACCATCACAAAGAGCTGAAGCACTCGGACTAGCTCTTGCATACCGCTACCTTGATTATCAGCAGGCGCTTCATAATCAGATCCTGGTACCACTCGATGATCACACCGATCTGTTTCGTCAGGTAGTCCAGACAGATCCCCAAGGTGATAGTTCAGAAAGACTTCAGCGGACAGATCTGGCGTTGTTCGAACTCGATCTGGATACGCGCATATTGACCTGCCGCCTCATTGAAGTCAAATGCTATGCACACACAACTGGTTTAGCTGCCTACCAACAACTTAGAGCGACGATTGGCCAGCAGATCGGCAACAGCGAGTTAATGTTACGACGTCAATTCGATCCGAATCTTGATCGTGAAAAAGATCGCCCTGATCGGGCGCTGAAGACTCGGGAACTTGCGTTATTGTTGGAATTCTATCTAGAACGAAGCGCACGTTATGGCCTGATGTCGGCAGAAGTTGCCGAGGAGGGGCGGACGCTATTGGCTACATTGGAAGATGGTTATAGCATCGTCTTCACACGCAGCGCACTGATTTTCGATTTTACACGTAGTGGCACTGAAGGGGCCGACTATGAGAATGAAATCGAATACCATCGTATAGGGGTGAATCTCATTCGCGGCTTGTTAAGCATGCAACCTATCCAGCCAATCGACATTGCAAATGCTGACCCTCTCGCAAGTGATACCGACGGCATTCCCTTTCTCCAGAACGCAGCGTTTCTTTCTCCACAACAAGATCGAACCACAACCCAGGAATGGTTTGTTCCCATCCTTCCAGAGCAAACCGATGAGCAGTCGATTGATGCAGAATTTGACGGAGGCTTAGACAAATCCGATACTCCCGACGTTATGCCCGGTCAAGAAGGCAGTGAGATTCGGGGTGATGCAACTGTGTCAGTACCTGCAAGCACTGGTGTAATTGCGCCAGATGTGCTCGAAAGCCAGGCATCTGAGAACGAGCAACTGGTAGAAGCACCACCACTCCAGTTTGCTGAGCTATCGGAGCCTCGCAGTGGCCAGCCAATCCGCGAGTCACAGCTGCCTCCTCACTACGACATTTTGCTAGGCGCACAATCTGACTCGCCACAGTACGGCGTTCTTGGTGAAGTAGCGGGACTAAAGGTGGCGCTCGATCTCGATCAGACACATACGATAAGTCTGTTTGGCGTTCAGGGTGGTGGCAAGAGCTATACCCTGGGTAGTATCATCGAAATGGCTTGCCTGCCAATAGACCATATCAATCAACTACCTAGCCCTCTCGCCACGATTCTTTTCCATTATAGCGCGACCAAGGAGTATAAACCCGAGTTCGTCACGATGAACCAGCCAAACACGGTTGCGGATCAGATTGCTACGCTTCGTGAGCGTTACCGAGGTCAACCACAGGCGCTACGAGACATCGTATTACTTACGCCCAAGGCGCAACTCGAAGATCGACGCGCGGAGTACCCCGACATCACAGTAGAGCCTATGACGTTCTCTTCGCAAGAGCTCAAGGCATCGCACTGGAAGTTTCTCATGGGGGCTGTCGGCAATCAGAGTCTGTATCTGCGCCAGATTAATTTGATCATTCGCCGGCTACGCAACAACCTGGTACTTGACCAACTTCTCGACGAGGTCGAACGTTCACCGATGGCTGACCATATGAAGGAGGTAGCACGTACCCGTCTACAACTTGCCGCCGAATACATTGATGATAGTCAGCAATTGGGCCGTCTCGTAAAATCAGGGCGCTTGATCATCGTTGATCTGCGAGATGACACAATAGAAAAAGACGAGGCACTCGGACTCTTCGTGGTATTGCTCCAGATATTCTCGGAGGCTGCACAAAGTGATCAGCCGTTTAACAAGCTTGTTGTGTTCGACGAGGCGCACAAGTATATGGAGAACGGAGACCTAGTTGCTGGTCTCATTGAGGTCGTGCGAGAAATGCGCCATAAAGGAACCAGCATTTTGGTCGCTTCGCAGGAACCACGCTCGGTGCCACAATCCCTCATTGAGCTTTCGTCCCAAATCATCCTACATCGCTTCAACTCACCGGATTGGCTGCGGTACATCCAGAAGACAAATACGGCCCTAAGTAGTCTCACTCCTGAGAAGATGAACAGCCTGGGACCAGGCGAAGCGTATGTCTGGTCAAGTAAGGCGAGTGATCCAAGTTTTTCCTCTGCAGCTGTCAAAATCCGCTGTAGACCGCGTGTGACTCAACACGGGGGTGCAACAAGGACGGCAGTAACCCGAAAAAACCAAGATTCATCGCTTGATTTGCGCCATTTGTATGGTCAAGCAACGACAACCGGTGAACCTGAACGCGGCTGCCATCCGGCAGGAACAGTCTCACGCTCGTGGCCGTCGCTGTAACACCCAAAGATATTGCCGCGCTGGACGACCGAGAGGATTCGCCGCTCGTCGGCAATCAAGCCGAAGTACACGGACATAAACTGATCGGCCTCGGGCACGCTCTGGGCGCGGACGATGCAGAAGTCGTTCACATATCGGTTTTGCTCAAAGACGCGCACGCGGCGCTCGTAGCGGCGCTGCGGGTCGCGACGGAGGCGGTAGACCCGGCCGGGGTAGAGCCCGCTGGAGACATCGAGAAAGCCCTGGCGCTCCAGGAGCGCGTGCTGCGGGCCGAGGAAGAGGCGGAGGGTGTTCTCGGCGCGCTGCGCCGGCGTGAGCCCGTCGCCGAGGTCGCGCTGATCGCCGATCGCCAGAATCGCGCGCGTGCTCGTGCCCGGCTGGAGCGGTGCGCGTCGTGGAGCGCTTCGCCCTGGAAGCGCCTCGGCGAAGTGGAGCGGCGGCTCGCCCACAAGCGGCACGCCGGCCTGCCGACAGAACGATGCGGCGATGCTGTAGCCGCCCCAGTCGCCCACGGGTGCGGCTCGCGAGCCGAGCGTGGCCGGGTGGCAGGACGCGAAGGCGATGGCGGCCGTGGCGATCGTGCCGGTCGTACCCGTTGCCTGAAGCAGCACCAGGTGGTAGGGCTCGTCGCTGACGGTGATGCGCGCTTCCTGGATGGCCCAGCTGTCCTCGGGCACGAAGTTGCGCAGGGGCGCCCAGCGCGTGCGCGTGGCGCCGACGTAGGGGTGGTCCGTGCGATAGCACGGCATCGTTGCACTCGAGGGCGTACCGAGGAGGGCCTGGGCAGCATCCGTGTGCTTGCAGCCACGGGGCACACGCAGTCCGACGTCGCTACGGTCGGCGGCGAGAGCGCGGCGGGCGGCGAGATTGCGCGCGTCCTGCAGCCAGCCCACAC
>Ga0105044_10015814_pt1 | contig 10195 bp, 8 predicted proteins | sample MAT01_FD_78092 | JGI IMG/M metagenome (GOLD analysis project Ga0105044, IMG submission 78092) | Freshwater microbial communities from Lake Fryxell liftoff mats and glacier meltwater in Antarctica - MAT-01 | ecosystem: Environmental > Aquatic > Freshwater > Ice > Liftoff microbial mat | place...
AGACAACACTATTTTTCTGCGAATAGTGGGGCTATTTAAAGAAAAATAGCGGCCGTATGATGGAACAAAGGGTGGCATCAAATGACTAAGTTATTGGTGCCGCGTTCCTAAGAGATGGTTGGGGCGATCGAAGGGGCTGGAAGATTCAAAAAAAGAAGCAAGATATTTATTGAGGCATGAAAGACTTGTCCAATATTTTTTTGAGGAACTCCCTCGCTTTAAATAACTGGCTTTTGCTGGTCCCGATGGAGATGCCCATTTGCTCCGCAATTTCTTCATGGCTGTACCCGTCAATCGCATACAGGTTGAACACGACGCGGTAGCCGGGCGGCAATCGTTGCAGGTATTTCATCAGGGTCTGCGCATCGAGGTTGGAAGCAAAATCTTCGTCGGTCCGCAGGCGATTTTCAAATGGACTGAAATCAGGGATGTCGCGGATGAAGTCGCGCTGCTTGCGCAGGTGACTCAACGCCGTATTGACCATGATCCTCCGAATCCAGCCACCCAAAGCGCCTTCGCTTCTGAACTGCCCCATGTCCCGGTACACCCGTATAAAGCCATCCTGCAACATATCTTCCGCCTCGGCCTTGTCGCGTGAAAAACGAAGCACTACCCTAAACATCGGGACGCTATACTGGCGATAAAGCGCCGTCTGATGTGTTGGGCTTCCTTGCAATACACCGTTCACTAATTCCTGGTCGCTATATTGTTGCATGTTGGCTGATATGTTGTTTGATGGTGATTCGGGAAATGCGGTTGCCTGTGGCAGATGATTTGTTTAAAAAAATTTTCCTTCAGGAGATTCATTGCGATGATCTTGTTGCAGGAGAAAATCCGTTCGATCTGAATTTCGGCAGGTCGTGCAGATATAGGCTCCGTTTGCGTCGGGTAACGTCCATTTTTCAAATTCCAGTCTAAAGACCTGTCGAAACTCGTTTTTTTCAATGACCCCTTCGGCTGAACCAACGGATCCATTCCATTCGAAGGGCGCTACGTGGAGGTGTTTTCTAAAGTCCAGTTCTTTCAGCCCATAGGCTTTGTAGAGGCTTTCTTTGGCGGTCCAGAAAATATGAAAAAGATCAAATTGTGCCTCCAAATGGTGTTCATTCACGAAAGCAAATTCTGGCTTATTCAGAAACTTGGGTGCCAATCGCGGCATTTTTTCTACCAATACCTGTATGTCACAACCGCAATTCCGGTCCGCCAACAAGGCGCCCACCACGCCGTGCGAATGGCTCAACGAACAATGCAGATCGGGTTGATCCAGGAAAAAAGGTTTTGAAAATGCATCCTTCGCCAAGGGAATCCGCTGCGGAGCGCCGGTCAGCCGGTGCAACAACCAGCGCCCGGCCAGCCACTCAAGCCGTCGCAGGTGCTTCAGCAAATCCAGTTCCAACTCCTCTTCCCGCGACAGTGGCAATTGATCGCGGAAAAACACCTCCGCCTCTCCGATCTGCCACACACCAAGCGCGGCTCCTGCAAACGGGTGACTGGACGAGAGCAAAGGCATTGTTAAGATTTAAGCAGGTTATTTGCAGTTCGAAACGTTCATCTATACTTGTATCATATCCTCATGATCGCTCAGACGCCTCCCCCACCCTATTACGCCGTCATTTTCACCTCGCTTCGCACCGAAGTAGACAACGGCTACGGCGATATGGCCGATCGAATGGTCGAACTGGCAGCCCAACAACCAGGTTCTCTCGGCGTCGAATCCGCCCGACACGGCGTAGGCATCACGGTCTCCTATTGGGAAAGCCTCGAAGCGATTCGCCACTGGAAAGCCAACGCAGAACACCGCATCGCCCAGGAACTGGGTCGCCAGCAATGGTACTCCGCTTATAAAACACGTATCTGCCGGGTGGAGCGGGATTATGGAGTTGGGAGTTGGGATTAGGGACCAGGGATTAGGGACTAGGGACTAGGGATTAGCGGACCAGGGACTAGGGATTAGGGGACCAGGGACCAGGGATTAGGGACTAGGGTACCAGGGATTAGGGGACCAGGAACCAGGAACCAGGGATTAGGGACTTATCAGACCCTGGGTTGAGTTGATTTTGAATAGAAATAAATGAGTCAACGTCCTCAGTCCAACGTCCAACGTCCACAGTCCTTTTTAAAACAACGTCACCCCATACCGGATCACCCACACAAACGCGAGCAGGGCCGTAGCGATCACCACACCGCGCATGGACAAGTCCCAACGGCGCTTGCGAAACAGATTCATAGGAATCAGGTTGAGCGCGATGGCGACGATCGCGAGGGTGCGCTCGCGGAAATTGACGGCAAGACCGGCTCCGCTGGCGGCACCTTTGTTTTCAAGCAAATTGAAAACTTCATAGAGCAGAACAAAAGAACAGAAGGGCAGCAGCAGGCCGAACAGCAAGCCGACCCAGATTTCATTGCGATAAAACATTGATGTTAGTTGTTGATTTTTTTGTCCAATTCAGGACTTTTTCGGATGGTTGCCGCTTTTTTCCATTGTTCCAATGCCTTGTCCCGCTGACCTGCGAGTGACAATGCATCGCCATAATGCTCCAAAAAATCGGGGTGTTTATCGCCGCCTTTCGAAAGATATTGCTCGTAGCGGGCGACGGCTGCGGGATAATCTTTTTTGCGAATCAGGGCGAGACCGGCAGCATCGGCGATGTCGAGCGCCAGGGCCGGATTTCCGGCAGTCATCAATACCGCCTGTTCGAGTTGGGCGAGCGCATCGTCGGGTTTTCCGTTCTGGGTAGCGGCGATGCCATAGTAGTAGTAAGCTTTGGGCTGGTTGGGAAAAGCATCCAGCGCCTGTTCCGCCAGTTTGGCCATGTAGGGATAATTCTTCTGGGCTTGCAAGATCGCCAGCGCATTGTCCCACACACTGAATACTTTAGGGTTGAAGATGATGCATTGACGGTACCGGTTCAGTGCTTCTTCGGGGCGGTTGGCATGGTACAACAGGTCGCCGGAAAGACTCCAGGCCTTCGGATCCTGAGGATGTGCCTGCTCTAGCAAGGCGCCCAGTTCGAGCAGGTTCTGGACGAGGACCGGATCGTTGCCCGCGTCAAGTTTTGGGAAGTAAGGCAGCAGTTCTTTCACTTTGGCATCAATCGCCACTTTGGGATCGGCAAAAAGCGGCTTCAAGGAAGCGATGTAGGCTGCATCCGAGCTGCTTTTGGTTTTTTGCATCCCGGCGATTTTAGCGACCGGGTCGTTGGGATTTCGGCGCAGCACGTCTTCATACACGCGGCGGGCATTGGCTTCGTCGCCGATCCGCTCGTAGAACTCACCCAGCCTGCGGCGGTATTTGAGTTCGCCGGGAAATGCATCGGCCAGTTTCTGATATTCCGCTGCCGCTTTGGCATTGTCGCCGAGGCCGACATAGATGAGGTGTTTTTTGGAAGAAGTTTCCTCCCGGATGCCTTCCAGGTCTTGCAACTTGTCCAGTGCTTTCAAACCACCCTTCGGATCGGAATCCAGGACACATAGATAGGCCAACTGCTGATAGAACTCCGAGGTGCGGGGAAAACGTTTGGTCAGTCCTTCATACACTTTGATTGCGTCTTTGAGGCGACCGTTCTTTTCGTAAATATTGGCCTGATACATCGCATACCACTGATTGCCAGGATCTTTCTCGACTGCTTTGCCGATCGCCTCGAGGGCATTGGCGAAGTCAGAGAGCGAAACATAAGTACGCGACAAGCCGTACCAGGCTGCGTCGTTGCCGGGGTTATCGTAGAGAAATTGTTTGTAGAGCGGCAGGGCTTTGTCAAAGTGCCCCAGCATGCGCTCACGCTCCGCGTCGAGGAATTCGCTTTGGCGTTTCACCTCTTCTTCCGGGACGAGGGCTTTGGTGCCGCCGATGGTATTTTGAGCAGTTAGGGCCGTAGCGGCCAGGGAGCATACCAGAAGGAGTACATTCAAAAAAGTCGTCCCTTCAGGAATCCGGTATTGCTGTTTCATGTAAGCGTGTTTAAAATTGAAAGATCGAAAATCAGGTTTCGACCGCTTGTTATCGCTTTAAAAAATTGGAATAGTCGCCGAGGTTCAATTCATCTTTGGCCCCCACGAAACTACTGGCATTGCCGATCATCGAACTATCGAGCAAAGCGTTTTTGATGTGCGACTTGTTCTGGACAATGCTGTTGGTAATAACGGTATTCTCTACCGTTGAATTATGCCCGATGCTGACATAGGGTCCGATGACGGCATTGCGGATCACCACGTTTTGGCCGATGAAACAAGGCGGCACGATAACGCTGTTCACGATCTGTGCATTGGCGGCCACGAGGCCGTTATCACGCTGAAATTCGAGCATCCGCTCGTTGGAGTGTAAGATCGCGTCTTTGTTGCCACAGTCGAGCCACTCTTCGATCTCTCCTGTTTTGAATCTAACGCCTTCATTTTTAAGCAATTCGAGTGCTGTAGTCAATTGAAATTCATTCTTCTCCCGCACATTGTTCTGAATCACCTGATGGAGTGCGGCGCGCAGTTTTTCTGCTTCCCGGAAATAGTAAATCCCTACGATCGCCAGGTCGGACACAAATGTGGACGGTTTCTCCACAAAATCCGTGATGTAGCCGGTTTCATCCAGTTTCACAACCCCAAACGAAGAAGGATCTTTCACTTTCTGTACCCAAATCATGCCATCCTCTTCGATGTTGAAGCGAAAATCTGCCTTGAACAGCGTATCGGCAAATGCAATCATACAATTCCCCGACAGACTCTCCCAGGCGCAATGGATCGCGTGGCCCACCCCCAAGGCTTTTTCCTGCCGGTAAATCCGGCCGCGAGCCCCGAGGCGTTCCGCAATGGCGACCAACTCGCGCTCCACATCAGGGCCGAAATCCCCGACGATATATGCAATTTCCTCAATCTGCCCCTCGTAGGCAGCAGCGAGGCTTTCCACGAGACACTGGATAATGGGTTTGCCTGCTACCGGGATTAGCGGCTTCGGCACAGTAAGGGTGTGCGGACGGAGGCGCGTGCCGCGACCGGCCATCGGGATTATGATCTTCATAATTTAATAATTTAAAAAATATGGTTAATATAGTTAATGAGATCAATGGGGTCAATAAGATCAATGTGGTCATTGATCTTATTACCCACATTGACTACATTTAATTTCCGGTGCTACCAAACCCGCCGGTGCCGCGTTCCGTAACATCCAGATCATCCACCACTTCCCAATCAATCTGTTCATAGCGGGCAATGACCATCTGTGCAATGCGTTCGCCCGGCTCAATGGTCTGCACCTCATTGGAGAGATTAACGACCACACATTTGATCTCCCCGCGATAATCGCTGTCAATGGTGCCCGGCGCATTGAGCAGCGTGAGGCCGCGTTTGGCCGCGAGGCCGCTTCGGGGCCGGATTTGCGCTTCATATCCGGGCGGAAGTGCCATAAAAAGGCCGGTGGGGACAAGTGTGCGCTCGAGCGGCTGGAGTGTTACGGACACTTTAATGTCTGCCTGGAGGTCCATGCCTGCACTGCCGGGCGTTTCGTAACGGGGCAACGCATGGGCGGATCGGTGAATAATTTTTATTGTCAAAACATCAGATTTGGGGTCAAAAGTAAAGAAATGGATGTGGTGGCAGGATAACTCTCAAGTTTAAGCTTATAAAAAATCAGTGCCGCCTTATTTTTGGGCAACCGAACCGCTACCGGGGTTCAATTCGATATTATCCCGAATTTTGGTGCAAATGTTGCAAAGATGGAATTTGTTCAAAATAGCAAACGCAGTGCCATCCCAGATTTTTGAAGGCTTCCGTCATACCTTCGCGCTCGTCAAGTTCTGAATTGGCCCCAATTTGAGCCGGCTTAAACTCTTTTATACATGAAATTCATCCTGACTGCGCTGATTACGTGCCACCTGCTGTTTGCATCTGCCCAAAACCTGCCATCTGCTGCCACTTGCGCCACCGCGCTGAATATTGGCGGCTGCCGCAACTTCCTCCCCGAAACCTTTGTCCTCGCGCCCGGACAAGTGGATTCGGCATTTTTCCAGCCGGGTGTGAACCAGGGTTGTATCGGACAGCCTTCTTTTAAATTTGCTTTTTTTTATTTTACGGCAGGTGCCGACGGCAAATTTGCTTTTGTAGCAAAAGGGGTCGGCGGGGCTCATAATTTCGACTTCAATGTATGGGGCCCGCTCGACCATCCGGCGGACATTTGCACGGTCGTGCAAAACACCCAGCCGGTGCGATCCTCTCAAGCGGTCGGCTCCAATTTTACCGGCCTGGCGGATATCCAACCGCTGACCGGAGCCGCAGTAACCGATGATTTCGACTGCGATAGCCCGACCACACCCGGTACGGATGGCGATGGGTTCGTCCGCAGTCTGGAAGTAAAAAAAGGCAAGACTTATGTCATCCTGCTCGATGACCCGGATGGCGCCATTACGCTCGGGGGTGTTACGATGAACTTTGCCGGCACCACTGCGGGAGTCCTGATTCCCCTGGAAGAAGTGGCGCAAGTCACGCCCGACACCTCGGTTTGCCTCGACAGTTCTTTGCAACTTTCGGCCACAGGCGGCGTAAAATACAACTGGCTGCCTGCCGACGGCCTTTCGTGCACCAATTGTCCCAATCCGATTTTGACCGTTTCAGGATCAAAAACCTACCAGGTTGAAATTCGGGGCGCTTGTACCACGACCACCAAGGAAGTCGAGATCACTCCGATTGACCTGAATCTCGGCATTGATGTACTCATCTGCACGGGGGTGTCCGTAACGCTGAATCCGAACCCGTTGCCGGGGCAATATGAGTGGATCGGAGCGGCGGGATTGAGTTGCACAGATTGCCCTTCGCCTGTATTGACCAATCCGGGACCAGGTTTTTACACATTCATCGCTTTTTTGACCACACCGGGTTGTGTGGTGTCGGATACGATCAGTGTGATCGTATTGAGCGGTTTACAAACGAATTACAACATTGCATCAGACACCACCATCTGCCTGGGGCAATCGGTCAATATCGGTGGCAACCCGGTGGCTGGAACGTTCTACAATTGGTCGTCCAATCCGCCGGAGTTCAATTCCTCGGCCGCCAACCCGCTTGTCTCGCCGTTGCAGACCACCACTTATATTTTAGCCGCAGCGAGCGGCTCCTGCCCGGTTTCGGCAATGGATAGCCTGACCGTAACCGTGGTATTGCCGCCGGTGCTGGCTGTTCGAACGGATACCTCTGTATGTCGCGGACAGGGTGTCGTACTCGGAACGACCATACCACAACCCGGTGTGACGTATGCCTGGACCCCCGACAACGGTACGATCTCCGACCCAACAGCCGCTAACCCCATCGCCGCTCCATTACAAAGTACTTCGTATACCCTCACGGCTTCCAACGGGACTTGTACCGTTACCCGCACTGTACTGGTGGCAGTACCGCAGGTGAACATCACGCTGAGTGTGGCAGACACCTTGAAAATTTGCAAAGGCAGTCCGAAAGAAGTTACAGTGACGGTCACACCGCCGGGAACACCTGTGGGTTGGTCGCCCATCGTCGGATTGCAAATCACCCCAAACGGTCTGATGGCCGTGGCCAATCCGGACGAATCGGCGCTTTACACCGCAACAGCTACCGCAGCAGGTTGCAAAGTTTCCGCTTCCTTCTGGGCGCAAGTGGATTCATTGCCGAAAGATCTGGCCATCCTGCCGATGGATACCAGCATCTGCGAAGGGAATTTGGTCAAACTGATTTCAAAAACTTACCAGCCATCCGAATACCCGAATATCTTGTTCGAATGGACGCCCATGATCGGGCAACTGACGCCCGACTCGCTCTACAACATGGTCGTTCAGCCCGATACGACAACTAAGTATCAGCGCATTACCATCATCGGGGCCTGTATGAATACCGATACGGCAACCGTGAATGTCATCCCAAATGCGGAAATGGTCATTGTACCGGGCGACACTTCTATTTGTCCTGGCGCCACTGTACAATTAACGCTCACGACTACCCCGGGCGTGACAGACATCAAATGGATGCCGTCCGATATCCTGTCCTGCGATGATTGCAACAACCCGCTGGCGACGCCCACTGGCAGCGTGACATTTATGGTGACCGGCGAATTTATGGGATGTAAAAATAATACCTCCGCTCGCATCACGGTATTGCCGCTGCCGCCTTATCAATTCCCCGCCGACCGTAACCTTTGCATTGGCCAATCGGTCACTCTCAACACGGTGTTTGCACCCAATGCCACTTACACCTGGACTTCCACAGACCCGGCGTTCGGCACCCGGATCACCCCTCAACCGACCTACACACCTACCCAAACGGCCACCTATTTTCTCAGCGCGACCAATGGATGCCCGGTCACCGACCAGGTGACCATCACGGTCGAAAGCGCCACATTGCAAGCCACAGGCGATACCACGGTTTGCCGCGAATTCCCTGCCCTGCTGACAGCAGCCGGTTCGCAACCCGGTACTTTCACCTGGAGCAGTGGACAGATCGGACAAGCCGTCGTAGTCAACCCTGCCCAAACCACCACTTATACGGTGCTCTATCAGTATGGCACGGACTGTCAACTGACCGATGATGTGACCGTGACGGTGAGCGGCGTGGGGGCCACAGTTGCATTCCCGCTCGACAAAGAACTCTGCCCCGGCGACAGTGTGCTGCTCAACTCTGCTGCCACACCCGGCGCGACCTATTCGTGGACCTCAGTGCCGGCCGGCTTTGTTTCTTCTCAACCCAATCCGGTCGTAGCACCCTCGCAGTCAACGAACTACGTCCTCACGACGACCAACAACGGGCAATGTACCAATACTCAAACCGTGAGCATCATTGCTTATAATGCTACCTTGAAAGTCAGCAATGATACCACCGTCTGCCAGGGAGAACCCGTTTTGCTGATAGCTACTGGCTCCGTTACAGGCACCTATCAATGGTTGCCAGGTGGAAGTACCAATTCGGTGCTGCTGCTCAACCCGGCAGTAGCAGGTTCTTATTCAGTGCTCTACACTTATGGCGACGATTGCACCCTGACGGATGTCGTAAATGTGAACGTCGTGCCAGGCATTTCGGTAAACCTTGTCGCCGACCCGGACACCAACCAGATCGGCCTTGGACAATCGCTCGAACTAACGGCCATCGTGTCGCCGACCCAAAGCCTGACGAACTTCCAGTTCAAATGGTTCGAGGGAAGCACCACCCTGCCGGGCACGACCGACGTGATCACCGTAAAACCCACTACGACCGACACGGCAGCCGTCGTTTACTCTGTGATCGTCACGTCGCAAAACGGTTGCACAGCGCAAGACTTCCTGCGCATCCGTGTGTTGCAACCCAAAGTGGCTTTTCCCAATGCTTTTACGCCCAATGGCGATGAGATCAACAATACGTTCAAAATGATCGTGCTGGAAGGCCAGGCGCTGGTGGAAAGTATGGAAATCTACAGCCGCTGGGGACAAAAAATATTCAGCAGCAGCGATCCGCTGGCTGCCTGGGATGGTACCTACGACGGCAAACCCGCGCCCTCCGACGTGTATGCCTACGTGATTCGCTGGCGCGACGGAATTGGGGCGTTGGGAATCAAGAACGGGGATGTGACGTTGTTGCGGTAATTCGATTTTTCATCCAATAAAAAACGGCTCCTGCACATGTGATGTGTAGGAGCCGTTTTTTATTTAACGACAAATCGGTATTAGATGTTTAGAACGCGGCACCAATGAACGTTTGCCCATCACGGCTAACGGCCATTCGATCACAAATATCGCGCAGGTTAACAACCTCCGGCTGGAGGCCATATTCTTCTATTTCTCTGGACCGGTAATTTTTCCACATTGATATCTCTGTTTTGGCATCACTTTTCGATTTCTTTACGATGCAGGCTGCTACCGTCTCGCCGATTACTACTTTAATGATCTTGTTCTCGCCTAAATCGCCCTTCAGTAAGTCTACTTCTTTTTGCGTCCGGCATGCACGAAGCCATACGACGTAAATATCTTCCCCCAAAGGCGGAAGCAACAACTTTTTCGGGACGCTCGTAGGTTCGGCACCTATCGCGCTTCCATGAGTAGCCCTGCCCGGTTGATAAAACAACCACATCATCAAGCCGGCCATTATTAATACGGTCAGGAATGGCATCATACCGCCTCCAAAAGGATTTTGAGGGCGCATGGGGTATTGAGGTGGGTACTGCGGTGGTTGGTAGGGATACTGCGGCGGCGCATAAGGCTGCTGATACAACGGGTAAGGA
>Ga0105044_10015821_pt1 | contig 10193 bp, 9 predicted proteins | sample MAT01_FD_78092 | JGI IMG/M metagenome (GOLD analysis project Ga0105044, IMG submission 78092) | Freshwater microbial communities from Lake Fryxell liftoff mats and glacier meltwater in Antarctica - MAT-01 | ecosystem: Environmental > Aquatic > Freshwater > Ice > Liftoff microbial mat | place...
CGATCCCGGGGCTGGAGACGGGGTTGAAGGCGGTCAGCTATTACGATCGGGCTAACTTGACCGATCCTATTGGGGCGTATATTTGCATTATGGATACTGATGCAGACACTGGTGTGGCCGACATCCGCAGCTTTTATGCGCTCGATGATGGCGGCACTCGGATCAACCCCATGATCATTGAGGGGCAGGTGCATGGGGGCGCGACCGAAGCCTTTGCCATCGCGATGAGACAGGAAATTGCTTACGACGAGATGGGCAATTGCAAGACTGGCACGCTGATGGATTTCTTCATTCCGACCGCCTGGGAAACATCACACTACACGACGGACTTTACGAGAACCCCTTCGCCGCACCACCCGATCAGAGCCAAGAGCGTGGGCGAATGCCCCAATGTCGGCGGCGCGCCCGCGTTCTCTAACGCCGTGCATGATGCGTTCCGCCCATTCGGGTTGACCCAAAGCCACATGCCGCACGATCACTGGCGGATATGGCGGATCGCCAATCAACTGGGGCTGCATGGCTGATTTATCCGCAACCGGGGGGCGGGGGCAGTGATGCCCCTGCCCTTCTTGCCCCCCGCATCGGGCCGGGCCGGATTTGTGCAGCACAGACAGGAGCGGTGAAACTCGGAATGGCGCGCCTTTCAGGAGCAATCGTCGGAAGCGGGCTATGTCGCGTCCGACGATCTGGCGATGGCGCTGCGCCTCGCATTGATGCTCGGCCGACTCCTGTTGCTGGAGGGCTCAACGGGCGTGGCAAGAACCAGGTCGCGCGCACCTTGTCGACCATCAAGGATACCCGGCTGATCCGGCTGCAATGCTACGAAGGGCCGGATGCGGGCCACGCTTGCGATCCTCGCAAGCCATCATCCGGGTCTGGAGGCGCGGCTGATCGGCCAGATCGTCGGCTTTGTCCAGGCGCTGCGGATGGAAAAGCTGGAAAAGGTGCCAGGCGTCGCCGAAAGCCTTGATTTCACGGCGGCGCTGGCGGGATTGGGTATCAATGATCTGACGTCGGACCCGGCGGCGTTGCAGGCCACGCTCGTGACCCTGCTCTAGACCCAACGTGACAGGGTCGCCATTCCGACCGAAGTGGCGCAGCGTCTTGCGGGCAAAGCCGCATGAAAACCGTGGGCCAGGCTACGAGGTTAGCGGGCAGGGCCAGCGGCCCGGCCGACCGGATGGACGGTTTCGCAGCCCATCTGCGCGGCAACGGAATGAAGCTTGGCGTTGAGCAGACCGGCGCTGCGCCGGAAGCTTTGGCAGCCTGAAGGGGTTGATGGCCGCCGATCAGACCACCGATGCGTATCTCTTTCATACCCGTCTGGTCCGGAGAACCGAAGCGCTGCGCGATCCCGACGCGCTGCGCGTCGTCCACCGGCTTTCGTTTCTGGGACAAGGCTTTGGCAGCGGAACGAGGATTGGCGCCAATCTCGCAACGTTAAACCAAAGTTATGCCAAGCGTCTGGTCGGCGGACGGTCGGTCGTGATGATCTTGTCGGATGGATTTGATACCGATCCTGCGGCGCAGATCGGAGAAGAACTTACGCAGCTGAAAAAGCGTGGCTGACGGGTGATTTGGCTGAACCCGCTGAAAGGCTGGCAGGGCTATGCGCCGGTGGCGGTCGGGATGGCGGCAGCCTTGCCGCATCTGGATCTTTTCGCCGCCGCCAACACGCTGGAAAGTTTCGCTGCGTTGGAACCGGAATTGAGACATCTCTGAAGGACCACATCATGGGGGCGTGACCTTCTGGACATGAAGTCCGAACTGAAGGCCAGTTGTGAACCCTTTGCCCTGGCGACGGACGTGCGAACGGTGTCGGTCACGGCGGCCAAGGCCGGAGCCAAAGCGGTGATCCGGGCGGCTGGGACGCTCAGCAATGGCTGGATCGGCGGCGGCTGCGCGCGGGGTGCCGTCTTGAAGGCGGCGCGCGACGCACTGGCTGACAGTTGGCCAAGGTTGATTTCGGTATCGCCCGAGGATGTGATGACCGCGCAATGGGTCAGCGCCGGCCAGGAACGGCACGGCATCCGCTTTGCCCGCAACATATGCCCGAGCAAGGGCACGATGGACGTTTTTGTCGAACCGATGATCCCTCGCCCGGAACTTGTGGTCTGCGGCACGAGCCCGGTTGGGTTGGCGCTGGCCGACCTTGCGCCACGGTTCGGGTTTGACCTGGCCGGGGCGGCCCCGGCGGCAGAGATCGGCGCATTTGGCACCGACGCGCGGCTGGTTGGAGGGTTTGCTCTGGGCCCGCGTGGCAAGAACCGCTATCTCGTCGTGGCCACGCAAGGCCGCGGGGACGAAGCGGCACTGCGGGCTGTCCTTTCCGTGCCATCCACCTTCACCGCCTTTGTCGGCAGCCGCGCCAAAATGCAGGCTTTGCGCATCACACTTTGCCCCCGGTGAGGTTTCGTTGTCTGGTGAAGGGTCGAATGGCATTGCAGGTTATCCCAGGGGCGGCGCGAACATCACGCTTGAAGATCGCCGCGCAGAGACTTTGCTGCGCTATGCAGCCCACGCCGATGTCGGAGGCAAGATTGCGCAGTTGGGCAGCCGGTTGATCGCGGGCATGGCCAAACGGCATGCGGATCAGTTCTTTACGACCTTCGCCGCCGAAGTGACAAGGGCCGAGACGGCGGGTCAATCAGGGATTTAGCCTGTGCCTTGGGTGCAGAAGGACGCTGTTCTAGGGGCTTAACTTGAAGACGTTTCCTGTGATGGCGCTGCCGGGGCGAAAGGGGCTGCCCCGCACGGGTGGCTTCGTTCGTGCGGGGGTGTTCTTGACGAATGATGGTCGTTTCAAGGTGCGGTCAGTTGCCTGGTCTGTGGACACGGTGCCCATGACCGCCGACCTTGTCACCTCACGCGCCGTGTCAAGCGAGACGAGACCACACAGCGGAAAGGCCCCTCGCCGTAATTACTCTGACCGTTCGAGTTTTCGGGGCCCGACGGGCGCAATAGCCTAGTCCGGTGGACGGGGATCTGAGAACAGTCCGCATTTGAGCAGCCGCGATTTGATCCTGAGGATCAGATCACTTGCAAATGGCTTTCCCGCCGACCACAAGCAAGCCTTGGAAAGCCGGGCCACAGAGTTTACAAGCTGCAAGGTAGGCGACGCTCTGCCGATGAAGGGTTGCCAATCGCGGCTCCATCGGATGATGCCCGACAAGCGACGGCACCGGTGAACCGGCGAGGGGGCATTGTCCGAACCGCCCGATCGGGGGATCGGCAGCGTCACGGCGCCCTCTCACAGTTCGCATGCAAACCGGCCCGCTTGGGATGGGGCAACCGAGACAATCTGGCACTTGCCCGGCGGCACAGGTTCCAAGTCTTTAACTGTCATCGTCATACCAGATCCCGTTCGACTTTTGCGTTCGGGCGGCGTCCACACACGCCCGGACATGACATCCTCCCTGAAACCGAACCTTGACTTTTCGCGGATCCGGTTCATCGTCCGCCAAGTCACATTTCAGGGAGGAAAGATGACGATGCGTAGATTCTTCAAGACAATTGCTGTCGCTGGCAGCATTGCATTTGCAACGACTTCTGGGGCGATGGCTCAGGACAAGCCGGAAATTCTTACATCCGTTCCGGGCCTTACCTTCCCGTTCTTCGTTCACATGATGAACGCCATGAAGGCAGCCGTGGAGGAAACAGGCGGCACGCCGATCGAAAGCGACGGTCAGGTGTCTTCGCCCAAGCAGACGGCCGATGTGGAAGCCGCGATTGCGCGTGGCGTCAAGGGTATCATCATCAGCCCGAACGAAGTCGATGCCATGGCGCCGGCGCTGACCCAGGCGGTCGAGGCCGGCATCCCGGTGGTGACCGTTGACCGCCGTGTGGCCTCGGTTGAGGGGATCCTTGCGCATGTTGGCGCCGACAATGTGAAGGGCGGCGAAGCGCAGGCCAATCTGATCGTGTCGCTGTTTCCCGATGGTGCCACCATCATCAACCTGCAGGGTCAGCCGGGCGCCTCGCCTGCAATCGATCGTAACAAAGGTGTGCACAACGTGCTGGACGGCATGGCCGACAAATACAAGATCGTGTTCGAGCAGACCGCCGGGTTCGACCGGTCCAAAGGCCTGTCGGTGACCGAAGCAGCGCTGGCTGGCATGGACACCCCCCCGCAAGTGATCGTTGCGGCCAATGACGACATGGCGCTTGGCGCGATGGAGGCGGTGAAAGCCCGTGGCCTGAGCGGCATCGTAATCATCGGATTTGATGCGCTGCCCGAAGCATTGGCCCAAGTGCGCGATGGTGGTCTGACCGCAACGATCGAGCAGTTTCCGGGCCAGCAAAGCGCCACTGGCGTGAAAATCCTGATGGACTTCATCAAGGATGGCACAAAGCCCGCCGAACAGCTCGTTCTGCTGACCCCTGTGGCCATCACCAAGGAGAACTTGGCGATGGGCGAGCGCATGGGCGAAGTGAAGTAACGCTCTTACCCTATTTCAGGCGGCCCGGCATCAGGTGCCGGCCCGCCTGATCCTTGGCCCATGTGTTCGCGCCGGACCCAGGCGTTCGTACGGCCCCATCTCCAGCGGCGGTAGTTCATGTCTCCTGATTCAGGTTCCAAGCCTCTTCTGCGCCTGACCGGCATCGGCAAGTCCTTTCCGGGCGTGAAGGCGCTTGACGGGGTGGATTTCGAGGTGACAGCGGGCGAGGTCCATGCCCTTCTGGGCGAGAATGGTGCCGGGAAGTCGACACTTCTGAAGATCGTCGCCGGGGCGCAGTCGGCAGATCGGGGTACCATCATGATTGGCGGCGACGCTGTGAAGCTGGCCAACCCACAGGATGCGCAAAAGCGCGGCGTGGTGACGATCTATCAGGAATTCACCCTCGCCCCCAACATGTCGATTGCCGATAATGTATTCATCGGACGCGAGCCCGGCAACCGGCTGTTCGTTAACAACCGCTCACTTTACGCTGCCACCGAAAGGCTGACGCGCGACATCGGACTGGATCGCAGCCCGCGCACGCTGGTGCGCGACCTGTCGGTTGCCGAGCAGCAGATGGTCGAAATCGCCCGCGCGCTGTCGATGCAGTCGCAGCTGATTGTGATGGACGAGCCGACGTCGGCGCTCAGTCAGGCCGAGGTGGAAAAGCTGTTCAAGCTGGTGCTGGGGCTGAAGGCCAAGGGCATCTCGACAATCTTCGTGACCCACCGGCTGGAAGAAGTGTTCCGCATCTGCGACCGCTACACCGTGCTGCGTGATGGGCGCAACGCCGGGGCGGGCAAGGTTTCCGAAACCAATGTCGAAGGCATTATCCGTCTGATGGTGGGGCGCGAGCTGAAGGCGTTGCACGCGCGGCGCGCGGCGGCCGAACCCGGGCCGGTGGCGCTGGCGGTTGAGAATCTGGTGCGATTGCGCACGCCTGTGGCACCGCATGCGATCGAATTGCGCGACGTGTCCCTGCACGTGCGCAGCGGCGAGATTCTGGGCATCGCAGGCCTGATCGGGGCCGGGCGGACCGAGACTGCGCGCGCCATCTTCGGTGCCGATCCGTTCGACAGCGGCCGCATGCTGATCGGCGGCGAAGCGGTCGAGATACGCTCGCCGCAGGCCGCCATCGCGCGCGGCATCGGCCTTGTGCCCGAAGATCGCAAGCAGCAGGCGCTGTTTTTGGCACTCGCGATCAAGTCCAACCTTTCCATGGCGGCGCATGTCCGGATCAGCCGCTGGGGTGCCTTCATCGATGGGCGCAAGGAACTGGCGCTCGTGGAGGAGTATCGCCGCCGACTGAACATCCGCATGGCCGGGCCGGACCAGCTGGTGGGCAACCTGTCGGGCGGCAATCAGCAAAAGGTCGTGCTCGCGCGTTGGCTGGCGCTTGGCCCCAAGGTACTGATCGTTGACGAACCGACCCGCGGCATCGACGTGGGGGCCAAGGTCGAGGTACACAACCTCTTGTTCGAAATGGCCAATGCCGGTATCGCGGTGATCGCCATTTCATCTGAACTGCCCGAGATCCTTGCGATCTCGGACCGCATCGTGACGATGCGCGAAGGCCGGGTGACTGGCGAGGTGATGCGTGATGCTGCCGATCAGGAGCGTCTCATGTCGATGATGACCGCTCCGATTGACCGGGCGGCATGAACGAAATATCGGGGGAAAGCCGTGTCTGATACAAAAACCGAAGCCAAGACCGCAGCGGGGATGGATTTTCTCGGCTTTGCCGCCCGTTTCGCGCCCCTGATCTTTCTGATCCTTCTGATGGCGGTCTTTGCTCTTGTGGAACCGCGGTTCCTGACCCCGGTTAACCTGTTCAACATCGCAAGACAGGTGTCAGTGACCGGGCTTCTGGCAATCGGGATGACCTTCGTGATACTGACGGCCGGGATCGATCTGTCCATCGGCTCGCTGCTGGCCTTTGCCGGGCTGGTCGCGGCGGCGGTTGCCAAGGGCGGTCTGTCGGACCGCTTTACTGTGGGCGATGATGCCATCGGCTTTGGCTGGCCGCTGGCTGCGCTTGCGGCAGTGCTGGTGGGGATTATTGGCGGCTACCTTCAGGGCTACGCCATCACCAGGCTGAAAGTGCCGCCCTTCGTGGTGACGCTTGGCGGTATGTCTGTGTTTCGCGGCGCGGCGCTTCTGTTCGCGGCGGGCGGCCCGATCTCGGGCTTCGAGCCCGGGTTCGCTTGGTGGGGTCAGGGAAAGATCGGACCGGTGCCGGTCCCGGTCATCATCTTCCTGATTTCTGCTGTCGCCGCACATGTCGTATTGACCTACTCGCGTTTCGGTCGCCGCGTCTATGCTGTGGGCGGAAACCCGGAGGCTGCGCGCCTGTCGGGCCTGAACGTCAACGCAATCATCTGCACCGTTTACGTGATCATGGGCTTTTTCTGTGGTCTTTGCGCCTTCGTTTTATCGGCGCGGCTGAACTCTGCCGAAGCGGTCGCGGGGACCGGCTATGAACTGACCGTGATCGCCTCGGTCGTGATCGGAGGTACCAGCCTATTTGGCGGGGTCGGCACGATCTTTGGCACGGTGATCGGATCGCTGCTGATCGGGGTGTTGCTGAACGGGCTCGTGATCCTGAACGTGTCGTCTTACATCCAGCAGATCATCATTGGAGTGATTATCGTTCTGGCCGTGGCGTTCGACACTTTCGCAAAATCCCGCAGACGCAGCGCCTGAAGCGGGGTGCGCGCCTCAATGAAACGATTGGAAATCGAGGCGTAAGCCGGGGCGAATTTCTGTTGTGTTCGCGGCCGCCGGAACCGATGCGTCGAAGGCTAGTGGGTTTGCAAGGTTTGGTGAGAATTTTCCGTTAGTCTGTTTCGTCGGCCTATCTCGCGACCATCGCTTCGACATCGCGACTTTACCGCAGCCTAGGCTGAATGGGCCGGCCGTTACAAACACTTCGTTCAGACCCTGCCGTTTGCACGTCTTCTTTTTCAAGTTCACTGCGGCGCTGCTATGTCGGGTCGTTCTCTGAACGCTCCCGCGAACCTCACGCCCGTGGTGGTAAAGCCCCGGTCAAGGTAAAGGGTTTCCCGTTGATCGTGATGAACATTTGGTCGAGGCGTCATGGGCCGCAGCCTGACCGAACAGTTTCGATCAGACGCATTAGGTTTTCAGCGGCTTTGTTGAACAATATGTCTGATGGGAAGGCTTCAGCCCAATGCCGTCCAACAAGGAATACCGCGCCGGAGGCATCTTTGCGCACAGTCTTGCAGCAGGACGGACGAAGGGCAGCCGCGAGATGAACATTTTGCGACATTCCGCTCCGACATGACCTGCATCAGCCTCGATGTGTCGATTTGGCGCCAGATGCTGTGGTTATTTTCCCGTGGGACAAGAATCACATGCAAGAATCTCCTGAGCCTGCGGCTGCCGCCAATATAGCGTCCCTGCCGATGAAAAGTACCGCACCCGAACCTGCTGCGGTACCACTGATCAGCGTCCGAAACCTGAATGTCTGGTACGAAAGGAGGCAAGCGCTCATGGATGTGAGTTACGATCTATATCCCAATGAAATCCTCGCGTTCATCGGCCCTTCGGGCTGCGGAAAGACCACGGCGCTGAAAAGCCTGAACCGGATGTTGGAACTGGTTCCCAACGTCCGTATCGGCGGTAGCATTACGATGGATGGTGAAGATATCTATCGCACCGACATCGATCCGCCGGAGTTCCGCAAGCTGTTCGGCCTTGTGCCGCAAAAGCCGAACCCTTTTGCCGCAACGATCTACGAAAACGTGGCTTACGGCGCGCGCGTCCACGCGATCGCGAGCGACGGTGCCGAAATGGATGCGCATGTCGAAACCTGCTTGCGACGGGCCTTCCTGTGGGACGAGGTGAAGGACAACCTGCATGTCGTGGAGGGAGTCGATTTGTCTGGTGGCCAACAGCAGCGTCTTTGTATTGCGCGGGCACTCGGCACCAACCCGAAGGTACTTTTGATGGACGAGCCGACCGGGTCTATTGACCCCATAGCAACGAAGATGGTGGAAAAGTTAATCCTTGATCTTCAACACGCCCATGCGATCGTCATTGTCACCCATTCGATGATGGAGGCCGCCAGGATCGCCGACCGGGTCGCGATGTTCTACCTCGGGCGCCTGGTCGAGATCGGACCGACCAAGCAGATTTTTGAGCATCCGGCCGTGTTGGAGACGCAGAACTTCATTCACGGGATCGTAGGATAAGGGTAAAGGTTTAGGAACAAGAAAGTGCTTTGGAAATCACCGATGAAGAATTCAGCGAAACCGAAACCTGTATTATCTCGCGATCTGACTTCAGGAGAGGCTTTGGTCTGGCTGATCAACAAATGTGCGGAGGACTTCGTCCGGAAGTTGCCGCGACTGATGCTGACCACCGACCCAGAAAGCGCGCACCGCACCCGCGTGGCCCTGCGCCGTTTGCGGTCGGTGCTGGACGGGTTCCGGCCCATCGTGGACAAAACCTCCATCGCGCCGCTGAAGGACGAGGCGAAAGCGCTGTTTCGCCTGATCGGCCAGCTGCGTGATGCCGAAATCAATGCAAGCGCCCTCGCCACTACTCCGGGCGCAGACATCCGTACAAGAAATGTCGACGATCTGCGCAGCACCGTCAGGGCGTCACTGACCGCACAGGACGCGCAGGGCTTTGCCGCACGCAGCATGATGTTTTTGCAGGGCCGCGACTGGCGCCGCCCCGGACGCAAGGCGAACGAACGGCGCAAAGGCCCGGTGAAGGCGATGGCAGAACTTGCACTGGACGCCGCATGGGCCAGTTGCACCGCCTATGGACCGGACCTTGCCGCCCTTGCATCCGACAGAAGACACAGCTTTCGCAAGGATATGAAAACGCTGCGCTATCTGTGCGATTTCTTCCTGCCGCTATGGCCCAAACGCAACGTAAAGTCGTTCTACTCGACGATGGAAGCACTGCAGGACGAGCTGGGCATCCTGACTGATAATGCCATGATGCGCGGGCTGGTCGCGCCCGATCAGCTGGTCGCGGAAGTTCAAGAACGCCAGACATCGGCTGCATTGGCCAAAGCCTGCAGTCTGTGGTGCGAACTTGCCGATCAAGGCGTATGGTGGCACTGAGTCGCGGGTCGCCATCCGTTGCCATGAGTAGAAATTAAGGCATTCGCGCCGAATTTCTTCGGTGCGACGCATCTGACCACTTGAAAGAGCGCTGTGAAACAGTCTTACTGGATGTCTGTTTGGTTGTCGCAACTCATCTGTCCGCTACTGGCAGAGGCGGAAACTTTCGCTAAATGACGCGTCGAATGAAGAGGTCCGAGCACAAAAGCACAAGCATGTTCGATGATGACGACCCGCAATTTACGACCAGAGCACAGACCGCGTCGACCGGCCTATTTACAGTAACGAGCCACAGGCCTGCGTGATCGAGGTATATCGGTATGAGTTGTTTTTCCAAGCTGGGCAGATAGTTGTTCCATCCCGGATGATCACATAGATCCTCGGCGATCTGCGTTTTTCATGGCAAGATCGGTTCTGAGGGACATTCTGCGCGGGGTGCGGCCATGCCGATCCATCTTCGCAAGCAAACGACGATCGAGCCATTGTCCGCCATTGGTTCGAGGACGATGGCGAGGGCCAAAAGTGCGGGCGGCGGTTCAGGTCGGCGACGCGCCTGCCTCGGTTCTGGCGGAACGGTCCGGGAGTTCGGAGGGCCAGAAAACGATCCGGTGAATCGTTTTCCCGACAAACGAGCAGACCGTCTGCACGTGGAAGC
>Ga0105044_10015822_pt1 | contig 10193 bp, 7 predicted proteins | sample MAT01_FD_78092 | JGI IMG/M metagenome (GOLD analysis project Ga0105044, IMG submission 78092) | Freshwater microbial communities from Lake Fryxell liftoff mats and glacier meltwater in Antarctica - MAT-01 | ecosystem: Environmental > Aquatic > Freshwater > Ice > Liftoff microbial mat | place...
GGCTCCGGCACCGGGAAAATTTGCTTCATCGCCGCGCAAGTCGTCGGCCCCACCGGAAAAGTGATCGGTGTGGACATGACCGATGACATGCTTGAAGTCGCCAATCGCAATGCACCCATCGTCGCGGAACGAATCGGCTATTCAAACGTGGAGTTCCGAAAAGGCCGGATCCAGGACCTGGCGCTCGATCTCACCCTGCTCGATCAAGAACTCAGGAAAAATCCTGTTTCCGATGCGGCCTCTTATCTCGCCGCAGATGCCCTCGCGGCGAACCTTCGCGTGAAACATCCGCTCATTCCCAGCGACAGCATCGACGCGGTGGTTTCCAATTGTGTGCTCAATCTGATAGAGAATCCACTCAAGCGCCAATTGTTTGAAGAAATCTTCCGCGTCTTGAAAAAGGGCGGACGCGCAGTCATCTCGGACATTGTTTCAGACGAGGAAATTCCGCTTCATCTTCAAAATGATGCTTACCTTTGGAGTGGCTGCATCAGTGGTGCATATACCGAAGATGGGTTCCTCAAAGCCTTTGCGGACGCCGGGTTCCACGGCATCGCGATTCTCAAGCGCGATGACGCCCCGTGGCAGACCGTCGAGGGCATCGAATTCCGCTCGGTGACCATCCAGGCATGGAAGGGCAAACAAGGGCCGTGTTTTGAGCGCAACCAAGCCGTCATTTATAAAGGCCCGTTCTTGAAGGTTCTCGATGACGATGGCCATGCCATGGAGCGCGGAAAACGTTACGCCGTCTGTGACAAAACCTTCAACCTCTATCAGAAATCACCCTATCGCGAGCATTTCGCATTCATCGAGCCACTCACAGAAATTCCTTTGGAAGATGCCAAGCCGTTCAACTGCGCCGCCTCAGCCCTGCGAAACCCGAAGGAAACCAAGGGCCAGGAATACAATGCCACCACCGTGGCGTCCGAATGCCGCGACGGCGGAAGCTGCTGCTAGAATTTCCCACCATCCCGCCCATGAAATTTTCTAAATGGCTTACCGGTGAGCTAGTCGGCACTTTCCTGCTTGTATTCTTCGGCTGCGGCGCAGTTGCCAGTGCGGTGACATCCGGCGCACTGGTGGGATTGTTCGAAGTAGCCATCGTCTGGGGGCTCGGAATTACTCTAGCCATCTGCATCACAGCATCTCTCAGCGGCGCCCATTTGAATCCTGCCGTTACGATTGCGATGGCTGTGTTCCGGGGCTTCCCGAAAAAACTCGTACTCCCGTACATCATCGTGCAGATGTCGGGCGCTTTTCTGGCCTCCGCGGTGCTCTATCTCATATTTTCGGAACCATTGAAAAGTTTCGAAATGGAAAACCAGATCATCCGATCCGCGCCCGGCAGTGAGGCCAGTGCCAAAGTGTTCGGGGAATACTTTCCCAATCCGGGCAAACAGGGACTCACCCCGGAATCCCGGAAAATCATGACCCAAGGGCCTGCATTCGCTGCAGAAGTCATCGGCACGGCCATACTGCTGTTCGTGATCTTTTGCGTTACGGATCCGAAAAACACCGCCATGCCTCCGCTGCTGATCGCTCCAGCCATCGGTCTAACGGTCACGCTGCTTATTTGTCTGCTAGGTCCACTGACCATGGCGTGTTTCAATCCTGCCAGAGATTTGGCACCACGATTATTCTCATCCCTTGTTGGCTGGGGAGGGATTCCGTTCAGCGCCAATGGCAGCGGCTGGCTAACAGTCTATATTCTCGCGCCAATCCTCGGGGGTTTGTTAGGAGGATTGATTTATACGAAGATGCTCAAGCCCGGATATCCCGATAGTTCCTCATGAACCTGTTCCAGAAAAATCTTCAGCAACACGGGCTCTCCTTGGAGCGCGGTACCTTCGGGACCTTGCAAATCAACGTCGGCCGCAAGTGCAACCAGACCTGCACCCACTGCCACGTGGATGCGGGGCCAACCCGCACCGAAATGATGGATGAGGAAACCGCCCACCGGATAGGCGCGTGGATTCTTGAGCATCGCCCGAAGACCGTGGATATCACCGGCGGTGCGCCGGAGATCAGCGAGTTTTTCCGTTACTTTGTGGAAACTGCCCGGTCCGTCGGCTCGCATGTCATTGACCGTAATAATCTAACGATCATCGAAACCAAGACCCACGCCTACCTCCCCGAATACCTCGCCAGGCATGAGGTCGAGGTCGTCGCCTCCCTACCCTGTTATCTCGAAGACAATGTGGATTCCCAACGCGGTAATGGTGTCTTCCAGAAAAGCATCAGCGCCCTCAAAAAGCTCAACGCCGTCGGCTACGGCAGCACGCTCCCGCTCACTCTTGTTTACAATCCGATCGGAGCGAAACTCCCGCCCGACCAAGCGGAGTTGGAGGCTGACTACAAAGTGGAACTACAAGCCAGATACGGCATCGAGTTCACCCGGCTCTTTGCCATTACCAATCTTCCCATTGCCCGCTTCGCAGTTGATTTGCGCAGTAATGGCCAGTGGGACTACTACATGGAACTGCTATCAAACAGCTTCAACCCTGCCACCGTTGACGGACTGATGTGCCGCAGCACCATCAACATCGGCTACGAAGGGGAAGTCTTTGATTGCGACTTCAACCAAATGCTGCGGATGCAGCAACGCAACGGCAAGCCACTTTATCTCTGGGATGTTACGCCGCAATCCATGGCGTCCCAACCCATCCTTACCGCCAACCATTGCTTTGGCTGCACCGCAGGCGCGGGAAGCAGTTGCACTGGCACCCTTGAAAAACAACTCCTGTCCTGAATCATGAAATCCAGCATCATCTCAACCCTCGCCCTCCCCACCCACTGCCGTCCTGCCGGTGCGGGCACTCGACCACTCGCACGCTGCGTTCGACAGCGTGCTTGGTAGATATGTCAATGCCTCCGGCGTCAACTATGCCGGATTAAAAAATGATCGTTCGCCCCTCGACTTGTACTTGGATACACTCGCTGCGGTTACGGAACCGGAGTTCAACAAATTCAGCAAGGAGCAGCAGATGGCCATGCTCATCAATCTCTACAATGCCGCCACGCTCAAGCCGGTGGCTGATCACTACCCGGTGAAAAGCATCAAAGACATTTCCGCATCCTCGGGCGGACCTTGGAAACAACCCGTCGTCCGGGTGTTTGGAAAAAGTAAAACCCTCGACTATCTTGAGAACGATGTTCTGCGCCCCAAGTATCGTGACCCTCGCATTCACTTCGCGATCAACTGCGCATCGATCGGCTGCCCGGCGTTGAGGGCGGATGCCTTCCAAGCCTCCAACCTTTCTTCACAACTCGATGAACAAACCCGCAGGTTTCTCCAAGACACCTCGAAGAACCGCCTTGAAGCCAAAAACAAGACGCTCTACCTCTCATCCATTTTCAATTGGTTCAAAGCGGACTTTGTTGGCAAGTCCGGCAGCGTCGAAAAATTCATCGGACCCTACATGAGCGGAAGCGACCGTGCTTTGGTTGGGAAAGGTGGACTCGCCATCAAATACACCGACTATAGCTGGAGTCTCAATCAACCGTGAGTCTTCCAATCCGCAAGCTCATCATCTTTACCCGGCTTCCCCGCGCGGGACGGAGCAAAACCCGCCTCATTCCCGCGCTGGGTGCGGAGGGCGCGGCCCGTTTTCATGATCGCCTTGCCCGCCATACCCTGGGGCGGGCGGCGGAATTCTGCAGGTCCGGTGACGTCCAGCTTGTGATCCAGTTGGACTGCGGCACACCCGATGATGGCATGGCTTGGTTAGGAAACCATGATTTCAGGGAACAGGGCCAGGGGCACCTCGGCGAGCGTCTCGACCGAGCCGTGCGGGCGGCCTTCGCCGAAGGAGCGCAGCGGGTGGTGGTGATCGGGACGGATTGCCCGGGGCTGGATCAGGCGATTCTAGCAGACGCGTTCGGGATGCTGCATGATTTTCCGGTCGTCTTTGGTCCCGCGCATGACGGCGGGTATTACCTGGTCGGACTATCAGAACTTAATTCCCATGTTTTCAAAGACATCGAATGGGGAGGCTCGCAAGTTTTCGCCCAATCACTTGCCGCCGCTGAAATCGCCCTCGGTGCCAGTCCTCGACCAGCGCCATGATTGACTTACGAAGCCGTTTTGAAGACCCTTCATGGGCTGCGATCGGCTTGAAATGGATGGCACTCCCTATTGGTGTGTGGTTGGTGATTCGGGAGTGGCGCCAGCGAGGATTTGGGAGTGCTTTAACAATAGTCTTCGGGTCGGTGCGCCCGTCTCTTTTGCCTATGCCGCACTTTCGCTTCGGACCAGTGAGCAGACCTTGCAATTGATGCCAGCAATTTTTCGCGCACCGCCCGCAGCATGGTGTTTTTCCCGGTGATCATGGATTATCGGGGAATGATAGGGAATTTCTACTTCGTCGTTCACTACAACATGAATCACTGTTCCTTCATCGTAATTGCCGGATTCTTTGGAGTGGCTCTCCGGCGACAAAAGAAAAAGTATGCCTTGTCGCGGAAGGCTTTGTATGACAAAGCAAGGCATGACGACGCAGGAAGAAGCAGCGGAACAATTGCGAGTGATCCGCGCGGTGATGGAGCGGGCGACGATTTTTCGAGCCTTGTCCGGGGAAACGGCGCTCATCGGCGGGGCAGCAGCCTTGGCCGCAGCTTGGCTTTCCGAGGGTAAACATCTCTGGGCATGGGCGGCATGGTGGTTGGGCGGGCTGGTCATCGTATTGGCGTTCAATGTGTTCCAGATTTTCCGGATCAAACTCGCCCACAAGCGTCCGTTTTGGAGCCACGGCCTGCGGGTGGCGCTGCGCGGGGTGATGCCATCGCTCATCGCGGGTGGTTTTTTGGGGCTGATTTTTGTGCGGGTGGATCAGGATCGCGCGGCGGCGTGCATGTGGATTCTGCATTATGGCTTGGCCTTGTTGGCCATCCGCGAGTTCGCGCCCAAGTCGATGGTCTGGCTCGGTTGGGCTTTCGTGGTCTTCGGTGTGGCAAGCCTCGCGGGGATCACCTCGGTGGTGGATAACCTCGAGATTTGGATGAAGGATCTCAATGGATCGCGGCTGATGGCCATCGCCTTCGGCGGCTTTCACTTGATATACGGTGGCTTAATCGTCACCACCGCGCGACGCGAAGAAATGCCAGGATGATCGATTTTTCCCTACTGGACCGGACGATTCACGAGAAAGGGCGGCTGTCGATCATGACTCTGCTGGCCTCGCGGGCCGAGCCGTGGCCTTTCCAGGATTTGAAGGGACAGTTAGAAATGTCGGATGGTAATCTGATCACCCACTTGCGGACGCTGGAAAAGGCGGAATTCATCACGGGCGAGAAATTGACGGGCGATGGCAGGCCCCAAACTCTCTATGTCCTAACGGCGGTGGGACGTGAAGCGTTCGTCGCCTACCTTGGAGTCCTGGAGCAAATTCTCGGGCTGCGAAAATAATTTTTCTTGCCTGGATTTAGCTTTGTGATACAAAGCTAATCGCAATGCAACGATTTTACCCAACTCCGCGCCCAAATACTTTGCACGACAAAGTGATGAAGGACCTCAGTCAAAAGCGATTCATGCCGCCCTCGGGAACAGGGTCCGAGGTGAGGATCGCAGCGGTGTTCGGCATGGATGATGAAGCGCGGGCGGCATTGGAGCGGTTGATTTTCCTTTCGAAGTCGCAAAAAGTGGGGGTGGCGGGGCGCTTCATGCCGGATGCGAATGTCAGCGCCCAACTGGCAGTGCTTGGAATTGCGGAAGAGGTGGATGATGCGGATTTTGTCAAGTTCAAGGCGGTGGTGATTCCCTACGGAGGGATTTCGCTACGGCACCGGCGTGAGTATGAAGAGGAAGGTTATCTGCTGGAAGATCTGACCTCGCCGCATTTCAGGAGGGCGCAGGTGGCGCTGGGTTTGTTGCGGATGGAAGGGGCGCAACCGTTGGTGATTGGCAGGCATGAAGATCCTGAAAGCCTCGCTATTTCCGGGGGGAATTCCGGGGCAAGGATTCTCCAAGACACCACCGATACCGCTCGGTTGTTGTTTTCGCCTGCGTTCGGGGTGGTGTGTCAGACGACGTTGTCACCACGCCGGGTGGCGTGGTTGGTGCAGCAGCTTAGGCACCGCTGGCGGGACTCGCGGGTGACATTCTTGAATACGATTTCGCCGGCGATGATGGCTCGTGAGCAGGCGTTGGAGCGCCTTCTGGTGGATTGCGAGCGGGTGGTCATTGTCGGCGAGAGTGGGGAATCCTCGTGCGAGGCGCTGGTGGAAACGGCGCTTCGCCGAGGAAAAACCGCCGTGGTGGTGGCCAATCCCGATGAACTGAATCCGGCCGATTTTCCTGCCGGAGAAAAGGTGGCACTCACCGCCGGGGCCTTCGCGGATGCGGAAGCGATTCGCGCGGTCGCCGAGGTTTTGATTGGAAAATGAGTCTAGCCCTAATCCGAGAACGATCACGGTATTCTAGCAGGCGCGATTCTCTCCCGCATGGGAGACCCGATGTGATCGGCTTCGTTTGAAAGACCCGACGGTAACCTGCGTATCTGGCGTGACCAAATGATCACATCCAAAACCTTCGCCACCTCGCTCGCGACCCTCATCCTGGGTTGCACATCCGCTCGGGCTGCCGAGTGGCTGAGCCTCCCTGCCAAAAATGGAACTTCGAATGGGAAAAATATCGTTCTCATTTCCGGCGACGAGGAATACCGCAGCGAGGAATCCTGTCCGATGCTAGCCAAGATTCTCAGCCAAAAGTATGGGTTCAACTGCATCGTGCTCTTCGCCATCAACCCGGATGGCGGCTACATCGACCCGAATTTCCAGAAAAACATCCCCGGGACGAATGCGTTGGATTCTGCAGATTTGATGATCATCGGCACCCGCTTCCGCAAGCTTCCGGATGGCCAAATCGCGAAGTTCGCTACCTATCTCAATGCCGGCAAGCCCGTCATCGGATTTCGCACCGCCACTCACGCCTTCGCGGGTCCGGCCAAGACCGGTGATTTTAAATGGGCGGAGTTCGGACTGAATATTCTCGGTGAAAAATGGGTGAACCATCACGGCAATCACAAGACCCAAGGTACTCGCAGCGTGATCGAGCCAGCAAACGCGACGCATCAGATCCTCCGAGGGGTTGGGGAAATTTTCGGAGATACTGACGTTTACGGCATTGCCAATCTCGATCAGAAGACGGCCACGATCCTGCTCCGCGGGGCCGTCACCGAATCCTTGGACCCGGCATCCAAGAACATCGAAGGCCCAAAAAACCAGCCAATGATGCCCCTTGCATGGCTGCGTGACTACACCGCGCCCGATGGCAAGACGCGCGGCAAAGCCCTTTGCACCACGCTCGGCTCAAGCACGGATTTCGCAGACGAAGATTTGCGCCGCATGGTGATCAACGCCGCGCATGATTTAACGGGCTTGAAGATCCCCGAAAAAGCAGATGTCACCTGCATCGACTCCTTTGAACCGACTGACTACAGTGCGATTGACGAAAAGGACTATTACAAGAATCGCAATCTCAAACCCGACGACTACGTGTTAGGCAAAAGCCCTGCCACCGGACTTCCCGGTCAGAAATCGAAGCCCACCGCAGTCAAGGAAGCCTCCGAGGAGATTGGCCTCGAGCGCCACGCCCCGCGCGAGCAACCCGCCACCGCCACGACCGTTAGACCGCAGGCCGTGGCCCCGCCAATCCCTGGCGAGCGGTTGGTTTTCATTGGCAATGGTCTCGCGGAGCGGGATATCTACTACAGCCGCTTGGAAACTGAGTTCCATCTCCGCAACCCGGACAAACAGCTGGTCATCCGCAACATGGGCCGCCCGGGAGACACTCCCGGCTTCCGCCCGCACCCAGCCCGTGCATCGCAGTGGGCCTTCCCTGGCGCGGAGAAATTCCATCCCGAATACTCAAAACATAGTGGTAAGGGATTTTTCCCCACGCCCGACCAATGGCTCACTCACCTGAAGGCGGATACCATCCTTGCCTTTTTCGGTTACAACGAATCCTTCGACGGCCCAAAGGGCGTGGCAAACTACGAGGCGGAGCTGGATGCCTTTTGCACCCACACCCTCAGCAAGGCCTACAACGGCAATAGCGCCCCAAGGTTGGTGCTCGTCTCGCCCATCGCTTATGAAAACCAGTCAAAAACCAAAGACCTCCCGGACGGCTCCAAGGAAAACGCCAATTTAAAACTCTACACCGCCGCGATGGCGCGCGTTGCGAAAAAACATGCGCTCACATTCGTCGATCTCTTCACCCCCACCGAGGCACTCTATGCCAAGGCCAAAGTCCCCTTTACCACCGCCGGCTTCATCCCCACCGAGAACGGCTATCAGCAGCTCGCTGGAATTCTCGCCGACGGCGTTTACGGCCCCCAGCCCCAGCCCCCCCGTGCGGACGCCACCAAAATCCTGGCTGCCGTCAAACAGAAGAACTGGTTCTGGCAGAACGATTACAACATTCTCAACGGCGTCCATGCCTACGGTGGCCGCTACAAGCCGTATGGCCCTCAGAATTACCCGGATGAAGTCCGGAAAACCCGGGAAATGACAGCCCTCCGCGACAAACTCATCAACGCCGTCGCCTCGGGAAAAACCACCAACCTCAGTGTCGATGATTCCAAAACCCACGCGCTACCATCCGTCCCGACAAACTACAAATCGAGCGGCAAAAATGGTGACCCGGATTACCTCTATGGCAAAGAGGCAGAAAAGGCCCTGACCGTGCCCGAAGGCTACAAGGTCGAGCTGTTCGCCTCGGAAAAGGAATTCCCCAACCTCGCCAACCCGGTGCAGATGTCCTTTGACAACAAAGGACGCCTGTGGGTGGCCACCATGCCGACCTATCCGGCCTACCGCCCCGGCGATCGCCTCCCCGACGACAAGATCCTCATCTACGAGGACACCAACAACGACGGGCGTGCTGATAGAGAAACCGTCTTCGCCGACAGACTCCACCTGCCCATCGGGTTTGAATTCACCCCGGAAGGCGTTTACGTCTCGCAGGAACCCAACATTGTGTTGCTCCGCGATACCGATGGCAACGACAAAGCCGACGTGCGGGAAATTGTGTTAGGCGGCTTCGACACCCACGACACCCACCACGCCATCAGTGCCTATTGCGCGGATCCTTCCGGCGCATTCCTGATGGGCGAGGGCGTATTCCTCCACTCCAATGTCGAGACCGCCTATGGCCCCGTCCGCGCCATGAACGGCGGTTTCTTCCGCTACAACCCGCAGCGCAGCCAGCTCGAACGCACCGCCCAGCTCAACATCCCCAACCCGTGGGGCATCGCCTTCGACGACTGGGGTCAGGACTTTTTCATCCACACCTCCGGCCCCAGCATCAACTGGATGCTCCCCGCATCGTCCCGGCCCACCTACGGCAGCCAGTCACCCTCGTCGCCCGGCCTCGCCCCGAAGGGCAATGCCGTGCGCCCGACTTCCGGCCTTGAGTTCATTTCCTCCCGCCACTTTCCCGACGATGTTCAGGGCGACATGCTGCTCTGCAACAACATCGGCTTCCTCGGTATCAAACAACACTCGATCGTCGATGACGGCACCGGCTACAAAACCACCTTCCGCCAGGATTTGTTGAAATCCTCCGATGGAAATTTCCGCCCGGTCGATCTCGAGTTCGCGCCCGACGGCTCGCTCTACGTGGTTGACTGGCACAATGTCCTCATCGGCCACATGCAGCACAACGCGCGCGATCCACTCCGCGACCACGTTCACGGGCGGATCTATCGGATCACCTATCCATCGCGCCCGCTGGTCAAGCCGGCGCAAATCGAAAATGCTCCGGTCGCCACCCTGTTGGAAAATCTCAAACTCCCGGAATACCGCACGTCCTACCGCACCCGCCGCGAACTCCGCGCCCATCCGGCCGCAGAAGTACTTCCAGCCCTCAAGAACTGGGTGGCTAAACTGGATCCAACAGATCCCCGCCACGAGCACCACCTGCTCGAAGCGCTGTGGACCACCTGGGGGCTCAATCAGGTCGATGAACCGCTCCTCCGCCAGCTCCTGGAAGCGAAGGACTATCACGCCCGCGCCGCGGCTGTTAGAGTTCTCCGCTACAACACGCACCGCATCGCCGGTCACGTCGCCCTGCTGGAGAAAGCCGCCGCGGATCCCCACGGCCGTGTGCGCCTGGAAGCCATCATCGCCGCCTCCTGGCTGAACAAGCCCAGCAGCAAGAACATTGTGGCCATCGCCTCGAAGCTGCCGCTCGACGA
>Ga0105044_10015826_pt1 | contig 10191 bp, 6 predicted proteins | sample MAT01_FD_78092 | JGI IMG/M metagenome (GOLD analysis project Ga0105044, IMG submission 78092) | Freshwater microbial communities from Lake Fryxell liftoff mats and glacier meltwater in Antarctica - MAT-01 | ecosystem: Environmental > Aquatic > Freshwater > Ice > Liftoff microbial mat | place...
GAGCTCCGGCTACCCCGCAGACAATAATAGTCATTTTATCAAAATGCTTCCGTAGGGCAATTTTTAAGACTAAAAATAGCACAACATGCTACTTTGGTGGGCTATTATTTTATTAACTTTATCAAATTTTTTTGACGTTGATTTAATGGGTTTTATTTTGTAAACAATTGATTATCAATTTTTAAATTGATATTATAGACAATAATGTAAAAACAATTAACATGACAACCAGCTCAGAAACTTTAATGCAAGTCGTTTCCATTTAGCGAAAATCTAACAAAGTGGAATCAACCGGGCAACTCCAAGAGCACCTGTTTAACGATGCAATTGTCTCAATTTTTGGTCCGGGGAAATATTACTATTTTATTCTGGATTTCTTCGATTTAGGATTTGAATATGTACATCCCACAGTTGAAGAAATTATCGGATGTACGGCAGAAAATTTCAGCCTTGATTTGATTTTCGAAAAAATGCACCCTGATGATGCCACTAGTATCCAATTGAAATAATTTGCTGCTATGGACTTTTTTTATAACCAAATTCCGATTGATAAAATACCATTTTACAAATCTACTTACACCTTTCGGATTAAAGATGGCAATGGAGGATGGAAAACTATCCTACATCAAGCATTACCCCTTCAAGTTGCAGTAAATGGAAAAATTCATCATTCCCTTTCGATTCATAGCGACATTACATTCCTAAATGTATCCCCTGACGACAGAATTTCATTTATCGGCATAAATGGAGAGCCATCCTTTTATGCCCGGACTACAAATCCGAATAATTTCTTACAGTCCAAAGCGGAATTTGAAATATCCATTCGAGAACGGGAAGTCATTTAATTGTTAGCCGACGGTCTTTCTAGTAAACAGATTGCCGACACACTTTTCCTGTCAAAGCATACGGTAGATACCCACCGTAGAAATTTGCTGAAAAAAACTGGAACCAAAAATACCTTGGAATTAACCGTAGTATGTCTCAAGAAGGGCCTGATTTAGGTTTATCCATTTGATATATTACTCATATTTGAGTATTGTGGTCTTCTAACTGATATATGTACTTAACCAACAGGGGTTTTGTTTATGTACGTAAGTGCATAGGCCGACATAAAAGTTGTTGCCAAAGAGTGAATTGCGTTGGTTTCTATCACATTAACATATTACACCAATTTTATTACCCACATTTCGACCACATTTTTATAAAAAATTGATAATCAATTCATTGTTAAGTATTTTTATTTTTAATTTATTTAAATTACTTTCTTGTAATATATTGATTTTCAATTATTTGCAGAATATAGTCGAAATGTAGGTTATTAGTTAAAATTTCACAATTTAAAAACAAAAAATTTGATATCACAAGAATTTTTGCTCACAAAACGCACTCTGCATGGCATATAACAGTGTGTTGACATTGTCATCTGTTTTTTATCTTCGACCTTACAACAATAGGTTTAGCAGCGATAAAAAAGCGCCAAGTCTTTTTCTTAACATCACCATTAAAACAATTAACGCATGTCCAAACATCTACGTGGAATTGTCATGGCTATCTTATTGCCCCTGACAAGCCAAGTGCAAGGGCAGGACCCTTATTTTTCCATGTTCTTTGCCAATCCCGTCATTTAAACCCCGCTTACACGGGGCTCAATCAAGGTGCTACGGTGACCCTCAATCAGCGCGAACAGTGGCGAGGCATCCCAAAGGGGAACTTAGGCTCCCAGCCATCGGGTTATCGGACATCCAGCATTACTGGGGAATACGGCAGTCCTTGCGCACTTGGCACAAAAACGGTTGCCCTCGGCAGCGCTTTGACGCTTTTCAGGGATGGGGCGGGTCAAGCACCCTTAGTTACCCTTGGCGCGGGCTTGGCCGGGAGTTTTGCCTACCGCATCAAATATTCGCGACGACCCGACAAATGGAGCATCCAAGCCCGTTTGGGGTGGCAAGCCAGCTTTATGCAAAAAAAGTTGTCGGGCGATTATTTCATTTATTCTGACCAATTAAACCCCTATTATGGCTTGATAAGCGATCCGACCCAACTTGGCGTGTCGAGCGGAGGTTTTTTCAACCACAATGCGGGCGTAATGCTGCGTTTTTCTAAAGGTTCGTTCACAAACCTCACAGGGGGCTTTAGTGTATCCAATTTATTTTCGCCCAACCAATCTCTTTACGACCGAATGGGTGACACGTTTTTGTTGCCCCGTCGCCTGTCTCTCCACGCCGGCGGAAATTTTCCAATAATAAAAGGATTGTTTCTAACACCGCAGGGACGCTGGGACAGACAAGCCAATGGCCAATTGAATTTTTTTACGTTTGGCGCATATCTACAAAACCACAAATTCTATGGTGGCCTTTTCTACAGTACCAGCACTCGCCATTTCAGTGCCGAAAACAGTATATCCAATAGCGCATCCCGAGGCGTGCCTTCCTTAAATGCAAGCTTCGGGGTGGACATTTATGAATACTGGCCCGGATTAGATCGCTTGAAAAAGGGCCAGCGCCTGATTTTGGGTCTTTCTTACGACGGCAGTTTAAAAAACTTGAATTTGGGCAACACACGGGGGGGGCTCGAAGTCAATTTTCGCTTGAATTTTTTCGACGCCGCAAAGAACAGTTGTGAATCGTCAATAGACACGCGCCGCTGTCCTGTTCTCTGACAATAATTCATTAAACAACACTAAATATTTTCAATTATCCATTATCCATTTTCAATTATCCATTTGTTTTTGGACAATAATTCGCTAAACAACACTAAACATCCGTGAAAATACGCAACATTCTCCTTTTCAATTTCTGGCTGCTTGTCGGCTTGGCCCCCAATTTCGCCCAAACCAATTGTAATGCCGCTTTTTCGGCTAACATTCGGTGCAATTCGGTGCAATTCACACCCACTTTCCCAACACCCGGCACCAAGTACTTTTGGGATTTTGGCGAAGGGAACATCAAAACGGACACTTCCACCAAACAAAGCCCTTCCTATATATATTTTAGTGCTGACAAAACGGGTACTTTCCAGTATCCCGTGCGCTTGATCATCATAGCGGGCAATTGCATAGACACGGTGATCAACACCATCACGGTGTCGGTAGGGAACAATGCTTTGCCCAATTGCTCCCTCAACAGTTTGGGCCTGGGGCAGGTGCTGAAAGCACCTTTCCTCCATTGCAATGCTTCCAACATCAACCCCAAATTCACGCTTAGGGTAGAAAATATATCCGGCACAGCGAGCAGTAATGCAAGTTATGACATTCGCTGGGGCGACAACCAATCCAATACTTATGTGCCTCCTTTTGACTTCACATCCCATAATTACCAACAAATGGGGCTTTACAACATTGAGGCAATCGTCACCAGACAGAACGGGTGCGTAGATTCTTGTCACTATAAGTTTTTCAACGGGCGAAACCCGGCGGCGGGCCTTGGCATCCCCGGCAATGCTGACTTGTGCGTACCCGCCACGGTCACGTTCGACAATACGGCGGGCATGCTTCTAAACCCGCCCGGAACGCTTTATTATTATACGGTGCTGGATTGTGACAGTGTTGTTTTTCTAGACACAATTGCACATACCATCCCACTGACGCCTTTTGCTTACACTTTTTGGAAAAGCTCTTGTGATCCGATGTGCAAGGTCAATGGCCAATTCGCAGTGAACATGACTGCCGTGAACTTGTGCGGAAAGGAAGATGCCGACGTCACGCCCAGCTTGTCTTCCACGGGTGAAGCGCGGTTTGATATGCCCCAACAGGGTTGCGCGGGAGAGGTTTACAGCGTAACCGAGAAATCGGACTCCAGTTATTATTGGAACGCCAACGATCAAAAATGCCTCAACGAAATGTTCAACTATTGGATAATGCGTCCGTCCACAGGTTTTTCGGTGGAAAGCGGGGCATTGGGGGATACGCTTTCATTCAAGCCGGGAACGGATTCGCTCCGACTGAAATTCAACACGCCAGGCGCCTACACCCTTTGCTTAGTCTATAAGCCCGGTGCCGCTTCCCCTTGCGACCCAGACACTATTCTTCATAGCATCTGTATCCTGCCCAAACCCACCGCCAGATATACGAAGAGCCAATCTTCCCCCTGCGCACCAGCTACCCTCACCCTCACTAACGTTTCCAACACGATAGGCAACTGCCGTTTGGCCAAATACCGCTGGGAAATCCGTTTCAAGAACTCTGACTGTGGCCCGGGCGGGGCGTGGGCTTTGCTCAATGGCACGGATACTTTGTTGGAAAGGCCGCCGCAAGTGCGTTTCACCCAACCGGGCAAATACCTCATCCGCCTTTATGTAGAAAACGATTGCGGCAAAGACGCGTTTTTGGACAGCCTCACCGTGGCCAGCACGCCTACCTCGGTCATTAAAACGATTGACGATGCCTGTCCGCCACACACAGTAAATTATGGCATAAAAAGCAGTAATTTTTGCAATGGAAGCAAACCGAGCTACTCGTGGATCATCCCAAATCCCGTATCCGGCCAACCAGCCATTACCTTTAACGGTGAAACCCCGCCACCTTTTGTCTATAACCAACCAGGCACCTACACTGTCACCTTGCAAACATCTTCAGGGCCAAGCTTGGGCTGCGGCAACTCCCAAAGCACGGAAACGTTCATCGTGCGACCCTTGCCTGCCATTGCTGTACTTGCGAGCAACAGCCCCGTGTGCGAAGGGAGTGCTTTGACCATGTCCGTATCAAACCCCAATCCAAATTATCAATACGTATGGTCAAATGGCCAAACGGCGAACAGCATCAGCATACCTGAAGCGAAGGAAAAAGACGAGGGCACTTACACTGTGACAATCACCGACAATACTTTCCCTCAAAAATGTACCCGTGTACAGACCATTTTAGTGGTGGTGAACCAAGGCCCCTCCTTTTCCGTGCAAGACCGAAAGTTGTGCGCCGGAGAAAGCACGACTTTGACAGTGGCACCTTCCAACTATTCCAACTATAATTGGGACGCCTCCCCTTATCTGAACACTTTGACTGGCCCGACGGTAAACGTGGCCGCTCCACCCGTCGGCATCTATCGTTTTGTGGTGAACGTCATGAATGCTGCTTCCAATGTTTGTTCGGGCCGCGACACGGTGTTAGTGACTGTAAATAGGCGCCCCATCATCACATTTAGCACGCCCGACACGGCTTGTGTGGGGGTATTGCTCCAATTGGAAGCCACGCCTAAATCAAATGGTTGGTCGCCTTCAAATGTCGTTTCTTCTAGCGGTTTGTTTTCCTCCAACACCCCTGGGTTTATCACGGTAAACTATACCCACATTGACAGCAATGGGTGTTCCGCTTCGCGCCCCCTCAACATTTGTGTGCAGCCTCCCCCTACAGCAGGTTTTACAACGAATGCGGTGTTTGGCTGCGAGCCTTTACGGATAACGATCAACAATCTTTCGACCAAGCCGAGCGATGTTTGTTTTGGGGTGACCTATCGTTGGCGGGTGACTTTTAACGGCGCGGACTGCCACAGCGGCACAGGGTCATGGAATTTTGTGTCAGGTTCGGATACCTCGTTTGCCCCCGTGTTCAATTTCACCCAATCGGGCCGTTACGCCATCAAATTGATTGTTCGGAATGGGTGCGGCATATCGGAGGTGATCCAAAACATTTCGGTTGGCACTTTGCCGGAGGTAAAATTGACGCCCATCCCCAACGCTTGCGGCGACACGTTGGTGTCGTTGTCCGCTCAAACCAAACAATGTGACGGACCAACGTCATTGTCCTTTGTGTGGAGTTTGGATGGCACAAGCGTTTCTACGCTCGCTCAACCGCCCGTTCAGTCTATTGGGACGGGTGCTCATGCCCTGCGTTTAACGGTGGTCAATGGCTGTGGAACCGTTTCGGATCAAATATCTTGGGTAGTTCGTACGGTGCCGCCCGCGCCGGTTTTGAACAGCAACAGCCCTGTTTGCGAAGGCGACGCCTTATCACTTTCGGTCACCAATTCCAATCCTGCTTTTCAATATCGCTGGTCTACCGGAGTGATTGGTGCCACGTTGATGATCCCCAATGCGACGTTGGCCGCTGCGGGTACGTATAGTGTCACGGTCATTGACCCTTCGTCACCAGACCGTTGCAACAATGCGCAAAGCGCGGTGGTGGTGGTGAATGAAAAACCCGCACTTACGGTGGCTGACAAGTCCATTTGTTTGGGAACAAGCACGGCATTGAACGCCCTGCCCGCCAACCACGTGGATTATACTTGGGCCAACTCTCCTTTCTTGGAAAGCACCAAAGGCCCCAATGTCAACGTGAAAGTGTTGCCCGCCGTAGGTGCCTACACTTTTACCGTGACCGCTACGGGGAGCAATGGATGCAAAAAAACGGACACCGCCCAGGTGGTGGTCAACCCATTGCCAAAATTGACCATTCAAACGCCCGATACGGCTTGTGTGGGAGCACCGCTCCAATTGCAAGGGAGTGGCGACCTGATGGGCCTTGGGGCTTGGGGCGCAAACCCCGGTATAACGCCACAAGGCACCTATACGCCCGCCGCGACGGGTTTTGCAACGGTCGTTTATACCTTCACCAGCGATAAAGGCTGCCTAAAAGACAGTACCGTGAGGATATGTGCGCAGGCGCACCCCATTGCCAATTTCACGACGACGGTTGCACAAAAGTGTTTGCCACTCATTGTGTCAACCACTGACCAATCCAGTGCCTTTGCCGCGTGTTTTGGCGTGCGTTATCAATGGGCAGTGTCCTTCGACAGCGCGGAATGCGACAGCGGAACGGGGGTTTGGAATTTCCAATCGGGCAACCTCAACAGCACCAGCCCTGTTTTCAACATAACCCAAACGGGCGAATACCGATTGGGCCTTCGAGTATCCAACGGCTGCGGTGACTCCACTGTCACGAGGTTTGTCCGGGCAGGGGGCGTTCCTGTGGTAAAAATCGGGCGCATACCCGACCTCTGCGGCAATACCAGCCTTGACCCGACTGCTGTCGCGTCCGGTTGCGATGCCTATCCCATCGGCTATCAATGGAGCTTGGACGGTGTGGTCGTATCCACCCAATCTTCGCCCGTAGGCATCCCTATCAGCCAAGGGCCACACAAATTAGCGCTCAAGGTGCAAAACGATTGCGGGGCGGCAACGGATAGCGTGTCGTTTCGGGTCTTGGATCCACCCGTTCCATCGGCTGTGTTGGACACCAGTACGGTTTGCTTGCCCAACGCAGTGGTTGGTGCCGACAACCGGAGTACGGGCAGCAATCTACAATACCTTTGGTCGGTCAGCCCCACTCCTCCTGGTTGGGGAAAAATCAGCAATCCCACCGCAGCCAGCCCTACTTTTTCGTTCAACTTGATAGGCCGCTACACGATTGTCCTCAAAGTGTTCAGCGCGGTGTGCGATACGGTGCGTTGGTCCCAGACAATCAAGGTCAACGCCGTCCCCAACGTTGATTTGGCCCCTATTTCGAACGCATGCAACAGCAAAATAGTAACACCGGTGCCAATCTATTCCCTTGACCCAAGTTTCATAGACCGCGTGACTTGGGAATTTAAGGGCAGCAGCGGCATTCAGACATCCAATGCTTTTTTCCCCACCAACATCCCTTATAACACCAATGACACGTTTAAGGTGAAAGTCAGCGCCAGCAATCGCTGTGGCACTGTGGTAGACAGCGTGTTTTTTAAAGTACTCGCACAACCCAAAGCGAACGGAAGATTAGATACAACTTTTGCCTGTTTGCCAGCCACCATTCGGGCCGATGCGTCGTTAAGCGCCGGTGATGAACGACAATACCAGTGGGACATCCAACCAGCCCCATCCGGTTGGGGCCGCATTGTAACGCCAGCGCAAGTCGTTTCCGACCTTGTTTTCAATCAGGTCGGGCGATATACCCTTCGGGTCAAAGTGTTCAACTCGGTGTGTGACACCGCTGAGTGGAGCCAGAACTTAACCATCAGTGCCAAGGCGACCGTGGACTTGCTCTCCTTGGCAGACACTTGCGAAGGCACGGTGCGGATGAACCCCAGGCCGATTTATCGCCCTGATTCCACGTTTATTGATCGGATTGCCTGGCGTTTCCCCGGTAGCAACCAACCTCAGATTTCAGGGCTTTTTTTCCAACAAACATCCTCTATACTGGTACGGGTATCTTTACCGTCTTCGTTCAAGCAAGCAACCGGTGTGGGACAGGCTGGGACAGTGTTTCATTCCGAATCATTCCTTTGCCACAAATTGCGGCAAACGTGGATAAAACCATAGGCTGTGTTCCTTTTAAAGTGTCGTTCACCAACACTGCTGTGCCGAACGTACAATACGTCTGGGATTTTGGCGATGGTTCCCCTTTGTTCACGGGACCAAACCCTGGTAAGCACGAATACACAAAGGATGGTGTCCACGTTTTGAAGGTGACCGCCACGGATGCTTTTGGGTGCATCAGCATAAACACAATTGCCACCATTCGAGCCAATCCCACGCCAGTGGCAGGTTTTGAGCGCAAACAAACGTTGCCTTGTGGGTTGCCCCAAAAGATTTGTTTCCCAACAAAGGACAAAGGCGGTACGAACTACAATTGGTCTTTTGGCAATGGGCAAACGGCCACCGACGGTTCTCCTTGTATCACGTATCAGGACAGCGGCCTTTTTGTGGTGCGCCAAGTTGTGGGCAACGATTTTGGTTGCTTTGACACCGCTACCCTGTCTTTCCGCACTTATTACGCGCCTGTGGCAGGTTTCTACGCGAATGTTCGCACGGGTTGCGAAGATTTGACGGTGATTTTACGGGACACTTCCAAATTCACGGACTACGCAATCTTGCGCTACGACGGGCGACGGGATACACTGCGCGGACAGGTGACGCATACTTTCACAAAGCCGGGGAATTATACGATCACTTTGACGACGGGTAATGCCAGTGGTTGCACAAGCGAGCAAAGCATCAACAAGTATATAGAAGTATATGAAACGCCCGTCGCAGGTTTTCGAGCGCGGGAATTGGACGACGCTTGGCCTTACACTTTTCAATTTTTAGACCGCTCCAAATTCACGGTAAAACCGAGTTATTTTTGGGACTTTGGTTCGGACGACAACGGAGACGGCCGTGTGGACAGTGCCTTTGTGGCAAATCCCAAACATCACTTCCGATCTATAGGTATACAAGGAGTCACCCTATGGATAGCCAATGAATTTGGCTGCCGCGATTCGGCGTTCATGGCGTTCAAAACCGATTCTATGGGCCAATTGTTTGTGCCCAACATCTTGGACCCCAGCGACCCAGATCAGGAAAAGCGAGTGTTCTTGCCCAAAGGTTATCATTTGGAGGAATATTACATAGCAGTCTACACCAGAACAGGCCAGTTGATGTGGGAGTCCACTGCCCTTGAAGATGGTCAACCCAAAGAAAGTTGGGATGGCACCTTGCGCGGCGAACCCATGCCTGCTGGGGTTTACGTGTGGACAATCCACAAGGCTGTTTTCCAAAAAGGGTTCGAATGGAAAGGAATGCTTGATGAAGACAAGGTGCGAAAAAAGACAAATTTTTTGTATTTGGTTAGGTAAGGTTAAGGGTTTTATAAGTTGTAAGCACAGCGCGAGATTAGGGTTTTTAAGTAAATCTTGTACATAGACATACTCTAAACACACAAAAAAGGTGCTGTCTAAACAAATGGACAGCACCTTTTTTCCAAGGTAAAAAACTTAGCCGCCCCCCTTTCAGTCAAAAAGGGTTGTTTTTCTGCCATACTTCGCTTCTTTTTTCAGCCGATGTGCTGCATTGCGTCATTCGGATAAAAATACTAATCCTGTGTGGTATAGGGTCGGAATGGATGATATGCGCAAGGTCAGCGTCGTTGAGCCTCTCGTTACATTGGAACAGCGCAAGGAATTCACAAGCAGCCATGCCAGCGCTGTTGCTAAAGCAGCAAGGGGTATAGGTGCCACCGTTGGTTGGGCATGGCACGCAGTGATTGTCCGGTATCGTGCCGGACGGAAAACTCCCCCGGGGTAAGAGACGGGCGGTAGGTCAATGCGGAAATACCCGGGTTTTTTAGTAGTGTGTTCAATCCTGAATACGATTATTGGGAAGGAAGCATTCGCAGGAAACCCCAATGATGGAGCTCCGGCTACCCCGCAGACAATAATAGTCATTTTATCAAAATGCTTCCGTAGGGCAATTTTTAAGACTAAAAATAGCACAACATGCTACTTTGGTGGGCTATTATTTTATTAA
>Ga0105044_10015831_pt1 | contig 10191 bp, 7 predicted proteins | sample MAT01_FD_78092 | JGI IMG/M metagenome (GOLD analysis project Ga0105044, IMG submission 78092) | Freshwater microbial communities from Lake Fryxell liftoff mats and glacier meltwater in Antarctica - MAT-01 | ecosystem: Environmental > Aquatic > Freshwater > Ice > Liftoff microbial mat | place...
ACCCCCATTAATTTCTAATTGAGTTTCTGCAGAAGAAGAAAATCCCATTTTCATAGCTAGATACACAGGAACGCGTTTACGGTACTTTCCCTCTAATTCAAAAAAAACTTTTTGAGGGATAGGTTCATCTATGAGCACTAAGGTGCCATTCGAGATAATTAATTGACCTCTAAGCTTAACGTAGGGGCGAGGCAATTCTTCAAGCATAGCTTGTGAGAAGGGTTTTGAATTCTTAAAAAGCGTAATCTGAGGCTCATCGACATGCACCTCGAGATCCAGGTGATTAAATCCTAACGCATACTTAAGTTTTAGCTGCTTTGCAATTAAGCGCTCTTGCTGTGAATGGAGGTCATCCACGCGAATGTTCGAAAAAACCAGATACCCTTCTCCTAGTTCAACTTTTTCGTATGCGAAATTCCCATTTAAACAAGTTCGCGATAGATATGCACACGTCCATTTGGCACCGGCGGCAAAAATTGCATCTCTAAAAAAAATCAAAGTTAAGCAGCAAAGAAGAAGACTGAAGAATGTAACTAAAATTATTTTTTTTGAACGGATATACATTGATAATCTTTGATTTTAGATCGATGATTCATAGGGAATTCTATGGACATGGGGAAAAAAAAACTACCTTAAACACATTCGTGCTTTTTTAATTTGACTTTTGGAAAAAATTCAGTACGCTAGCAGTAAATAGTCCAGTATACAAGTCGGAAGTCAATTTTATGCTACGTAAATTCTTAGATTACCAACTATCCCTTGCTGAAAAGGGAAAACCTTTACACCCGCTGCGCCCCTTGATTGCAGCTGGGGATACTTTTTTGTATGAAGTGCCGCTGAATACAAAAGCTGGGCCTCACATTCGAGATGCAATTGATGTAAAACGCTGGATGTTGATCGTTGTGATCGCTCTAATTCCTTGCATCTTAATGGCAATCTGGAATACTGGATTACAGTCCTTTGTTTATTCCAGCGGTAACTATCAATTGATGGATGAATTCATTGCCAGCAGCTCTACACTCAAAGGATATTTTGATTTCGCTTTGAAAGATAATCGTTATTTATCGATTATTAAAGAAGGTTTGTACGCCCTGATTCCCCAAGCAATTATCGCCTACACTGTGGGTGGTCTTTGGGAAGGAATTTTTGCATGCGTACGCCAACATGAAATTTCCGAAGGATTTCTGGTTACTGGAATCCTCTATACTTTAATCCTGCCTCCAACCTTGCCTTACTGGATGACAGCTGTAGGTGTATCGGTGGGCATCATTTTCGCGAAAGAAGTCTTTGGCGGTTCGGGTATGAACATCGTCAACCCCGCCTTAGCTTGTCGCGCCTTTTTATTCTTTACCTACCCGGGACGCATGTCAGGAAATGTTTGGGTGGGTACTGACGCCACTAAAGTCAGAGAAAGCTTAATCACCATGAATCAAGATGCTAAAACCACCTCTCTTGATGGATACACACAAGCAACACCCCTAGCTAAATTCAATGTCACTCCAGAAATTAAGCGCATTCATATAGATGCAATTGCCACTAATAACTTAGGCAAAGATGTTGGCACCTACTCAACACTGCAAGAGAAGTTTACCGACTGGACCGCTCACGGACCTCATCAAGAGGCAGTCCTGGGTGAATTAAGCCAAGAACAAATGCGTAGTTTTGTCACCACGCCCATCGTTGAAGGCGGCTTGGGTTTATCTCCAGGTTACTATGAAGACGCCTACCAATTCTCTGCGCTTAATTATGGGATCGGTTCCCCTAATGATGATTGGGGATTTTTCTTAGGCAATAAATTAGGATGTATGGGAGAAACCTCTACTCTTGCCTGTCTTTTAGGAGCTATTTTACTCATCTATACCGGTGTAGGAGCATGGCGCACGATGGTCGGCATGGCTCTTGGTATCTATCTAACTGCTTTATTTTTTGAACTTGGTTCCAATTTGCTTTCTGGAGCCCAAGGAGCCTGGAATCCCGCCGTATTTGGCTTTCCTGCATATAAGCATCTTTTGCTCGGAGGCGCTGCTTTTGGGCTAGTCTTTATGGCTACGGACCCGGTATCTTCTCCAAGCATGCCATCGTCAAAATGGGTCTATGGATTATTTTGCGGCTTAGTGACAGTTATTATACGCGTCATTAACCCAGCCTATCCCGAAGGGGTGATGTTAGCCATTTTAATGGGAAATGTATTTGCTCCGCTGTTTGATTATTACGCTGCTAGAATATATAGAAAAAGGAGGATGAGCCGTGTCCCATCCATTGCCTAATCGCGGACCTAGTAATGCTAAAGTAATCACTTTCATTGTGATTTTGAGCTTTATTTGCGCATTAATTCTATCTACGCTGGCCAGCGCCTTAGCAAAGCCTAAAGAAATTGCCCAGGAGATTGATCGCAGTAAGCAAATGATGATTGCAGCCAAGATATTAAGCCATGAAGGCTACTTTCTTATTCAAGACAAGGATGGAAAATACGGTCCAGCCAAGGTTGAAAATGGAAAACTTGTGCCTGGAAACGTTAACGACATCCCTTCGAATGAACAAGTTTTAGAAATTTATAAGAAACGTTTAAAAGCTTTTTTAGTGGACGACAAAGGAAAAATCTTTTCGTTTAAGGAAGCAGGCATCAATGAAGAAGAATATGTCGCCCAAAACAAGAAAAACGGCTACTACAAGCTTCCCTATCGACTGCTTTATGAAATTCTCCCTAACGAAACAGATGAAAAAAATGCCAAACCAATCGGCTATGTCATTCCTGTAAATGGATATGGGCTTTGGGATGCAATCTACGGATATATCGCTATTGAACCTAATACAAATACAGTCATCGGAATTTCTTGGTATGACCAAAAGGAAACCCCAGGCTTGGGTGCGAATATTGCTGAAGCCTCGTGGCAAAATCTTTTCCCTGGAAAACACATTTTTCAAGCAAGTCCTAATGGAAAAACTGATTTTAAAACCAGCGGCTTAGGGATTTTAGTCGTTAAAGGAAAAGTTTCTGAAGTGCTAGGTGATATTCCAAAAGCCAAAAGTGCTGTTGATGGCATGGCCGGGGCAACTTTGACCGGTAACGGCGTGACCGACGCCTATCGTGAAGTGCTCTCAGCTTATCGCCCTTTCTTTATTTCCTTAAATGCTGAAAATAAATCAGATAATCAAAAAGAGAGTTAAGGTATGGCCCAAAAAAATCCTCCAGCCCTTTCTTATTTGACAGATCAGCTGTGGAATAGTAACCAAATTCTTGTAGCCGTATTAGGAATTTGCTCAGCTTTAGGAGTGACTAATAGACTCTCAGTTGCTGTAACAATGGGGCTTTCGGTATCCTTTGTAACAGCTTTTTCTTCGTTACTTGTATCGGCGTTGCGAAAAATTACCCCTGATAGCGTGCGCATGATTACGCAATTGGCTATTATTTCGGTTTTTGTCACCATCATTGACCAATTTCTGCAAGCGTATTTCTATAGCCTCTCAAAAGTATTAAGCGTATTCGTAGGCTTGATTATTACTAATTGTGTGGTGATGGGACGTACTGAAGGGATGGCAAAAAACGTCACTCCTCTGCCGGCTTTTATGGATGGTTTAGGAGCTGGCTTGGGATACATGCTCGTCATTTGCATCGTGGGAGCCATTCGTGAGCTTTTTGGATTTGGGCAATTGTTTAACTACCAAGTCGTCCCTCTTAGCTGGTATGCCTCGCCAGAAAATCCTAATGGCTATGAAAATTTTGCATTGATGGTCAGCCCTCCCGCCGCTTTTTTTATCATCGGGGGGATGATTTGGTTATTCAATTTGATCAACAAAAAGTAGTTTGGAGTTAACATTATGTTAATGGGCGATTATTCATTCTTAAATCTCTTTGGACTTTTGATCCAATCTGTGTTTATTGAAAACTTCCTACTCGCAAACTTTTTGGGGATGTGTACTTATTTAGCATGCTCCAACAAACTAAAAACAGCAAATGGCTTAGGGGTAGCTGTTGTTCTAGTTCTCACCATTTCAGGGATTTTGAACTGGTGTGTCTTTAAATTCGTTACTGGAGCTGGAGCGCTCTCCTGGTTAAGCTTTTTTGGCATCGATGCAGCAAACATCAATCTTAACTTTTTGCAATTTCTCCTTTTCATTTCTATTATAGCCGGCTTTACGCAGATGCTTGAGATCATTATCGAAAAATTTTCACCGGCTCTATATAGTTCTTTAGGGCTTTATCTGCCTTTAATTGCCGTTAATTGTGCGATTTTGGGAGCATGCCTTTTTGCTGTTACACGCAATTACCCTTTTTTTCCTAATCTCATTTATGTGTTTGCTTCTGGATTAGGATGGTGGCTAGCGATTGCTTTAGTCGCGGCTATACGAGAAAAACTAGCAGTTTCCGATGTTGTGCCAGGTTTACGGGGCATGGGAATAACCTTTATTGTTTCTGGATTAATGGCCATGGCATTCCAAGGATTCACAGGCATTAAACTTGCGACTCCTACCACTTCGGCATTAGTCACAGCTAATCAAGCCCTTGAACTTCAAACAGCTCCAGAGCCATCTCAAGCGAATTTTTAATCAGCGATCCCTCACAAGAATCCTTCACTTATCTGCATCTATATCATGCATATTCTGACATGCGTTCAGTCGTTAAAAAAAAGGTCTTAACGAAAAAAAAGATCGCAAGCGGCATGATAGGCATGCATGATAAAATGCATTTTTGTAAAATGCATTTATCAATAAATACGGCATTGGTCTTGTTTACTAAATTCATCCCGCACATGCTCTAAAATTTCTGGGTCAAGGGCGCAAGGCTCCAATCCCCAAATTTTCTCACAATAATTCTTGATCGAATAATCTGCTGAAAACTTTCCCATACCTGCGATATTATGTAGAGCGTATTCGGCCCAACGCAAGGGTTCAGAAAATAAAGTTTCAGCTTTTTTTTGCACATTGTAATAGCTTTCTAGGTCTTTCAAAGAAAAATAACGATCTGCTGGGCCTCCATAATGCGTTTCAATGAGCTTGTGATATAAGTCCACAAAAGCTTGATGCTCTTGATCGTTAACTGCAAAGGTATGATCTCTTAAAGAGTCAACAGCTTTCCGAATCTGAAGGTTTTGTTGGTATATATCCGCTGAATGATAAGAATCTTCCCTTTTCATTTTTTGAATTTCTTCTGTTGAACATCCAAACGAGAAAGGCCACCAAGCGTCTCCTATTTCCTGGCGCATCTCAATATTGGCACCATCCTCAGTTCCAACAGTTAGTGCACCGTTAATCGCCATTTTCATATTCCCTGTCCCCGAGGCTTCAGTTCCAGCGGTAGAGATCTGTTCTGAAATATCAGCAGCGGGGATCAACATCTCAGCTTTTGAGACATTGTAATTTTCTACATAAATAATCTTTAGCAGATTCCCCACCCGCGTGTCTTTATTGACTTTTCTCGCTACACAGAAAATTAAATGGATAATATCTTTTGCTGTCTCATATCCCGCAGCGGCTTTGCCGGCAAAAATAGCTGTGCGCTTAACCCTGTTTGCGTGTGGGTTTTCCAAAATGTCTTGATAGACCATAATTAAGTGCAGTACATTCATTAACTGTCTTTTATATTCATGGATTCGCTTGATTTGCACATCGAATAGCGAATGCTGATCAATAATGGGGGCCATCAAAACTGTGCCGCCATCTGCTGTGTGTAGCTTATTTTCATTTTTGATGTACTCGATTAAATTTTGCTTATTTTTCCGTTTAATCGATAAAAACTCTTCTTGAGAATCATTTTCTGAGGCAAACTCCGCTAATTTTTTGATTTGCGTAAAATCTGTTATCCATCCATCTCCAATACGTTTGGTAATAAATCTAGCAAGTTCAGGATTACATCCTAACAGCCAACGTCTTTGAGTCACTCCATTTGTGACATTCACAAATTTTTCAGAAAAAAGTTCATAAAAGTCCTTAAACACAGATTTTTTTAGAATTTCCGTATGTAAAGCCGCCACGCCGTTAACGGAGTGACTCCCGAGAATAGCTAGATTAGCCATGCGGACTTTGCCATTTTCCAAGATTGAAAGACGTTGAATTTTTTCCTCATCATTTGGAAACTTGGCGCGTATCGAATTGCAAAAATCTTGATTCAATCTTTCAATGACTTGAAACTGTCTAGGAAGTAAATAGGTGAAAAGCTTCTGATCCCATTCTTCAAGCGCTTCACTTAAGATCGTATGATTGGTATAACCTGTGACGACTTGAGTAATTTCAACTGCCATTTTCCATGGAATGTCGTATTTACTAGTCAAAATTCGAATCAATTCTGCAATCACCAACGAAGGATGAGTATCATTGATTTGAATACGCACTTTATCTGCAAAAAGCTTAAAGCTGTCGTGGTTTGATAAATAGTGCCGAATAATATCTTGCAAAGATGCGGAAACTAGCAGAAATTCTTGCTTTAAGCGAATTCTTTTGCCCGTCTCATGGTTGTCATTAGGGTATAGCACATCTGTTAAAGTCGTATTTTCAGCTGCCTGACCGAGACTTCCAGCATTATATCTCTGAAGTTGGAAATTCCGAGGTGATTCCTTTGTACTCCACAAACGCAAAGTAACTACTGAATAATCTTTAGTTTTTGCATAGCCTATAATCGGGATATCATAGGGTAGCGCAAAAACTTCTTCTGAATCATCTAACTTTAATACTTCATCTCCGTGAATATTTGTGGTACCGGTTGTTCTGCCGCAATATTTAACAATTACCCGGCGTAAATCCCGCCGAAATTCCCAGGGATTTTCATTGAGCAGCCAACAATCTGGGGCTTCAACTTGCACTCCATCCCAAAGCTGTTGTTCAAAAATCCCATATTGGTAGCGCAAACCATAGGCCAGAGCTGGCAGGTCTTGGGTTGCCAAGGAATCAAGAAAACATGAGGCTAATCTACCTAAACCTCCATTACCAAGAGCGGGATCAGATTCACGGCATAAAATATCTTTGTAGCTGCGATTCATCTTTTGAAAGACTCTTTCGACAATTGCTTGTGCGGAAAGATTAGAGATATTGTTGGATAAAATGCGGCCTGGTAAGTATTCCAGGGAGAGGTAATAAAGTTTACGTGAATCATTTTGGGATTGAGTTCTAGATGTCGCCAGCCAGTTAATCATGATTTCTTCACGCAAAGCGTAAGAAAATGCCCGATAAAACTCATCGTTATTGGCTTCAGTAGAAATTCTTCCCATGGTTGTAATGAGGTAGTGCTTAATTTTAGCAGAAAGCATTTCTGCTTGGAAATCGAGATCTGGAATATTCTGTGCCATGCAAAACCTTTATTTTAACTATTGTGCAAAATCACCCTATAACAGAATATTTTTTTTTGGAATAGCCTTCTTACAGAATTCGTTTTCCACACAAAAATGCTAGAAAATAATTTCTTTACCCTCAAAAAAAGTCAATACATGTCTTTTGTTTTACAATACAAGTGGTTTAAAGTTGTGGCTTATGGGATTTGCACTATCTTTATTGCCGTGATGGCATTTGTCGGTTTTAAAGCCTATACACGGCGCTCTGGCAACACTGGGCTTGATATGGCAAAAATTCAGCAAATGCGCTACGAGGCAAACCGGAAAAACTCAAAATAAGAACTTTATGTCTTTATTAATCACCATGCTGCCCTTGTATCTCTTTGGAAATCTTCACTGCGTGGGGATGTGCGGTCCTTTGGTTATGATGATCGGCATGCATCGTTTTCGTTATTTCTATTTCTTGGGAAGGACTTTTTCTTTTACTTTGGCAGGGATGTTAGCGGGCGGATTGGGCAGCGTGCTTCATTTAGCATTAAAGTCCCTGCATGTGATGGAAGTGATTAGTTTCCTGTTTGGCGGAATCATCTGCCTGATTGGACTTTATACCTTGCAGGGATGGCAGTATCCTGGCTTTAACTGGCTTGCAAAAAAGCTTGCTCCATTCAATGCCACCTTATCAACCTTGATGTTGCAAGATAAAATATGGCCAACTTTCTTTTTTGGTTTTTTTACTATTTTGCTCCCCTGCGGCCAAACATTGATTGTTTTTTCCGCCTGCGCATTATCTGGAAGTCTTTTGACAGGTCTGCTCAACGGCTTTATTTTTGCGCTTTTAACTTCCCCTTCATTGATCGTTGCCATGCATGCTTCTTCTTTCCTAAAGGAATTTAAAAAGCACTACCGCTTATTGATGGGAGGAGGAGCTTTTTTTACAGGCGGTCTGATGATTTGCCGGGGATTGGCTGAAATCGGCATGATTGAGCATCTTTCATTTCAATCACACCTCTTTCATCTGGTTCTATACTAACACTTTTGCTTTCTGGATTAATTCCAAAATATTGGGATCGTTCTTTTCGTTTGCGATCATCTCAGCTGATTTGCCTTCGTCATCTTTTAAAGTCATCTCAGGATTTTTGGTAAGTAGCCAAGCCACCATTTTAAGATTACTTTTTTCTACAGCTTCTATCAAAGGCGTATTTCCGGTGCCCTTGGCTTGAGTGTTAAGCAATTTTGGATATGCAGCCAGGGCAAGTTCAGCAATCTCTACTGTATTTTCATGGGTCCCATATCTGGCAAGTTGATGTAAACAAGAAGTCGAACCGGCTGCAGGTGATTCGCCTTCTTTTTCATAGATACATCTCCATGCTTCAAGCCTGCCATAGTTGAGTAGAGCTTTGGCGGCTTCTACCAATCCCTTATGCACAACTAGATCCCAAAGTTTTGCCCGATTTGGAATCCCAGATTTCGATAGAAGCGTTCCGAAAGTAGAATGTTTATTGTGCAATGCCAGAGAAAGCAATTGCTTAGTTGCTAAAGATTTTTTAAATCTAACAGACAAATTTAGCCCCTGAATTTCGTTGTATAATGCTTCGGTTTTTGCTTCATCTTGAAAGGTAGCGCCTAGCAAACTCATGTCTCCCAGGCATTTTTTAGCTTTTTTAGAATCATCGAAAGGGCATTCTTTCACAATTCTTAAAAACAAATCCTGAAACTCAGGATGGGCATTCATACATGCATACACCTCATTGTCCGTTTTCCCGGCACATGAATCTAAACTTCTAAAAAACTTATAAGAGGATTCTAAATCAATTGGGGCTTTCAAAATTTCATCCAAAATTAAATTTATGACAGGTTTTGTTTGACTGTCTTTCGTTGATCCTGCTGCTTTCTGGATTAACTCCAAAATATTTGGATCGCCCTTTTCGGTTGCGATCATCTCAGCTGATTTGCCTTCGTCATCTTTTAAAGTCATCTCAGGGTTTTTGCTAATTAGCCACGCCACCATTTTAAGATTACTTTTTTCTACAGCTTCTATCAGGGGTGTATTTCCAGTGCCTTTAACTTGAGTATTGAGCAACTCCGGATGCACTGCAAGGGCAAGTTCAGCAATCTCTACCGTATTTTCATGGACTCCATATCTAGCAAGTTGATGTAAACAAGAAGTCGAACAATCTTGTACACTATGATCGCTCTTATCTATATAAGTAAATTCCCATGTTTCCTGTCCTCCTCGGTTGAGTAAAGCTTTGGCGACTTCTACCAATCCGTTGTTAACAATTCGACCCCAAAGTTTTTCACGATCAGGATTTATACATTTAGGGAGGAGCGTGTCGAAAGTAGAATGTTTATTTTGTATTGTCAGAGATAGCAATTGCATATTTGTTAATAATTCATTGAGATTATTGGGTAGATCTAGCCCTTTTATGCTATTGTATAACTCTTTAGTTTTAGTTTCATCTTGGAAAAGACCGCCTAAAAAACACATGTCTTTTAAACATTTTTTAGCTTTTTTTGAATCGTCAAAACGGCCTTCCTTCACAATTTTTAAAAACACATCCACTAATTCAGGATGATTTTTCATATGGGTACAGATCTCTTTCTCCTTTTTCCCGAGACATGAATCTAAACTTGTAAAAAATTTAAAAGAGGATTCTAAATCAATTGGGGCTTTCAAAATTTCATCCACAAATAAATTTATGACAGGTTTTGTTTGACTGTCTTTCTCAGATGGTTGTTCAGGGGGTAGCTCAGGGTTTGGAATGGGTTTTGGTTGCGGCGTTGGTCGATTTCCCTTTGGAACTGATTTTATTTGATTATCTCTTTCAGATGGCGGTTCAGGCTGAGGTTCAGGAAAGGTCTCAGGGTCTGGAATGTGTTTTGGTTTCGGCGTTGGTCGATTTCCCTTTGGAAATGATTTAAGGTAGCT
>Ga0105044_10015832_pt1 | contig 10191 bp, 7 predicted proteins | sample MAT01_FD_78092 | JGI IMG/M metagenome (GOLD analysis project Ga0105044, IMG submission 78092) | Freshwater microbial communities from Lake Fryxell liftoff mats and glacier meltwater in Antarctica - MAT-01 | ecosystem: Environmental > Aquatic > Freshwater > Ice > Liftoff microbial mat | place...
CGCTGAGAACTTTCGCTGAGAACGATAGAGAGAGATTTGAGAGATAGATTTGTATGATGAGTGCCCCCCTCCAGATCGGTGATGTGCAAGTTCGCCCGGTGCTTTCGCCAGGGGATCAGGAATTATTCCTGGATGTCCCTGCGGTCGTATATGCCAATGATCCCCATTGGGTTCCGCCGTTGCGCAGTAGTATTGCCAAGTCTTTTAAGCCCGAAAATCCGTTTTTTCAATATGGGCGGTTGCAACAGTTTCTGGCCGTGCGGACGGGGGCGAAGGGAGCCGAACCCATCGGGCGGATTGTGGCAGCGGTGAACGATCGCCTGGTAGAACGGGAAGGCCAGCCCATTGGGTTATTTGGTTTTTTTGAATGCGTGAATGAGGGGGCGATCGCCCAAGCCCTGTTCCAAGTAGCGGCAGACTGGCTGCAACAGCAGGGCATGATCCGTGTGCGTGGCCCCATCGACTTGGCTACCCATAACAATTGCCTCTTCTTGGTTGATGGGTTTGACTCGCCGCCAATGGTTATGATGCCCTACAACCCGGTTTACTACCTGGAGTTTATGGAGCAAGACGGCTGGCACAAAGCCAAAGATGCCTATGCCTACAGCATCGAACTCACAGAACAACCGGGCGAACAATTCAAAAAGGGCTACGACATAGCTCTCCGGTCAGGCATTACCTTTCGCCCCATCCATACCAAGGGCGAAGCGTTTGAGCGCGACTGCATCAGCCTCTATCAATTATTTACCAAAGCTTTTTCTGCAAACTGGAGTTCGACCCCTCGCACCCAAGAAGAATTTGTGGATGAAGCCAAGTCCTTGCAATCACTGGTAGACCCCGATGTGTTTCCAATTGCAGAATACAACGGTGAAATGGTGGGCTTTTGGATGGGGCTACCCGACTACAACATCCCGCTGAAACAGGTCAACGGCAAGTTAGACCTCTGGGGCACCCTCAAATTCCTCTGGTATCGGCGGCAGATTGACCAAGGCCGAGTGATTGCGATTTGCTCCCTGCCTGAGTATCGCCGCAAGATGGTGCCCCTCGGCCTGATTTATTTGGGAGTGACGGGCGGTATCAAAAAAGGCAAGCCCTATCGTCGAGCCGAAATGTCTTGGGTCTTTGAAGACAATATGCCTTCCCGTAAGTTGATTGAGGCCTCCGGTGGCACGATTTATAAAACCTATCGGATTTATGAAAAGTCGCTGGTGAGCTAGAGCTTTCTGCTTCCGCAGCCAGTATCAGCAGTTATAGCCATAGTCACAAAATTTAGGATATATCAGCGTCATTCCCGTGGAAACGGGAATCCATGGGTTGCACGACTCTCAAGATGGATTCCGGCCTGCGCGGGAATGACAGATAAATGTCCTATGGATCATGGCTACAGTATCAGCCGTTAGGAAAGGTTAGATCAGTAGACGGTCGGCTTGGTCAAGGAAAGAGCGCCTCACCCTGCGCCTTGGCTGTCTTTGCACTTGGCTGTCTTTGCACTTGGCTGTCTTTGCACCATCAATCTGTCGAGTATTTCCCAGTTCTGTGTTAGCTTCTACGCTGGTGCAGAACTGGGAATGGGCGGCTGCAAAGCGGGACTGCAGGGGAGACCCCGAATTTCTTGCCTTAAGGAACTGGAGCGTCTGGCACTGGAGCGTCTGGGGCTGGAGCGGGAATCACTTGGCAGTCTTGTTGCTGACAGTTGTTGATGTAAAGCTGCTCAATGTAAGGCTGTTGCCAACTGAGCGGAATTTCGAGCAAATCCCGTGCTCCGGTAAATCCTTGGGCAATGAAGAGGAGCAGCGCCACTGAGTTGAGGATGGCATGAACCTTGCGCCACCGATGTTCTCGGTCTTGGTAGATGTCAGGAACGATCGCCAACGAGAAAATCATTAGCATCGCGGCTCCCATGCCGAAGTAAAAATGGGAGACATACCACTCAAAATCGCGACGAAATACGAGATCGTAATAGTTGCCATCGCCTGCCTGAAACTTTTGGAAGCCGATAATCAGCAAGCCCATGCCGCAAAGAGTTGCAAACACTCCTCGCCAGAGAACCGTGCGCGCCTTAAACAGCATCACTAAGGATGCGATGGTGGCCACAAAAAACAGCGCGATAATAAAAAAACGAGTGGAGTTAGCCGCCCAATTTTGGGAATCAAAGATCAGCTTTTTGACGATGGGTTGTGCCATGCCGAGGAGGGTCAGCCCTACGACAGATGAACTGAGCCATTTCCCAATTTTGAGATGCTCTGGCCCTACCCCAGGGGCAATTTTACTCTTGCCGTTGGCTTTGGCCTCTAGGCGGCGCTGGCGGGTCTGCCATGCGTAGTATGAGGCAATGCCAATCAGCGGAAATACATAAAAGGCGGCGATCGCTGGATGGAGGATCGTTGCAATATCCTTCGCACTCATGCAAGGGTCTCCTGGTCTAAAATTACTAGAGCCTGATTATTACTTACTAAAATACGTGGTTGGCGGTGAAAGTGGATGATCGCGAGCAGACGATTTAGAATTATCTTCTGCTAAACATAACCCCGCTCAACATAATCTTGCTAGGCACGCCTGCTAGATACACGCGCTAGGCATATTAGAGTCGAACCACTTCAGGCTAGAATGAAGGCATGGTGAGTACAGTTGAGGTACTTGGGGTTCCCCACGCATTTGACCTAACGGCTCCCACCAAATCGCCCCAGGTTTTGGTGTTCATTCATGGTTGGCTATTGAGCCGTGCCTACTGGCAGCCATTGATCCAAAAGCTTTCGCCACATTACCAGTGTTTAACTTACGATCTGCGAGGGTTTGGAGATTCTCAGCCGATTTTGGATGCTGCATCTGCTGAGGCGCGAATGTTGGCTGCTCGTTTGGAGTGCGCCTCTGGAGCTTGCGCTGATTCTGAAGCCTCTATGGTTGCAGCAGATGCGGCGGCTCCTATCACTCGCTATGCCCCTGCCGACTATGCCCGTGACCTTGATGCGTTGCTAACGGCGCTCGATCTATCGAATGTTTGGCTGGTGGGGCATTCTTTGGGGGGGAGCATTGCCCTGTGGGCGGCAGATCAAATGGGCGATCGCGTTCAAGGGGTGATTTGCATCAACTCTGGGGGTGGCATTTACCTCAAAGAAGAGTTTGAACGGTTTCGCGCGGCTGGTGAACAATTAGTGCGGCTGCGCCCCCGGTGGCTCTGCCATCTGCCGCTTCTAGATGTCATGATGGCTTGGATGAACGTTGCCCGCCCCCTGCCTCGGGCTTGGGGTCGCCGTCGGCTGATTGACTGGACTACGGCTAACCCCCAAGCGGCCATTGGTGCCCTTCTCGATTCTACGACCGAAGCCGAAGTGCATCGCTTGCCCCAAGTGGTGTCTCGATTGCGACAGCCCGTCTACTTCTTGACTGGGCAACAAGATGCGGTGATGGAGCCGCAGTATGTGCAGCATCTAGCTAGTTTTCATCCGCTCTTTCAAGATATTGGTAATAATTTCGTCCAAATTCCAGATTGTGGTCATCTGGCGATGCTCGAACAGACTGACTCTGTGACGGAGCAAGTTCTCCAGATTCTGCATCGCCATAGTATCCCCAGCATTTCTACTTCTGGGTGATCAGCATCGCTGGGAGTCTGGCAGGTGTATCGTGTGGTGCGCGGCTTCGCTATTGGTGCAGTTCTGGCGTTGTGGTGTCGCTGTGCGATCGCTTTCTAAACAATCTTCTAGGGATATCTGCTGATTTCTAGGGAGATCCGCTGATCCTGCAGAGGAAGTTCATGATTTTGCGGATGATGTTAGCCAGATGGCTTTGTTAGGCTGAAGGATATTGCCTGCATCGCTGCTTCCGTTCATCTCTATTGCTGTTGCTGTGTTTCCCCTCTCATGTCGTTATCACATCTAAATTTGTCTGAGGCAGAGTTATACGACCTTGAGGTTGAGAGCTATGAGCCGCTGCAAAGTATTGGGCATATTCAACCCCATGGAGCTGTTTTAGCATTTGACTGGTCTACCCTGACGGTGGTGTTAGCGAGCCAGAATATCGCGACGTTTTTAGGTGTGCCCTCTGAGGCTTGGTTAGGGCAACCCCTGGCGGCTGTGTTGGCTGGCGATGCAACCGGAGACCTGTTGCGGCAAATACAAGGGGCGATCGCCCAAAACACCGTTGAAGACCTCAACCCCTTTTCTCTGCCTTCCCCTCAGAAGCGCGATCGCCCCTTGCTAGCTTGTCTATATCGAGCCGATGACTTGCTACTGCTAGAGGTAGAAGCCATGCCTACGGCGACGACTTGGGCACCCGATCGCTTCCACGCCAAAGCGAATCAACTGCTGTCGCGGTTAAAGCAACAAGAACAGGCTACGGCTGTTTTTCAGCAGATCACCGAAGAAATTCGCGCGATTACTCAGTTTGATCGGGTGATGTTTTATCGATTTGATGCCCACAACAATGGTTGTGTTGTCGCAGAGTCATTGCGCGAAGACCTAGCCCCATACCTCAATCTGCACTATCCTGCTGTCGATATCCCTGGTCGGGCGCGGCAACTCTTCTCGGCTCAATCCCATCCCCGCTGCATCCCAGACATCCACTATGTGCCGATGCCGTTGGTTGCGGTTGATGCTGCCTATACGGCCTTAGATTTGACGATGGCCAACACCCGAGGCGTCTCTCGTTGCCATCTTGATTATCTCCACAATATAGGGGTAACCGCGTCGATGTCGATTCCGCTGGTCGATGGAACGACGCTGCGTGGTCTCATTGCCTGCCATCACTATGAACCCAAGTTTATGGGTTATCCCATGCGCAAACTCTGCGAGTTGATGGGGCGGATGCTTTCTGTGGAGCTGATGTTGCAGGAAGAGCGGGAGTTAGCGCAGTATCGGCACCAGATTCAGGGCATTGAAGACGCCTTTCGGCAAGATTTGGCAGCCCAACCGCAGCAGATTGAAGCCATATTGTTGCACAATCGCGATGCGTTGCTAACCCTCGTGAATGCCGAAGGAGCGGCGATCGCCCTCGGCAATCAACTCATTCTGATTGGCCAAACCCCGCCGTTGGATGATGTGCTGCCGTTATTTCACTGGCTCGATGCTCAACCCTCTGTTCCCTTATTTGAGACAGATTTTTTGGCAGAGCAGTATCCCTGTGCCGATGGGCTACTTCCCTATGCTGGGGGGCTGTTGAGCATCTCCATTGTGGTGCAAGCGATCACCTATCGAATTGCCTGGTTTCGATCAGAGCAAACCTACACCGTTGAGTGGGGGGGCAACCCTCAAGATAGTTTGGCATTAAATGACGATGGCCTGTTGCGCCTGTCACCCCGTGGCTCGTTTGATGTTTGGAAAGAACTGGTCAAAGGGCGATCGATCCCCTGGCTAGCCATCGAACTCAAAGCCGCTCAAGAACTGCGTTATAGCCTGCTGATTGCTGCCCTAAAGGTCTCTCAAACGGAGTTGCAAGCCGCCCTGCTGCAAGCAGAACAGGCCAACCATGCCAAAAGCGACTTTTTGGCTAACATGAGCCATGAAATTCGCACGCCGATGAATGCGATCCTTGGGTTTACGCAGTTGCTTGAAACCACAGCCCTAGATACTGAACAACAAAGTTATATAGACTCTATCAGCCGAGGTGGTGAAAGTCTGTTGGCTATTATTAATGATATTTTAGATTTGTCTAAGCTAGAAGCCGGAGAATTGCGCTTGGCTGCGACCGAGTTTGACCTGGCCAGCATGATGGCAGACTTGACCCAGTTTTTCCAACCCCAGGCGATCGCCCAAGGCATCACCCTGGTTGCCTCCGTTGCCCCTGATGTGCCCCATGCTTGGCTTGGCCCTGTCAACCGGCTGCAGCAAGTGCTCACAAATCTACTGGCCAACGCCCTCAAATTTACCCATGACGGGGCGATTTTGTTGCGCGTCGAACGGGCTGCCCGTGATGCCTCGTCGCTAGATCAAGATTTCATCCCCCTGCGATTTAGCGTTCGAGATACTGGCATTGGCATTGCCCCTGCCGATCACAACAAGATTTTTGATGCCTTTTGCCAAGTTGAAAGCTCACCGACCCGTCATTATGAAGGAACGGGGCTAGGGCTAACCATTTGCCGCAAAATTGTGCATTTGATGGAGGGCAAAATTGCCGTCGAAAGCGCTCCGGGCTTGGGTTCAACCTTTTGGTTTACGGTTCCGTTAAAATGTCTAGCTCCTTCTCCGAATGGATCTGCCATGTCTGATCTATCCAATGTTCCGGTGTCTAATGTTCCGGTGTCTAATGTTCCGGTTGCTGATGCTGCGTTGTCGTCTGAGTCAGAAACCCTGACTCCTAGCATTTTGGTGGTTGAAGACACGGCGCAGAACCGTACCCTCATGCTGAGTATGCTCAATCGTCTGGGCTACTCTGCGAATGCGGTGACCAATGGCCAAGAAGCCCTTGACCATTTGACAGATCATTCCTACCAATTGATTTTGATGGATTGCCAAATGCCCGTTCTCAACGGCTACGAGGCGACCCAAGAACTCCGACAGCGCGAAGCGGCGGCTCCTAGTGAAGCGCCGGTGGTGGTGATTGTGGGTGTTACGGCCTATGCCATGACGGGCGATCGCGAAAAATGCCTCGCCTGTGGCATGGATGACTATCTCAGCAAACCCTTCCGGCTCAAGGATTTGGTCGCCCTCCTCGAAAAATGGCTGTAGGTGATGGTTGCTAGGGATTTGGCCATGAGCGGCCATAGGTGCGCCGATGGGGAGAGGGCGGAGGTTTAGGAGCCATCCAGAGCCTGAGGAGTGGCTTAAGCTAGAGGGGTAGTGTAATCCCTCATTTCTGTGATCTCGCTGCGTTTTGCCTGTGTTATCCACTCGCCTGCGGGTCTTTCGTGATGAACGCCCCCGACCTATCTGCGATCGCCCCTCACTGCCCGCCGCCGCCCTTACGCAAGATTATCCATGTCGATATGGATGCGTTTTATGCGTCGGTTGAACAGCGCGATCGCCCGGAGTTGCGGGGCAAACCCGTAGCGGTGGGGGGTCTTCCTGAGCAGCGCGGAGCCGTGGCTGCTGCGAGTTATGAGGCGCGTCAATTTGGGGTGCATTCCGCCACGCCTTCCCGCATTGCGCTCCAAAAATGCCCCCACCTGATTTTTGTAAAACCGCGTTTTGCCGTCTATCGCCAGGTTTCTGAGCAAATTCGGGCGATTTTTCAGCGCTATACCGACTGGGTAGAACCGCTATCGTTGGACGAAGCCTATTTGGATGTGACGCTCAACAAGATCCATCAACCCTCGGCCACCCGCATTGCAGAGGAAATTCGGCAAGCCATTTTGGGCGAAACCCAGTTGACGGCCTCCGCTGGGGTTTCTGTGAATAAGTTTTTGGCCAAGATGGCCTCTGGGATGAACAAGCCCAATGGTCTGACGCTGATTCGCCCAGAGGAGGCCGAAGCCTTTTTGGCAGAGCTGGCGATTGAGCGGTTTTATGGGGTTGGGGTGGCCACGACGGCCAAAATGCATCAGCTTGGAATTCACACCGGAGCCGACCTGAAGCAGTGGTCAGAAGCCGCGCTGCGCGAAGCTTTTGGCAAGGTTGGGCCGTTTTACTATCGGATCGTGCGAGGGCAGGATGATCGCCCGGTCAACCCAAACCGGATTCGCAAATCGGTGGGGGTGGAAACGAGCTTTTTGGAAGACTTGGGCGATCGCCCTTCCCTCCTGACTGCCCTCTATGCCCTCGCCACCGAACTCCAACACCGCCTCGGTGAAGCGCAAACCCAGGGACGCACCCTCACCCTCAAGGTCAAATATGCCGACTACCGCCAAGTGACGCGCAGCCGCACCGCCCTCATGCCCTTTGCCGATCTCCCAACCCTGATCCACCAAGCCGAAGCCTTATTAGACCTGATTGAGATGGAGGCGCAAAAGGTGCGGTTGCTTGGGTTATCTATGTCTAACCTCGGTCAGCCGCCCTTAAACCCTGCCACCCCCGATCCTGTCTACCGCCAACTCACGCTTCCCTTGGAGGGTGTTGGCGCTCTTGACGCTGAGACGGGTTTCCTCGGGTGAAGACTCGCGCATCTTATCGCCGCAGCCATGATCCATAGAATATTTCTCTGTCATTCTCGCGCAGGCGGAAATCCATCTTGAGAGTCGGGCAAACAATGAATGACCTCAACTACAGAGGATCGATGCGCGCTTCTAGGCGGGTTTCGAGGTCGTCGGGGAGAGCTGTGAAAAAGTCGTAGCCTGTGAGTTGCTCGATTTGGTCTACCGATTGGCGATATTGTTGCCAGTCGTTGCTGCGAATGCCGTCGAGGTTGGGCAAAATTACGGCAATGACGCGATCGCCCTCCTGCACCTCTGTCGCAGAGGTAATGGGGCGATCTAACACCAGCACAATTTTCCAGGTGTACTCAGGCACCGTGACCCGTCCGCGCCCGACGGTGTCGCTGCGCCCCCGTGACCCGACCCCGCCCACCCCAGATCCCCCCGCCAAGATGTAAAGCTCATTGCCTTGGGCGACTAGGGTGCGGCAATAATTTTCTAAATCACCCCAGGGGCCTTGGTTGTTGTCTGGCGACTGCGGCATGATGTTGGTCATGAGAAACACCGATTCGCTGTCTTCTCGCTGGCGGTTGCGATCTGCCGCCGGAACCAGGTGCCCTCGGTCAAAGCCGCTGCCTGTGTAGTCGGTGGGCAGCACCCGATACCAGTCTTGGGGGAGGGTTTCATCGGGGGCAAAGTCGAGGCGATCGCCCTGCCCTAGCCACGCTGCATTAAGCTGCCAACTCACCCAGTTAGGGATGCCGCGATCGCGGTTATAGGCCAGGGCATATTGCGGGCGAACGATCAAAAAGTTGTTGGCATTGCTGGGGTCGGGGGTTGCGGCGCTGGGGTTGCCGAGCCGCAAATGCACACTCTCGGAGGGCGTTTCGCGGGGTTGTGGCCAACAGCCCAGCAGCATTAGCCCGCCGATGCCCAGCGCCAGCAAGGGAACCCAGGCGGGCGATCGCCCTCCCCGCCGCACCAGGCGCGGCTTCCCTGGTGTGAGCCTTGCCGCTCTCGCCGCTCTAGAATGTTCCATCACACTACTCTCCCTGTCGCCAAAACGGCTGACGTCAAAGGCTGAAGGTGCGTCTAGGGGCAGATCATTAAGCGGAGCCGAATGAGCTGACCTGAATTCAGCTAAAGCCTTCCAGCTAAAGCCTTCCAGCTAAAGCATTCCAGCAAGCCTGAACCCGGTTAGCTCATTTTGGTTAAACCGTTTGTAAGGCTGCCAAGAGTGAGGTCTTGACCTCCTCGGAGGTAGCTGTCCAGCCGACGATGCCGCCCTGCGCCCGCACCATCTCTAGGGTAGCTTGCTTAAACTCAGGAAAGTAGCTTTCGGTACAGTCTTCAACCATGAGGCACTCATAGCCGCGATCGTTGGCTTCCCGCATGGTGGTTTGAACGCAGACCTCCGTGGTTACGCCGGTTATTAAGAGATGGGTGATGCCGTTTTCCTGCAAAAAGTCTGATAGCGGTGTATTGTAAAACGCGCCTTTGCCGGGTTTGTAGATCACGAGTTCCCCTTCTGCGGGGGCGAGGGCCGGGATGGTGCCATTGCCCGCTTCGCCCCGCACCAAAATGCGCCCCATTGGCCCGGTATCCCCGATTTTGAGAGCGCCATCGCCCCGATTGCGCTTAGAAGGGGGGCAATCTGACAGGTCGGGATCATGGCACTCTATGGTGTGAATGATAGGCAACTGCAACTCCCGAAAGGTGGCTAGGAGCGATTGGAGGGCGGGAATAATGGCTTGTAAACGGCTAACATCGTTTCCTAGGGCATCTCCAAATCCTCCAAGTTCCATAAAATCGCGCTGCATATCAATGATGATCAGCGCTACATGCTTGAGGGAGGTTGGCAGGGAGTAGGGATAGGGGAGCGCGGGAATCGTGGGCATGGGTGGATGAATCGCTAGATAAACTTCGATCAACTATACGTAATTGGGGAGAGGCTAATGGAATTATTGACTACCTAAAAGGATTATATAGCGGTTCTTTGCCGGGTGAGGTATTGTAGACCCCGACAAAACCCTTGCTGAATAAGGCTTTCAAAAATCAACCTGTACTTCACTGAACCAGGAACCGCTATAGCGGTTTTTTCAAGATATGAGGTGCGCTCAACTTGGGGACACTCCCTGAAACAAGGGGCTTAAGCCCCTTGCCCGTACTTCACCAGCGTGAAAACCGCTATA
>Ga0105044_10015833_pt1 | contig 10190 bp, 9 predicted proteins | sample MAT01_FD_78092 | JGI IMG/M metagenome (GOLD analysis project Ga0105044, IMG submission 78092) | Freshwater microbial communities from Lake Fryxell liftoff mats and glacier meltwater in Antarctica - MAT-01 | ecosystem: Environmental > Aquatic > Freshwater > Ice > Liftoff microbial mat | place...
AGGTTGCCAAGAAGGCGGCCCCCGTGAAGAAGGTTGCCAAGAAGGCGGCTCCCGCGAAGAAGGCTCCGGCGAAGAAGGCTCCGGCGAAGAAGGCTGCGGCGAAGAAGGCTCCGGCGAAGACGGCTCCCGCGAAGCAGGCGGCTCCCGCGAAGCAGGCGGCTCCCGCGAAGAAGACGGCTCCGGCGAAGAAGGCCGCTCCGGCTCGACTCGTCGCATCCCCGCCGAAGCTTCCGGCGGCCGCTGCTCTCGGGGCTCAGGCCGCCAAGAAGGCCCCGCCGAAGCGCAAGGGTCCGCTCGACAAGTTCCTGCTCGGCCAGGTCGACGCGCTCACCAGCGAGCGAGCCGTCTACATCCGCCAGGCGGCGTCGCTCAAGGCCGAGGCCGATTCGCTCGTGTTCGAACGAGATCCTGGCGACGTGCAGTTCGACGAGGAATCCGGCGAGGGCGACACGATCGCGGTGGAGCGCGAGCGCGACCTCACTCTCAGCGCGCAGGCCCTGGCCGCCGTCGACGAGATCGACATCGCGTTGGGCAAGATCAAGGAAGGCACCTACGGGGTGTGCGAGCAGTGTCACAACGTCATCCCGAAGGAGCGCCTGCGGGCGCTGCCCTATGCCGCGCTCTGCGTGCAATGCAAGAGCGCGGGTTTCTCCCGTCGCTGAGTCGGCGGTTGCCCCATCCCGCCATCGGGGGACCTTGTTCGGCGCCGCCGCGGTCGTGGTGGCCCTTGACCAGCTGACCAAGCAGTGGGCGTTGTCTGCGCTGACGGATGGTCCGATCGACCTCGTCGGGTCGCTGCGCCTGAACCTCGTCTTCAACGACGGCGCGGCCTTCGGCGTGGGCGCCGGCGGGGGCTGGACCAGCCTCATCTCGATCCTCGGGCTGATCGTCGTGGCGATGATCGTGCGGCTCGGGTGGCAGGCCGACCAGCGTTCGTGGGCACTGGGCCTCGGGATCATCCTCGGCGGGGCGGCCGGCAACCTGCTGGATCGCGTGCTGCGAGCCGGCGACGGCTTCCTCGGCGGACGGGTGGTCGACTTCATCGACCTGCAGTGGTGGCCCGTCTTCAACGTGGCCGACTCAGCGCTCTGGATCGGCATCGGCGTCTTGCTGCTCGTGTCCCGCCACGCGGAGGGGGAGTCGTGATCGTCCGCGATGTCGTGCCCGAAGCGATGGCCGGGGAGAGGGTTGATCGCATCGTCGCCATGATCACGGGCATCAGTCGATCGGAGGTGGCCGGACTCGTGGACGCGCGCGAGGTTCTGGTCGACGGCGTGGTGGTGCGGTCGCGATCAACGCGCCTTGCGGAGGGTGCCCTCGTCGAGGTCGACGTGCCCGACCGGGCGGAGGCGGCCCGGCTCGTCGCCGAGCCCGAGGTCGCCGTGCCCATCGCCTACGAGGACGACGACCTGCTGGTGATCGACAAGCCGGCCGGGTTGGTCGTCCACCCGGGAGCCGGCCAGCGCACGGGAACCCTGGTGCACGGTCTCCTGGCTCGCTATCCGGAGATCGTCGGCGTCGGGGTCGACCCGGCGCGGCCCGGCATCGTGCACCGCCTCGACAAGGGCACGTCTGGCCTGCTTCTCGTCGCCCGCACGCCAGCGGCCTACGAGGCTCTGGTGGCCGCGCTGGCGGCCCGGTCCGTGCACCGCCGCTACCGGGCCTTGGCGTGGGGCACCTTCGACGCCATCCATGGTCTCATCGATGCTCCGATCGGACGATCGTCGCGCGAGCCCACCCGGCAGGCGATCGACGAGCGGGGCAAGGAGGCGCGCACCCGCTACGAGGTGCTCACCACCTTTGCCGAGCCCGTCGCGGTCACCGAGCTGGCGTGCACGCTGGAGACGGGCCGCACCCACCAGATCCGGGTGCACCTGCGCTCGATCGGCCACGCGGTGGTGGGCGACAACCGCTACGACGGCGCCCGACAATCGCTCCCGATGGCACGACCCTTTCTGCACGCCGAGCTGCTCGAGCTCGCGCACCCGGTCACGGGCGAGCCGATGTCGTTCTCGTCGCCGCTCCCCGCCGACCTCGCCGAGGTGCTCGGCCGCCTGCGCTGAGGATCAGCCGAGGATCGGGTCGGGCCAGTCGGCCTGACCCAAGGCCATGGCGGCGATGTCGGCGAGGGTGAAGCTGTCGAGGTGGGTGCGCATGCGGGCGCTGATGCCGGCCCAGACCGACAACAGCACGCACTGACCCTCATGGTCGCAGGCACCGTTCTTGTGGGGCTCCCCGAAGTCGCCCACGGCGATCGGGCCGTCCACGGCGGACACGATCTCGCCCAGGGTGATCTCACTCGGGTCGCGAGCGAGGATGTAGCCGCCGCCGACGCCTCGCTTGGAGCGGACGATGCCGGCGCCCTTGAGGGCGAGGAGGATCTGTTCGAGATAGGGCTGCGGCAGGCCGGTGCGCTCTGCGATGTCGCGCACCGATGTGGGGCCCGTCTCATCCGGGTGGAGGGCCAGCGACAGGAGCGCACGGCTGGCGTAGTCACCCCTGGTGGACACCTTCACGTCGAGGACTGTAGGGCAGCGGGCTAGCGTCTCGACGCTGTCCTGCTGATCATGTCCGACGAACCCCTGCTCCCCATCTACGACGGCGCGTGCCTCACGAATGTGGTGCCCGCCCTCCTCCACCCCCCGGACGACATCCCGGGGTGGTTGCCGGCTGTCGCCGCGGGGGCGCCCCGGGTCGTGCTGCTGGTGGTGGACGGGCTCGGCTGGAACCAGCTCGAGACTCGGCGCCGACTGGCCCCTGCCCTCAGCGGGCTCGACGGCGGGGCGATCACCACGGTCGCGCCGTCCACGACGGCCACCGCCCTCACCTCCATCAGCACCGGCCTGCCCCCGGGGCAGCACGGGGTGATGGGCTACCGCATCGCGGTCGAGGGGGATGTGCTCAACGTGCTGCGGTGGACGGCCGGGTCGCGGGATGCCCGTCAGACCATCCCGCCGGCAAAGATCCAGTCGCAGCCCTGCTTCGACGGTCAGCGCCCTCCGGTGATCACGCGAGCCGAGTTCGAGTCATCGGGCTTCACGCAGGCCCACCTGGATCAGGTTCGCTTCACCGGCTACCGCACGCTCGGCACGCTGGCCGCCGAGATCGTGCGCCTGGCCAAGGCCGGAGAGCCGTTCGTCTACGCCTACTACGAGGGCCTCGACAAGGTGTCGCACGAGTACGGCCTCGGAAGCCAGTACGACGAAGAGCTGCGGTGGATCGACCACCTGGTGGCCACCCTGCTCGAGTCGTTGCCCGCGGGCACGGCCCTCGTCGTCACGGCCGACCATGGCCAGGTGGAGACGGGCGAGAACGTGCTCGAGCTGCCCGGTGATGTCCTCACCCATGTGGGCATGCAGTCGGGCGAGGGGCGCTTTCGCTGGCTCCACGCTCGATCCGGGCGCCTGAACGATCTTGCCGACGCGTCCCGCTCGCTCCTTGGTGACCACGCCTGGGTGCGCACCCGGGAGGAGGCCATCGCGCAGGGTTGGTACGGCCCGGTCGTCACCGATCAGGCGGCCAGCCGCTTGGGCGACGTGCTCCTGGCCGCCAAGGGCACGGTGGCGTTCCACGATCCGAACGACACCGGCCCCTACGTGTTGGTGGGACGGCACGGCTCGCTCACCGCGGACGAGATGCTGGTGCCGCTCCTTGCCGGTGTGGCCCGCTAGGGGGACCCGCTCGGTAGGGTGCCGCCCATGTCTGAGACGCCGCCCCCCGCCCCCGAGGAAGCCGTGCTGATCCCGGCCGTCGTGCCGGATGCGGCCGAGGAGCCGCACGAGGCCGTCCAGTCGCCGGGCAAGGTCATGCGGATCGGGTCCATGATCAAGCAGCTCCTCGACGAGGTGCACCAGACGGAGCTCGACGAGCCCAGTCGGGGGCGGCTCCGGGAGATCTACGAGACGTCGGTCACGGAGCTGTCGTCGTCGCTCTCCCCCGATCTCCAGCAAGAGCTCGCCCGGCTCGCCATCCCGTTCGACGCTGGCACCCCCACGGGCGCCGAGCTGAAGATCGCCAAGGCACAGCTCGTGGGGTGGCTCGAGGGTTTGTTCCACGGCATCCAGGCCACCCTGTTCGCCCAGCAGATGGCCGCTCGCCAACAGCTCGAGCAGATGCGGGGCCAGGGTCAGCTTCCACCCGGCATGATGCCGCCCCAAGGGGGTGGCGCCCCGTCCGAAGGCGACGAGCGCCCGCTCCCCGGCACGTACCTCTAGGCGACGGCTCGCCAGGGAATCCAAGGCGCGCCCTAGATCGGCGGGGGAGGGCGGTGCTACGGTCACAAATCACATCCGTGTGATTCGTCCACAGGATGTGGACAAGTCCCTGTGGACGTCCTGTGGACGGAGAAGGAGGTGCGCTCGGGAGTGGCTGACAGCTTCACGCACCTCCACGTGCACACCGAGTACTCGATGCTCGACGGCGCCGCCCGGATCGCGGAGGTCGTCGCGGCGGCGGTCGCCGATGGGCAGCCAGCGGTCGGCATCACCGACCACGGGAACATGTACGGCGTCCTCGACTTCTACAAGGAGTGCCAGGCGCAGGGCGTGAAGCCGATCATCGGCTCCGAGCTCTACATGGCCCACGAGCACAGGAGCGAGCGACCGAGCCGGCGGGGTCGGATGGACGACGGCGGTGGCGACGGGGAGGGCGGGTCCAAGCTCTACTACCACCTCACCGCACTCGCGGAGACCAACGAGGGCTATCAGAACCTCATCAAGCTCTCGAGCGAAGCGTTCATGAGTGGCTACCACTACAAGCCCCGAGCCGACTTCGACCTGCTGGCGGAGTACAGCAAGGGGCTGATCGTCACCTCAGGGTGCCTGGGTGGGCACGTGCTCCAGCGCCTGCTTCGCGACGACTACGACGGTGCGGTGAAGGTGGCCGGGCGGCTGCAGGACATCTTCGGGCGCGACAGCTTCTTCATCGAGCTACAGGACCACGGCATCCCCGATCAGCACCGCACCAACCCGGCGCTCATCGAGCTGGCCAAGCAGCTGCAGGCGCCCCTGCTCGCCACCAACGACAGCCACTACGTGCACCGGGAGGACTCCGTCGCCCACGACGCCCTCCTCTGCGTGCAGACCGGGTCGCAGATGAGCGATCCCGACCGCTTCAAGTTCCACGGCGACGAGCACTACCTGAAGTCATCCCAGGAGATGCGCCGGCTGTTCGACGAGGTCCCCGAGTCGTGCGACAACACGCTCTGGATTGCCGAGCGGGCCAACGTGGAGATCGAGTTCGGCAAGCCGCAGCTTCCGCTCTTCCCGCTGCCGGAGGGCTTCGAGACGGATACCGACTACCTGCGCCACCTCACGATGGAGGGGGCGCGCAAGCGGTGGGGCGCGGGGCTCAACGACTCGATCGTCGAGCGGCTGAGCTTCGAGCTCGGAGTGATCGACTCGATGGGGTTCTCGTCGTACTTCCTCATCGTCTGGGACCTCATCAAGCACGCGCGGGACAACAACATCCGCGTCGGCCCTGGGCGGGGGAGCGCGGCGGGTTGCGCGGTCGCCTACTCGCTCTGGATCACCGACCTGGATCCGATCAAGTACGACCTCCTCTTCGAGCGATTCCTCAACCCCAGCCGCATCTCGATGCCCGACATCGACATGGACTTCGACTCCCGCTACCGGGACGAGATGATCCGCTATGCGGCGGAGATGTACGGGCGCGACCACGTCGCCCAGATCGTCACGTTCTCCACCATCAAGGCGCGGGCGGCGGTGCGCGATGCGGCCCGCGTGCTCGGGTACCCGTACATCGTCGGCGACAAGGTGGCCAAGGCCATGCCGCCGCTGATCATGGGCCGCGACACGCCGCTCTACGCCTGTCTCGAGCCGCACCCGAAGTTCGAGGACGGCTACAAGATGGCCGCCGAGCTCCGGAAGATGCGCGACGAGGACCCGGACGCCGCCAAGGTCATCGAGGTGGCCAAGGGTCTCGAGGGGCTGCGTCGGCAGGACGGAATCCACGCCGCGGCCGTGGTGATCACCAAGGAGCCGCTCACCACCTACCTGCCGATCCAGCGCAAGCCCGTGGGTGGGGAGGACATCGAGAACGCGCCGGTCGTCACCCAGTACGAGATGCACGGCGTGGAGGAGCTCGGCCTCCTCAAGATGGACTTCCTCGGCCTGAGGAACCTCGACGTCATCAGCGACACGCTGGAGATCATCCAGGACACCCTCGGGATCGACCTTGACATCGATCGCGTGCCCCTCGATGACGAGACCACCTACGCCATGCTGCGGCGCGGCGAGGGCATCGGGGTGTTCCAGCTCGAGGGCGGTCCGATGCGCGCGCTCATGCGCTCGCTCGCGCCCACTGGCTTCGAGGACATCTGCGCCCTCCTCGCCCTGTACCGACCAGGGCCGATGGCGGCCAACATGCACAACGACTACGCCGACCGGAAGAACGGCCGCAAGCCCGTGGAGCACCTCCACCCCGACGCCGCCGAGGTGCTGGGCGACACCTACGGGCTGATGATCTACCAGGAGAGCCTCCTGCGCGTCGCGCAGCGGTTCGCAGGCTTCACGCTGGCCGAGGCCGACCTCTTGCGCCGCGCGTGCGGCAAGAAGAAGCGGGACCTCATTGCCCTCGAGCGGGAGAAGTTCATCGCTGGCTGCGAGCGCACGGGATACGGCACCCAGCTCGGCGAGCAGTACTTCGACATCATCGAGCCGTTCGCCGACTACGCGTTCGCGAAGTCCCATGCCTACGGGTACGGCTTCATCGCCTACCAGACCGCTTACCTCAAGGCGCACTATCCGGCCGAGTACCTCTCCGCGCTCCTCACCAGCGTGAAGGCCAACCTCGACAAGGCCGCCATCTACCTCTCCGAGTGCCGCACGATGGGCATCTCGGTGCTCGTGCCCGACGTGAACCGCTCGGTGGCCGACTTCACGCCCGTGGTCGAGGTGGGAGCCGACGGAACCGATCTTCGGTCGATCGTGTTCGGCATGTCGGCCATCCGCAACGTCGGTGGTGGGCTCGTCGGTCTCCTCATCGCGGAGCGGGAGGCCAACGGGCCCTTCGTCGACTTCTACGACTTCACCGAACGGGTCGACTTCCAGGTCCTCAACAAGAAGACGATCGAGTCGCTCATCAAGGCCGGTGCCTTCGACAGCCTCGGCCATCCCCGCCAGGGCCTGCTGCGCGCCTTCGAGCACATCATCGACTCCACGATCGCCCGCCGCCGCGAGCGCGACATGGGCGTGATGTCGCTGTTCGGCGAGGTGGAGGATGCCGGCCCGATGTTCGACGAGCGCCCGGCGATCCCCGAGGTGGAGTTCCAGAAGCGGGAGCGGTTGAGCTTCGAGAAGGAGATGCTCGGGCTCTACGTCAGCGACCACCCGCTGATGGGGGCCGAGGCCTCGCTCCGCCGCCGCACCGACGGCACGCTCGTCGATCTCGCAGAGATGGAGGACGGGCAGATCCGCAGCTTTGGAGGCGTGCTCACCAGCCTGCAGCGCAAGTGGACGAAGAAGGGCGACCTCATGGCCGTCTTCGTGCTCGAGGATCTGCAGACGGCCGTCGAGGTGATGGTGTTCCCGAAGACGATGGCGGAGCACGGGCACAAGCTGGCCGACGACGCGGTCGTCATCGTGAAGGCTCGCGTCGACGCCCGCGACGATCAGCCCAAGCTGATCGCCATGGACATCGAGCCGTTCGAGCCGATGTCGGGCGAGGCCTTCCCGCTGCGCGTGAAGGTGGCGGCGGCCGCGCTGTCCGAGGCGTTGATCGAGGAGCTGAAGCGGGTGCTGGCCGATCATCCTGGCGACTCGCCGGTGCTGCTGCACCTCGGCGAACGCCAGGTCCTCCGCCTCCCTGAAGCCTGGACCGTGGAGGTCGTGCCGCCCCTGCTGGCGGAGCTGCGCGTCATGCTCGGGCCTACCGCGATCCTCGCCTGAACGTGATCTTGACCCGCGGGTCACGACGGTTGAGCAGGCTGTTCGCGGGGTGGTTGAGGTGGGCCGAGTTGCGCTCGGCGGCCGCGTCTACTGGACTGTCGTGGTCCAACCACGAAGAATCCCGGGGGCTGGCAAGCGAATGTCGATCCAGGTCGAGACCAAGGACTGCACTGCGCTGGGAGATGCCGAGCTCGCTGAGCTGGCGGATCTGTGCGCCGAAGGACCGATCCCCTACGAGGTCGGGCTGCTGTCGAAGCAGGCCGAGGCGTGGGTGCTCGTCACCCAGGCTCGGGAGAACGGGAAGCTCAAGGGCTTCGCCTTCTCCACCCTCGAGCGCATCGGCGGCACCCCGTCCGTGCTCATCGGCCTCGCGTCGGTGAAGCGGGGAGCGAAGCGCGACACCGTGCTCCGCTCCATCATGCACGACGAGCTTCGTCGAGCCGTGCTGGCCTTCCCGGACGAAGACGTCCTGATCGGCACCCGGTTCACCGTGCCGTCGGGCTTCGAGGCGTTCAAGGTGCTCAACGACGTCGTGCCCCGCCCTGACCACAAGGCGAGTGGCGAGGAGCGGGCCTGGGGTCGGCGTCTCGCCAAGCGCTTCGGCGTGGACACCACGGCCTACGACGACCGCTCCTTCACCGCCAAGGGCACCGGGTCCCACCCTGAGGTGTTCGATCACGACAGCCTGAAGCCTGCAGCGATTCCCGCTGATGTCGTGGCCTTCTTCAAGGGCTTCGACGCCAAGCGGGGCGACTCGCTGGTGGCCTTCGGCTGGGCCATGGCCGAAGACCTCGCCAAGCTGGCCTGACCCGCTCTTGGAGGTGAGCGACGCTGTTCGGCGGCGTCGCATGGTGCGGGCCTTCACGGATGCGCCTGTCGATCCGGCCGTCGTCGATCATCTGATCGACCTGGCCCGCCGCGCCCCGTCGGCGGGCCACAGCCAGGGCTGGGCCTTCGTGGTGCTCGAGGGCGCCGTGCAGACGGCCCGCTACTGGGATGTCACCCTCCCCGCCGCCCGACGGGAGGGCTTTCGCTGGCCGGGCCTGGTGGCCGCCCCGGTGCTGGTGGTGGCGCTGTTGCAGCCCGACATCTGGGTGCACCGCTATGCCGAGGCCGACAAGGCCGCCACCGGTCTTGGCGCCGGTGCGGGGGAGTGGCCCGTGCCCTACTGGTGGGTCGATGGCGGCATGGCCGTGGAGCACCTGCTGCTCGGCGCGGTCGACGCGGGCCTGGGGGCGTGCTTCTTCGGGGTGTTCGACCACGAGGCGGCGGTGCTGGCCGCGCTCGGCGTGCCGGCGGGCTGGCGGGCGCTCGGCGCCGTCGCCCTCGGCCACCCCGCGCCCGACGAGCCGGGCCGCTCGGCTCACCGCGGCCGCCTGCCCTTGGAGGACGTCCTCCACCGGGGCGGTTGGTAGCCGGTCAGTGCGGGGCGGCGAGGAGCCGGTCGAGCTTGGCTTCGATGCGGGTGACGTCGGCCTGGGTGGCGGGACTGGCCTCCGGCTTGAGCGTGAGGACGATGCTGCCGCCCGGTTCGAGGGACGCGTCGGCCACGTCGTCGAGCGAGGTGGCGCCCTGGTGGCGGAGCGCCACGATCACATCGGCCTGCCGTAGCCCGAGGCGGTCGATCGCCTCGAGGTCGGGGTACCCGTCGGTGACGAGGGTGGTGGAGGTCCCCTCGAGGAGCCGAGCGACCGGCTCGCTGCGCTGCGCGATCCGAACGGCATGGGCGCCAGCCTGCCCCTCCGATCACCTGACGGGGCGTCAGATAGGGTCCGGCCCGTGGGAGCCTTGCGCAACCGTCGTGTCCTGCTCGCCCAGCGGCCCCAAGGGCTGGTGACGGAGGACGACTTCAGTCACGACGAGGTGGGGGTGCCCGAGCCCGCCGAGGGCGAGGTGCTGGTCAAGACGGAGCTCGTCGGCATCGACGCCACCGTGCGCACCTGGCTGTCGAAGGCCGAGGGGTACATCCCGCCCGTGGAGATCGGCGAGGTGGTGCGCAGCAGCGGGATCGGACGGGTGCTCACGTCGAGGAGCGATCGGGTGAAGGAGGGCGACCTCGTCGCCACGCTCACCGGCTGGCAGGAGTACGCCGTCGTCGGCGACGACCCCATGCTCACCACGCCCCTGGCCGAGGGCACCGACCCGCTGGCGGCCCTCGGCGTGTTCGGCGCCAACGGGCTCACCGCCTACGTCGGCATCACCGAGATCGGGCAGGCCAAGGAGAGCGAGACGGTGGTGGTCTCGGCCGCCGCCGGCGCCACCGGCTCGATCGCCGTCCAGATC